>TARA_B110000503_G_scaffold32105_2_pt1 | contig 85277 bp, 72 predicted proteins | sample TARA_B110000503 | Tara Oceans TARA_B110000503 (sample SAMEA4397472) | marine metagenome | biome: Polar Biome; feature: [SRF] surface water layer (ENVO:00010504); material: water (ENVO:00002006), including particulate matter (ENVO:01000060) such as... | depth 5 m | reverse complement strand
CGCGAAGCACTCTAATGGCGTCTGTAGTGAACAGAATTTATCGTATTGCCGTGGCTATGATCGTCGTGGCCTGGACGATTGTTGTGGCTTCAGCCATTGATCCAATTTTTCCCGAGGCCAGGGGCCTACTGTTTTCATCGGAGTCTAACCTGGCGAACGGTGTCGCATTTTTCTTTTTCTGTATAGGCATAATTACCGTGTGCGTCATCGTGGTTGTAGTGGCAGTCAAAGCTTTTCGGGCGCCAGAGTAAGGACATATCAGCGGTGGCTGCGACTCAGCGCTGTTAGCAGAGGACAACCCGGTACTGGCCGGAGTTCGTCCCGATGGCAAGCATGTCTATGTGTATGGCATGCGTAGTGACGAACAGAATATTGGTCCTGAACGATTCAGGCTGATCGTTGTCTGAGGAATCGCTGCCGGCCAGTAACAGCTTGTTCCCAACTGCCATGGCTGTCCTCGTCGTTTCAGCGGAGTAACCGTGAAGCCTGTTAAGTTGTACAAAATTCTCCTGATCACCGCACTTTGTCTGGCCTGGGCCGCATCCAGTTACGCACCCGAAATTTACTGGAATATGTGGAAGATAGATACGCTCGGCAATGGTGCCGACGGCGTTCACCTTGGCGACATCAATCGCAACGGGATGATCGATGTGGTTTCCGGCTGGGAACAGTCAGGCGATCTGATGCTCTATTTCAATCCCGGCCCCGAGAAAGTGCGCGATGAAATTGCCTGGTCTAAAGTCGATATTAGCGGGGGAGTGTCCATTAAGGGGATCGAGGATGCTGCGTTTGCAGATCTCGATCTGGACGGTTTTGATGACGCGATTATTTCCAGCGTCGAGGGCCACACACAAAGCCTGGGTATTCATTGGCTCGAAGGCAACAATTTATGGGACCCCAATGATTGGCGGGGTGTCAATCTGGCGCCAGAAGAACACGCCGGTTATATGAAAGCCAGGTCTGCTCAGATCGATGGTGTGGCGGGGGCCGACATTGTCGCCGGTAGCAAGGCTATAGACGATGCACCCGCGGGAATTTACTGGTTCAAAGCGCCCGAGGGCACTCATCCCCAGAACGTTAACCAGTGGCAGCGTTTTTATGTTGGGCCGGTTGATTACAAAACAGTGACGCTGAAGCTTAGGGATATGAACGGTGATTCGCTGGTGGATATCATCGTTGCCGGTCGCAATGGCATACACTGGTTTAAAAACCCCGGGCGAGAAGCACTGCGCGATGCCCCCGAACAGGCAGTCTGGGAGCGCATTATTATCACGGAAACAGGCAGTGAGTTTACTTTTTGTGACTATGTGATTGATGGCATGGAGGACATCATTATCACGACCTCCCGTCATACCGGCACGGTAGCAAAATGGTTAAAACGAATGGATGCCAGTGGTCGCAATTGGGAGGAGTACCCCATCACCTCAGACAGATTGCGCTCAGACAACTCGTACGTCCGCAAGTTTGTGCTGAAGGGCGTGAAGTGCGGATACGTTGACGGTGACGACAGCATCGACGTGGTGTTTACCGGTAGCGGCGACGGGTATGGCGTGTTTATGATGAGCCCTCGCACGACTATTTCCAGCGGAATGGTGTGGAATCTGACGTTTCTGACACCGTACGCTCACCTCATGAAGTACGACAATCTCCAACTGATCGATATTGATGGCGATGGTGACCTTGACGTGGTGACGACAGAAGAAGGCGAGGGTGTCTTTACCAAGGGCAAGGGTGTGCTCTGGCTGGAAAATCCACTTATTCAGCACTAAGCGGGAACCGGCTATAACATTGGTACAACGGGAATTTCCGGTGATGTAATGAGATTAGGCCCAAATATCCAGGATGCAAATTCCGCCCCAGATAATGACCTGGTCATTCGCTTTCGCAACTTTCCAATTAACTACCTCTGATAACCGCAACAACACCTCCCTCTAAAAATGCTGGTGCGTGATCTGCTGTGCTGAGAAAAGCCAGAAGAGGGCTATCCAAAAAACTAATTGAGATTCTTATCTCATCCTCTCTTATTGCGAGCATTGTCGTTTACACAAAGATTAACCAGTTAAACATACCTGTGGGTAACTGTGTGTCCAAATGCTCTATTTAACATAATATATATTATACGCATACTTTATAAGATAGCGGAGGCTGTGGATATCTGCATTTATAGGGTTTTCGTGCTGTTTTTTGGGGCTTTCTAGAGGCTCCAGCAACGCCATAGTGTTAGTCACTCCCAGTGAGCTTCTGCAGTTCTTCGGTGTCCTGGTGCGTTGTCTGTGTGTCAAGTGGCTCTGAAAAACTGCATATGGTGCTGTAATGAGCTCTGTTAGGCAGCTATCCGCGTGTCAAATCGAGCTTATCCATGCGGCCAGTTAATACGCCATTCGTTTTAGTTGAATATGTTTTGATGCGCATATCTGTGCTTTCGGCGATGCCTACGGTGCCAGCTCAATGGATGACAGAGCCTTGTTTCAGTGAGTGCGTTTACGTTGCCCCTGGCAGGCTTCAAACCAGCAAAGTCGCTATCACGCAGCGCGTACAGGACCAGACGCTATGGTCTAATCCATTTCGCTTGTTGGACGACTAACCCTACCGGCAGGTCAAGGATCCTGAACCAGACACATCTCTCCTCGGTATCCTGGCGCAGTCGGCTGGAATCTACATAAAATAATATTATTATGTTAAATAGACTATCCTCGTTATCTATATGCAAAATGTTGCATAGTAAGTCAGGGAGATGTTCTGCCGTTGCAGGTCCAGACGATACGCCCTGCAACATGTACCGCTCATTCGCTTACTCATAGTTTATAACGCAGGTGTGATATGTAGGGCTATCGCTAACAGGCGTGCTGCCAGCACAGGCAGCAGGTCATACGCAGGACGAGGAGTTTGTTCATTGGTGTCATTTCTCTACCTACGTTTACCCAGACTGTATTGATTCACAGCGGATTACTGGAAATAGCGTTGCCAAGCTTAGACGACGATATTAATGAATCCCCTTGACAGAAAAAAAATCTCCGCTCTATTAAGTATTTGTGGACTTTAAATGACCTTCCCGCCACTGCAGTATCACGCTGTAGATAACCGGCAGCACTAGCAAATTGAGTATGAGCACAGTAACCATACCTCCCAGCATCGGGGCGGCAATTCTCTGTGTCACATCCGATCCGGTGCCCGAACTCAAGGCGATGGGTATTAGGCCGGCAATGGTCGACACTGCCGTCATCACCACTGCGCGAACGCGCTGAGACGTGGCGAATTGCGTCGCCTGTTTGATGTCCTCCACACTCAGTTTTACCTTGGCTTTTCGAACCAGCGAGACCTCTTGATCGATAAAGCTCAGAACCAGAACCCCAATTTCCGCCGCCAATCCGGCCAGTGCAATGAATCCCACTGCGACCGCCACTGATATATTAAAGTCGTTGAGATAGACGAGCCAAATACCGCCGATCAGCCCAAAGGGGATCGATAGCATGACAATCAGTGGTTCAACCAGGCTCCTGAAATGCAGATACAGTAGGAGAAAAATTACGAACAAGGTCGCCGGAGCAGCGATTTTCAGTCGCGCTGAGGCGCGTTCCATATGCTCAAACTGCCCGGACCATGTGACGGTATAACCGGCGGGTATGACGACCTCCCTGGACACCAATTCTTTGGCGTGTGCCACATAGCCGCCGATATCTGATGAGGAAATGTCCACGTAGATCCAGGCATTAGGCCGAGCATCCTCAGATTTAATCATCGGTGGGCCGCGTGTGTATTCAATATCTGCGACCATTGCCAACGGTATGGGGGCTCCAGTGGGTGTGGCTATGAGCACTCTGTCCAGCGCCTCCCTGTCTGACCTCAGCGCTCTGGGTAATCGAATATTGAGCGGATAGCGCTCAACTCCCTCAATGATTTCTGTCACGTTCATGCCACCAATCGCCGTCATGATCACGTCCTGTACCTGTCCTACTCTCAGGCCATATCGCGCCGCCGACTCGCGGTTCACATTGATATCCAGGTAATAGCCCCCCACTGCCCTGTCGCCAAATGCTGACAGTGTTTCTGGAAGGGTTTTAACCGTTTGTTCGATACTTTTAGCGATAGACTGTAAGGTTCCCAGATCCGGCCCGGACACTTTGATACCCACCGGTGTCTTGATGCCGGTTGACAGCATATCGATGCGGGTTTTAATAGGCATGGTCCAGGCGTTGGCTACGCCAGGAAATTGAATGGCCTTATCCATTTCACTCATGAGCTCCCGGGTGGTCTTACCGGGGTCTGGCCACTGTTCTTTCGGTTTCAGCCGTACGGTGGTTTCTATCATAGAGAGTGGCGCCGGATCGGTGGCCGAATCTGCACGCCCTACTTTGCCAAAGACAGTTTGAACCTCGGGGAATGTCGCCAGAATACGGTCCGTTTGTTGCAGCAGTTCCTTCGCCTTGGTGATCGAGATTCCTGGCAGGGTACTTGGCATATACAGTATGTCGCCTTCATCCAGCGGCGGCATGAACTCGCTGCCCAGCTTGCTGTAGGGGTAAGCGGTCAATGCCAATAGTACGACGGCGACCAGGATGGTCAGACCTCTGTACTTCATCAACAGCGCCAATATGGGCGAATGGATCGCGCGCATCATGCGACTTATTGGGTTGGCATTCTCTGATACGATCTTGCCGCGCAGAAAATAGCCCATCAGTACAGGCACCAGCGTTATGGACAGTATCGCGGCCGCAGCCATCGAGTACGTTTTGGTAAACGCCAGTGGACTGAACAGCCTGCCCTCTTGTGACTGCAGGGTGAAAATGGGCGCGAAGGAGACTGTGATCACCAGTAGTGAGAAGAAGAGCGCCGGCCCTACCTGCCGACACGCCTGGCCGATAGCCTCCCAGTGCTCGTCTCGCGTGAGCGCCCTCCCCTTATCCGTACTTGCCTGGGCCAACTGCTTGTGGCCGTTCTCTATCATCACGATCGCACCATCGACCATGGTTCCAATAGCGATCGCGATGCCCCCCAGAGACATGATGTTCGCGTTCAAGCCCTGTACCCGCATCACAATGAATGCCATCAGGATGCCCAGCGGCAGAGTGATGATCGCCACAAATGCTGAGCGTGCATGCAGCAGAAACAGGATGACGACCAAACTGACAATCAACAGTTCTTCTATTAGTGATGTGGTAAGGCTGGTCGCAGCTCGCTCAATCAGATCGCCACGATCGTACACCGGTACGATTTCAACGCCTTCGGGCAATCCTCGCTTGAGTTCCTCCAGTTTGGCGCGAACCGCCTTGATCGTCGCCAGGGCATTCTCTCCATAGCGCATGATGACGACGCCACCGACGACTTCACCTTCACCATCGAGATCGGTCAGGCCACGGCGCAAGTCCGGGCCAATTTGCACATGGGCTACGTCTCGAATCCGGACAGGCGTTCCGGATTCATCTACGCCGAGTGGGATGGTGTTGATATCCTCTATCGATTCAATATATCCGCGCGCCCTCACCATGTACTCGGTTTCGGCTTGCTCAATCAGTCGTCCACCCACATCATTATTGGATTGCCTGACCGCATTCTTTAAGGTATCCAGGCTGATGTTGTAGCGCAGCAGCGCGTTGGGATCGATTTCAATCTGGTATTGCCGCACGAAACCGCCAACGGAGGCCACTTCGGAAACACCCGGAACCGTTTGCAAGGGGTAGCGCAGGAACCAGTCCTGCAGGGAGCGCAGCTGTGCAAGATCGTGTTGTCCAGATCGGTCTACCAGTGCGTATTCATAAATCCAGCCAACACCTGTCGCATCGGGGCCAAGCGTAGGCGTAATGCCCGCTGGTAGACGGCTACTGGCCGTATTGAGAGCTTCCAACACCCGCGAACGCGCCCAGTACATGTCCACATCATCTTCAAAAATAATGTAGACAAAGGAGAGCCCAAAGAACGAATAACCCCGCACCACTTTTGTGTCTGGCACGGAGAGCATAGCGGTGGTTAGCGGATAAGTGACCTGATCCTCCACCACTTGGGGAGCTTGTCCGGGGTACTTCGTCAGCACGATAACTTGCACATCCGATAGATCCGGTATCGCATCCAGTGGACTGCTAATAGTGGAAAAGAGACCAACAACAGCGAGAATAAGCGCTGCCAGCAGAACCAGAAACCGTTCCTTGAGTGAAGCGCTAATGATGGCCTTGATCATTCGCTGCGCTCCTCGTCAGACTCCATTGGGGCGGCGTCCATATCGAGCATTTTGCGCGACGCCTCATGCAGTTTTGATTCGGAATCAATCAAAAACTGCGCAGAAACAACCACACGCTCACCCGCCTCAACGCCTGCCAGCACGGCTACATCTCCGCCTGACTCTATCCCCAGCGTTACTTTTCGCGGTTCGAACGTACCGGCTTGCTTCATGACGTAGATCTGGTTGTAGTCGCCGGACCGCACTACAGCCTCAGTAGGGACGACGAGCGCCACAGATTCCTGAGAATGAATCGTCACATCCACCAACGTTTCGGGGTGCAGTATTAGCTCGGCGTTGTCGAAAACGAGGCGCACCTGAGTCGTTCGCGTGGTGGATTCGGCGTACGGATAGATATACGCGACATGGCCGCGCAAAACTTTGCCGGGCATACTTTTCAGGGTCATCTCTACCGGGTCACCTTCTTTTACCCAGGGCAACTCGAACTCGTAAATATCCGCATAAATCCAGACCGTGCGCAAATCAACAATCTGGTACAGCTCTGTCGCCGGTGTGACAAATTGCCCTTGGCGCGCGCCGATATGCGTCACAATGCCCGTCGCGGGGGCGAGTATGTGCAGATTATCCTGAACGGCCTGCGTCTTTTGTAGTTCTGTGATCTGCTGTTCTGCTACATCCAGTAACGTCAGTCTTGCTCGAGAGCTTTTCACCAGTGCAGACGCACCTTGTCGAATATCCTTGAATGGACTGTGCTGTAACGATTTTTCGTTATTGAGCGCAAGCAAGTACTCCTGCTGGCTCGCAACGAGTTTGGGCGAGTAGATATCCAACAGTATTTCGCCATCGACAACAGGCTGTCCTGTTTTATCGACGCGAAGATGTCTAATCCAGCCCTCCACTTTGGGGTGCAGCTTAACAACGCTATCTTCGGCGTAGTCGACGCGGCCAACGGCGCGGATCGAGCGAGAGATGCTACGTATCTCTGCGACGGTAGTGCGCACGCCGATATTGTTTTGCACCACAGGATTGATACTGATACCACCCTCCTGTGTGTCACCGTCATCCTCTGCGTACACCGGGATGTAATCCATACCCATGGAATCCGTCGTTGGCACGGGCGATGTCACCGCCGGGTTCATCGGGTTTTTATAAAACAGTGGTGCGCGTTCTGCCCTCTCACCACTGGCTTCGGTGCCACTGCGTTCAGTCGTAAGGAAATACCCAAGCCCAGTCCCCAGTACGAGACAGAATACGCCTGTCAGTAACGTTGCCTTATTCATAAATTTTGTCCTCTCCTACCGCAGCGGTAAGACGTGCAATAGACTGGTGAATTTCTGAAAAGGACTTCCAATACAGTAATTCAGAATTGAGTAGTGTGGTCTGGCTGCCTGCCAGGCTGAGAAAATCGACCTGATTCACGCGATAGCCCGCCAGCATGGACTCAACAGTTTGTCTCGCCTGTGGCACGATGCCACCCTCGTAGAGCACCATTTGAGCGCTGGCCTGTTGGTATTCAGTGATCGCAGTCGCAATACTGGAAAACACCAAATTTTTCTGGTCCAGTAACGAGTAACGCGAGCGCGCAAGTTCGCGCCGCTGTTGTTTCACGGACTGCGATTGCCGGGTGCCAGCGTATAGCGGTATGTTTACGCTGAGCATAATGGAGACAAAGTCCTGCCGGGATTGGCCCAATTGGTCTTTCTCCCGGTTGCCGTAAGCGAGTCCCACTTTGAAATCGGGATAGTAGGATTTTTCGGCAAGTGCCAGCCTTGATTGCGATGCATCTATCATAGATTGCTCTCCCTGCAGCAACGGTCGGGCCTCTTCGGCTCTGCGATACAGGATTGTGTGCGGTGCGAGCAGCCCCGAGAAAACCGGCATTGACGAGGGCAGTTTCTCGGGCATAGCGGGCGAGGTATCCATCAGGACGTTCAACCTGATGACGCGCTGCTCTCTTATGGCCTTCAGTTGAATCTCGGTATCCAGTAGTTTGGAGAGCTCCAACTGCGCGAGCAACACATCTTGTTGTAGTCCCTCCCCTACTTCGTACTTTTTATTGGCAACCCCAACCAATTGACGGAACACCGCCTGATTCTTCAAAACAGTTTCTATCGCACGGTCCAGATAGAAGATGTCCCACCAGGTCACGGTGACGTTCATATCGAGATTCAGGCGCATCTCCTCGACTGAATACGCCGCCACCTCTGCCTCGAATACGGCGATCTCTTCATTGAGCACAAGTTTTCCCGGGAAGGGGAACGTTTGGCTGATCCCGAGCTGAAGCTGGGTCATGGGTTCCTGGTGCAAATCGAAATTGTCCCAGGGCAGGTTCAGCGCATTTAAGCTGAGCACGGGGTCGGGCAGGCTCGATACCTGTGGCGCGATATGGGTGAGCGCCGCATAGCGCTCCCGCATCATGGCAAGGCCCGGATTGTTGCCCATCGCACGTGCGCGGGCATCGGATAACTGCAGCATGGGAGCGTTCTGTGCACATACGGGTAGCACAAAGACGCTGCTGAAAAACAGTAAAAATCCACATAAATAGCGCGTAACCAGCGGCGCACACGCGTCATGGCTGGCAGCACTACCAAACATTGAAATTTTCAAAATACTTCACCGTCTTCCATCAACTGCGGCCTGCCACGGGCACACTGCGTGCACCGAGAGGTAACAAAACTTAGGGGGTTCTAGCATTCGCGGCGATGAGAGCCGCGCAGGACTAGCTCAGCTTGGGAGGACGATAAAGTTGAGAAGGGGATGGTGATGTAATGACTCGTGTAATGTTCTGATAATACGGTTCGGTCGGCGTAATCGCAGTACTGCGATACACATACGCCACTGTCGAGGATAGGACAGAACAAGCTGCGGCGCAGTTTTGCCCGCCTGCACACGAATGGCAGGGGGTGGCCTTGGTTAGATCCAGTGTAGCCTTTTCATGACAAGCGGGTTGGCCGGCGTCCTGTCCCACACTGCCTGAAGTAGTGCTGGAATCGCTGCCGTGGATTGACGCCAGTGTATTTTGTACACTAGCACCAACCATGTCACAGACGGACGCCAGGGAAACGACCGGTTGCAGCAGTATCAAAAAAACCATAAAGACTGTTAACCAACGATTTTGCATAAAGCTCTGGCCGGTGACTCACCTGGGTGATTATAGATCCCTATTCGCAATTTAACAAAGTCCTTGCAGTACGCGCAGATCAGGTGTCCTGCGAACTGGTGTCGAGCTCCTGTACATCGGGACGGCGTCTGCGACGGGTTCTGGCGGGAATCATACTGCGCATCGCTTCGAGTTTGCCGAAGCAGAGCAACTTATCGCCGGCTTCCAATAATCGTTCGGCGCGCGGATTGGGAATCACTTTGGCCCCGCGGTACAGCGTAAGGACATTGACATCGCTCTCCGCCAGGCCGGTTTCTACAATCTTCTGGCCAACAAATTTGGAGCCCTCTGGCACGTAAATTTCAGTTACGCCATAGCCTTTACTGACGGTGAGTCGCTGGCGGACGTCGATCTCGGGAAAATCTACCTGGGCTGCAATGTATTCAATTACCGCGCCAGCCACATCGAGGCCGGTACAGGTTTCAATCCCTTCAAGCCCTGGCGAGGAATTGACTTCCATGACCTGCGGACCATCCTTGCCCTCTAGCATATCGACCCCGGCAACTTGCAAGCCCAGTATCTGTGTGCAGCGCACCGCAGTCTCGCGGTACTCCTCACTGAGTTCGACCGCTTCGGCGATGCCGCCCCGGTGTACATTGCTGCGAAATTCCTGTCCCTGTGCAACCCGCCGCATCGCCGCCACCACGCGATCGCCTACCACGAAGGCGCGAATGTCACGACCTTTGCTTTCAGCCACGAACTTCTGGATCAGTACGTTCTGTTTCTGGCTCTGCAGCAACTCGACAATGCCCTCCGCCGTCTTTACCGATTCTGCCAGTAGGACACCGATACCCTGTGTACCCTCTATCAATTTGATCACGACTGGCGCCCCCCCTACCCTCTCTATAGCGGGTAGTACATCATTTCGATCGCGTACAAAGGTGGTGCGAGGAATCCCCACATGGTGTCTACTGAGAATCTGCAGGCTGCGCAGTTTATCCCGGGAATTAGTAATACCGTGCGCCGTATTGGCGCAAAATACGTCCATCTCCTGAAACTGACGAACCACTGCGGTGCCATAGTAGGTGATGGAAGCACCAATACGCGGCAGGATAGCGTCGTAGTGTTTCAACTGCTTTTGGCGGTAGTACAGGTCCGGTGAACCCCTGTCGAGATCGATGGCAAAGCGCAGCGTATTGAGTATATCTACCTCGTGCTTTCGCTGTAAAGCTGCCTCCTTCAACCGACGGGTGCTGTACGCGTTCGGCGAACATGACAGAATGGCAAGCTTCATTTTGAATCCCTCTGGACGGGTACGCGGTACTGCGGAGGCGCGAGTGCAATCAGGTCGTTGATGAGGTCACCACCATTTCTCGCATAGTGACAGAAGCACGATCATTATTCTACGAGAACGCACGCAGACTCATGTAACCTACGTAGCAGGCCAAAAGGGTCGCTACAATCATACGATTCATGGTGGCGCGCCCGCAAAAGAACACGACCAGTAGGACTGCCGATACCGCTAGCGTCATCAGAATATCGACGATCCCTCCCGCCAGAATGGGCAGTGGCCTGATCATTGCACTGATGGGCAGGACAAACAGGCTATTGAAAATATTGGAGCCGGCCTACACAGGTCCGATTCATTCTTGAGGGCTGCGATAACAGAAGTGACCAGCTCTGGTGCACCGGTGCCAAACGCGACCACCGTGAGGCCTACCAGTAGCCCCGAGACACCGTATTGGCTGGCAATGCCTGTGCTCCTCGTACCAAGCCCGTACCGCCAAGCAACAGAAGTATTCAACCCAGAATCAGTAGAGGAGATGTCACTGCACTTTTACCTTAACGTTTTGATCGAGAATGGTAACAAGGTTAAATGATGGGTGCATTGCTCGCATCGGAATCGTCAGTTGCATAGGCATCGGGCTGAAGATCTTCCTGGAATTGCTCGACCCCTTTTTCAACGGCAGACACGTTTCTACCGTAATGCGCGATATGAAAGGCTGCGTCGCCCTCGTAAACCAGTGGCAGATTGGTGCGCCCGATAACGATGCCGTCATTCGGTGCCGTCATGGGTACTTCGCTGGAACCCGATGGGTCCGCTACCATGGCGATGACCTGCCCTGCCGTGACTTTGCCGCCGAGCGGCACCAACGTGCGCAATAGTCCACTCTCAGGCGCCCGCAGCCAACTGGTTTGGTAGCTGATGACAGGGGGTAGAGGTTTTTTCCTACGCTTGGATTGACTCAACATACCAATGCTACGCATCACATTAACGATACCTTTAAGTCCCGCTCGTATGTACAGCTCTTCAAATCTTAAGGCTTCCCCCGCTTCATACAGGATGACTGGAATACCAGCATCCTGCGCGGTGCCGCGTAGCGAACCATCGCGCAACTTTGTATCCAGTGCCAGCGGCACACCAAAAGCTTCCGTCATGGCCAAGCTGGCCGGGTTATCCAGATCGGCGCGAATTTGTGGGAAATTGGCACGGTGGCGCGAGCCAGTATGTAAATCGATGCCATGTGTAGATTTGAGCACGATCTCTCTTAGAAAGGTATGGGCCACCCGTCCCGTCAGTGAGCCCTTGGTCGATCCGGGAAACGATCGATTGAGATCGCGCCCGTCGGGCAAGTATCGGGTGTGGTTGAGGAAACCGTAGACATTGACAATAGGGATGGCCAGTATCGTTCCGCGCACATTTTTTAATACTTTGTTCTGCAGCAGCCGCCGAATAATTTCGACGCCGTTGATTTCGTCACCGTGAATGGCAGCACTGATAAACAGTGTCGGCCCCGGGAGTTTGCCACGAATGACCTGCACAGAAATCGACAGGTCGTCATGGGTATACATCGGTGCCACCGGGATTTCGACGACGGTACGTTTGCCGGGGGCGATACTGACGCCTCCGATGACCAATTCAGATGGTGTTTCTTTTACCACGTTAAATTCGATCCTTATTTTTTGCGCCGGTTTTACCTTGAATATAGGATCTGCCAGGATGGATGACATAGTTAGCTCTCAGTGCGGTGCGCCCCAGCAGTACTCGAAACCGCATGCTGTCGCGATCTGTCAGGGTGACCTCAGAACGAATGACATCCTCCCCTATGGCGATTTGAGTCTCGATGACATAGCGCAGTTCTTCATGTCCACCAGAGTCGCGCACCACGCGTTGGTCCTTCACCGGCGCTTCGCACTCTATCACTGTCTCGGTATCGCCCTGCGCCGGGTGGATCGCAAAACGAACCCACTGCTGGGCGTCTCGGGTGAACGGCTCAACCATAAAGGCATGCAGCGCGCTGGTACGTGCGCCGGTATCAATCTTGGCCTTTACCCTGGGTATATTAAGATCGGGGAAACCAATCCACTCCCGCCAGCCGAGGGGCTTTTTAGTGCTCATGGGGATTTACCCCAGTCGGGTTTGCAATCGTTATCACCAGAGGATTTCCCCGGCTCCCAGTACATACAGCTGGTCTGCCACCAACTTCCGAATCTGCCTGGCATCGTTGAGCAACAGTGTCTCTTCGACAATCGCTTTGGCATTGTCGAGGCTGATACGCCGCAACAGCCATTTAATTTTTGGCAGTTGCGCCGCGCTCATACTGAGGGTTCGAACACCCATACCGATGAGCAGTACCACTGCAATCGGGTCGGAGGACATTTCGCCGCAGACGCTCAGTGGTAGATCTATTTTTTTTGCGATCGCTATCACCCGTGCAATCTCATGGAGTACCGCCGGATGAACATGATCATAGGAGGCCGCCACTCTGGGATTGTTGCGATCGAGCGCCAGCAGGTATTGGCTCAGGTCATTGGAGCCAATGGAAATGAAATCGAGCTGCTCGCGCCAGGAACTCAGCTGCGAAATAGCCGCTGGCACTTCTACCATGATGCCCACCGGCGGTCGGCTCACATTAATCCCCTCCTCCTGCAACTGCTGCAATGCATCATTCAGCAGTGCATGGAAGCCGACAAGCTCGGAGGTGCTGCCTACCATAGGCAGCATGATGCGCAAATTTTCCCGACCTTCAGAGGCGCGTAGCATCGCGCGCACCTGACTCATGAATAGAGAACTGTTGTCCAGGCAAAAGCGTATTCCACGCCAGCCAAGTGCCGGGTTTTCCTCCTTGATGGGAAAATACGGCAGTGGCTTGTCGCCACCAATATCCAGCACGCGCATATGGACAGGCTTGGTACCATACGCCTCCAATATATGTCGGTAGACACCCAACTGTTCATCCTCAGATGGAAAGGTATCGCTGACCATAAAGGGGATTTCAGTACGGTACAGCCCCAGGCCCTCAGCGCCAGCTTGCAAGCCTGGCGAGATATCGGCTAACAGGCCACTGTTGGCATACAATTGAATGATCGTCCCATCCACCGTCAGTGCAGGCAGATCGCGCAGCACCTGGAGATCGCCTTTTAGCTGCTGTTCGGCTTTCAACAACTGTTCGTACTCGGTAAGTACAGATGGGTTGGGCCGCACAATAACCCGGGCCGCGTTGCCGTCCACCACCAGGGTATCCAGGTTATGGATACCTTTTATCTCCCCTACCCCCATGACGGCAGGAACACCCAGCGCATTGGCCAGCACAGCAGTATGCGACAGGTTTGAGCCCTGAAAGCACACAATACCAGCGAGAAATTCCATGGGCACCCGGGCAATATCAGAAACACTCACCTGTGCACCAACCAGAATAGTCTGGGTACTGGGGAGTTCTTCCTCACCAGATGCCCGCAAGCCGCGCCAGGCGCTGTAGAGTTTGTTTCCCAGATGCCGGATATCTTCGTGTCGCGCCCTCAAGTAGGGATCGTCCATGGCGAGAAAGACGTCGGCGTGGTGGTGGATAACCCGTTTCAGGGCACCGGGAAGGTGGTGGCCATCGTTTATCAACTGAGCCACACCATTGACCAGCGCCGGATCAGACAAGAGCAGGCAGTAGGCGTCAAACACGGTAGCCACATCCTTTGACAGTAAATCACCCAAACCGGCCTGCTCTCGCTTGACGTCCGCCAGTACAGTTTTAACCAGCCCATGCCACTCTGCCAGCGTGACACCGATATCGCCGCACTGTCCGTCGCTGACGGAATACAAGTCAAGATTATCACACAGACTGGCCTGCCCAATACCGATACCCGGTGCGCCTTTTATACCCGACAGAGTGTGAGCGCTGCTCTTGTTGATTTCCTGCCAAATTGACTCTGTCGCTACCACCAGCGCCAGTTGGCTGCCCAGCGTAACCAGCACCGCAGACTCTTCTGCAGAAAGCACACGGGCTTCCCTACTCTGTGCTACCAGTACGCCGATTACCACCCCGGCCCTGACAATCGGAACACCGAAGAAGCTGCTGTACAGTTCCTCCTGCGTCTCCCTGATGCCGTAAAATGCCGGGTGTTGTGCCGCATCTGCGAGGTTAATTGGATGCCTGGACTGCGCGACCAGCCCCACCAGCCCCTTACCTGCGGGTATCCTGACACTGCCTACTGCAACAGGATCCAGACCGCGACTGGCAAGTAGTGCCATATCACCTCTTTGATCCGCGAGGTAGAGACTGCAGACGTCCAGCCCCATGTACTGTTGAATGGAGTCGACGATCACAGATACCTGAGCTGAGGGCGAGTCAGCTTCGGCCGCAGCCTGTACGATGCGCGTCAGGTCCAGAATTACTGACATGTCCCTACTCTTCCCATATTAAAAGCGCCACGCGATGCACAACGGCGCGACTATCAGTTCACCCTGGACGATTTCCTTGCGTGTTACCTGCCATATTATTAGGCTAGGGAGGCAATCTATGTTCGAATTCAAACCACGGTTACCAGCAAGATAACTTTTGAGAATATAACACATGATCAGGTCGCTATTACACTCCGTAGACGGGCACTACTCAGAGGGGAACGAACAGCTAGTGCAGCAGTGGCGAGATCAGCCCGAGAGCATCCTATGGCTCGACATTCAGAACGAGGTGACACCAGACATTCGCTCCCTGCTGCTAAGCTTCGACTGTAATGAGCTGGCGATCAAGGATGCCTCCAGAGTACGCCACCCTCCGAAGGTGGAAAATTTTAAGACAAACAGCTTCATTCTGTTTCGCGGGATCAGTGAGCTCGACGATGCCCTTACGCATGTGCCGCAGCAGTTGGCAATATGGGTGGGGCAAAACTACCTGATTACGCTGCACCACGGGCACTCGATGAGTGTCGAGTATATGTTGCAACGTGCGGTTGCCGAAAACCTGCTGCAGTCCCCCGCTGTGCTGGCATTGGGTCTGCTCCATTATGCCGCTGGGCGCTATCTGGAAAGGCTGATGGCAGCAGAGGAGCGCATTGGTGATCTGGAAGACCAGTTACTGGGTGAGCAGTCTAACGAGGCGTTGAAGGAACTGGTCGCCTACCGCACGCGATTGCGAAAACTGCGGCGTACTTTCAATTACCATCTACGTATGTCCGAAACCGTGATGAGCGATGGATGTCCGCTTCTCGGCAGCGGCGAGGGCGATTCCTACCATGTCCGGCGCGATCTGTATGACCGCTGCGAAAGACTCTCCAGCCTATGTACCCTATACTATGAGTTGTGTGGTGATCTCGTCGACGGCTATATCTCGCTCAGTTCACACCAGCTCAACAACACCATGAAGATACTGACCATCATTACCGCGATTTTTGTCCCCATCACGTTCATCGCCGGTCTCTACGGCATGAACTTCGAAAATATGCCCGAACTTCACCATCAAAACGGCTACTTTTTTGTGCTCGGCGTCATACTTGCTGTAGCGGTAGCGATGATTGCACTGTTTAAGAAGATACGCTGGCTCTGAGGGGCCATCAATCCGAGATAGGCCATCGCTCGTCACTGGTGTAGAACGCAAAACGCGCCTCTATCATCTCCTTGGTCAGGCCATATTCTGCGAGATTGTATTCGTGCTTGCCGTGCTTACCCTTCGGGTTGGCGTCCACGTGTGCCTGCATAGCCGCTCGTGATTCATCGCTGAGCGGCAGGTCGAACACGCGATAGATTTTTTCCACCATCGCCATCGGTTGGTCGACAAACTCGCGCTGCGAGCAATCTACAAACAGTTCTGGTGGCCACGTTTCGCGTTGCGCCAGGCCGTGTTCCAGCGACATGGCATACCACTCCATCACGGAGCGGCCAATCTCTGCGGAGTCCAGGTGACTGAGATCGCCCGCATACATGCCCATGACCACCTTGTTCATACTGTTGATGCTGGGTACGACACTGACCGGGTCGCGATGGCACCAGATAAAACGGGCGTCTGGAAAAACCTTCAAAATGGCATTGATGCCCCACATATGCGCCGGGGCTTTCAGCATCCATTGCGTGCCGGGATTGCGCCAGTTCAGCATTTGCATCAGCCGCTTCTGGTAGGCGTACATGGGCTCCAGATCACGCGCTAACACCCAACTATTATAGGGTTCGAGCATGATCTCGAAACCGAGCTGCACACCATCAAACGAAAACGCGTGTAACAGCACACACTCTTCCGGCGTGTCCGCATCGATGTAGTGAATCTTGGCAAATTCCGAATTGCGGGTTTGCTCTAGCGCCTTGACCAGGTAGGGGTAGCGCGGATCTTCCTGTCCCGGTTTGCTGTCGGGCCAGGGATCGGGGAACTGCACTTCCCATTGTAGCAGGCCGCGGTTGTCTGGCGCCGCAACCAGCAGGTTCAGCAGCGCTGAGGTGCCCGAACGCGGCAAGCCAGTAACAAAAATGGGCGCCTTGATGTCCTGCTCTGCAATCTCTGGAATTGTTTTGAACGCATTCTCGCACTTGAGTCGGGTTGCGAGCAGCATCACCGCTCTGTCGCGACACCGCTTGCGTCCCTCGGGATCCTGTACATTGCGATCAAACGTTTCAAGCAGTGCTTCCAGTCCCTCGCGAAACGGCACGTCACCGAAATCCTCAAAGCCGGTTTGCGCCTTTGCTTCGGCGATCAATTCACCGGGATTGAAGCTCACGGTCTGTTCTGCCATTACAGATCCGCCAGTTTGGCGACACGGGTCTTCAGCTCAGGATGCCGTTTCGCTCCAATCCAGCGCCAGCACATCGTACCCATATTGTGTCCGGCAGTTTCGATCCAGTTGGGAACGCCGGGGTCGACGTGGGACACCACCACGCGCACGCTACCATCACTGTTGTAGTGGGCGGTGTGTTTATTTACGTGAATGGTGTGATGCCGGTAATCCAACGACTCCATCCACCAGTTGTCCAGTTGGAAGTTCCAGGTCTGGCATTCGGGGATTTCAGGCGCGTCGATAATAAACACTTCATCGTCGGCAAGCTGCCAGGCACTGTGAAAATAGAAAATATTGGGGTCCCCGCCTATAAGTTGACAGTATGCCTGATCTGCCGGAGGCAGTTCATTCAGGGTGGGTAGAAAGCTCTCAGACCAGTTTTCGAACAGCGCCGCGGAGCCTTTTACAAAGCCAATCGCACCCTGCAGACCACGCTCCAGTTTGGTCGCGTTAAATGCATCGGGTCGGTCATCGTCGGCACCAATGCGCTCGATTTTTAACTCAGCCGGTTTTTCGTTGATACGATCCTGAAAGGTTTGCCGCACGTTAATGGAGTTGGTCTCCTCGCCCATAGGCAACCAGTTACCGGGCTGCTTGTTACGGCTGATGATAAGTTCCAACTCTCCGTCGGGACCGATTTCCATCTGTCGGGTGTCGATATGACCGGTGACTTCCATGGTGCCGCCAGAGGCATACTTGTTAATGATGGTGCTGAAACCCAGGTAGTCAACAGAACCGCGACTGCCGGTAATACGGTAGTCGTGTTGGGGACTCAGGGGTGCGCTTTCGTAACGATTGTCTGGATTGTCGGCCCCAAGTTTGATGGTTTCATGGGCACCACAGCGCAGTTGTGGAAACAGTGGATCACGAAATTCCAGGAAACTTTCCAGGCCACCACGCAACAGGCGCGCGAGGTAGCGGTAGCCCTCTGCCTGATTAAATGCGTCCTGCGGCGCTGCGGGGCTGCGGACGATATTTCCCGCATCTTTCAGTGCATCACAGAACTGATCCCAGGTCGTTCCATCGAGCACTCTCTTTTCGGCATCTGTCGAGGACATAAGTTATCTCTTTATAAAGGTGAGGAATGAATTTGCAGCGGCGCCGACAGTGATACCAAACGCCCTGCCGTGACGCAAGGACAACACTCGAACCAGCGCCGACGGACTATATATAGTCTGGAAAGGGTCTATGCCTTTGAACCACGAAAGCAATGACGGGGAGCGCTGATAAGGCCTTTCACGCCAGGTAAGTCCGTCACAACACGCCCTGTGCGATTTTTTTTACGGCATAGTCACAAGCCCTTGCGGTAAAGGCCATGTAGGTGAGCGACGGATTGACACAGGATGATGAGGCCATGAATGAACCGTCAGTGATAAACAGATTAGGAACATCGTGAGACTGGTTGTAGGCATTGAGAACAGAATTAGCCGGGTCCACGCCCATACGAGCCGTGCCCATTTCGTGAATGCCCTCACCTGGCATGGACATGTCATCGTTTCCCGCTAGCGAGACTACCGCCCCCGCCGCTTTCATTAGACGATCTGCCTGGACCTTGGCGTCGCGACGCAAATTAACTTCGTTCTCGCCCCACTCAAAATCGAATACGACCTGCGGGATACCGTAGCGGTCCACCTTGTCTTTGCTCAAGTACATACGGTTAGATTCGCTCGGCAGGCATTCGTTAAAGCCCATCAATGCGAATACCCATGGACCGGGTTTTCGCAGCGACTCTTTCAGGTCAATACCAAAACCCTTGCTGTTGATACCGGTTTGCCAATCCATGCGTAACATCGCCGTTTGATAAGCATAACCTCGCACAAAATCGGCGTCCTTGTCCTGGCCGTTGAGATTCCTGAAACGCGGTATGTAGAGCCCGGTTGGCCGGTTGCCGTGGTAGTAGCTGTCCATATTGTCTAGAAATAATCCTGCACCGCTCAGGCCCAGTGTGTGATCCATCATATAGCGGCCTAACACGCCACTGCTGTTGGCTAGTCCATCGGGAAAATCCTCGCTGGCGGAATTCATCAGAATCTGTGTGCTACCCACGGTGGAAGCGCAGAGGAAAACGATCTTTGCGCTAAACGATATGCGCTCCCTGGTGATCGCATCGATAACATGCACTAGGGATATATTCCCAGACGATTTGTCGTACTCCAGACGCTCTACCACGGAGTTTGCCCGCAGCGTGAGATTACCTGTAGCCCTCGCCGCCGGCAACGTCGAGCTCTGCGAACTGAAGTAACTGCCGGTGGAACAGCCGCGAGCGCATGGGCCACAATAGTGACAGGCTCTGCGCCCGGGAAGATCCTCCGTGAGAATCGCCACGCGTCCGTTGGTGAGCGTGACATCGGGCGCTTTCTTCTTTAAGCGCTCATTGATCGTCTCTTCCAATGCAAACCAGGGCATGGGCTTCTGGAACTCGCTGTCGGGCAGCTGCGGCAGGTTTTCCTTCTTGCCGTTGATGCCGACAAATTTTTCGACGTAGCTGTACCAGGGTTCAATGTCCTTGTAGCCCACCGGCCAGGGTATGCCATGGCCATCGCTTGCATTCGCCTTGAAGTCCATCTCACTCAGGCGATAAGTTTGTCGTCCCCATATCAGCGAACGACCGCCAACCACATCCGCTCGCGCCCAAAGAAACGGCTTACCCTCATCCATGGCGTAAGGGTTTTCCTTATCGTTGTTCCAGAACTGCCGCGTCGCTTCATTAAACGAGTGCGCGACCTTACTCTGCACCGGGTAGTCTTCGGCGTATAATTCTCGAGGCTTTTTACCCTGAAACGGAAACTTCCAGTTGGGCGCGTGTTCTCCCAAATAACCGGTGCCCGCTGCCAGCGGTTTGCCACGTTCCAGCACCAGCACCTTAAGCCCTTTTTCAGTCAGTTCCTTCGCTGCCCAACCGCCAGAGATGCCTGATCCCACCACGATGGCGTCAAAATCGTATTGCTTTGCTTCAATCATAAATGTTTACCACCGTGTTACAGGGGAGTTGACCAGGAACTCTCGTCGCTAGCGAGGGGCGCGTCACCGTCGAAATACATGGGCATAGGGTCGTATCGCAATACCTGGGAGGCGCCCTCTTGCGAGGTGAAGAAACCCCATATGGTAAGTTCCTTGAGTTGGCAGATAAAGGGCGCGTCACTGATAAATTCGCGAAAGACATTCGCAAATTCATACCATTGGGAATCCGACGCATCATCTTCTAGTGTCTCCATAATCTCCAACTGCTGTGCCGCGCTCAACTGCTCAAAGGAGACGCCATACTCTTGGGGTATACGAGTTTCGATATCCTGTAAGCCCGTGTTAAAAATGGCTTTCTCCTGCTCATTTAGCCAATTTGCCACCATCAGTTCTATGTACTTGGGTACACCGGCGTCGACAGCGCCAGGCGTATCGGTTCGGGGGATAACCACCTCAGCCATCGCCGCCACTATTTTACGTTGGGTGGGACTGAAATAATCTACCGCAGTCGAATTGTAGTTGGGCGCGCTAGCCAGATAAGTTACCTGCTCCGCGCTCAGGGAGAACCCCAATTGGCTGGCGCTGGCACCGGATATCAGTATGGCTGCGCATTGCAGGAACTCGCGTCGATTCATAGTTACCTTTCAGCTTCCGCGAAGCTTTTTAATCAGTGTGGGAATGACAATAATAGCGGCCGCCACAGACAAGCAGACCAGCAATCGATGCTGATACACAGTGAAGTAATATCCCGCCGCTTTGAATCCGGTATACCCCCAATAGACAGGGTCAATTTTTGTCAGATGGTACAATTCGTAGAACATATCTGCGGTCGCCGGTAACAAAAAGTACAGGTACAGTGCGATCGCGACAGCAATAATCCAGCGGCGTATAGGTACCAACATTACAGGTTTCTCATGATTGTTGTTTCAGCATCCCGGGTCGGCGTAGCGTTGCGTTATAACCGCGCTCGAATAAACTCTAGCCCCGAGCAATACACTTCTTCGCGCGACTCATACGCATTGCGCCATACATTTGCGGCGGCCGCGAGATCTGGATCGCTGGTTCCGAAGGCCTCTATCACCAGCCAGCCTTCGTAGTCGATTTCATGCAGGGTGGCGAAGTTGGCATCCCAGTCAACCTGACCTGTGCCCAGCGTGCCGCGGTGGCTCTCACTCAGGTGTACATGATTCAAAACGCCTCGGATATTCTGCAACGCCTCACGGGGGTTGGGATCTTCTATATTCGCGTGATGCGTGTCGTAGTGCACACCCACGTTATCCAGCCCCACTTGTTCTACCATCCGCCGACACTCGGCCGATGTGGTGATCAGGAACACCTCGAATCGGTTGAGGCATTCCAGCCCGAGTTGCACGCTGGCCTGCTGCGCGTATTCACCACAGGTGCGCAGATACTCTGCCGACCAATCCCACTCCTGCTGTGTGGGGCCGCTACCGGTGAAGTATTTGTGTGACTGGTAGACGCCGCCGACCAGGATGTCAGCACCTATCAGTCGACTGTCATCTATCCCCTTCTTCAGGTTGTCGATCGCAGCGGCACGCACCGCGGCGTCAGGCGAAATGGGGTTTACATCTGCACCCACAAACGCCGAGGCAGTGCGCGCCAGGCCCAGATCATCACAGGCGGCTGCCATAGTTTTTAGTGCGTCGCGGGACTGGCCCACCACCGGAATTTCAACACCGTCATAGCCAGCTGCGGCCAGGCTTTTAAATACGGGTATGTGTTGCGGGCCTATTTGAATGCCCCACAACAGCATATTCATACCAATTTTTACATTCACTCGGTACTCCTGCTAGTGCTGGTGGTTGCTGCCAGCCGCACCCATGGTCTCTATCTGGTGCCCACCCTTGTTGCGATCGGCCAACCAGACTAACCCGAATACGGGTAGCAGCAATAGCGGCAAGTAGGCCACCGATTGAAACGATTCCACGGACGCATAGCGCACCACTTCTTGCATCGCCTCCGGTGACAGTGTCGCCAATTTGTCGGCACCGCCTGCCGCCTGCGCTTTGGCGGAATCAAAGATGGCGCCCATCTGCGGCAGTACGAACTGGATCGACATACCGCCGGCAAAGCCCATCAGGCCCATCGCCATTGCCCCGCCGCGCGGGAATCGCTCGGCCACAATGGCCAGCATCGTGGGCCACAGGTAACACACGCCGATACCCCACACGGTCGCGGCGGCGAAAGCCAAAACGGGTGAAGTGGCGAGACTCAGCAGATACAAACCAATTCCTGCAAACAGACAACTGACAAACATCAGGCCGACAGATGAGATGTGCACGACGATGGGCCCGGCAAAGTGCCGCATCACAAACATCAGCGCACTGACGTAGACCAGCAGCAGGATGCCTTGCATGCCCACAATATTGGACAGTGAAATATTGACCCACTGTCCCGGCGCAAGCTCCGCCGCAGCGGTCAGGAACATACACACCCAAAACACCCAGAATAGTGGTCGTTTGAGTAATTCGGCGAACATGTCACCGTAGCCGACACCGGCGGCAACACGCTCAGTGACAGGAAAGGTCGAGGTCGCGACCATCCAGACAAGAGCCAGCGCGGGAAGCATCAGTACCAACATATTTAATTCCCACGGCAGACTCATGCCAGTGATCGCCACGCCCAGCAAACCACCTACCACGATACCTGCCGGCCACCAGGCGTGCAGGATATTCAGCCGATGGGTCTTCTCCTCTGGATACAGGGCCGCTACCATAGGATTAGAGGCGGCTTCCACCGCGCCCCAGCCGAGTCCGGTCAACAGCAGGCTGACCCACACGACGGACTCAACCGTGGCATCAACCGGCATCGTCGTCGCGAGCAGCAGCCCCGCCGCACCTGCGATATAGCCGATTGCGGACAGCAATAACATCCGCTTCATGCCGATCAGATCTACCAGTGCGCTACCAAACAATAGCGTCAGGGCGAACCCGGTAAACGTGGCGCCCAGCGCCTCCCCGAGGAGAGCGCCGGAATTGGCCAGGTCAATCTGGTTGTAGATATCTTCCTGTAGATTCGCCGCGATGTTTGCGCGCACGGCAAATCCCAGACCAATCATGAAAATGGACAGATTCCCCACGTAGTAAAGCCGTTTACGATTCAGTCCTTGCTCAGTCATGCTGCACTCCTCCGGTTAACGCTCTGTTGTTGGCGCTCAATCCAGACCAAGGATACGTCGATTGCTGGCCTCGTCCGCGCCCCCGCCGGCAAAATCGTCGAATGCCCTGTCGGTGGTACGGATAATATGATGATTAATGAAATCCACACCCTCGCGTGCGCCATCTTCTGGATGTTTCAGGCAACACTCCCACTCCAACACCGCCCAGCCCTCAAAACCGTAGCGGGCGAACTGACTGAAGATGCCGCTGAAATCTACCTGGCCATCGCCCAGAGAGCGAAACCGTCCGGCCCGATCCGTCCACCCCTGATAGCCGCCATAAACGCCACTGCGGCCATTGGAATTGAATTCCGCATCCTTGACATGGAACATCTTGATATGCTCATGGTAGAAGTCAATGAATTGAATGTAATCCAGCTGCTGCAGAACGAAATGACTGGGATCGTACAATATATGACAGCGCGCATGGTTGCCTGTAGCTTCGAGAAAACGCTCAAAGGTCACACCGTCGTGCAGATCTTCCCCCGGATGAATTTCATAACACAAGTCGACGCCAGCGGCGTCGAAGGCATCCAAAATCGGCAGCCAGCGATCCGCCAGCTCCCGAAATCCTGTTTCCACCAGCCCAGGCGGACGCTGCGGCCAAGGGTAGAAGGTGTGCCACAACAGTGCGCCAGAAAATGTTGCGTGCGCGGTGAGGCCGAGATTCTTACTGGCGCGCGCTGCCAGTAACAATTGCTGTACCGCCCACTTCTGTCGTGCTTTTGGATTACCCTGCACGACTGCGGGCGCGAAGCCATCAAACTGTTCGTCGAAGGCCGGATGCACCGCTACCAACTGCCCCTGTAGGTGTGTGGACAATTCGGTAATTTCTACGCCATTGCTCGCGCAAATACCCTGCAATTCATCGCAGTAATCTTTGCTCTGCGCGGCCTTTTCCAGGTCGATCAGGCCGGCTTCCCAGCTGGGAATTTGCACTCCCCGATAGCCGAGATCACCGGCCCACCGAGTGATATTGTCCAGCGTGTCGAAGGGGGCCTCCTTACCCGCGAACTGGGCAAGAAAAATTGCCGGGCCTTTCATTTGGGACATGGCGCGAACCTCGCTGTTTTTAGGGGCTGACTAATGTTGTTCAAACGGGTGCCACTTAATGTCGCTGGCACTGGCGGCGACCACCAGTTCAATAAATGTCATGCCACGAATCGCGGCTCCAATCCCGGGACAATCAGCAGCGCGCGGATCAACGCTCTGCCCTGACTCGCGGGCCCGAATCCGGGCGGCAAAGGCCAGATAAACATTAGCAAATGCCTCCAGGAAGCCCTCGGGATGCCCCATCGGTGTGCGAGTATTGGCCGCAGCCAGTTCATTCAGATATGACCCGCCAGCACGCAGCATCTGGGTGGGCCGGTCTGACCATTTCAGCCACAGGGTATTGGGCTCTTGTTGCCGCCACTCCAGTCCGCCTTTTTCACCATAGACGCGAATACTCAGGGCATTTTCTTCCCCAACGCTGACCTGGCTGGCGCTGAGCACACCCCGCGCGCCGTTATTAAAACGCAGCAGCACAGCACCATCGTCGTCCAGCGTTCTGCCGGGCACAAATACGGTGAGGTCCGAACAGATCTCGACGATCTCCACGCCGCTAACATACTCCGCGAGATTGGCGGCATGTACGCCGATATCGCCCATACAACTGCTGATGCCAGCCTGTGCGGGATCGAGGCGCCACGTGGCCTGTTTGTTGTCAACATCCTCCTGTCGGTCTGCCAGCCACCCTTGAGGGTACTCGACTACGACTTTACGGACATTGCCCAGTTCCCCGGCAGCTATCCGTGCGCGGGCCTCCTTGACCAGTGGGTAGCCGGTATAGGTGTAGGTCAAGCCGTAGAGCAATCCTGTTTCTTCAAGCACTCCTCGCAGTTGAAGCGCCTCCGCCAAATTCAAGGTTGCTGGCTTGTCAGACAACACATGGAAGCCCGCGCGCAAGGCGGCCTCGGCAACCGGGAAATGCTGGTGGTTGGGTGTCACTATCGCGACAAACTGCATGCGTTGCGCGGCTGGTAGCAACGCCTCAGCAACCATCATTGCGCGGTAATCGCTGTAGACTCTCTCCGGCGGCAGGTAAAGCGCTGTCCCGGAGCGACGCGAGCGCTCTGGATCACGGCTGAAAGCACCGCACACCAGCTCAATTTCGCCATCGAGGGCTGCGGCCATGCGGTGCACTGGGCCGATGAAAGCGCCCTCTCCACCGCCTACCATACCCATTCTTATTTTGCTCATTGCGCAGCTCTCTGGCCTCGGTTGCGTGAACGACAGACAGGGCAATTACAGCGCGCCGGGGTGTTCAGTTCACTACACGACAATACTCCTATCAAATGCAGCAGAAGTCTTGAATATATCCCTCTATAATTAGCACAATTTCGGCTAGAGCGCTAAAAATTGACAAAATTGATCTACCCGTCGCTGGAAGAGGTAGCGAAGAGTTTCACCTTACTGGATCTGATTCCTGACACCCACGCCTGGGTGAAAGATCCACAAGGGCGCTTTGTGTGCGGCAATCGACTGTTTTTCTCACGGTTTGGCTTTACCACTCTGCGCAGCCTGCTGGGAAAAACGGACTACGATCTGGCGCTGGCGGAACAATACGGCAGTGACGATCTACAGGTACTCAATGGCAGCGTGGTGAATGACAGACTGGAATTGATTGTCGCGGAGGGGCAAGGCGGCGATTGGTTCCTGACCTCCAAGTGGCCCATCTACGATGCACAAGCCCATATTCTAGGCAAGAGGCGGCGCTCAGCCCGCGTAGCTATACTCAAACGCATCGACAAAATCTTGCAGGCGATCCAGGGGTAAGTCGTTGATTCCCGCTGCGCCTGCGCGTCCCCCACCGGTAGGGAATTGCATGCACAGTTCAGCTGCGCCTTGTTTGTTTTTCATAGGCGCTCTAACGCTAACCAGATAATTACCCTTGGCATTGAGCGTCAGGACGGCGTGTGCCCGCGCCGGATTGTTGGTTGCCAAGTCGTTGCTATAGACACCACTCACACGGCGTGCCCAGGCTTCGTCGGGCAGTAGGAAGACCGCAGTACTCGGCTTTGCGTGCAGTGGCTGCAGAGCTTCTGCCATGGCCATATCTTCGCGATAGCCGGTACTGAGTTTGTCAAAATCGGGGGAATTGCGCACAAAATCCAGAGGGCCTTCTGCCGCGTAAAGACGCAGATATAGCTCTTTTGGATCGAAGTGTAAGTCCGCAATGGCTGGACCGTAACCATTATAGTTGATATAGGTACCGAGGTTTTCCAGTGCAGTCAGGTCCTGCGATGTGATATTCAGACCTTTCGCCAGTGTCCTGGCAGTATCGTGGAGGTTGTCACCAAAAGCGCCAGTGACCGCCCAGTCCAGGTGAGCTCCGTTGAGGTGTCCGTTGACCAACGCTGCGGTGCAGACGTCTGCTAACTCATTGATAATCGCAGTCAGGTTGGCGTGTTCGGGAATGTCACCGGAGAAATGGTGATCTACGTAAAACACAGAAGCGCCCTGCTCCAGGACTTTATTCAGTGCCGCGCGGTTCTTGTCCATCGATACGTCGAGGACAGTAATCTGATCACCCGCTGCCGCGTCCACTTTTCCCAGTAGATTGATGTCCCGTTTCACACCGGTGATCAGCGCTGCTTCACGCGGCTCGGCTTTGCGTAATTGGAGCAGAGCGCAGATGCCATCCGCATCTCCGTTAAAGAGGTCGTAATTCATAGTGTCACCAAAAGGATGGGCGCCAGGCAGTTTATCTACCCCGCGCCAGGTTAGATTTAGTTGTCCAAGGTCTGGTAGTAGTCCGACAGGATCTTCGCGACTTCAGGACGTGAAAACTCTGGCGGTGGCGCAATGCCCTTGCCCAGCATTTCACGGACTTTTGTACCCGACAGCAACACGAAATCCTCGGGAGTATGATCCGGCACATCGCGCATCATTACCACTTTGTTCAGTTTCTTACTGTAAGCGGTGTGGTCGGCCTTGAAGACCTGCAACTCCAGTGAACCCTCAGGCACCTCCTCGTCGAAGATGGTCTGGGCATCGAAACCACCGTAGTAGTCACCCACGCCGGCGTGATCCCGACCAACGATCAGGTGTGAACAGCCACAGTTCTGACGAAACAGCGCGTGCAGCACGGCTTCGCGCGGTCCGGCGTACAGCATATCAAAACCGTATCCAGTCACCATGACAGTATTCGCCGGAAAGTAGAGCTCGACCATTTTTCGAATGGAGGCATCGCGTACTTCGGCGGGAATATCACCGGGCTTCAGCTTGCCAAGTAGCATGTGAATCAGCACGCCGTCTGCGTCCAACTGATCCATTGCCATGCGGCACAGCTCTTCATGGGCGCGGTGCATAGGGTTACGCGTTTGGAAGGCAACGACTATTTCCCAACCATGTTCGGCAATTTCATTGCGAATTTCAACCGCTGTGCGGAAGGTGTCGGGGAAGTCAGTTTGGAAGTAGGAAAAGCTCAGTACCTGTATGGGGCCAGACACCATCGTACGCCCAAGGCTGCCGAAGGTCGCAACGCCCGGGTGTTTTGGATCCACAGTGCGGAAGATTTTCTCCGACATGAAGGCAATCTGCTCGTCACTCACGTCCTCTATCGCGTCCACAGTCATCACCGCCAGCACCGGATTACCCTTTACATTGGGGTCGCGCAGCGCGATGCGGCTACCGGTCTTTATGTCAGTTGCTGTCGTCATATTGACGATGGGGACGGGGAAAAATAGGCCGTCCACCGTGTGCAGCTTGTCGGCGACACTGAGTGAGTCAGCCAGATTCATATACCCGGTCAACGGGTTGAAGTATCCACCGCCGAGCATGACGGCATTAGCCGCCGCTGCCGAGTTCAGCAGCAGTGAGGGCAGCGTTTCCGCCTCCGCCAGCTGTGCTTCGCGCGCGGCGCTGTCGTAGACAAAAAGCGGGTTTAGCTCGTCTGAACCATGTGGCTTGATCATCGTGTTCTCCTGTCTATTTACGGATGATGCCGCGCTCACGCAGCGTCTCGAGAATGGTTTGAACTTCTTCCTGTAAACTTTGTTGGTCGGAGTGCAGGTGGATCTCTGGCTTGAAGGGTGGCTCGTAGGGGTCGTCAATTCCGGTAAAGTTCTTGATCTCGCCGGCTCGTGCTTTTTTGTACAAACCCTTGGGATCGCGTTCCTCCGCCGCTGCCAGTGAACAATCCACAAATACCTCAATGAAAGTCATGCCAGCCTCTTCGTGCAGGGTGCGCACCTGGTCCCGATCGGCTTTATAGGGGCTTATGAAACTGCTCAGTGCGACCACACCGCTGTCAACAAACAGCTTGGCCACCTCGCCAATGCGGCGAATATTCTCGGTACGATCCTCAGCGGAGAACCCCAAATTCTTGTTGATTCCCATACGCACATTGTCGCCGTCGAGGCGGTAGGACAATACGCCCATTTCGTTGAGTGTACCTTCGAGTTCCACCGCGACGGTACTCTTACCGCTGCCGGACAAACCGGTAAACCAAAGTGTCGCACCCTTGTGGCCCAGCAATTTACCACGGTGTTCGCGGGTAATATCGCCTTCATGCCAGTGTACGTTTGTCGCTTTTTGTTCCGCCATACCTGAATTCTCCGTCAATGTGTTGGTGCTACTGGCTCCGCTCCAGGCGGGCCCATTTGTTTGGCGATCAAGAGTAATGCCATATAACCTCCATGTAAAACAGGATATTATGGATACATCTACCGGTTTTACCGATACCATGCTCTTACGCCAATCGGGCAATCAGGAAGGCGATGAAATTTACCATCAGACAGTTGCAGATATTCCTTGCAGTGGCAAAGCACGAGAACATATCCAAAGCGGCACAGAGCCTGCATATGTCGCAGTCCGCCGCTAGCGAAGCCCTGCTAAACCTTGAGCACACTTACGACGTTCGGTTATTTGATCGAGTGAGTAATAAGTTGGCGCTGAACGCCATCGGACATACCTTGCGTAAAGAAGCGGAAAACCTGCTCGCCCATTGTGAAAGCTTTGAGCAGACACTCACGGGCCACACCGAAGTGGGCCATATCAAAGTGGGCGCAAGCTTCACGATAGGAAACCATCTGGCTACTCGTTATCTGGCGGGGTACCTGGCGAATTATCCCGAGGCGGATGTCCAGCTGGATATTGCCAATACGCCGGATGTCGTGGCGCGCGTACTCAATTTCGACGTTGATATCGGCATGGTTGAGGGCGAGGTACACCACCAGGAACTGGAATTGATTCCCTGGCGTGAGGATGAACTGATCGTTTTCTGCGCTGCAGATCACCCCCTGGCGGGAAAGAAGTCACTGACTAATAAAGATATCAAGGAGGCACTGTGGATCCTGCGGGAACCTGATTCAGGCGCGCGTCAAACCTTTGACCGGGCGCTTGCTGGACTCCTGCCCGATATCAATGTTTATCTCGAGTTCAGACACAATGAAGCGATAAAGAATGCCGTCGAATCGGGCCTGGGCATTGGCTGTCTGTCACAGATCGTACTGCAGAAGAATTTTGCCAACGGCGACCTCGTAGCGCTTACCCTGCCACGCCGCAATATGCGGCGTACCTTCTACTTCGCCCTATCCAGAAAACAGTTTCGACTGGAATCTGTCGAATTCTGGATGCGCACCTGTCGTGAAATGGACGGCTAATTCAGTCCCAGCTCAGTAGTTCTTGCCACCCTGAGCACGCTGCCATATCTTCAGAAAACTCCGCTCCAGCGCGCCCTCGGCTGCCATGCCAAGTTTTTCCTGCCAGTTCTTTTTATGCGCAAAGCGTACGTGAAAGACATCCCAGTCGACCAGTCTGGCCTGGATGAAACCGTCACTGGTCTGTAGTTCATCGACCAGCCCTTCCTGCAATGCTTGCTGGCCATACCAGACTTCACCAGTGGCAACTTTAGCGACATCCAGAGTCGGACGATTGGCGCTGACAAAGCTCTTGAACAAATCATGCGTTTCTTCCAGTTCCTCAACGAATTTCTCCCGGCCCTTGTCCGTGTTTTCGCCAAACATGGTAAGTGTTCGTTTGTATTGCCCGGCAGTGAGCAATTCAAAGTCTATGTCATTTTTTTGTAACAAGCGGTGAAAATTGGGTAGCTGCGCAATCACACCAATTGATCCCAATACCGCAAAGGGAGCGGCAACGATACGGTCTGCGACGCAGGCCATCATATAACCGCCGCTGGCAGCCACTTTGTCCACTGCGACAATCAGGGGAACACCGGCACTCTTTATTCGCTGTAACTGACTGGACGCTAATCCGTAACTGTGAACCAGTCCGCCCGGGCTCTCCAGATTTACCAGTACTTCATCGCCGGCCTGAATCTGTGGCAGGATTGCGGAAATTTCCTCGCGCAGGTTTTCAGTGGCGCTGGCCCGCATATCGCCGTCGAAATTCATTACATACAGCCGTTTTCGGCGATCTTTGGTGGTGGTACTTTCGCCTTTCTTGAGTGTTTTCTTGGCGATTTTGGCCTGTACCTTCTCCTCTTTTTTAGCGGCTTTTCTTTCCAGCTTCAACACTTCCGGCTCATCGACGACGTCGCGAATAGCCTCATTGATATGCCGATATTTCTCATTGAGGTCGCGAATTTCGATGTGTCCCTCGTGTTGATCAGCGCGCTGCCTGTGCCCGATTGATAGTAGGCCAGTGACAAGAATCAGGACAGCGGCAACCAGCGTAATGGCTTGGGCCAGGAACAGCCCATATTCATAGATAAATTCCAAAGGTTTACTCCAGGGTGTCTATTGTAAAGTTTCGATGTAGTGTTGAATCAGTTGTCCGGAAATCGAGGATGCGGGGGGAATCATCGGAAGTTCGCTATAGTGGAACCACCCGGCGTCGGCAATTTCAGCCGGCTCACAGACAATCTCTCCGCCAGCATAGTCGGCAAAAAATCCCAGCATAAGCTGATTTGGAAAAGGCCATGATTGTGACTGGAAATAACGCAGATTGGTGACTTCGACCCCAACCTCCTCCCGCACCTCACGCTGCAAGGTCTCCTCGGCCGTCTCCCCCGCTTCGATGAATCCAGCCAGCGTACTGTACATTGGCTGGGGGAAATTGACATTGCGCGCCAGCAACAACTGCTCGCCCCGGGTGACCAGAACGATTACGCACGGGGCAATGCGCGGATAGTTGACAGACCGGCAGGGGTCACAGCGCATCGCTCTTTCCCGCGTATCCACCCGCATCTGATTGCCGCAGTGACCGCAATACTGGTGATCTCGCTCCCAGTCCAGCAACTGGGATGCCCTTCCTGCCAGCGCAAACAACTGCTCATCGACCCGCCCCAGAATTTGGTAAAGACTACCCTTCTGGTACTGCAATGGATCGGGCTGGTCTACCGAATCAATTTCCAGAACATAACAGGGTTGATCACCCCAATAGCCCAAAAACTGGCGCCTGATTTCAGTCCAGCCGCTATGTTGTAGTTGTTCGCGGGCAATCAGGCATCCGGTGCGCGAGCGTATATCACTGAGCAATTGGCCGCCCTGAAACACGATGTGTAGCTCGAAGTCGCTGGACTCGGGTGGCGTGTTGCCATGTCGAAACATCGGGCCTCCAAAGGGATGTCGTCAATGAGCTGGCTATAGTATGACTGCGCAAGCACGGGGGCAAGGTCGAAGCACACTGCTCGACATCGATCAGGCAGAACACAGGCAGTATTGTGGTCAAAATTCAGGCATGTTTTTGTAGAATGTCGTAGAATGCGCGCCTGAAACCAGGGATAGCCTCCATGATAGAAAATCTGCTCAATGCCCTGTGGAAGAATTTCCTCGGTCCCTCGCCCGATTGGTACAAGCGAACAATTCTTGCGTTTTTGCTGCTCAACCCTCTGTTTTTGCTGACACTCGGCAGTTTTGTAACCGGTTGGGTATTGATTGCGGAGTTTATCTTTACTCTGGCACTGGCACTGCGCTGCTATCCGCTGCAGCCCGGAGGGTTGCTGGCGATTGAGGCGGTACTGCTGGGCCTAACCTCACCAGACATGGTCTATCACGAGACGGTGGCAAATTTCGAAGTCATTCTGCTGTTGATGTTCATGGTGGCAGGCATCTACTTTATGAAAGAGTTGCTGCTATTCGTATTCACCCGAATCCTGCTGAATGTGCGCTCCAAGGTGTATCTGTCCCTTTTATTCTCACTGGTTGCCGCATTCCTGTCGGCGTTTCTGGACGCGCTCACGGTAACAGCCGTGTTAATCAGTGTCGGAGTAGGCTTTTTCGCGGTGTATCACAAGGTGGCTTCTGGTCAGAAACTCAATGAGGACACGCACGACCACTCTGTAGACGATGGAGTGGGCGAATTGCATCGCGAGGATCTGGAACAGTTTCGGGCTTTTTTACGCAGCTTGCTGATGCACGGCGCGGTGGGCACGGCTTTGGGCGGCGTTTGTACCATGGTGGGTGAACCCCAAAACCTGCTGATCGCCACGGTGGCAGAATGGGATTTTATCGAATTTGCCACCATCATGGCGCCCGTCAGCGTGCCCGTCCTGATCGCCGGCTTGTTGACCTGTGCCCTGTTGGAAATAACGGGCGTATTTGGCTACGGGACAAAATTATCTGACAACGTGCGCCTCGTCCTGATGGAATATCAGGAAAAGGAAGAGAGTAAACGCAGTACCCGCAGCAATGCGCGTCTGTTAGTGCAGGGGCTGGTGGCGGTGATTCTGATTCTGGGGCTAGCCATGCACTGGGCGGCGGTTGGCTTGATCGGTCTAATGGTTATCGTATTGCTGACCGCGTTCAATGGCGTCACAAATGAACACCAACTGGGCAAAGCGTTCGAGGAAGCACTGCCGTTTACTGCCTTATTGGTGGTGTTCTTCGCTATCGTCGCCGTCATTCATGACCAGCATTTGTTCACGCCTATTATCGACACTGTGCTGCACATGGATTCCGACGTGCGGCCTTCTATGTTTTTCCTGGCAAACGGGGTTTTGTCCATGATCAGCGACAATGTGTTTGTCGCGACGGTCTATATTAATGAGGTAAAAGCTGCGCTGGATACAGGCGCCATCACTCGCCAGGAATTTGAGCACCTGGCGGTAGCCATCAATACGGGTACAAATCTCCCCAGCGTTGCCACACCCAACGGGCAGGCGGCATTCCTGTTTCTGCTCACCTCTGCGCTGGCGCCGCTGATCCGCCTGTCCTACGGTCGCATGGTGATCATGGCACTGCCCTATACCTTGGTGATGGGTGGTGTTGGCCTGGCGTGCGTGGCGTTGTTTTTCTAGTGGAGCAAACGTCTGACTGGCAATTCCGTCACGCTAGGGGCATTGCGCTGGCATTATCTCGCCATATCACTTTGCCGCCGCTGGCTGCAGCGATAGCCTCTAGTTGTGCCTCGTGTGCGACAAGCTCTTCGCTTGACGCTTTAATTACCAGTAACGGTGCGTGCTCGGAGTCCAGTCGCACAATCTGCTCGGAGAGGGTTTGGCCGTCGTTATCGGTGCCCGAATCGGACAACTGTAACGCTGTCTGGCCGCCGGTCATGGCCAGATAAACATCTGCCAGAATCTCGGCATCCAGCAGGGCACCGTGCAGGTCGCGCTGTGAATTGTCGACGGTATATCGCTGGCAGAGCGCGTCCAGGCTGTTGCGCTGTCCCGGATGTTTGGAGCGCGCCATCACCAGCGTATCAGTCACCGAACACAGATCATCCAGACCGGTATCGGCGCCGGACAAGCGCTGTAACTCGCCGTTCAAAAAACCGATATCGAAAGGCGCGTTGTGTATCACCAACTCGGCTCCCCGCACGAACTCGATGAATGCCTCTGCAATGTCCTCGAACGGTGGTTTATCGGCGAGGAAATCAGTGGTAATCCCGTGCACCTCTATCGCTCCCTGATCGATTTCCCGGTGTGGATTAATGTATTGGTGGTAGTGATTGCCAGTGAGCTTGCGGTTTACCAGCTCCACGCATCCAATTTCAATAATGCGGTGACCCTGGGAGACTTCCAGCCCGGTCGTTTCGGTGTCGAGTACGATTAGTCTCACGTCAGTTTTATCCCCGCAAGCGCGCAGCGCTGTCTATTTTTGTAGTGCATCGATGCCCCTGTTGGCTAACCGGTCCGCCCGTTCATTCTCAATGTGTCCACTGTGGCCCTTCACCCAGTGCCACCTCACCTCGTGGCGCTGATTCTGCTCATCGAGCGCCCGCCACAGGTCCACGTTCTTGACAGGTTTACGCGCGGCGGTTTTCCACCCTTTTCGCTTCCAACCGTCAAGCCAGGTGGTGATGCCGTTTTTTACGTACACCGAATCGGTGGTGAGGTCGACGCTGCAGGGAACGGAGAGCGCTTTAAGGGCCTCAATCGCTGCCAGCAGTTCCATCCGATTATTGGTGGTGTGCAGCTCACCACCAAATAATTCACGCTCGACCAAACCGTGTCGCAATAGCGCACCCCAACCGCCTGGCCCGGGATTCCCCCGGCAGGCACCATCAGTGAAAACTTCTACTTGTTTCAAGCGACCAGATTTCCTTTGTCCTGAGATCGTTTCAATTTGCCAAGAGCAGACCGGGGCGACGGCGTCGGTATCGGCGCGGATTTTGGCACCAACCCAATCAGACGCTTGCTGCGCGCCAGTAACGGTTGCCGCGGACGACTCATCCCGGCGACCTGTTTAGTCGCGTGCAGGACATAGACACCGCCAAGTGGCAGATTGTGTTGCGCTGCCCAGTGGTCGCAGCGCCCGACTATCTCACGCAGACGTCCACGTCCCACGGGCGGGACTGTATAAAGCCAGCGCGTCTCCAGTACCTCAAAACCGAGTAAATGTAGCCAATCGGTCAGGCGATATTCGCTCACCGGCCGATGTTTGGCCCACAGCGGGTCTCGCATCATACCGCGCAAACGATTACTGCACCCCAGAAGGCTGAAGGGATTGAACCCCACCACCAGTAATTGTCCCTGTGGTGTTAATACACGCTGAATTTCACGCAGTACCTGGTGTGGATTGGCAGCAAACTCCAGCCCGTGATGCGCTATGATGGCATCCACGCTGTCACTTTCGAGTGGCAATTCCTCGGGATCTGCAACCAATCCGACGCCGTCTCCGGGCCGCTCAGCGCAGATCAGTCGATGGTTGATGGGGCTGCCCAGACAGAGGGCCCGACCGCCGCTAACGCCCAATTGCAGAATATGGTAGCCAAATGCGGTGTCGAGGAAGTCCTGCATAGTGGCGCGTGTCGCTTCCAGCAGGAACTGGCCTTTGTCAAGCGCGTACCAGCATTCCAGTTTGGTTAAAATATCTATACAATCACGACGCATTACAATGTGGTCTCCCCGCGCGAGATGCCGTGGGTTGCTTCGCTCTGTAGGCAGTTAACGACGGTGCTTATACTACTGTATTTTTACCTGATTGGAACGCTAACTCATGCTGAACATGCAGGCCATTGCCGTTATGACAGGCAAATCTGCCATACAACACTGTGCCGACGAGTGCGCAATCATTGGTGGAACTACAGTCAAAAGTGAGGGTCTATTAAGGCCTCGAACGCTGGGTAGATGCTAGTCACTCATCTTACCGGTTGCCGTATCGTTGTGATGCAGTGCCCCTAGACCTCTGCCACAGCGTCTGATAAAGGACGATAAAAATATTATATTTCAATAAGATAACGCGGCTATTAGTAGTCATTTCTAGTTTGGCGATGATGGTTGCCTGCGAGACACCCTCGCCGCAGCCCTCTGCCTCGGAATCTGCTGCTACGTTGCAGTCAGAGCCTGATCTGGAACCGCGGTCAGAGCTGGAACCGCAGCTAGCGGGCGAACTACAGCCAGCGCCAGTCGCGAAAGTACCGGGTGTTCAGGCGGCAGTACTCCAGGACAAAGCCCAAGCGCTAACCGTAGCACTACCATTATCAGAAACAAACAAATCTCCACCCGACGAACACCCGGATGATGTGTGGGAACGTATTCGTCAGGACTTGAGCTGGCAGGAAACCGACAGCCTTCGAATCGATAAGGCCCGCGAGGGTTATCTGCGTCACTCCAGTCACGTTCCGGTCGTAGCCGGTAGAGCCGATTACTACCTGTACTACATACTGGAGGAAGTGCAGAAGCGCAATATGCCGGTGGAGATTGCCCTGATACCCATGCTAGAGAGTGACTGGGACCCGTTCGCCTCATCCTCTTCTGGCGCTGCTGGACTGTGGCAAATAATGCCGGCGACCGGCGTACATCTGGGACTTGAGCAGGATTCGTGGTACGACGGTCGCCAGGCACTGCGAGATTCCACCACAGTCGCACTGGATTATCTGGAGACATTGTACGAAGAGTTTGACGAGGACTGGTTCCTCGCACTCGCCGCGTACAACGCCGGGGCAGGCAATATTTCGCGAGCCCGCAAGGCCAATGCTGCGAAGGGCCTCGGCACGGATTACTGGTCGCTAAAACTGCCGCGACAGGCCACGAATTATGTCCCAAAGCTGATTGCCCTCTCGCAAATTGTCGCTGAGCCTGAACGATTCGACGTGGAGATTCCGGCTGTAGATAACTCACCATCGTTTGAGGTGGTCGACACCGGGGGGCTGCTGCAAATGTCGCAGGCAGCTAAACTGGCTGGCGTTGACCTGGATACATTGCGCGCCCTCAATCCTGGCCAGTTGCGCGAGACAATCTCACCGGGCAGGCCGTTCGAAATGTTGGTGCCGGTCGGCAGTGTAAATCGCTTCGAAGCCAATATCGCCAAACTCAGCCCAGAGCAACTCGTGCAATGGCAGTCCTATAGAATAAAACAGGGAGACAGTCTTTACCTGATTGCGCAGAAGTTCGATATCGAGGTGGAACTGCTACAGGATATCAACAGTATTCAGGGTAGCAAAATCCGCGCGGGAGAAATTCTGAAAATTCCGGACAGCAACCATGCAACTCTCGACGAGGGGTTGGTGGCGGTGGACGCCCATCCACCACAGGGGTACATGGTCCGCGCGGGCGATTCGCTCTCTCGCATCGCTGGCCAGTTCAAGGTGTCTGTTGATGACATCATCGTCTGGAATGCACTGGACCCTGACGCTTACCTTAAACCGGGACAAGAGTTAAAGCTCTACGTTAAAGGGGGGTAGTACGCCGGTGCTATCCAACTATTGATGGCCGCAACAACAGACAAACCGTATTTTGAGTCATCATTTGGCGTCTTTCACCTGACCCGCTATGCTGCCAGAGTTGATGAAGACTTACTCGCGTGGTGCGCTGCCGATTCGCTTGCGCTCGAAGAGGTGAGCCGTCGTGAGGTACCCGGTTCAGAAATAGTCGTCGTCAATGATGCGCATGGCGCCCTTTGCGTCGCGCTACAACCACAGGCCCTATGGACCGATTCTGCGCTGGCAGTTCTCGCGCTGCGGCACAATGAGCGCGCCAACTCCCGCATCGAAACACCGGTGTTCTGGAGCACTGAAATACCCGTATCGACGCCCTCTTTGGTGGTGTTTCGCATTCCCAAGCAACGGGTATTTTTCGAGTATCAATTATCCCAACTCGCCTCTTGGCTGCCAGCGGGCGCAACCGTGTTGGCCGGCGGCATGGACAAGCACCTGTCTGCGCATGCTGCGCAAATTCTGGAGCGTTACATTGGGCCCACACAGCGGCATCCCGGACGGCGCAAGGCGCGCTTGTTCAGTGCCGTGAGGGACGACAGACCCGTGACAAACTGTAACAATGTAAACGCAATGTATTATTGCGCGCCGCTGGGTGCAGAACTACAGGGCTTGCCCAATGTGTTCAGCCGCGACAAGCTGGATATAGGCTCTCGCTTCCTGCTTGAGCATTTACACCGTGTCGCATCGGCAGAAACCGTCGTGGACCTGGCGTGCGGCAATGGTGTTCTGGGTCTTGCCGCAATAAAACAGGGACTCGCACAGCAGCTGGTTTTTTGCGATGAATCGGCCATGGCCGTAGCCTCCGCTCGAGCTAATGCCGCCCGAATATTTCCGAAGGGGAGCCACAGTTTTGAGTTCCATCATGGCGATGGACTAACGCGCTATTGTGGGAAAGCAGCCCAGCTGATCTTATGCAATCCGCCTTTTCATCAGGAGCACACAGTGAATCCATTTGCCGCTCACAGACTCCTCAATCAATGCAGTCGCCATCTTTCTGGCGGCGGCCGCCTGCTCCTGGTGGCGAATAGGCACCTCGACTACCAGTCGCTACTACGGCAGACGTTTGCGAAGGTAGAAAAGTGCGCGAGCAATGCAAAATTTAATATTTTGTTGGCACATATGGGCTGATCCTCTGCACATTGCTTTGTGCGCCTCATTGGTAGTATGTTGTGGCAACTGTTCGAATCTGAGCAGTCTTCAGCAGTAAAAAGGAGCCTGACCATGAATATCAATATGAACAATCTCGTAAACACTATTAGTGGAGCCCTGATTACTCTACTGGTATCAATTGTGCCAGTGAGCGCACAGGAAGCTGTGGGGGAGACAGATGCGCTAAGCCGCGCGGTGGGACTGGAAATTGAAGCCGTGGTCGTAGCAGTAGACCAGCAGACTCGCGAAATCGCATTAACTTCAGGCATGTTTCAGTTTCGTGTGTACGTGCCAGAGCGCGTTATCAACCTGGCAGATCTCAATGTCGGCGACAGTATAGTCGGTTCCTATTCCGCCTCGGTAGAGATAGAACTGCGGTCACCCACTGAAGCAGATCTGGCAGAACCCTGGAATGTGCTGGAGGAGGGTGCGCTCACCGGGGAAGGTGATGATCTGGGTGTAGAAAAAGCACGCCTGGTGCGCGCTGTCGTCACCGTTGAAGGGGTAGACACAGCAAGGGGCATCGTCGTTGTCACAGATTCTCGAGGCGCGGCGCATTTCATCTCGGAGGTAGAACCTGAAAAGCTGACTGGTTTGACGGTTGCGCAGCAAATCGTGGTGGTATTCACCGACTCAATGGCGGTAACGCTACAGAAAAAGTCCTGACAGCTTGCTGTAACTAAACTACTGGCCGATAGCGCAGCACTCAATCAGCCAGTAGTTCCCCCACCAATGCTACGACTTACTTCGTCGCCACACCTCTGCGTTGCCGGTGAAAACCTCCGTCACTTCGCTTAATTCTCTGTTAACTTCTACCGTCTGTCCATCGCCTGCCAGCGCCTCCTGTACAAACCCCACCGCCGGATAGAAGACACCTGAGCTGCCCACCGCAATAAACAGGTCACAGGTACGCAGCTTCGCTCCAATGGTTTCCATGTGGTAGGGCAGTTCTCCAAACCAGACTATGTCTGGTCTCAACATGCCATACATATGGCATACCTGCTCACTGCCGCCTCGCTCATGCAAATTATCCACGTTTTGGGTCACCAGGAATACGTCACCAGGGGACTCTACTGGTAAGCCGGCGAGTGCTCTATGGGCGTCATTAGGATAAGCATCCTGGAGTTGGTTCCTGCGTGCATTGTAGAATCGCTAGACCAGCGCCGGCTTCCGCGCGAAAGCCTCTGGCGTGGCAATCCGCATAGGATCATGCTTTTCCCAGAGGCTATCCGAATCCCGGAATATTGCCAGCCCTGACTCTGCGGACACGCCGACCCCAATCAGAATGGCGATGCGATTAACAGGGTGATTATTCAACTGTCTCATAGTGTGGCTCCGGCGTCCTGGCCTGGTAAATCCAGCTCAGTAACAATATGTAACTGCCCGAGAGCTGTAAAAAACAGAGCACAGCGTACCGGTTCCCTGCCCAAAAACCGCACTGCATCACGATAACCTCGCAATTGTTCGAAGTAAGTGGCGCTTTCGCGCGCCACAAAAGTATCGAACGACTCTGTGGGCGCAGGGCAACTGTTTTTATAGTCGACTACCCAACGCACGCCGGTTGATGTATCGATGAAACAGCGGTCAATAATAATATCCCGTATGTGACCCTGCCTGTCGACGGTGGTCAGGGGCCACTCACTGTGCGCCTGGTTATGTTCCGGAGCCAGCACCCATCGCCCTGCACTATCCGCTTGAAGTGATTTTATGAGAGCACCGAGGACTGTCTGCAGCGCAGCATCGAGGGGCTCCCCTCGCAATCCTTCACGTTGCAGCGCCATACGCCAGCGCTGGCAATCCCTATCGCTGACAGATACTGGCAGAGCAGTGTAGCGTGACAATTCCTCCAGGGCCTGATGAACGACAGTGCCTATGCTGCGCTCCCTGGCATTCGTGGAAGGAGTGACAGGCCGATTGGCTGCCGCGGACAAAGGCGTAACGGTAGTGCCGATTGTTGGAGGAGGGGTCACTCGCTGCATTCGCAGCAGCGGGCGCGGCGTGCGATCAGCAGCAGTGGTCGGTTTTTGCACTTCAATGGGAGAGGCCACAGTCATCTGTTTACTAAAGGTTGTCCATATCGGCCGCAACAGGCTGGGTGCAGATGGAGCGCGGGGCAGCCCCGTCTTGTCATCCCATTTTACAGTTGCTGTGAGCAATAGATGACGAATTGCTCGCGTAGCACCGACGTAGAGGAGCCGCGTGGCCTCCAGCAGTAACTTCTGGCGCCGCTGTAGCTGCAGATAATTGTAGAGGGTTGGGCTATGTGCTGCGCTGTGATCGTCGGCGGCCAACAAGAAGGAACGCTGTCCATCGGCGTTGCTATGCTCATCCCAAAGCAAAATTTCACGGCCATCACTGCGGGGCAAGCGATCCAATTGCGGGATGATGACTCTGTCAAACTCCAGTCCCTTGGCTTTGTGTAGTGTTAGCAGGTGTACATTACTTTCCGCGTTGCCCGCATTCATAAAGCGTTTCTGCAAACGCAGGGTCAGCCAGTCTAAATCAAGTCCCACGCCCTCTGTTTCCGCTAACTCAAGCAACTGGAAAAAGCTCTCGACGTCCAGCAAGCTGTCGACGTCGGGCGCGCACTGAGGGCCGCCTAGTTCGATCCAGGCTTGCTCCACCCAGACCCGCAAGTTGAGCCTGTCGCGTTTTTCACGAGCCTGACGAAGCGCCGGTAAAACATGCCACAATCTATCCCTCCCCTCTTCACTCAGCGTACCCGGAAAATCCGGTTGCTCAATAATGCTCCAAACGGGCGTGTAAGGGGCCGCATCGCCGCCGTGCGCGACAGACAATAAATCATCCAGTTTCAGGCCGCACCAGGGCGCCCGCAATAGCGCCATCCAGGCGAGGCGATCTGCATCGCTACCTAAAGCTCTACACAGAGTCAGCAAATCGGCGACCACCGGCGACTGCGCGAGACTATCCAAATCTGGCGCATTATACGCGATACCCGCCGCCTTCAAGTGTTTGATAACAGCTTGCAGATGACTGCGACTCCGCCCGAGAATGGCAATGCTCTCATCGCCACTCTCAATACAATCGGCGACCTGTTGGCCAATGAATATCACCTCCTGCGCGCGTGCATTGTCTCCCCGAAAAGCCCGCATGTGGACGGCCGGCTCATTGCACGCAGGCCTTACTGCGGTCGCCGGGCTGTAGCGTACCTGCGATCGGTACACGTCATTCGATTTGGGGAAAGCCAGTGTGAAGGTCTCATTGACCCAATCCACGATACCTTTTTCCGAGCGGAAGTTGCAGCGCAACTTTAAGTATTGCAACAATACCCCGTTGAAGCCCTCGCGCCGCGCCTTGAGAAATAGCCCGACATTGGCCCCACGAAAACTGTAGATAGACTGCATGCCGTCACCGACAATCATCATTGTGCGTGGCGCTAGCGGGTTCTGTTCGTTGTACTCACCCCAGCCGCGAGTCAGTTTATGCAGGAGTTCGTATTGGGTTATCGCCGTATCCTGGAACTCGTCTACCAGGATGTGCTCGATCTGGTAATCCAGTCGCAAAGCCAGCTCTGTTGGTGCATCATCATCACCCAGTGCGAGCAGCGCAGATTGCGCAACCTGGCTGTGATCAACCACACCGTGTTGTTGGAAAACTAGCAGTAATTGGGCCGCCAGCGTGGGCAGCAATCGTGACAGATGCAATACCAGTTGCCATGACATACTATCGGCCGCAATCACCGGTAGCGACTGAATACCCTCTAATCTGGCTTGCAATCCGTCTATTTCTCGCAGCTGTAAAATTAGCTCCTGCCACTGCGTCTTACGGCGTTTCGGTAGGCCACTGCCAGTGGGAAAACCCTCTCCCTTGGTGATCTTCTTGCGCCAGTCACCCTTTCTGGTAAGCAACATATTACGAAGGTTGCTCCAGGCGTACAGCGCATTTGAGGCTGTACCAGGAAGTTGCTCTGGTGCCGATCCACCAAGATTTTCGGCGGCAAACTGCAGCAGTTCCAGCAAGTCTACATTGTGTGGTGCGATTAATTGCGACACTTCGTTGAGTTCACTGCTTATCATGGCATCGACTGTCGCGACCAGGTAGGCCTCGGCTTGCTGTGGGGCGTGGTGCACGCCCACGTAGTCGCGCCATTGCTCTCTGCGCGCCAACATCGACACGAGCAGTGTCTGCAAACCTTCCCAGTTATTGTCAAAGTGCCGCAACAATGCCGCCAGATCTGCGGCGATCGGGTGATCCCCCTCCAGCAGTTTGTACAACTCCTGCACCGCCTCCGCGTACAGCGGAGTCACATCGTCTCTGACATTGACCTGACCGCCAAACTGACTCAATACAGGCATCTGGCGCGTCAATCCGGCACAGAAACTGTCTATCGTCTTGATATTAAAGCGGGAAATATTTCCCAGCAACTGCCACTCGCCGCGCTGGTCAGCCACTAACGCCTGATCTGCCAATGCGCGGGTAACCCGCTGATGCGGGCTGTCACAAGCGGTGCCTGCCAGGGCGTCTCGCAAAGCTTGCATGACTCGCTCGCGCATCTCGGCGGCCGCCTTGCGGGTGAAAGTGATCGCCAGTACCTGCTCGGGGCGCTGCACGCGGGATAACAAACACAGGTAACGCTGAATCAACAACTCTGTTTTGCCGGAACCAGCTGGAGCACTGACACACACGCTGGTGATAGGGTCTATAGCGGCAATGCGTGCGGGGGTGTCTACCACGTCACTCACTCTGACACTTCCTGTGTGAGCTCGGCGTTTTCATCAATCCAATCGTCGACACGACACAGCGGTTGCAATCCACACCAGGTGCAACTTGTGGGGGTCAGTGGGTCGACTTGTGCATCGCCCGCCACAAACTCATGCGCCAGACGTTCAAGGGTCTTGCGCCAGGATTCATTAAGTTCCGCCCAGTTATTCACGCCTATCGCTGGATCTACAACGCGCACCAGATCAGTGGTAATTCCGGGTGCCGCTGCAACGCGCCCCAGACCTGTATAACGACATTCACGGGGTCGTACCGTGGCGAACGCCAGACCTGCAACCGACTTCGGCTCGACAATACTGTACAGCAGAAGTTGTGGCCGGGCCGGTCTTTTACCCAACCAGTCCTGCACGCTACTTCTACCCGATTTGTAATCGATGATCACGCGCGATCCATCGGGCAACTGGTCGACACGATCGACACGCAAGCGGATCTGTAATTGCGCCAGCTCCAGCGTCATGTCCAGTTCCCGTTCCGCGACGATGAACGCACTGCGTTGGCGCTCAACATGCAGCCACTCATGCAGTAGTGAGATTATTCGCTGCTCTTCCAGTCGCCAGTAGCCAGCGCCGAGTTTGCGCTGTTGATGCCTCGGTACCTTTGCTATCGCGGCCTGGGCAGCCCTTTTAACAAGTTGTTTTTCCCCCGCGTCATCCAAAGCTTGTAACGTCGCAGCGTCGCGCAGTTCGTCCCAGAGCCTGTTCAGGGCTTCGTGCAACAGCGAACCGCGTTCTCCGGCAGACAAAGCCACATTAAAAGTTGCTAGCGGCTCGACCTGCAATCGATGGCGAGCCAGCGCTCGAAAAGGACATTGCGATTGATCCTCCAGCAGGCCACTGCCACCTTTCATTGCGAATTGCTGCGCTACATCGAGGGGCTTCGCATGGTGATCCGCCACCGTTTCCATGGTCCTGTGAGAATGACTCTGCAGCCACTGTGACGCGATCAGTGGGCGCTCTGGCATTGCCTCAAGCGTAAATCCTTGTAGCAGAGCGCTTGGCGGCTCCGGTACGCCCTCCACCTGCCGGCAATAACTGGCGTGTACGATTTGGCTGGTCCGAACATATTGCTGCATCAGCGTCTCGGCGAACGTCCACTCTCGTTCGGGGTTGGCATGCGGCATGTGCAATCGGTTTTGTAGCGCGAGCGGAATAAACGGGCTCGGACGGGGTGATGCCGGCCAGCTTGTGCCCTGCATACCGCACAGCCAAAGGTGCTTGAATGACAAGCCGGCAGCTTCCAGTGGACCCAGCACTTGTATTGGGCTGTCTGCGGTCTGCGGCTGGGATAATTGGCGGCGGCAACAGTCGCGCAACAATGCCAGTGCTTCACCAAAATGCATAGGGCCGCAAACACTATCGAAGGCCCCGAATTCTTCGAGGGTGCGCTGCCACAGCATCAACTGCTGGTATTCCAGGGTATCAAGCGTCTGGTTACCGGGCCAACCCCAGACACTCAAGACCTCGCTGAAGTGTTCCATCCATACAGAGGGCTGCGCCTTGTGACGCAAGCTTCGCATTCCGAACACTGTCTCCAGATATTGCCCCAGTCGCAGTCCTCTCTCGCCGTCCAGCTGAACCGCATTGGCATCGTTACGTAAATCTGTAATCGACACCACCGCCCTACCCTGTCCATAAAGCTGGCGGACAAAGCGCTGCGCGAGTGCGCTCTGCGCATCAGGTAGGTCGACAAACCGCGAGCGCATCAACCCCTCCACGGCAGAAATCGTAGACTGCTGTAAACTCATGGCCAGTGCTGCCAAGGCATCGCGTATCACAGGTGCCTGATCGAGCGTAATACCCGTGGAGAAGTTAACCGGCAGACTGGCGTAGTTGTGGCCCAGACAATCAAACTCCCGCCGCAACAGATACTCCAGAGGCACTCTGTCTGCTGTCATATTACTCAGTACGATACCAATGGTTGTCTCCGCACGGGTGCGGTGTAAGTCGGCAGCCCAGCTAGCCACCGCCTGAAGTTCTGCCCGCTTGTCGTTGAATGGATGCATCAGACGATCTTCGCCCCTGATCACCGGGCTAACATCTTTCACCTCGACACAGAGTGCTTCCAACGCGGCGCGCAGCAGCGGTGCCAGCAGATCAAACTCCACCAATACTACCCGGGTTGTCGACAGGCGTCCGCTGAGGTCGGGCAGTTGTGCCAGACAATCGACCACTGTGCATTGACCGTCTTTTTTCAGCCGGGCGTTAAATAGGTCCAACCATTCCAAAAATGTGCTGCAGTCCCTGTCCAGCTCAAATAAGGGCCTGATATCACGGGCGCCTGTATCAACCTGCCAGCGCAATAAGGTTTCGCGAGCCTGAGCGGCGAGGTCGGCTGCCGCCGAGGGTCGCAGCAGGTGAAAGTCAGCGGATTGGCTCTGTTGCTGATTGATAACCTGCCGCCAGAGTTCAAGTGCCTGGGCGGTGGTAAGCGGTGAAATAGGTGCCACCAGATTATTGCTAACAGCCAACTGCCACTGCTCCAGCAGCCAGACTTCCAGAGGTTTGACTGACAGGGGCTCCCACACCCTTTCTCCAGCCGCTATACGCTGGGCATCCCATTCTGCTTTTATGCGCCGTGCCAAGCGAAAATTGGGCGTGAGTAGGGTATAGCCCTGCCCGATAAGCGCTTCAAGCGGGGCGATGTCGTAAAGGCTGAGGGCCACTTTATTCTCCTGCGTTAATGACGATGACCCCTGAGACATACACAATGGGCGGCGAATACTATAGACTTCCGAGCGTCGTTTTGGTCTGGATAAACTGACAATTCATTGCCGAACTTAAGGCAGTGGGCGGCAAATACTCTATCAGGTAGCGAAGATGAGCAACACCAAAGTACACAATGTAAATGTCGCATCCCAGGACATATTGATAACACCTGACCAGCTGAAGTCTGCTCTGCCAATGTCGGATTCAGTGCAGGACACGCTCGCGGGTACTCGCCAAATCATTGAAAACATCCTGGATCGGCGCGATTCTCGTATCTTTGTCGTAGTCGGCCCCTGCTCCATACACGATCCGGGTGCCGCGATCGAATACGCCTTGCGCCTGAAAGCGTTGGCAGATGAACTTGACGATACGCTGTACATCGTCATGCGCGTATACTTTGAAAAACCTCGCACTACCGTGGGCTGGAAGGGGCTGGTCAACGATCCCTATCTGGACGACTCCTTCAATATTGAGGATGGGCTGCATATTGCCCGCAAATTGCTGTTGGATATTCTGGACTTGGGACTGCCCACCTCGACTGAGGCACTCGATCCTATTTCCCCGCAGTATTTGCAGGATCTGGTGAGTTGGACGGCAATTGGTGCCCGCACGACGGAGTCACAGACGCACCGCGAGATGGCCAGCGGCCTGTCCAGTGCCGTGGGATTCAAAAACGGCACCGACGGCGGTTTGACAGTGGCGACCAATGCACTCAATTCAGTGGCAAATCCGCACCGATTTCTGGGTATCAATGGGCGGGGCCAGGTATCGGTGTTTACCACCCGAGGCAATCGCTACGGCCATATTGTGCTGCGCGGCGGCGCAGCAGGTCCCAACTACGACTCTGTGCATATTAAATTGTGTGAAGACGCGCTGGAAAAGGCCGGCGTCTTCCGCAATATCATGGTCGACTGTAGTCACGCCAACTCCAGCAAGCAACCGGAACTGCAGCCGCTGGTGGTAGAAAATGTGGCGAACCAGATATTAGAGGGCAACACATCCATTGTCGGCCTGATGATAGAAAGCAATTTGAAGGCGGGAAATCAATCCATACCGGCAAACCTGGACGAGTTGGAATACGGGGTATCGGTTACTGACGGTTGTATTGATTGGGAGACAACTGAGCGCTGCCTGCGCAGCCTGCGTGAGCGGATAAAAGACACCCTTGCCAGTCGTGGCCACAGCTAAACCCGGCAAGAGGTATTGCACGCTGTGGTTAGCAGCGTGCCGCCGCCGACTAGTAGTAGGCCTGCGAGGTATCGCTGTGGTCGGTTGTATCCCTGACACCGGTCAGCTGGGGAATTTGTTCCAGTAGCGTCTTTTCCACCCCGCCTTTAAGCGTCTGATCGACCGCGCTGCAACCCTGACATCCGCCACCAAACTGCAGTATAGCCACGCTCTTGTCGGTTATTTCTACCAGGCTCACTTCCCCGCCGTGAGAAGCCAGCGCGGGGTTTACTTCGTTGTGAAGCACATAGTTGACGCGGTCTTCCAAGGAGCTATTGTCGTCGACTCTCGGCAGTTTGGCGTTTGGGGCTTTGATTGTGAGTTGCCCCCCCATGCGATCCTTTGAGTAATCAACCAGTGCGTCCTCCAAAAATGGCAGACTTTTCGCTTCATACCAGACCTGAAACCGAGCTAGTTCTTCCTGCTGGTCGGCTTCTTCTATATCACCTTCGCGACAATAGGCGATGCAGGTTTCTGCGCGCGGTGTTCCAGGCTGGTTAATAAATACCCTGACACCCAGCGCACCTTCCTGCTTGGATAACAGTTCTGCCAGGTAATCCTGGGCGGATTCAGTAATTGTGACCATTGGATGACCCATTCCGAGTAAATTACACGAGCATTGTAACAAACTTGCCGACCAAGTGTGAACGATACCGGGAACCTATCTTCAAAGAGCCTCAGAATCTGTTAAGATTGACCTCTATGTTGAAGCGTAGCGACTTTTCTCCACCACACACCCTAAGGCACTGCAATGGCAACGGTCAAAAAAAATACTGGGCTTCTGGAGCAAGCCCTCGAAAAGCGTATTCTTATAATCGACGGTGCTATGGGCACTATGATTCAGGCGGAAAACCTCACCGAAGCAGATTTCCGCGGGGAGCGTTTTGCCGACCATGGCTCTGATCTCAAAGGTAATAATGAATTGCTCAGCCTCACACGGCCTGACCTCATTACCAAAATACACCGAGCCTTTCTCGAGGCCGGTGCGGACATCATAGAAACCAATACTTTCGGTAGCTCAGCGATCGCACAGTCGGACTACAACTTGAGCGAGCTCGCGGTAGAACAAAACCTGGCGGCGGCAAAAATTGCTCGCAAAGTGGCCGATGAGATCACTGCCAAAAACCCGGAAAAACCCCGCTTCGTTGCGGGCGTTCTCGGCCCCACACCCAAAACAGCCTCTATTTCACCCGACGTGAATGATCCCGGTGCCCGCAGCATCAGCTTTGATACGCTGCGTAAAGATTATGCCAAAGCGACTCATGCCCTGATCGCTGGTGGTGTTGATCTGATTATGATCGAGACTATCTTCGATACCCTGAACGCCAAGGCTGCGATCTTCGCTGTGAAACAGGTGTTTGAAGAACTCGGGCAGGAATTGCCTATTATGGTCTCGGTCACCTTCCCTGACGTCAGTGGACGAGTGTTGTCCGGACAAAATCCGGAAGCCTTCTGGAATGCTGTAGCCCATGCAAACCCACTAATAGTCGGGAGCAATTGTGGTCGCCCCTACCGGGATATCCGCCCCTTTGTGGAGGAGCTGTCAAAGGCCAGTGATTGTTTTTTCAGCGCCCACCTCAACGCTGGATTGCCCAACGCATTTGGCGAATTTGATGAAACCCCGGAAATTATGGAGCAGGAGTTCAGGGAGTTCGCTGCACGGGGCTTTCTCAACCTTGCCGGGGGCTGCTGCGGCACAACACCTGCTCATATACGCGCGATTGCACATGCCTGTGAAGGCCTGGCGCCCCGGCCACTTCCGACGCATGAGCCGGCGTGCCGCCTAAGCGGACTGGAAGCCTTCAATATCACCTCCGACAGTCTGTTTGTGAATGTCGGTGAGCGCTGTAATGTCACGGGCTCCGCCAAGTTCAAACGCCTGATTATGGACGATCGCTTTGATGAGGCACTGGTTGTGGCTCGCAATCAGGTGGAGGATGGCGCTCAGATCATCGATATCAACATGGATGAGGGTATGCTGGACTCCGAGGCGGCCATGGTCACCTTCCTCAATTTGATAGCCTCCGAACCGGATATTTGCCGGGTTCCGATCATGGTGGACTCTTCGAAGTGGCATGTCATTGAAGCCGGCCTGAAATGTATACAGGGCAAGGCGATCGTAAACTCCATCAGCCTGAAGGCAGGAGAAGAGGAATTTCTCACTCAGGCCCGTCTGTGCCAGCGCTACGGTGCAGCAGTCGTTGTCATGGCTTTCGATGAGGAGGGTCAGGCGGACAATCTGCAGCGGCGTAAGGACATCTGCAAGCGCTGTTACGACCTGCTGGTAAGCGAACTGGATTTTAACCCAAACGATATTATTTTTGACCCCAATATCTTTGCCATTGCCACCGGGATAGACGAACACAATAATTATGCCGTCGAGTTCATAGAGGCAACACGCTACATCAAGGCTGAGCTTCCGGGCGCATTGGTGTCCGGTGGCGTGTCCAACGTATCATTTTCATTCCGCGGGAATGACGCTGTGCGGGAGGCTATTCACTCGGTCTTTCTGTATCACGCGATTCAGGCCGGTATGGATATGGGTATTGTCAACGCGGGACAACTGGCGGTTTATGACGAGTTGCCCAAGGATCTGCGAGAGGTTGTCGAAGACGTCATTCTCAACCGTACCGAAGACGGTTCCGAGCGCCTGCTAGAGTTGGCCGAACGCTACAGGGACACTGGCGGTGGCGAAGCCAGGGTAGAAGACCTCAGCTGGCGTGAACAGGAAGTGGAAAAGCGCCTCGCCCATGCATTGGTAAAAGGCATCAACACCTGGATTGTAGAGGATGCCGAAGAAGCGAGGCTGAAGTTTGATAGGCCTATTCAAGTCATTGAAGGGCCGCTCATGGATGGCATGAATATCGTCGGCGATCTTTTTAGCACCGGTAAGATGTTTCTACCGCAGGTGGTAAAAAGTGCCCGTGTGATGAAACAGGCTGTAGCGCACTTGCAACCGTATATCGAGTTGGAAAAGGTGGGTGGTAACTCCACCAACGGCAAAATCCTGATGGCGACGGTCAAAGGTGACGTTCATGATATTGGCAAAAATATCGTCGGAATTGTGCTGCAGTGTAATAACTTCGAGGTGATTGACCTCGGTGTGATGGTACCCTGTGAGAAGATTCTGCAAGCGGCGATCGACGAAAAGGTTGATGTTATTGGCCTCAGCGGACTGATCACCCCCTCCCTTGATGAGATGGCGCATGTCGCGGCCGAAATGCAGCGCCTGAAGTTCGATGTACCGTTGATGATAGGCGGCGCGACCACCTCAAAAGCACACACCGCTGTGAAGATTGATCCCCAATACGATGGAGATGTCGTGGTGTATGTCCCCGATGCATCCCGCAGTGTTGCGGTCGTCACCCAACTAGTGGGTCAAGGCAAAGGAAAATTTGTTAACGACCTTCGCGCGGAGTACATCAAGGTGCGTGAACGAGTTGCCAACCGTAAACCACGCGAAAAGGAACTTAGCTACGCGCAGGCTGTTGCGAATGCATCTCAAATAGACTGGGACAGTTACCATCCGCCTCGCCCCAGCTTTATTGGCAGCCGTGTATTTGATGATTTCCCGCTGGTAGAACTGGTGGATACCATCGACTGGACACCCTTCTTCATTACCTGGGAACTCGCAGGGAAATATCCCAAAATACTGAAAGATGAAGTTGTAGGCCTCCAGGCCACCGAACTCTTCCGCGACGCGCAGGTGATGTTAAAACGCATTGTCGATGAAAAGCTGCTGACAGCGAAAGCCGTCGTTGGGTTTTGGCCTGCTGCCAGAATCGGATCTGATGACATTGCTGTTTACGGTGATGAATCTCGCAGCGGTGCCATCGCCACCGTGCATCATCTGCGTCAGCAGACAGAGAAATCGGATAGCAAGCCCAATGCCAGTCTGGCCGATTTTATCTCGCCAGTTGATGCTGGCAACGAAGATTATATTGGCGGGTTTTGCGTTACCACCGGCCACGGAGTGGAGGAATTGGCCGCCCAGTTTATGGCGCAACATGACGACTATAATGCCATCCTGTTGAAATCGCTGGCCGATCGTCTGGCGGAGTCTTTTGCCGAGTATCTCCACAGGATGGTTCGCATGGAATTATGGGGTTACGACGCCACCGAATCCTTGAGCACCGACGAACTGATTGACGAGGGCTATCGCGGTATACGCCCTGCCCCCGGCTATCCAGCCTGCCCCGATCACACGGAAAAAGAGACCCTCTTCAAGCTTTTGGACGCCACCAATGCCTGTGAGGTCGTCCTGTCAGAAAACTTCGCAATGACGCCGTCATCTTCCGTTAGCGGGTTTTATTTCTCGCACCCAGAGTCACGATACTTTGCCGTTGGGAAAATAGGTCGCGACCAGATTGAAGACTTGGCAGTGCGCAAGGGCGAGTCCGTCGAGGAAATCGAACGCTGGCTAAGACCCAATCTGAGCTATTAAGCGAGATATTCAGAATGAGTGACGCACAAAACAACGCCGCTGAAAATCAGGAGAAAAAACCTAAACTGAATCCATTGCAAGTTATTGCAAGTGTGTTGGCGGCCGGGCTGGGGGTGCAAAGCAGCAAAAATCGGGAAAGGGATTTCAAACAGGGCCGTATAGGGGTGTTTATCGCTGCGGGTATTATATTCACCCTATCTTTTATTGGCCTTGTGATGTTCGCCGTGCAGATGGTGATTAAAAATGCAGGGGACTGACGCGACCCACCAATCCTCCTTCAGACCTTACGTGGGCATGCCTGACAGCCAGATATACAGTGTGATTACGAAGATGCTGATAATCGCAACGGTGGCAATGGCATCGGCAGCACCGTCAGCGGCGCGCTCCTTATTAACTTGACCGGACATTTTCTACTCCAGATGTGAGCGTGTGTGAGGTCACATTATAGCAAGATTTGCGTCAATCAAAAGCACTAGACGCCCGCTGTGAAAAATTGCCAGAAAGTGGCTAAGTCAATCTAAGCTTATGAATATTATGACTATTTGTTGGGACCGATTTTCTGATATGGTAATGCCCTTTTCTTACCCCAGCAGCCTTGGCTCAACGCAAGTGCAGGATATATAAATGTACGTTTACGACCAATATGACCAGAAAATTATCGATGAGCGAGTCGCCCAGTTTCGCGACCAGACGTTGCGCTTTCTCGCCGGTAAAATCTCTGACGCTGAATTTTTACCGCTGCGATTGCAAAACGGCCTGTATCTGCAAAGACAGGCTCCGATGCTCCGTATCGCGGTACCCTATGGACTGATGAATAGTACACAATTACGTAAGTTAGCCGAAATTACCCGCGTCTATGACAAGGGTTACGCGCATATTAGTACGCGGCAGAATGTGCAGTTAAACTGGCCTGTACTGACGGAGGTGCCTGATATTCTGGCAGAGCTCGCCACTGTCCAGATGCACGCCATTCAGACCAGCGGTAATTGCGTGCGCAACACCACCACGGACCAATTCGCTGGTGTGGCCCGTGATGAATTAGAAGACCCGCGTCCCTATTGCGAAATTATTCGGCAGTGGTCGACATTGCACCCCGAATTTGCATTTTTGCCACGAAAATTCAAGATTGCGGTCTGCGGATCCACCGAAGACCGTGCGGCAATACACCACCACGATATCGGACTTGAGTTATTAGCAAATGACCAGGGTGAGATAGGCCTGAAAGTTCTCGTGGGCGGAGGCATGGGTCGTACCCCCGCCATCGGATCGGTCATCTGTGAATGGCTAGATAAAAAGCACATGCTGACCTACTTGGAAGCTGTCCTTCGGGTGTACAACAAGTATGGGCGGCGCGACAACAAATTTAAGGCACGCATCAAAATTCTGGTCAAAGCTATGGGTGTTGACGCCTTTAGAACGGCTGTGGAGCAGGAGTGGTTATCCGTAAAGGATGGCCCCACTACCCTGACAGACGAGGAGCTGATTCGCGCGCGCTCGTTTTTCGACGCACCTGATTACGATGTCGTGGATGATGCAGAGGCTATATCTCGGCTGCAGGCGGAGTGCGATCGCGAAGCTATTTTCGGAAACTGGGTCAAACGCAATACGCAGGTACATCGGGTTGCAGGCTATCGCATCGTTACATTATCACTAAAAGCCACTGGCTATGCGCCGGGCGATGTGACCGCGGAGCAACTCGAACTGCTGGCCGAACTTTCCGACCTGTATTCGTTTGGCGAAGTTCGCAGCACCCATGAGCAAAATCTAGTGCTAGGGGATGTTCCAATGTCCCAGCTCTACGCATTGTGGCAGCGCTTGCAAGCGGCACGTTTGGCGACACCCAATATTGGCTATCTCACCGATATCATCTGCTGCCCCGGCGGTGACTACTGCTCCCTGGCCAACGCAAAATCACTTCCGATCGCGGAGGCCATCCAGGTGCGGTTCGACAATCTTGATTACGTCTATGATCTCGGGCCGCTGGAGCTCAATATAAGCGGCTGTATGAACGCCTGTGGTCATCACCATATTGGGCACATCGGTATCCTGGGCGTGGACAAGAAAGGTAAGGAGTACTATCAGGTCTGCCTGGGAGGTAGCCAGGCAAAAGATGCCTCAATTGGCAAAATCCTCGGGCCGTCGTTCAAGCGGGAAGACATGCCGGATGTCATCGACAACATCCTCTCAACCTACGTGACACTGCGTCATGAAGAGGAAAGTTTTCTGGATACCTATCGGCGTGTCGGTATCGACCCCTTCAAGGAGCGAGTGTATGCCCCGGCTCATTAAAGACAGGAAGGTTGTTGAAGATACATGGTTGGCGTTAGACGTCGATACCACCGCACCAAGGGCTGGACAGATCTGCAGTCTGGAGCAGTGGTTACAACTGGCGGACAAAAAAGGTAGCGCGGTACAACTGGAGCCGGCTCAGGAACCCGATGTCCTCGTTGAACATCTGGAACAGATCCAGTTGATTGTGATCAACTTCCCGATATTTACAGACGGTCGGGGATTTTCGTATGCCAGACGTCTACGTGAGCGCGGATACCTGGGCGAATTGCGCGCCGGTGGTCACTTTATCCGCGATCAACTCACCTATCTTCACCGCTGTGGATTTGACGCGTTTCAAATGGCCGATGAATCTGAATTGGAAGCGGCGCTGGAAAGTCTTGACGATTTCACCGAGTTTTACCAAGCAGCTGATGATCAACCTCTGCCGCTGTTTCGCCGACGCCCCCATTTTCCTCACTGAGTCCCTATCCGCAGGTGGTTTATTACATTCGTAATCGGCGAGGTAGATAAGGGCAGCAAATGGACTTCGGCAGCATCACCTTTTCCTTTTTCCTGATCTTTAGTGGGGCAGCTGTGTTCGCCTCCATTGCCCTGTATACCCGCCAGCCCCTGATTATTGCCTACATAGCTCTGGGGGCCTGCATAGGGCCATACGGCCTGTCCATGGTAAACGACCTCGCGCTGCTCTCAGACATTGGCCATGTTGGCATTATCTTTTTATTGTTTTTACTCGGCTTGGATATGCAGCCTCGCGCGCTATGGACGACGCTGCGTAAATCAACCGTGGTCGCGATATTCAGTTCGGCCATTTTCCTGGCAATGGGAACTGCGATCCCCTTACTGTTTGGCTATACCATGCAGGATAGCCTCGTAGTAGGCGCAGCAATGATGTTTTCCTCCACCATCATCGGTATCAAGCTGCTCCCGACGACCGTTTTGCATCACCGCCACATCGGTGATCTTATGATCGGCCTTCTCCTGCTCCAAGACCTGCTGGCCATCATCGTCCTTATGGTACTGATCAGTGCTGCCTCCGGTAGCGACCATAGTATGGGCAGTGAACTGGTGGTGTCATTAGTCAGCCTGCCACTGCTTGCGGGTGCGGCCTTGCTTATCGTACGCTATATCCTGCTGCCCTTGATTACTCGCTTCGATCGCTTCCATGAGTACATTTTTCTGCTGGCTATAGGCTGGTGCCTGGGCATGGCCGAGGCTGCAACAGCGTTGGGACTATCGGCTGAAATAGGTGCCTTTATTGCCGGCATTACGATCGCCACCAGTCCAATATCGCAGTACATAGCAGTGAATCTGAAACCACTGCGCGATTTCTTTTTGATCCTGTTCTTTTTCTCGGTCGGCGCCCGGTTTGATCTGGCCGTTCTCCACCAGGTGCTCGCACCCACACTGGTTCTGGCGTTGCTCATTCTGGGCATTAAGCCGGTGGTCTACCGCTATCTACTAAAAGGTGTCAGCGAGAAACGCAGCTTGGGATGGGACCTGGGGTTCCGCCTGGGTCAGGCCAGCGAATTTTCGCTGCTGATTGCCTATGTTGCTGTCGGCGGCGCGCTGATTTCCGAGCAGGCGTCGCTATTGATTCAGGCTACCACCATTCTCACGCTACTGATGTCTTCCTACATTGTCGTACTCAACTACCCTACTCCGATCGCCATCTCAGATCGCTTGCGTAGGGACTAATTCAAGACAAAAAAAACCGATCGCCAGGATCGGTTTTGGGAGTGCAGGTATCAGTTTACAGTTGCGATTCGAACTCGGGAAGCGCGACAAACAAATCTGCCACCAGACCGTAGTCAGCTACCTGAAAGATCGGAGCGTCTTCGTCCTTGTTGATTGCAACAATCACCTTGGAATCCTTCATGCCAGCCAAATGCTGGATCGCACCGGATATACCAACCGCAATATACAGATCAGGTGCAACGATTTTACCGGTTTGGCCCACCTGCATATCATTGGGTACGAAGCCCGCGTCAACTGCCGCACGGGATGCGCCAATTGCAGCGCCCAGTTTATCGGCAATACCGTCAAGCAGCTTGAAATTCTCGCCGTTTTGCATGCCTCGACCACCGGAGACGACCACCGAAGCAGCAGTCAATTCGGGTCGCTCGGATACCGCCACTTCTTCACTTACAAATGAGGAAGTACCTGCGTCGTGAACAGCATCCAGGGCCTCAACTGTAGCGGCACCGCCTGTGCCGGGCGCTGGGTCATACGCAGTGGTACGCACCGTGATGACTTTCTTGGCATCAGAACTTTGCACGGTTGCGATAACGTTGCCAGCGTAAATCGGTCGCTGAAAGGTGTCTGCAGACTCAACCAGGGTCACGTCTGATATCTGAGCGACATCCAGTAGTGCCGCCACGCGAGGCATAAAGTTCTTACAGTTCGCTGTGGCCGGTGCAAGAATATTGTCATAGTTCGCGGCCACTTCGGCAATCAACAGGCTGACGTTTTCAGCCAACTGGTGGGCATAAACGGCGTTGTCCGCCACCAACACTTTACCGATACCCGCAACAGTGGCTGCGGCTGTCGCGACAGCGCCACAATCAGCGCCGGCCACTAGTATGTCGATATCGCCGCCGATGGCCTGTGCTGCTGCTACCGTATTAAGCGTAGAGACCTTCAGGTTGCTGTTGTCGTGTTCTGCAATAACCAGAGTACTCATGAGATCACCTTTGCTTCATTCTTCAATTTATCGACCAACTCCTGTACGTCCTTGACCTTGATGCCAGCTTGACGCGTAGCTGGAGGCTGAACTTTGACCTGAACCAGGTGGGAAGTAATCGCAACACCCAGATCTTCCGGCGTAAACACGTCCAGAGGCTTCTTTTTGGCTTTCATAATGTTGGGAAGCGAGGCGTAGCGTGGCTCGTTCAAACGTAAATCTGTCGTGACGATCGCGGGCAATTTAAGGCTCACAGTTTGCATGCCACCGTCAATCTCACGTGTAACGTTGACCTTATCCCCGTCCACAACCACTTCGGAGGCAAACGTGCCCTGACCCATGTTAGCCAATGCTCCGAGCATCTGGCCCGTCTGGTTGTTATCGCCATCTATGGATTGCTTGCCCAGAATAACCAGTTGTGGTTCTTCCTTATCGACCACGGCCTTCAACAACTTGGCGACCACCAGCGGCTCTAAACTCCCGGCGGTGTCTATATGGATTCCCCGGTCAGCGCCCAGCGCTAATGCGGTACGAATTTGCTCCTGGCAGCTTTTATCACCCACAGAAACTGCGATGACTTCGGTCGCTACGCCAGCTTCTTTGAGACGCACGGCCTCTTCAACGGCAATTTCACAAAACGGATTGATAGACATTTTGACGTTATTCAGATCAATATCACTTCCATCGGCTTTGACGCGCACCTTAACGTTATAATCAACGACACGCTTTACAGCAACAAGAACCTTCATGGATTCTCCAGAGAAATATCAGGTGAGTTTAAATTGGCCACAGCAAAAAAAGACGGCTGCCACCCCGCGAACTTGGCGGCACAGTTTGCCCATAAAAATGTCTGGGGTCAAGGGCCTTGGGATGGGTAAAAACTGCACACCGCGCGCATGGCAAGGTTTTTCTGTATTCATCTTTATGGTTTTTAATCGTTAAAAATTATATACTTGTCACCCTTCAAGACCTCAGATCGACCATCCGAACCAGTAACCAAAACCAGAGGAAAGCACAGTGGAACGTGAATCTATGGAATTTGATGTCGTGATCGTTGGCGCCGGTCCTGCGGGATTATCGGCGGCGTGTCGCATCATGCAACTGGCAAAGGAAAAATCGCAGGAAATCAATGTCTGTGTGGTGGAAAAGGGTTCAGAGGTCGGAGCCCATATTTTGTCTGGCGCGGTGCTTGAGCCACGAGCGCTCAACGAACTCTTTCCCAATTGGAAGGAACTGGGCGCCCCCGTCAAAACGGCCGTTACAGGTGACAGGTTCTTTTTTTACCTGAGCCAGACCAGCGCGATCAAACTGCCAAACTTCATGATTCCCAAGCCCACGCATAATGAAGGGAACTATATTGTCTCAATGGGTACTGTTTGCCGCTGGTTGGGCGAACAAGCGGAAGGCTTGGGGGTAGAGGTTTATCCGGGCTTCGCAGCGGCTGAAATCCTGTATCACGAGGATGGGCGAGTCAAAGGTGTTGCCACGGGTGATATGGGCGTTGGCGCCAATGGCGAACACAAAACCAGTTATATGCCTGGCATGGAACTGCATGCCAAGTACACATTATTCGCCGAGGGCTGCCGCGGCCATCTCGGCAAACAATTGATGGAGAAGTTTTCACTCGCTGAAGGCAAAGATCCCCAACACTACGGCCTCGGTATTAAGGAAATCTGGGAAATCTCCCCAGAAAAGCACGAGGAAGGTATGGTGATACACGGTCTTGGTTGGCCCCTGAGCGAAACCAATACTGGTGGTGGGGCATTTATGTACCACGCTGAAAACAATCAGGTATACCTCGGGCTGATAGCAGACCTGAACTACAGTAACCCGCATGTGAGCCCCTATGAGGAGTTCCAACGATGGAAACATCACACTGAGGTTGCCAAATACCTGGAAGGTGGAACCCGTCTGGTATACGGCGCTCGCGCACTTACCAAGGGCGGCTTGAACTCCCTTCCAAAAATGCATTTTCCAGGTGGTCTGCTGATCGGCTGTGACGCTGGCACGCTAAACAGCGTCAAGATCAAGGGCAATCACACGGCTATGAAAAGCGGTATGCTGGCGGCAGAGGCCGTGGTAGAAGCCCTTGCACAGGGCGAAGCCGCACCGGCTGATCTCGATAGCTATGCAAGTAAATTACAGTCCTCCTGGTTGCATGAAGAACTGTATAGCACCCGCAACTTCTCTGGCTTCATGCACAAATTTGGTATTCTGATTGGTTCGGCGATGGTCTGGATTGACCAAAATATTTTTGGCGGGAAACTGCCGTTCACACTGAGAGATTCCAAGCTGGACTACGCGACGCTCAAACCAGCGGTAGCGTGCAAAAAACCACATTATCCGAAGCCGGACAACACTATCAGTTTCGATCGCTTGTCCTCGGTATTTTTGTCTAACACTAATCACGAGGAAGACCAACCCTGCCATCTCACCCTCATCGACCCCTGTGTTCCGTTGGAAAAGAATTTTCCGATGTGGGATGAGCCGGCACAGCGCTACTGTCCCGCTGGTGTGTATGAGATTGTTGAGGATTCGGCTGGCCAGCGTTTCCAGATCAACGCCCAAAACTGTGTGCACTGTAAAACCTGCGATATAAAGGATCCCTCGCAGAATATAGTCTGGGTCACACCTGAAGGCTTTGGCGGGCCAAACTACCCAAATATGTAGGGGCCTTAGCGACGCACGGTGGCTCAGCTATGCGGTTGGCAGCCTTAGTTCATATTCACCTGATTTCAGCACGGCACAACCATCGTGAGCGTCAGCAAGTTCTACCAATCGGTACCAGGCAGCGCGCGTGCAAAGCGCTGTTAAACCGTGGGGGAGCTTGAGACCAGCTACCTGCTCTACCCTATTATCGAGAAACAACGGCGTCTCTTCGCTTACCAGAATTTGCTTGCCGGTATTGAGTGTCGCCTCCAGCACCTGCTGACCTTCTCTTTCCAGTAGACTGATATCCGTGATAAGAAGTGCATGCCGCTCAACCTTTATGCGCCACTTTTCAGACGGCGTCACCAGGTAGTACCCGCCGTCCTCCTCCTTTCGCAGGATACTTGCGAACAGCCGGACGATGGATTCTCGTTCGATCTTACCTCCATCGTGATACCAGTCCCCATGCGCGTCGATAGTAATAGGAATATCTCCGGAGAGCTCCGGTTGCCAAAGATGCAGTGGCGGTGAATCATAATTCTGGGATTTCAGGCGTTTTTTTACAAGGGATTCCAAGGAGTTTTCCATAATTGGTAATGCCTCAGTTGTAGCTGGTTGTGGGACGTAGAGAGTGAATAGCACAAGTTACATTCTGCGTTAAGCAACGAAACTTCTTCAATCTGCGATACAACCCATAATCTACCTCTGGTGTCTCCATGCCGACTGCGATCTAACTGTCGGCATACCATTTTCCCGAGTAACTCATCCAATGATGAATGAGATACGCACAGCTGTTGTCAATCGGCTAAAGCATAAAAAGCCACTGCCAGAAGCCTGAAAACCTATATCAGGCACAGTCGCCGATCAAGCGCACATTGATGACACCGGGTATTACGCGCATTCTATCCAGAACTTCTGGCGAAGGTTGGCTGCCGATATCGATCAAATTATACGCAATCGTTTCGCGACTTCTGTTAATCATATCTATAACGTTAATGTTTTCGTCAGCCAGAACAGAGAGGACATTGCCCAGGATTTTGGGGACGTTATCATTGGTTACCGACAGCCGACAGCCGCTGACACGATCCAGCACCAGAGTTGGAAAATTGACTGAATTGCTGATATTACCGTTCTCAAGAAAATCCTGTAACTGGTCGGCAGCCATGATAGCGCAGTTATCCTCAGCTTCATCCGTGCTTGCGCCAATGTGAGGCATCAAAATAACGTTGGGCCGGCCGATGAGTTCCGGGGTTGGAAAATCGGCAATATATTTGCGCAACTGGCCTCGCTCCAACGCCTGCAGCAGGGCTTTTTGGTCGATAATTTCCTGCCGCGCAAAATTGAGCAAACAGCTCTCCGGACGCATCATTCCCAGTAATTCCTCGTTGATCAATCCACGGGTTGAGTCCAGCACAGGCAAGTGCAAACTGATGTAATCGCATTTAGCGAACAACGCGGACAAAGTATCTGCCTTACGGACCTGACTTGATAAACGCCAGGCTGCGTCAACGGATAGCGCTGGGTCGAAGCCCACCACTTCCATACCCAGCGTTAGCGCCATTTCCGCGACGAGAGATCCAATCGCACCCAGCCCTACAACCCCCAGGCTTTTGCCCATTAACTCACTACCCCTGAACTGCTTCTTTTGAGCTTCAAGCGTTTTATTCAGTTCGCTACCGTCCTTGATGCTGTGGAGAGTACGCACATATTCAATGCCCTCAACAACACCCCGAGAGCCCAGCAGCAAACCGGTAGCAACCAGTTCCTTCACCGCATTAGCATTTGCGCCGGGAGAGTTGAATACGGGTATACCGCGCGCTGTACAACTTGCAACGGGAATATTGTTGACGCCCGCACCCGCGCGAGCTATGGCCAGCACAGACGGACGAATATCCTCTTCCTGTAATTTGTAGCTGCGTAGCAGGATTGCATCCGGTTGCGAGAATTCACTTGCAATTTCATAACAATCGCGCGGCAATCGTTCCAATCCCTTGAGGGAGATCTGGTTTAGCGTGAGTATGCGTTGGGCCATGTCTGCCTCAGTTAATCAATTTACAAGACTGTGATTTTTGCGCGTTCGCGCAAGCCACGCTGAAATTCGTTGTCGATCAAGCCACCGAACTCGCCACTCAGTGCCTGCTGGAGCTGTGCTTGCTCCGCGTCAGGAAGCGACCCGTAGTCCCCAGTATCCACCTGCAGGAGCTCGACGACAACAGCATCACCATTGGGGGCCAGTACATAGTCTGCGGACAGACTTTCAGCCCCCGGTGCCGGTAGCTCAAAAACACGACGCAATACCTCGGACATAACGATGGTATTACGTCGATTCACACCCAGTTCAACCTGCATTTGGTAACCTTGAGACTCGGTAAGCTGCGCCAGTGGGACACCGGCACGCAACTGCTTAAGTACCTGAGCTGCCTCTGCCACGACCGCAGTACGCGTGGTTTCCTCAACGACTGCGGCCAGTACCTCAGCCCTGATCGCCGCCAGAGGTTTCACGTCAGGCTCGTTGTACCGACGTACACTCACAACAACAAATTTATTGCCCGGCAGTTCAAGCACTTCACTGTTGTTACCCGCCTCCAATACCTCTTCCGAAAAGGCGGCTTCCACCAGTACCAAATTCGAAAACAAACCTTTATTCTGTGTGCGTGTGACCGCATTTGCTTGCTTGACAGTGAGGCCCAGTTCTTTTGCAGGGTACCCGAGATCCTCCGCGTTGAACGACAAGTCTTTGAGCGACTCGACAGTACGCAGTAAGACGATACGGGCTTCGTCTGCCTGAATAGTGTCGCTCAACTGCTTGCGCATCTCTTTCAAACTGATAACTTCGCCCGCTTTACGTTCGGTAACCAGGATCAAATGGGTTCCCGCGTCGGTTGTAACCGGAGCGGAGACAACGCCAGGCTCTAACTGCGCGATAACGGTCTCCATGGACTCAGGGAATGTATCGCCGCTGGTGTAACCGAGATCGCCGCCCTTGTCAGCGGAACCAATATCATCAGAAAATTCTTTCGCGACTTCGGCAAAAGCCACACCGCTATCCAGTTCTGTCTGGGCCAGTGCAATTCGCCGTGTCAGGTCGTCCTGGGCACCTTCCTCAAACAGGATGTGTGACACCCTGTTTTGGGATTGAAATGACGCGTCTTGTTTGGCGAGTTCGTACGCCTCCCGAACTGCACTCTCCTCTACAGGCTGGCGAAATTGCTTGAGCGTAAGCTCGAGATAATCCAGATCTACTGACTCTGGCGTTCGAAAGGAATCCTGATGAGCGTTGTAGTAAGCCTCGATCTGATCTTCAGTGATTTGCGAGGCCGTAGAGAAGTTTTCGCGGGGAATACTGAAAAAGCGCAAATCGCGTAGCTCTGATATGACTTGAGTATTTGTCTCAAGTTCCGCCTGGGTGACAAACTCACTACCCGCAATACCGCTACGCAGCTGACCCGCTAACATATCGTCGCTCAAGCTGACTTTAAAATAGCTGGGCGTATATCCGGCACTGGAAAGCACGCTTCTGTAGACCTCAGGCGAAAACACGCCATCTACCTGAAATTGCTCCATGCTTGCGACTACGGCGCCTATCTCGGGGTCGGATATCACCAGCCCCATGTCACGCGCAGATTGCATGAGCAATTCGCGGTTAATCAATGCCTCAAGTGCTTGTTGGCCTAACCGCTCATCATCGAGCATAGAAGGATCAAGATTATCTCCCATCATCGAAATGAGGCGTCTTTTTTGAGTGTCCAGGGCCTGCTGCAACTGCTGCGGGTAGATTGGCTCTCCGTTGACTTCAGCGATCTCGTTACCTCCACCGCCTACCAGTATGGACTCGATTCCAAAGAATGAAAACGAGATAACGATCAACCCCACCACGATCTTTGCGGCGGTACCCTGCACATGTTTACGTATGTCTTGAAGCATGACTATTACTCACAAAAACTAAAAAAAAGGCGCACAAAAACGTACGCCTTTTTAACTGAATTCACGAATGTCCCGTTAACCGGGCCAGATGGCTACGCAACCCAGTGGTTGCGCGTGTGTTCCGCTTGCTTCAGGAATTAACCGCGTCTTTCAACGCTTTACCTGCTTTGAAGCCGGCTACCTTGGAAGCCTTGATTTCAATGGTAGCGCCAGTCTGCGGATTGCGGCCACTGCGGGCATTGCGGTGCTTGACGGAGAAGGTACCAAAACCTACCAAGGCAACTTGCTCACCCATTTTTAATTCATTGGTGATGCTTTCAAGTACAGCGTCCAGTGCACGGCTTGCAGATGCTTTTGGCAGATCTGCTGCTGTTGCAATAGCGTCTACCAGTTCAGTTTTATTCACAATTATCCCCTTGGAAGTTATCGTTGCGCAGGTTATCGCTGCGCAAGCTTGTATGTTACCGCTTGGTAGTAAGGAGCGGGATTATTAATCTGGGATTGGCTTCTGATCTCCAGTTATAGCATCACGTAGTGTGGTGAGGTAATTTGCTCGAAGCTTTCACTATGCGGCTACTTAGCGACTGTATACTAGAGAAGGAATGTTGGTCAACATTGCAAGCGCCTGCTAGTGAGTATTTATACGATTTTTTTCGTCAATTGCATTGTCGGCGCCGCCAGATAAGGAGTTTGCGAGAAACTCTTCGTCACTCAGCGGCTTGGGCATGAACTCAAGCGCTAGCGCCAGGGCTTCATCAATCCATTTCACCGGACAAATGTTGAGGTGCTCTTTAATATTATCGGGTATTTCTTTCAAATCGCGTTCATTCTCTTTAGGAATGATTACTGTCTTGATCCCTCCGCGCCTCGCGGCTAGAAGTTTTTCCTTCAACCCACCGATGGGCAGCACTTCTCCACGGAGTGTAATTTCACCTGTCATAGCGACATCTGATCGTACTGGTATATTCGTCAGTACCGAGACAAGTGCTGTGCACATAGCCACACCGGCGCTTGGACCATCTTTAGGCGTAGCGCCCTCGGGCACATGAATATGTACATCGTGAGTCTCATGGAAATTGGCCGGTATTCCCAGCACCTGTCCACGACTGCGCACCACCGTAGTGGCAGCTTGAATCGATTCCTGCATGACATCACCGAGCGAACCCGTCTGCACATGACGCCCCTTACCCACGACTGCTACGGCTTCAATGGTCAACAATTCACCACCCACGGACGTCCAGGCCAAACCAGTGACCTGTCCTACTTTATTGGTTTCCTCCGCTATGCCGTAGTTGTGTTTCCTGACACCCAGTAAATCGGGAAGCATTTCAGGGCTAATAGTCGTACCGATAGAAATCTCTCCCAGAGTGAGTGCTTTCACGATCTTGCGACAGACCTTGGCAATCTCACGCTCCAACGAACGCACACCCGCTTCTCTTGTGTAGTAGCGGATCACATCGGTCACTGTCTGTCGGGCAAACGACAATTCATCCTGAGCGAGACCATTCAATTTGACTTGTTTTGGGATGAGATATCGCTCGGCAATATTAAGCTTCTCGTCTTCCGTATAGCCGGGAATTCGAATCACTTCCAAGCGATCCAACAGTGGCCCGGGGATATTCATAGTATTTGAAGTGCAAATGAACATGACATCCGATAAATCGTAGTCCACTTCCAGATAGTGATCGTTAAAGGCGTGGTTTTGTTCGGGGTCCAGCACTTCCAACATGGCTGAGGCAGGATCGCCTCGATGGTCCATGCCCATCTTGTCAATTTCGTCGAGTAGGAACAACGGGTTTTTGACGCCCGCCTTAGCCATCTTTTGTAATAACTTGCCTGGCATCGAACCGATATAGGTTCGACGGTGCCCTCGAATCTCGGCCTCATCTCGCACGCCGCCAAGTGCCATACGCACAAATTTTCGATTGGTGGCGCGTGCCAGTGACTCACCGAGTGATGTCTTACCAACGCCCGGAGGGCCGACCAAACACAGTACGGGGCCTTTTACCTTACGTACGCGCTTTTGCACCGCGAGGTACTCGATAATACGATCCTTTACTTCTTCAAGACCGTAGTGATCTTCATCCAGTATGGTGGACGCTCGTTTCAGATCGTGTTTTACCTTGCTACTCTTTGACCAGGGGACACTCACCATCCAGTCAATGTAGCTGCGTACCACTGAGGCCTCGGCAGACATCGGTGACATCATCTTGAGCTTACCCAGTTCGGATTGTGCTTTGTTTTTCGCCTCTTGCGGCATTTTCGCTTTTTCAATACGGGACTGCAGCTCATCCAATTCATTAGGCGCCTCATCCATATCACCTAATTCGCGCTGAATAGCCTTCATCTGCTCATTGAGATAATACTCGCGCTGACTTTTCTCCATCTGCTTTTTCACGCGGCCACGAATGCGTTTTTCAACCTGAAACAGATCTATCTCTGCGTCCATCAAGCCCATCAGATGTTCCAGCCTGCCACGTACACCAGACATCTCCAGAATACGCTGCTTTTCCTCCAGAGGAACACTCATGTGCGCTGCTATGGTGTCGGCCAATCGCCCTGGCTCATCAATACCGGTCAGCGAGGTGAGGACTTCCGCAGGCACTTTCTTACTGAGGTTTACGTACTTTTCAAACTGGGCAATCGTAGTGCGAAGCAGTGGGTCAACATCGAATTCGGGGATATCCTCGCTGAGAATTTCACGTACTTCAGCTTTACTGAAAGGCCCCTCTTCATCCACATTATCGACAATCGCCCGATAACTGCCCTCCACCAAAACTTTGATAGTGCCATCGGGAAGTTTTAGCAATTGCAAAATATTAGAGACGGTTCCAATCTGGTAAATGCCCTCGGCGCTGGGATTGTCGTCTGCCGCTTTACGCTGCGCCACTAACAATACCTGCTTGTCATTAGCCATGGCATCTTCCAGGGCTTCAATTGACCGCTCGCGACCCACGAAAAGGGGTAGCACCATATGCGGATACACGACAACATCTCTTAATGGCAGGAGAGGTAATACGATTATAGAAGAGGAACTCATACTAATCTCCGGGTTTTATAGAATGTGGAGTTATAGGGTGTGGACTCGGAGGCGTCCTCACAGAAACAAATGTACAGTCCCGAAACAGCCCTACTTTGCCAAACACCGTTGTGCACGGCGGCTTTACACTAATCGTCAGTAGAGGCTACTCGGGCGACCGGCTCGCTGTTCTGATAGACCAGCAGGGGCTCAGAGTCGCCGCGTATTACCGATTCATCAATAACGACCTTGCTAACATTTTCCAGGGATGGAATGTTGTACATGGATTCCAGAAGTACTCCCTCCAGAATTGAGCGCAAACCCCGGGCTCCCGTTTTGCGCTCCATACCCTTCTCAGCGATGGCGCGCAAGCCATCTTCGCGAAAATCTATTTCTACTCCCTCCATCTCAAACAGCTTGCTGTACTGCTTGGTTAAAGAATTCTTGGGTTCTGTCAATATTTGAACGAGGGCCTCTACATCCAATTCTTCCAGCGTGGCAATGACGGGCAGACGACCGACAAACTCAGGTATCAGGCCGTAGTGCACAAGATCCTCAGGCTCCAACTGTGATAGTAGCTCACCGACATTGCGCTTTTCGTCCTTACTTTTCACTTCCGCGCCAAAACCGATACCGCCTTTTTCCGAGCGGTTTCGGATCACCTTCTCCAGCCCGGAAAACGCTCCGCCGCAGATAAACAGAATATTAGAGGTATCGACCTGCAGGAATTCCTGTTGCGGGTGCTTGCGACCACCCTGAGGCGGCACCGAAGCAATGGTGCCCTCAATCAGCTTGAGTAATGCCTGCTGTACACCCTCACCCGAAACATCACGGGTTATTGACGGGTTGTCAGACTTGCGTGAAATTTTGTCAATTTCATCGATGTAAACAATACCCACCTGGGCCTTCTCAACATCGTAGTCACATTTCTGCAGCAGTTTTTGAATAATATTCTCGACATCCTCACCGACATATCCCGCCTCGGTGAGCGTCGTGGCATCAGCAATGGTGAAGGGCACATCAAGAAGACGAGCCAAGGTTTCGGCCAGCAGCGTTTTGCCACTACCTGTTGGGCCCACCAACAGAATGTTGCTCTTGCCGAGTTCAACACCCTCGCGACCTTTACTGTGGCGTAGGCGCTTGTAGTGATTGTAGACGGCGACTGCCAATACCTTCTTTGCACGCTGTTGGCCTATGACGTATTCGTCGAGGATGCCTTTGATTTCGTGCGGCACAGGCAAATGATCTTGCTTGGCTCCGCCGCTGTTTTCCTGCACCTCTTCGCGGATGATATCGTTACAAAGATCAACGCACTCATCGCAAATGAAGACCGAAGGCCCGGCAATCAGTTTACGGACCTCGTGTTGGCTCTTGCCACAGAAGGAGCAGTACAGCAGTTTACTGCCATCGTCACCCGTTTTAGTGGTTTTATCGCTCATCCAGCTTTCCTACGCCATTAAAGTGTGCCCGTTACGTCATCAGACAATCCCACGATGATGTTTTTTAGGGGTGTTTGCAAGTCCCAAAAGGAACTAAATCACGTTATTTGGGTTTATTCTCGGGAATTTTTGCAGCGTTTGCACGGCTGGCAATCACCTCGTCCACAAGCCCATATTCCTTACTTTGTTCCGCATTCATAAAGCGATCACGCTCTGTGTCGCGCTGAATCGTCTCGAGGGGCTGCCCCGTGTGTTCTGCCATTAACTGATTGAGTCGCTCACGAATAATCAATATCTCCCTGGCCTGAATCTCGATGTCAGTGGCTTGTCCCTGCGCGCCGCCGCTGGGCTGATGAATCATGGTGCGGGCATTGGGGAGACAGAAGCGTTTACCCTTGGCTCCACCAGACAACAGGAAAGCACCCATAGAAGCGGCCTGGCCTATGCACATTGTGCTAACGTCAGGTTTTATGAACTGCATAGTGTCATAGATTGACAGGCCAGCAGTAACTGAACCGCCAGGCGAATTGATATATAAATGGATATCTTTATCTGGATTTTCGGACTCCAGAAACAGAAGTTGCGCAACAATAAGATTCGCCATGTAATCTTCAACTGTACCCACCACGAAGATCACGCGCTCTTTCAATAGCCTGGAGTAAATATCGTAGGAGCGCTCACCGCGTGCTGTCTGCTCCACAACCATGGGAACCAGTCCCAAACTGCTGACCTTGTGTCTATCTTGCCCGTCGAGTTGAATTGGCATTTGCGCTATCCCCAGGTTGTTTTTTTGTTCCAGATCGCGACGAGGTAACTACCGCGCCACAGCCCATGACCGTTTTCAGTGCACTACTGGTTGATAGCTTCCTGATAGTCACACTCATTTACTACTATATGGGCCTTGGCAAGTAGGTTTTCAACCACCTGGTCCTCTAAAACTTTCGATTCAACCGCAGAAAGTTGCTGCTGGTTGGAATAGTAATAATCGATCACTTCCTGAGGATCCTGGTAGGTGGATGCCATCTCTTCAATAGCTTCACGCACCTTATCGCTATCAGCCTTCAATGCATTCTTTGCAATGAACTCCGCCAACACTAAACCCAGTTTAACCCTGCGCTCTGCATTTTCTGTAAACATGCTGTCCGGTAGCAAAGACTCCAGGTCCAGATTCCGATTCTCTAGACCGCCCAAATTACCATATTGCTGAAACATCTGGTTGCGCAGACCTCTAACTTCTTGATCAATCAGGGATTTGGGGACTTCCAGACCTTTGTGGGCCTCCAGGATCGCATCCATAACCTGCTGTTTAATCTTTGATTGGATAGCATTTTTAAGTTCTCTGGACATATTGTCGGCGACTTCCTTACGAAACTGCGCTTCGCCGCCCTCTTCCACGCCATATTTGGCGAACAACTCGTCATCCAACGCTGCCGGGGTCTGTTGCTGGACGGTGTTCAAAGTAACCTTGAACTCTACCGCAGCCCCCTTCAACTCCTCGTTGTGATATTCGTCAGGAAAGATCAGTTGCAACGTTCTCTCCTCGCCTGAGGTCATACCGACGATACCATCTTCGAATCCGGATATCATACGACCAGAGCCCAATTCCAGATCACTGCCCTGGGCACTTCCCCCCTCAAACGTTTCACCGTCACGTGTACCCACGTAGTCGATATTAACCTTGTCAGCCAAAGCCGCCGCACGCTCAACCGCATCCCAGCTGCCCTGCTGCTTTCTAAAAATGTCAATCATGATGTCAATATCTTCGGCCTTAACCTCAGCCGCGACCTTTTTTATCTCAAAATTCTTCATATCCACCAATTCGACATCGGGGAAGACTTCAAAGGTAGCCACATACTGCAACTCCTTACCTTCTTCCATATTCTTTGACTCAATACTGGGCTGACCAGCAGGACGTAGTTTTTCCTGAATAACCGCTTCCCGGAACGACTGGTTTACCACTTCACCTACAACTTCCTGCCGAATACCAGCACCGTAGCGCTGGCGCATAACCTTCATAGGCACCTTGCCAGGGCGAAATCCGGGAAGACGAACATTTTGCATGGCTTTTTGCAGGCGGTTGGCAACTTCGATATCCACGCGCTCAGCGGGTACACCCACGGTCAAGCGACGCTCCAGGCTCGACGTCGTTTCAATTGATACCCGCATAGTATTTCCTCATCATTCGATTGCTATCAGGCGCATTCGGCGCGCGCACGTTGGTCAACATCACCACGCTAAAACCATGGTGCCTACCCTCATAAGTATGGTGCGGAAGGAGAGACTCGAACTCTCACACCTTGCGGTACTGGAACCTAAATCCAGCGCGTATACCAATTTCGCCACTTCCGCATAAAAAACAGCCATTAGCTAGATAGAAATAACCCGACAAGCTCTAGTTAACGTATTGATTAAAGATAATTTTTCATTATCGACAGCCAAAAATTTGTGGACTGTCATAAGGGCGCTGATTCTGCCATAAAGGTTGCCTCGGTTCAACCGCCAGAAAGGCTTGCTGAACCGGCGACCAGAACAACTATAGCAAAACAGCGTTAAAGCGGGCCTCCCGGAAATTGTGCGGGACGCAGTGTGCCTTCAGGCGGTTAAACAAGCCGGATCGAAGCTGTACCCTCCTTTCAACCATTGCGCCACTTCCTCAGCTGCGGGGCCAGCGAGTGCCTCGTATTCTGCGGCGAGTCGCTGGCAGCGCTGCGCGCCTAACCCGGAGAGCCCTTCACACTGAAACACGTCGCGGTCTCGCACCACCCTCTCCCAAGTGGCCGGACCCAGTATCTGGGCTAAGGCAGCATCATCGAGTCTGCCGGCACCATAAAGCTCCGCCAGACCACTCAGGGCAGGCAGGGACAAAAGTCCCTGGTTCATAAGATTGCACAAATGACCACTCAGAAATGGCCGCAGATCCGGCGACCTTGCTGCCAATTTCCTGGTAAAAAGAAAGTTACTTCGCACCGCTCCGTCATTGACGGGATAGTTATCCCACAAGACAACTGGGCGGGCCAATTGCTGCACTATGGCGTCGATATCGTCGGTATCGATCGAATCAGAACACACCTTGTTTCCTGTCCAGAAGATCGATGCCTCCTGCGGTAACGCCCGACCCAATTGCGGCCAGTAATCTGCAGGCATTGCCCCAAAGTACTTCTGCAATACAGGGTCAAACGAATAGTAGGTCGGACACACCAGCATACGCACCCCCGGCAGCCATTCACAGACATCGGCGACGATCTCGGCCTGGCGCGTCGCAAGCGCGGCCATATCACCGGGCATATCATCGAACAGGATCGCCATGATAGGCGCATCTAACTCACCCAGTCGCGCCACTTTGCGCCTAAGCGCGTCCCGCTCTGGTCTACCGTAATTTCGGTAGAGCTCCACCGGGGAGAGCCCAACACCCCAGTTAATACCCCGCTGTTTATACGCTGCAGACAGCTGACGAAGGTCTCGCGACTCAGTGTCAGGCCAATCTTCTTGCCAGCGGCTGCGCAGGTACAAATCACCTTTGGGGCAATAAAGAAACGTATTTAACCCGGCTTCGGCCAGATAGTCCGCATAGGCCAACCGGGTGTCAAAGGACCAACTACGCCCATAAAAACCTTCAATAACGCCAGTGAGAAACTCGGTAGGATGTGTCATTTGATTGATTTCAAATTAAAAGTGATTGTTTATGCAGCCAAGTTTTTCAGTAAATAAGACGGTAAGTGTAAAGAAATACTCATTATAGACGATACTGAGCAGGTGGCTGTCCATCCCCTAGCTCAAAAGGGCAGTCACAGGGAGCATTCCGATGCTCTTTTCAGGAAGCAATTCCTTTATGTTTTACTCCTAACGGTCTTGGCGGGCTCCTCTGGGACCCCATTTTTTTAAAGTATTTATTTTTTCAAATAGATAGCGAAAATTGTACAGGAATCACATCAGCCGCTTACACTACATCGTGTGCGTGGGCCGATCCGAAGACAGCGAACCAGCCAGGTGGTTTTCGATTTTAGCGTTAGCGGCCGCGTCCTGGTCACTGAACTGAACGCCAATACCAGCCGTGCGGTTTCCCTGTGCGCCACGAGGCGTCACCCAAACAACTTTGCCGGAGATCGGAATTTTTTCCGACTCATCCATCAACGTCAACAGCATGAAGACTTCATCACCAATATCGTAGGTCTTGTTAGTAGGAACAAAGAGCCCGCCATTGTCCAGAAAGGGCATGTATGCTGAGTACAACACGGCTTTGTCTTTGATGGTGAGCGACAATATCCCATTGCGGCTGTTTTGTTTTGTATCATTCATACGCCAGGATCTCCAGTTCGCGCTCAGATACTATCACCAAGAAGGTCGGTACCCAAACGTCTATGCACTTTTGACAACAACGCCTCCACCAACAGCTGCTTGCTGGGATTAGATCCAGCGCTCACCGCTCGCCGCAGTTGCGACACCTCATCCAGCAGTCTGAAGAGCATATGGGCCTGTTTGGTGCGCAACTGTTCCAGTGGCAGTGATCCCAATAGTCTCTGTAGATCTGCTGTCAGGTGTTCAAGAATCACACTCGTCTCCAACTCATTCCACAAAGCACAGGCCTGGTGCACAGTGAGACGTCCCGTGATCAAGTCCTCTAACGCGAGACGTCTTGCCGCTAGCTCCTCGGCGCCACCGCTGCGGTATAGCTCTCTTGCCAGTAGAGGAAGCCCATCGCTCAATGACAGCAGTTGCTCGCTCTGCTCTCGCTGCCCAGTGGCGCGCTCCAACCATCCCAACGAAGTTTCTGTATCGGGAGTCGACAGGTGCAGTGTGTGACATCGGGAACGAATAGTCGCCGGAACGCCATGCATATGATCACACACCAGAATTAAATGGGTATCTCTGGCAGGTTCCTCCAGCGATTTCAATAGCGCGTTAAATGCGTTCACATTCATACTGTCTGCGGGCGCCAGCACGATAACTTTGCGCAGGCCGAACCCCGCGGTCTTATTGGTGAAGCGCACCACCTCGCGCACCTGGTCGATTTTAATGACTCGACTCTTTTCGCCGGGTGTCACCCACAGGAAATCACCGTGTCCACCGCTTGCACTCAGCTCACAGGCATGGCACTTGCCGCAATTTAGCGAGTCCACCGGATTCGCGCATAACAGCAGCCTTGCCAGCGCCATGGCCAATTGTGACTTCCCTGTGTGCTGCCTACCGACGAACAGCAACGCGTGAGATAACTGTTCCTCTTTCAATTGCTGATTCAGCAGCGCCCATTCCTGCTCATGCCAGGGCAATGGTGCACTAATCGGCGGTAGCTCGCTCAATGCCATCACAATTCTTCTTTGCTCGAGTTCCAACGTGACAGTAACTCACTGCTGAAATTGACCAACGATTTCTGCACCTCACCCAGAGGTTGCGCTGCATCGATAATTCGGTAGCGGCCGCTGTGCGTGTTCGCCTGCCGCAAATAGGCCTGCCGGACTCGCTCAAAAAATGACATGGTCTCCTGTTCAATGCGGTCCAATTCTCCGCGATCGCGTGCCCGGACCATTCCTACTTCAATAGGTGCATCGAGCAAAATCGTGTAATCAGGGCGCAAATCACCTTGGACCAGTTGTTCCAATTGCTCTACCGCCTGCTGGTCAAGCCTCCTGCCGCCGCACTGATATGCATAGGTCGCGTCGGTAAACCGATCGCTTAAGACCGTCTTCCCTGATGCCAGAGCAGGCTCTATCAACTCATGGATATGTTGCGCACGTGCCGCAAAAATGAGTAACAACTCCGCTTCTGCACTCACTGTTTCACTGCGAACCTGCAGCAGTAGCTGACGTATATCTTCACCTAGCAGCGTGCCACCGGGCTCTCTCGTGACGACAACTTCCACACCCCCGTCAGTCAAAAGGCGCTCGAGGAAAGCAAGGTTGGTAGATTTGCCGACCCCCTCCCCGCCCTCCATCGTAATGAAAAAACCTCTGGCGTTCATGCTAGTGGGACGCCTCCGGTGTAGATCTGTAGTTTTTCTTGCGCTGCAGCTGGTACTCTCGTACGGCTCGATTGTGTTCTTTCAAAGTGTTACTGAAGACATGGCCGCCATCTCCTCTAGCGACGAAATACAGCGAGCTACCGGAGTCGGGATGCAGCGCCGCATGAATGGCAGCCCGTCCAGGCAGAGCAATCGGTGTGGGCGGCAACCCGGGAAGGCGGTATGTATTATAAGGATTACTGTCTTGCGTGAGATGTCGACGTCGCAAATCGCCATCAAACTCATCTCCCAGACCGTAGATCACTGTCGGATCCGTTTGCAGTAGCATCCCTTTTTCCAATCGACGCTTGAACACACCCGAAATTTGTTCCCGCTCTTCAATCAGACCAGTTTCCCGTTCAATAATGGACGCCATAATCAATGCGTCATACAAACTATCATAGGGTACCGACATTTCACGTTGCTGCCACTCCTCCTCAAGCACGGTGAGCATAGCGGAATGCGCGCGCTGTAAAATGCTTAAATCCGAGTCGCCACGGGTATAGCGATAAGTATCGGGAAAAAATAGTCCCTCTGGGTGAGACTGAGGTTGAATCAGCTGGAGAATTTCTGAGTCGTCCGGCCCAGTCAGTATAAGATTGAGGTATTCTTGCTCTGCGAGTATATCGAGAGCTGTTCCCAGCGTAATTCCCTCGGGCAGCGTAACTTGATATTGAACAACGTCGCCGCGGTGCAGCATCATAAGCATGGATTCAGCGGTGGCGTCTTGTGGCAGGAGATATTCTCCCCGTTTGATCTGTTGATCCAAGCCCGTCCATCTGCCGTAGAGCGCGACTAACCGTGGGTAAGCCAGGACGCCCGCGTTGTGTAAGGTATCAAGCGCTTTTCGCAGCGAGTCCCCCGGCTCCACCACGAGCGTAAATCCTTGCTCTGTTATCTGTAACGGTGCGGCCCAGCGCTGCCGTACCTCACCGACACACCAAGCGCCCAGTACCATCAGGGCTAGAAAGAATACGACTAACTTTTGTCTCATGCCAAATCGTCCAGGTACTGTTGAAACAGCGCATCACACACGCGGTAATTAGTCCAAGCTTTAGTACCTAGACTGGAGATTGATCTCACCGCTTGTAGGCTATTGCTGTAGAAGACTTCCTCAGCGCTGTCCAAATCTGCCAGCGTCAATCGGGCCTCACGGACTTTAAGCCCTATAGCTGGAGCCCATCTTTCCATTATCAGTCGACGACGCGTACCTGCAACACCACAATCGACCAGCACGGGCGTCAATAGTTCCCCCTCACAAACCAGGAAAACATTGCCGGCAATAACAGAAACAAGGTATCCGGCCTGATCGAGCACAAAACACTCATCAACATTCTCGGCCTGAGCTTGCGCAGCAGCCAAAACCTGCTCCAGTCGATTGAGGTGCTTGATGCGCGCTAGCACAGGCTGTATTGACAGGCGTATGTCTGCCACGCCCATCGCAGCAGCGCGGGACAAATTTGTGCAATCACGGTCGATGCGCGTAACAGTAATAAGGATACGTGGATCCAGGTTTTTAGCCGGCGCATAGCCGCGTTCCCCTGAAGCTCTGAGCACACTTAAACGCAGAGCTGCCCAGCGCCACTCGCCGTTGATACCGCGGCATGCGTTTTGGATTTGCTGTTGGGCCACTGCTCGACAATCGGGAAAATAAAGAGTCTTTAGGCCTTGCTCCAGGCGATCAAGGTGTACGTTTAAAAAGAGAGGATCACCACTGCGCACCAATAAGGTTTCGAACAAACCATCGCCGAAGTCGAGGCCGCGATCCGGCAGCGGCAACACTGTGGCTGGTATGCCATCAAGCCAGGACGCGGATTGCTGGGACATGGCAGCTATGGTCAGTCAGCTTTGCTGAACAGTAGTGACCCGTTGGTTCCGCCAAAACCGAAAGAATTGGACAGGACGCTATGGATAGCGAGTTCCTGCGCAGTGTTAGGAACGTAGTTCAGGCTGCACCCTTCGTCGGGGTTATCCAGGTTAATTGTCGGCGGAGCAATCTGGTCGCGCAGGGCCAGAATAGAAAATATAGCCTCTACTGCACCGGCAGCGCCCAATAAATGCCCAATCATGGATTTGGTAGAACTCACAGCTACCTGTGAAGACCAATTACCGAGCACCGACTCAATAGCACGGCTCTCAGCGAGGTCACCCGCCAGGGTCGAGGTGCCGTGTGCATTAATATAATTGATTTTATCGAGGTCGACGCCAGCGTCTCTAATAGCGTTACGCATGGAGGTCGCGGCACCGCGACCGTCTTCGGGAGGAAGTGTCATGTGATATGCATCGCCGCTCATGCCAAACCCGCAAAGCTCTGCATATATTTTGGCGCCACGCGCTTTTGCAGACTCGTACTCTTCAAGCATGATAACCCCGGCGCCATCTCCCAACACAAAACCGTCGCGGTCCCTGTCCCAGGGCCGCGATGCTTTTGTCGGATCATCATTGCGAGTGGACAGTGCGCGAGCGGCGGCGAAACCACCCAGGCCAACTGGAGTGGTTGCCATTTCCGCCCCACCGACCAACATCGCGTCGGCATCGCCCAGCGCTATCAACCTGGCACCCAGACCAATGTTGTGTGTGCCGGTGGTACAGGCTGTTACCACTGCCAGGTTCGGTCCCTGCAAATTATATTTTACCGAGAGATTGCCCGATATCATATTGATGATGGAGCCGGGCACGAAAAACGGTGAAACTTTTCGAGGGCCGGATTCCCTTATAATCTCAGTATTTTTCTCAATCTGGCCGATACCACCAATACCCGAACCGATAGAACAACCGATACGCGGTGCGTTTTCCTCTGTTACTACCAGCCCGCTGTCTTCCATGGCCTGTATTCCCGCGACCATACCGTACTGCACGAAGACATCTTGCTTGCGCGAGTCTTTGACTGGCATGTACCGGGAAGCATCAAAACCTTTCACACTGGCGCTGAACTGTGTGGAATAGGCTGACACGTCGAAACTTTCAATTAGGGCAGCACCGCTTTTTCCTGCCAGGATATTGTCCCAAGTCTCATTCACGGTGAGCCCCACAGGAGTCACCATGCCCAGGCCCGTTACGACAACTCTTCTGCCAATCAAAAAACTAACCCCTCTAGAGCATGAATTCTATGACCATTTAAAAAAGAAAAGCCGCTCTATGAAAATAGAAACGGCTCTTCGAGATAAGAATATGGATCAGGCAATATTGCTATTGATGTAAGCGATCGCCAAGGCAACAGTCGTAATTTTCTCTGCTTCTTCGTCGGGAATTTCAGTTTCAAACTCCTCTTCGAGCGCCATTACCAATTCAACCGTATCGAGAGAGTCCGCACCCAGATCTTCCACGAAGGACGCCTCTGTTTGCACTTCTTCTTCTTTGACGCCAAGTTGTTCGGCTACTATCTTCTTAACGCGTTCTTCGATGCTACTCATTTTATCTGTTACTCCTGAGGTTTTTATACGACTGATTTGTATCCGATTAAACGGGCTGTGAGAGCAGTTTACTCTGTTTTTCAAGAGAGTAATAAATTTTTTTTGGCACGCTTTTAAATCCGCAAGTTAATCTATATTTATCAATTAATTAGGCCATATACAGGCCACCGTTAATATGGATTGTTTCACCCGTGATGTAAGCTGCAATATCGCTACACAAAAAACTCACCAAAGCGGCAATTTCTGTAGGTGCACCGAGTCTACCTAGGGGGATTTGCCGCATGAGCAAATCACGCTGCTCTTCAGGCAACGTGCGCGTCATATCGGTATCGATGAATCCCGGAGCAACACAATTAACGGTAATAGATCGAGAACCCAGTTCTCGTGCCAAAGCGCGCGAGAAACCCTCAGCGCCGGCCTTGGTTGCCGCGTAGTTGCTCTGGCCTATATTTCCCATGGAACCGACAACAGAAGTGATATTGATAATTCGGCCCCAGCGCGCTTTTGTCATGCCACGCACGCACGCCTTACTGACTCGATAAAGCGAAGAGAGGTTAGTATCGATAACATCTTGCCACTCATCCTCTTTCATACGCATCAGAATATTGTCTTTGGTGATACCTGCATTGTTGACCAACACCAAGGGCGCGCCATATTGCTGCGTAATCTCTTTCATCACTGCGGCTACACTGTCCTGATTGGCCACATTCAATACCATGCCCTGGCCAGCGTAATTCTCCTGCGCGAGGTAGGCAGAAATTGCGTCAGCGCCATCGCTGCTGGTCGCTGTCCCTATCACGACAAAACCATCGGCGCCCAGTACTTCAGCAATCGCTTTTCCGATACCCCGGCTCGCACCCGTAACGACCGCCACTTTTGGTTCTTCTGACATTCGGTATCCTCCTGCGCGTTATTTCAATTGCTCTGCGGCAGCTATCAGGTCGTCACACGCGTCCAGTGAATAACTCTGCAGTGATTTATCGATACGTCGATTAAGCCCACTCAGTACCTTGCCCGGACCACACTCAACGATGTGGCGAGCGCCGGATTCAACGATGGCCTGAACGCAACCGGTCCACCGCACAGGACTGTAAATTTGTTCGATCAGCAGTTGCCGTATTTTTTCTGGGTCGGCCTCGGTTGCCGCATGAACATTATGCACCACCGGTATCCGCGGTGAAGAAATGGTGATTAAGGCGAGCACTTCTGCCAATTGCTCGCCTGCCGGCTTCATCAATGCGGTATGGAAAGGCGCGCTGACTGACAACGGTAATACCCTCTTTGCGCCCGCAGCCTTCAGCGCAACTATCGCTGAATCTACCGTAGAGGTGTGGCCGGCAATAACAACCTGCCCTGGCGAATTGAAGTTGACGGCAGAAACGACAGCGTCAGCACCTTGCGTGACCTGTGCGCAGATTGCATTAATGTAACTATCTTCCAGACCAATTATTGCCGCCATGGAGCCCTGGCCGACGGGCACCGCAGCTTGCATAAATTGACCGCGTTTGCGCACCAATTTCACCGCGTCGGCAAACGTCAGTGCGCAGGCACACACCAGCGCAGAAAATTCCCCCAGGCTGTGTCCGGCGAGAATAGCGGGTTGGATATCGGTTTCTGACTGCCACGCTCGCCAGAGCGCGACACTGGACGTCAAAAGTACCGGCTGAGTGGTTGCCGTAAGGTTCAGTGTCTCCTGCGGACCATTTTGTACCAGGGCCCACATATCGTATCCGAGTACCTCGGAGGCTTCGGCGAATGTGTCCCGCACTGCCTCGAACCGCTCGTGAGCAGCGGCCAGCATCCCCACCTGTTGTGAACCCTGCCCCGGAAAAACAAAAGCAATCGAATTGTCTGACATGTTTAAACTCGCCCGTCTTTATAGTACACAGAATCGCGTCACTAACCTTTCAGCGGCTAACCATTGCAGTACCGCGAGCCGCGCGCATTACAGGCAGGTGCACTGGAGCAGCAAAAAGGGGTGACTTGAGAGGGTGGTATTTGACGTGTGGTCAGCGCTCACATTGAATATTTTGGTAGCGCGTGCGGAGACAAGGTCTCCGCGAATTGCCTGAACCGTCGGGTTCAATGCCGGTAGACTTTCGTCCAAAGCACTGATTTCAGTCGTCGTTGCCGGTATCGATGACTTTCTTACCACGATAGAAACCGTCTGCTGTAACGTGGTGCCGGAGGTGGGTCTCACCTGAGGTCTGATCAACAGACAACGTAGATCCTCGCAGCGCATCGTGTGAACGACGCATGCCTCGCCGAGAGCGGGTTTTCTTACTTTTCTGAACAGCCATGTCTACAACTCCTAGTGCCTATTGCCGGGCTTCAATTGCGCCAGCACGTTGAACGGGTTGGGCTTTTTCTCACCTTCATCCTCAGCTGGAATGGGGTCAGAATAGGCCGCCGTTTTCAATTTACATTCGTCTGTTTCATGGTAACTGAACGGCGGCAAAGCCAGTATCAGTTCATCTTCAACTATTTCCCACAGATTACTGGGAGAATCCATCACAACCCATGAATCCAGATGCCTGGGTACGTGAGCCGCCTCTTCATCTGTCCACACTATCGCTAGCGTGCTTTCGCTGGACAGGTGCTCAGGCATGGCCTCCAGGCACCGCTGGCACGTAACCACTACATTTGCCGCAGTCGCCACATGCATCACGTATCGTCGTTCCTCGTCGTACGAGAAAACTACTGCAGCCGAAATAGTACCTTCATCTCCCGCTAACAGGGGCCGAAAACGCTTTAAATCACGTGGTTTCAGTACTCCACTGACGGTGACACCACGCACCACTGCCTGGCGTAGGTCCAGTATGCTTGGTAGAGTCTCAGTCAACATAGGCGCGCATCATAGGTGTGAGTTGCTTCTTTGTCAAAAATATCTTTAGAATACAAATAGTTCAAGTCACAACCCATTATTTTGGTCCGTTCATGGACATTATTCTAGCATCGACCTCCCCCTATCGCCGAGCTCTGCTTGAGCGCCTGCAATTTGATTTCCGGTGCATCGCGCCCGATGTGGACGAGGAACCCGTACCCGGGGAGTCACCCTGCGACCTGGCCCAACGACTGTCTCGCGCCAAAGCCCACACAGTTGCGGAGCTCCATCCCAATGCGCTGGTTATCGGCAGCGATCAGGTCGCCTCGATCGATGACCGCAAGATTGGTAAGCCGGGCAACTTCGAAGCCGCCAAAGCGCAATTGCAGCTCAGCTCAGGAAGGGACGTGCAGTTTTATACCGGGGTCGCGCTGGCCTGCAGGGCGCGAGGCCTGGAGCGGTTCCACGTGGAACCGTTTAACGTTCGATTTCGAATCCTCTCTGAGGCCCAGATCACACAGTACCTAGAGCGGGAGCAGCCCTATGACTGCGCTGGAAGCTTCAAGGTTGAAGGCCTGGGCATCGCTCTATTTGAGCAAATGGTCGGGAATGACCCCACCAGCCTGGAGGGCCTGCCCCTCATCAAGCTAACCGAGCTGCTAGCGGCGGCAGGTTTGGATATTTTAGCGCGTTAGTTCGAACCGCACCGCTCGTGTCCTGATCTCTATGTTCGGTGAGACTCAGATCCTAATAAAATATATATATAATAACTAGTTACGAATACTATTTAATATTGATTCTAATGTATTATCCAGAGGAGCGTGGAGCGTAAACTCGCCATTATCCGGCAGCGAAAACTGTAGTGATGCCGCGTGCAGAAATAGTCGCTTCAGGCCTATTTGGCGGGCAAATTCTTCCGTTCGGTCATTGCTATACTTGGCATCGCCCAGCAATGAAAAACCTGCATGTTGGGCATGAACGCGTATTTGGTGCGTGCGCCCCGTAATAGGCCTGGCCTCAATCAGCGTGGCGCCCTTTAAGCGCTCCACCACGTTAAACTCCGTAATCGACCGCTTCCCCTCGCGACTTACGCGCACCATCCGCTCTCCCGATTGCAGTACATTCTTTTCCAGTGGCGCATCCACAACCCGAACTGTTTTGGGCCACTTGCCGAGCACCAGCGCGAGGTAGCGCTTCTCAATGTGCTTTTCACGCAGCTGTCTATGCAATTCCCGCAGTATCGGTGCGCGCTTTGCGATCAGAATTAACCCGGAGGTATCACGATCCAGACGATGCACCAGTTCAAGATAACGCGCTTCTGGGCGAATTTGGCGCAGGCACTCTATCAGCCCAAAGCTCAGGCCACTGCCGCCATGCACAGCCAGACCGGATGGTTTATCAATGACCAGCAAGTTATCGTCCTCATGAACAATTTGCCGTGTAATCTGCTCAATCTGATGCCGTGAGATACTCGCGGGTGCGGAGGGTTCCGGTTGGTGAAGCGGAGGGAGTCGAACCATATCCCCCAGCGCCAACCGATAATCCGCGCGCACCCTACCCTTGTTTACCCGCACCTCGCCTTTTCGCAGCGCGCGGTAGAGACGGGCACGAGGCACGCCCTTCATCTCCCGTATCAGGTAGTTATCCAGACGCTGCCCTGCGGTATTGTCATCTATAGTCAGATAGCGCGCTTGTCTCCCGGAGCAGGTCTCAGGGCTAGTGGGCACGGGCTGTACAAATCATATCAATTATTTCCATATACTGTTACAGTCCGCAACGTGGTTGCATCCGCCCGAGCTTTGAAGCCGGGTTTGGTGATGAATAAGACTCCGGCGATCGTTTGGGCCTGCACGCGAGATGCACGGTGCCGCCAGTCCAACCACACAAACTTAATGGATGTCGGTATTTTAGCAACGTGCACGCGAATAAAACGCACACTTGATTGCTTAACCGACAATGAGATGAACCGAGCAGCAAGCACTGCCGGGACACAGAATCAGTTATAAAGAACTATCAGCGTCGTCGCAGCCCTCAGGTGCTCCGACATTAGCAAAAAGGCAGGTTCAGTACCACACCATTTACTGCCTGACGTTGTGGTAACCGCGCTATAGATCGTGGTTAACGTTAACAAGATACCTGGGTGCCACCTTCAGAACCCTTGTCGGAAACGCCCTGTAAGCGTCTGAAATATAAAAGGTTTCAGGCTGACTACTTACTGTTAACCGGCCCCGCGCCGGCTTTATATTTGATCCCCTGCCCCGCCAGGCCTGCAGTCACAAGGCAATGGCACTATGAAAAAAATGTTAATCAATGCAACTCAACCCGAAGAGTTGCGCGTAGCAATGGTCGATGGGCAACGCCTCTACGACCTCGATATCGAAAACAGAACCCGTGTGCAGAAAAAGGCCAGCATCTTCAAGGGTAAAATCACTCGGGTAGAGCCCAGCCTGGAAGCCGCATTTGTCGATTTTGGCGCTGACCGCCATGGCTTTTTGCCCCTCAAGGAGATCGCGCGGGAATACTTCTACCGGAAACCGGGTGCCGATGGTCGCCTTAAAATTAAGGAGATCGTCAAAGAGGGAACAGAAATCATCGTTCAAGTTGATAAGGAAGAGCGCGGCAACAAAGGCGCTGCGCTGACGACCTTTGTTAGCCTGGCAGGCCGCTATATGGTCCTTATGCCCAACAACCCACGTGCTGGCGGTATCTCTCGCCGCATCGAAGGTGATGACCGCTCGCAGTTGAAAGAGGCGCTGAGTGCTCTGGAAATCCCGGAGGGTATGGGTGTCATTATCCGTACCGCCGGCGTAGGTCGCGCAGTTGAAGAACTCCAGTGGGACCTGAACTACCTCCTGCAACTGTGGGATTCGATCTCCACGGCCGCCGAAAAAGCCAAACCCAAGGATCTCCTGTTCCGCGAAAGCAACGTCATCATCCGCGCCGTGCGCGACTACCTGCGCGATGATATCGGTCAGGTCTTGATTGATGGGGAAGATGCGTACAAGCAAGCCTGCGATTTTGTAGCACAGGTTATGCCCAAATATTCGGCTCGTATCCAGCGTTACGAAGACAATATCCCCTTGTTTAACCGCTTCCAGATTGAGAGCCAGATTGAAACCGCTTTTCAGCGTGAAGTGCGCCTGCCTTCGGGTGGCTCCATCGTCATCGATCCGACAGAAGCACTGATATCCATCGACATTAACTCGGCGCGCGCAACGCGCGGTAGTGATATCGAGGAAACGGCGCTGAATACCAACCTTGAAGCTGCGGACGAGATTGCCAGACAACTGCGCCTGCGTGACATGGGTGGCCTGGTCGTTATCGATTTTATCGATATGCTCGCCCCCAAGAATCAGCGCGCTGTAGAAACCCGCATGCGCGAGGCGCTCGAGATTGACCGGGCACGCGTTCAGGTTGGCCGAATCTCGCGTTTTGGTCTACTGGAAATGTCCCGCCAGCGGCTGCGCCCCTCACTGGGTGAGACCAGTAATATCGTCTGCCCACGCTGCACTGGACAGGGCAGTATTCGCGATACTAAGTCCCTGGCGCTCTCCATCCTCCGTCTGCTTGAAGAAGAGGCGATAAAGGATCGTAGTGCCGAAGTACGGGCAATCGTTCCGGTGGACGTCGCTGCGTACTTGCTGAACGAAAAGCGGGCAGCACTGACTGAGATCGAGCTGGACACCAAAGTACGGATACTTGTGGTACCGAACCCGAATCTCGAGACTCCGCATTTTGAAGTGCAGCGTCTGCGCACCGACGAAGTGGATGGCGAGCACGAAGTTAGCTACGCCGTGGATATTACCGTACCCGATGCAGAAGCTATCAGCGATGTGCACACCCCTGCGGTGCCAGCGCAACAGGCCGCCGTTGAGGGCATCCCACAGCGACAGGCACCCGTAGTAAGCAGCGAGTCCAAAGCTCCCGCACCAGCCACAGCAAAACTGGCGCAACAGCCGTCGCGTGCCACACCAACGCAAGCTGCGGCACCCAGCCTTCTGTCCCGTCTTACCTCCGCCCTGTTTGGCACCAAAACGGTCGAGCAGCCAAAAGCGCGCAAGTCTATTCCTGCAGAGGCCCCTGCAGAGCAGAAGCAACGCACGGCAGCGGCTGGTGGACAGTCGGCTCCAGGTAACCGGAATCGAAACCGACGCCGAGGCGCACAGGGGCGGCAGCAGAACCGCCCCAGGGACGATGCAGCGACTGCAGATGGCGAGAAAAGCGCTGACAACCAGGAAAATCCGGGACAGCAGCGGCGCGAACGATCCAATGAGTTAGCCAATGATCGCAACGAGGGTAACAACCGTCGCCCTAACCGCGACAACCAGCGTCGTCCACAGGACGAAAGCCTGGCGGCCGGTGCGGAAAATGCCGAGGCACAAGGACAGGATTCCAGCGACGATCAGGACAAGCCACGCAAGCGTCCCAGTGATATGAAACGCTCTGAGCCGCAGCGTCGTCGACGCAACCGCGGCCGTAAGCCACAAACGGAAACGGAAACGGAAACGGAAACTGTTGCTGATAGTGACAACACTCCAGCTCCAGAACATGCCGTCACACCAGACGTTGCCCCGGCTCCAAAGACTGCTGTGCCTGAGGAGCCAAATGGCAACGTAGCTCTGGAGGGGGCAACGTCAACAGAACAGGCGCACGCACCTCACAGTGAGGCGCTGGATGCCGGTACGCTTGGCGACGGATGGGCGGAGGTACCCGGGGAAAACGACGAACAGGAGATTCATGTTGCTGCAGTTGTGGCTCCTGAGCCTGTTGCTGTTGCTGTTGCTGTCTCTGAGCCTGTACCTGAACCCACACCGGCCCCCACGCCTGCGCCCGCAGCACCTAGGGTTACGCAAGCGGCTGAACCAGTAAAGGCTATTGTAGAATCGGAAGTAATACCCTCTAAAGAGGGTATTACAATGAATGGCAGAGCATGCAACGATCCAAGAGTCCAAGCGCGCCAGGTGGGTGTTGTGGAGTGCAGTACTTCTCACAGAGCATTGTTCAGTGAGACTGTGCAACCACCCGTCCCGGCCAGTAATCGCACTGTCTCGCGCGCCAGTAATGATCCGCGCGGCCCCGGGGCAGAGGCAACTACTGCGCAAGCGGCAGGCTAGGTACCAGAAAAATGCTACCTCAAGGACACAAGAGGGCGACCACCTCTTGTGTCCTGTTTTCATCGCTGTATAATCTGGCCCGCTTCGCTACTCACAGGTAGCGTATAGCAACAAG
>TARA_B110000503_G_scaffold54194_1_pt1 | contig 87472 bp, 84 predicted proteins | sample TARA_B110000503 | Tara Oceans TARA_B110000503 (sample SAMEA4397472) | marine metagenome | biome: Polar Biome; feature: [SRF] surface water layer (ENVO:00010504); material: water (ENVO:00002006), including particulate matter (ENVO:01000060) such as... | depth 5 m | reverse complement strand
CTCTTTGGTGTCCGGACTTTCCTCTTTTATAAATAAAAGCGATAAGATGGCCTGCTATGCAAAAATAGTGTAATTTTTATGTTGATAAAAAATTTTATTTAAACAATTAATTTGTAGAATTAAATTTATCAATTTTTATATTTGTAATATGGATAATTTTGTTGTTTCAGCACTTAAATATAGGCCTGATAATTTTGACAGTGTTGTTGGCCAAAAATCTATAACTAAAACTCTAGAAAATGCAATCAGTCAAAATCAACTTCCTCAAGCTTTATTGTTTTGTGGTCCAAGAGGAGTAGGTAAAACAACTTGCGCTAGAATACTAGCTAAAAAAATAAATACGGAGAAGGAGTTAAATGATTATTCTTATAATATTTTTGAATTAGATGCGGCTTCAAATAATGGAGTTGACGATATAAGGAATTTAATTGATCAAGTAAGAATTCCTCCCCAAACTGGGAAATACAAAGTTTATATAATAGATGAGGTACATATGCTTTCTGGGCAAGCTTTTAATGCTTTCTTAAAAACATTAGAAGAACCTCCTTCATATGCAATTTTCATTCTAGCAACAACAGAAAAACATAAAGTAATACCTACAATTTTATCTAGATGTCAGATATATGATTTTAAAAAAATAAGTACAGATGATATAAAAAACTACTTAGAATTAATAGCTGGAAAAGAAGAAATCAAATATGAAGATGAAGCGCTTTATTTAATTGCTAAAAAAAGTGACGGTGCGCTTAGGGATGCTTTGTCAATTTTCGATAGATTGGTGAATTACACAGAAGGAAACATTACAAAGAATTTAGCATACGAAAATCTTAATGTATTAGATCACGATGTGTATTTTAAAGCTTTTGACTTTGTAATTAAAAATGATATTACAAACACTTTATTGTTATATAATAACGTGTTGAACAAGGGTTTTAATGGTCAACATTTTATAGATGGATTTTGCTCTCACTTTAGAGATTTATTAGTTTCTAAAAATTCTGATAGTCATATCTTAATAGAACAAAACCATTCTAATAAAGAAAAATATATCGAACAATCCAAAATAAAAGAAATTGATTTTATTTTAAAAGCAATTGAAATAACAGAAGATTGCAGTTTCAGATATAAAAACAGTCAAAATGAACGGCTACTAGTCGAAATTTGTTTGATGAAACTTTGTTCAATTTCTCTTATTGATTTAAAAAAAAAAACAATAATTCTATCTAATAACGAAATACCTGAAACTTCCGTTTTAAAACCTTCTGAAAATAAAGAAATTCAAAAAAAAGAAAATACTAACAAGATTTCTGAGGAAGTAAAAGAAATTGAGGAAAAAACTAATTTTGAAATAAAAAAAGCTCCAATTTCTGGTTTATCAATTTCTAGCTTAAAAGCAAAAAAAGAAATAGAAAAAATTAAAAAATCACAAACTGATTTGTCCAATGATTTAAACAAATCAACTAATGATTTCAATAACGAACAATTGTTGATTTCTTGGGATAATTTTTATAATAAATTAATAAAAAATGGAGAAAAAAATCTAGCTAGCATACTGTTAATAGATACTCCTATAATTAAAGATAAAAACGAGATACATTACACATTGACTAATAATACAAATAAAATAGAATTAGAAAGGGTAAAAAACAGACTAGTTAAATTTTTAAAAATAGAATTAAAAAATACGAACATAGAATTAGTAATTAATGTAGATAAAATAAAAGAAAAAAAGTTTTTATATACGCCTAGTGAAAAATATGAAAAACTCAAATCTCTAAACCCTAGTATTGAAAAATTTAGAAAAGACTTTAAATTAAACTTATGATTTTTTTAATAGTTCATAAATCATACCATCAGCTAGTCCTATTTTAGGAACTCTAATGCTGTCTAAATTCATTTTTTTAAGTAAAAATTGATAAATTTTTCCAGCAGGCTCAATTACATCAACTCTATCAGGATTTAATTTTAACAGCAAAACTTTATCAGAATAAGACATTTTTTTTAATAAAGAAAGTGTTGAATTAATGTTTTTAATAGATAATGGCTTGCCTATTTTATTTCCCGAAAGTTTAAATAATTTATTTATATTTCCACCCAAACCAATTACTTCAACATCCTTATGACTATTTAAGTTCTCAACTATCCAATCTTTAAATAAATCCCATGTTTCTTTTAATACTAAATCATTAATAAGCCTAACACCTCCAATATCAAAAGATTTAGACTTAACCACTTTTTTATTTTTAAATAAAGTTAGTTCAGTACTCCCTCCACCAACATCAATAAAACAATATGTTTTAGTATTGTTTTTATCTTTAAAAATTGGATTATTGGTTATTAGCTCAGCTTCTTTTTCGCCATCAATAATTTCAACATTCAATCCTGATTTAGATAGAATTAAATCTATTACACTATCCCTATTAGAAGAACATCTAAGTGCTGAAGTCCCATAAGCTAGATATTTCTCAACCTTGTGAACATTCATTAAAAGTTTAAACGAAATCATTGCATCAATTAATCTTTTAATATTTTCATTAGAAACTCTTCCAATAGTAAAAGCATCCTGCCCTAACCTAACAGGAACTCTAACTAAAGCATTTTTAGTAGATATAGTTTCAGATTTATTTGTTATAATGATATTTGAAATTAATAACCTTATGGCATTAGACCCAATATCAATAGCAGCAAATTTTTTTATTTCTTTAATACTATCCAATTAATTAAGGTAATAATTATAAAGTTCTTCTTGCGATCTTAAAGGAGGTTTGTTATTTCTTTTATAACTGTTGATGTTTATCGAATTCACATGTCTAGACTTAACATTATCATTCCAATAAATATCAAATATATCAAGAAGTTCTTTTTTTAATTCAGACTGGTATATAGGGGTAGTGACTTCTACCCTGTTGTCTAGGTTCCTAGTCATCCAATCTGCGGATGAAATGTAGGTATGATTATCTTGATCATTACAAAATATCATAAACCTGGTGTGTTCTAAAAATTTATCAACAACACTAATTACTTCAATATTATCACTCATTCCTAGCTCTTTAGGTATTAAGCAACATATCCCTCTAACTATCATCTGAATTTTTACACCATTTCTACTGGCTTCATAAAGAGCCTTAATCATATTGTAACTTGTAATATTATTTAATTTGATTTTTATCCAAGCTGGCTTACCTAATATAGCATTATGAATCTCATTTTTAATTAATTTTTTAAATCTATTTTCTGTATTTAACGGAGAAACTATAAGATGTTTAAAATTATATTTTTTGTAATTAGCATCAAAAAAGTTGAAAACATTTGAAACTTCATCTAAAATTTTATTATTAGAAGTGAATAAAGTCAAGTCTGTGTATACCTTTGCGGTAGATTCGTTAAAATTTCCTGTACTAATAAAACCATACTTTTTTATAATTTTATTTTCCACCCTTTCTATAAGACAAATCTTACTATGGACTTTTAAATTAGGAGATCCATAAACTAATTTTATTCCATGAAACTGCATTTCCTTGGCATATTTAATGTTTGCCGATTCATCGAATCTAGCTTGAAGTTCAATTTGGACTAAAACTTTTTTTCCGTTTTTTGCAGCATTTATTAATGCACTTGCGACTTTAGAAAACTTAGATAACCTGTAAATAGTCATAGATATTTTTTTAACCATAGGGTCTATGGAAGCTTCAGTTAAAAAATTTATTATAAAAGAGAATTTATGAAAAGGCGCATGGAGAATATAATCTCTATTAATTAGTTTTTTAAAAGTGTTTTCTCCTAGTTTAAATCCTTTAATATTTAATGGCTTAATTTTTTTATAAAGCAGCTCTACTTTATCAAGACTAGGGAACTTCATATAGTCACGCCTATTATGATATTTTCCACCAGGAATTATGCTATCGGTGTCATCGTTAATTTTCATTTTATTTAATAAAAATTTTAAAGAATCTATTCTAATATTACTATCATAAACAAATCGTACAGGAACACCAGAAGACCTGTCTTTTACACTTTGTTCAATCTTATCCAAAAGACTTATTGAAATGTCATTATCAAAATCTAATTCAGCATCTCTACTTATTTTTATCATGTTAGCTTGAATGGAAGCGGGACTGAAGATTTTAAAAATATCATTTAAATGGTAACGAATTAAATCATCTGCCATAATAATATATCTATTTAAATCTTTTGAAGGCAACTCTACAAACCTATCTAAATTTTTTGGAATATGTATTATACAATTTTGAATTGATTTATCAACTAACTCCATACTAACTAAAAGAATAGAAAGGCTTTCTTTAAAATCTGGAATTTTTCTAGACTTGTTAAGAACAATTACACCTAAAGACGGACGGATTCTTTCAAAAAAATGTTCTTGTGCATGTTTTATCTGGTAATCAAGAATAGTGTTTTCATTAACAAAAAATATATTCTTTTTTTCTAATAATTTTATTATTTTCTCTAAAATTTTAAAACTTTGTTGCTGAAGATCAATAGATTTAATTGTTATATCATTCAATAATTCATTTGCTGTTCTATCATCATATATTTTTATACTTGTATTATTGCTAAGTGCTATTCTTTTAACAGTTGCGTAACGTACTTTATAAAATTCATCCAAATTATTAGAAAAAATTCCTAAAAACCTAATTCGTTCAATTAAAGGAACAGAAGAATCGTTAGCTTCTTGTAAAACCCTTTGATTAAAGTTAAGCCAACTCATTTCTCTGTTGATAAATTTATTTTGAACTTTTTTCATTTAAATATTTTAGGAAAATAATAATTGCATTTCCCTTTTATAATGTCAGACCATAAAGATACATCAAATTCAAAAATTAAAATTCCAGATGTAGGTACATGTAAATTTGATATTCCGCCATAACCTAAAGCTAATTTATTACAAGAATTATTGTGAGTAAAAATCATGACATTATCTAACTTGTTATTAATATTTTTCACAAATTCATCAACTATATTTCCTGAGAAATCATATAAATCAAAAGATTTAACAATATTTATATTAGAAGAGTATGATAAATTATTATGGAATATTTCTGCAGTCTGAAGAGTTCTTTTAGAGTGACTTGAAAAAATAGCATTAATTTTAATATCAAGATTGTTAAATATCCCTGACATAATTTGAGAATCTGTATATCCTTGATTGGATATTGGTCTTTTTAGATCATCTATATTATCCTCCCAAGAAGACTTAGCGTGTCTTATTATCACTAACCTTTTCAAGGGGACAATCTATAAAATCTCCAACCCTTATCGCTCTTGTTTTCGTATACAATTCTATCGTGTAAACGATTATCTTTACCTTGCCAAAATTCCATAGAAAAAGGTTTCACAATAAAACCTCCCCAATTCTTTGGTCTTTTTAGCTCAGCATTAGAACTCTTTAAGCTTTCTAGCCTATTATATAATAATTCTCTTGATGAAATAACCTCACTTTGATTTGAAACTATAGCACCTAATTTACTTCCTTCTGGTCTAGACTTAAAATAATCACTAGAATCAACTTCACTTATCTTAAATGCTTTTCCTTTTATAATTACTTGTTGCTCTACGCTAGGCCAGTAAAATGACAAGCATACATTTGGATTGTTCAAAATGTCTTTGCCTTTTTTGCTATTGTAATTTGTAAAAAAAACAAAACCTAAATCAGAATATTTTTTTAAAAGAACTATCCTTGTAGAGGGGAAGCCCTTAGTGTCTACTGTAGAAAGAGACATTGCGTTTAATTCTCTTTCTGACTTATTAGCATCGATAATGTTAAAAAACTTGGAAAACAGTACAATAGGATTGTCAGGCAAATCATTTTCATTTAATTCTCCTTTAACATATTTTTTTCTATAATTACTTAAATCTTTTGACATATTGTTTAAAGTTAAAAATATTTAAATTAAATATTAAAAATTTTACCGTCATTACTTAATTCAACATTAGAAAAGACTGATTCAGCTTCAGTTTTAAAACCCTCTATGTCATTATATCTTGATGAAAAGTGTCCTAATATTAACGTTGCTACATTAGCTTGTTTAGCAATTTCAGCAGCCTCTCTAGCAGTAGAGTGCTTAGTCATGCTAGCTATTTTTTTATGAGATTCAAGAAATGTAGATTCATGATACAAAACTGTTGAATTTTTAATGATTGGAATTATTTTTGGAAAAAAACATGTGTCACTACAGTAAGCATAAGACTTATCTTCTTCTTTTGGTTCTGTCAACAAAGAATTTTTTATTAATTCTCCATTTAAAGAAATTCCATCCTTTCCTAATTTAATTCCTCTATATTGTGTTTTATCTATTTTATACTTTTCTACATTTTGAATCAATAATTTCTGTTCATTTATAATCTCAGTAAAAAGAAATCCGTTAGTATATATTCTGTGATTTAAAGGAATTGTTTGAATTTTGAATTTTGAATTTTCTAATATAACAATTGATTCAGTTGAGTTTAATTCATGGAAATGTAAGTCGTAATTAGTCCAAGAACCACCCAGTTTAAGCAATAAGGTTATTGCTTTCTTTATTCCAGTTGGACCATAAATGTTTAACGCTTTAGTTCTTCCTAATAATTTTAAAGTTGAGATCAATCCAGGTAGACCAAAAAAGTGATCACCATGCAAATGTGAAATAAAAATATTTTCAATTGAATTTAATTTAACACCATATTTCCTTAACTGAATCTGAGTACCCTCTCCACAATCAATTAAAAAAGATTTACCGTTAATTTCTAATAATTGTGATGATGTAGAAGAATCTTTTTCAGGAAAAGCAGAAGAACAACCAAGTATAGTTAATTTCATACAATGTCTAGATCACGTTCAATCTCTTCCAATTGAATTAAATCTAAAGCTTCTTTAAAAGTTGGAACAAGTACTAATTCTGATTCACGTAATTGATCGTTACTTTGTGAAGTAATTACAATAAAAGATTTATTTAAAATTTTATATTTTTCTGACAATAATTTTAATAACTCTAAATAATCAATGATTTGCATTAATTTTAAATCTATTATTACATTTATATAAAAATATTTATCAGAATTAAATTGAGCTTTTAAGTCATTAAACGTATCATCAAGCCCTAGTTTAATTAAAGTATAATTCTTAACGATTTTAATTATCATATCAATAAAGCTTAGAAGCTAATAAATACATAACGGCCATTCTAATAGCTACACCATTTTCAACTTGATCTAAAATAATAGCTTGATCTGAATCCGCAACTTCACTAGTGATTTCTACCCCCCGATTAATTGGACCGGGGTGCATAATGATAATTTCTTTATCTAGTGAATCTAAAATATCTTTATTCAAACCAAACTGTTGAACGTATTCCCTAGTTGAAGGAAAATAATTTTCAGATATTCTTTCGTTCTGAATTCTAAGCATATTAACAGCATCACATTGGTTTAAAGCTTTAACAAAGTTAGTTTCAACAGCAACCCCTAATGACTCTATATGTTTAGGAATTAAAGATTTAGGGCCACATACAGTCACTTTAGCTCCTAATTTTTGATATGTAAAAATATTTGAAAGTGCTACTCTAGAATGCAAAATATCACCAACAATTAAAATTTTTCTACCATTTAAATCACCAATTTTTTCTGACAATGAATAGGCATCTAATAAAGCTTGAGTAGGATGTTCGTGAGTTCCATCACCTGCATTAATTATACAAGATTCAACATTTTTTGAAAGAAAAACACTTGCTCCTGGACTAGGGTGTCTAATTATTACCATGTCTACTTTCATAGATAAAATATTGTTAACTGTATCAATTAAAGTTTCTCCTTTTGAAACAGATGAACCAGATGAAGAAAAGCTTACAATATCAGCTGAAAGTCTTTTTTGAGCTAACTCAAAAGAAATTTTAGTTCTAGTACTATTTTCAAAAAAAAGATTTGCTATGGTCACATCTCTTAAAGAAGGAACTTTTTTAATCTTTCTATTGATAACTTCTTTAAAATGGTCAGAAGTTTTAAATATTAATTTTAAATCGTTAAGATTTAAGTATTTTATTCCAAGTAAATGATTTACACTTAAACTACTCATTATTTATTTTTAATTAAGTATACTGAATCTTCTTCGTCATTTTCATTCCAAGTAACCTTTACCTTTTCATTTAACCTTGAATCTACCTGAATGCCACAATAATCTGGTTGAATAGGTAATTCTCTTGAAAACCTTCTGTCAATTAAAGTTAACAGTTGAACAGCTTTAGGTCTCCCATAAGATTGTATAGCGTCTAATGCTGCTCTAATACTTCTACCTGTAAAAAGAACATCGTCAATTAATATAACTGTTTTCCCTTCAATAGAAAAGTCTATACTTGTAGTACTCGCTTTTAAAGTTTTTTCACTTCTTCTAAAATCATCTCTAAAAAAGGTAATATCTAAAAATCCAAGATTAATAATGTTTTTTTTATCATCATTAATTAAAAGTTGGCGTAGTCTATTAGCAAAAATGGGACCTCTAGGTTGAATGCCAATTAACACAGTATTATAAAAATCATTATGATCTTCAATTAACTGATAAGAAAGACGATGAAGTATTGTTGATAATTCATTAGCGTTCAGTATTTTTTTTGGTTTCATCACGCTGATTTATATTCAAAATTAAGATTTTTTTTGATTATATGTAAAGTTTTATAAAATATTGATCTTAATTTCTTTTATAAAAAGAATAACTTATGTTAAGATATTTTGATTTTTTCAGCTATTCTCTTGTAAGTTCCATCATAAAGCTTAGATCTTATTTTAGAAAATGCAAATAAAGTTTCGTCGATATCAACACTTTCATGAGAAGTCGTCGGGATCAGCCTAAGTAATATTAAGCCTTTAGGAATTACAGGATAAACCACTATAGAGCAGAAAATAAAGTGTTTTTCTCTTAATTCTTTAACCATAACCATAGCTTCATACATTGAACCTTTTAAAAAAACTGGTGTTACACAGCTTTGTGTATTTCCTAAATCAAAATTTTGTTTTTTTAAACCAGACTGTAAAGCATTAACATTATACCATAATTTAGTTCTTAGTTCAGGTCGAGTCTTAAGCATGTCTAATCTTTTTAACATACCTACTACTAATTGCATTTGTAATGATTTAGCAAAAACCTGAGACCTCATATTATACTTTAAAAAGTCAATAATCATAGTATCACAAGCTATAAAAGCTCCTGTGCTTGCCATAGATTTGGCAAATGTAGCAAAGTAAATATCTATTTGATTTTGAATACCTTGCTCCTCTCCAGTTCCTGCTCCAGTTTTACCAAGTGTCCCAAAGCCATGAGCATCATCAACCAATAACCTAAATTTAAACTCACCTTTTAGATCAGCAATTTCTTTAATTCTACCTTGCTCCCCTCTCATTCCAAAAACACCCTCAGAAATAACAAGAATACCCCCGCCAGTTTTTTTAGCAATATTAGTAGCTCTTCGTAAATTTATTTTAAGACTTTCCATATCGTTGTGCTGATAAATAAATCTTTTACCTAAATGCAATCTTACTCCATCAACAATACAAGCATGTGAATCCATATCATAAACAATAACATCATTTTTTGAAACTAGAGCATCTATTGTAGATAATATTCCTTGATAACCAAAATTTAATAAATATGCCTTTTCTTTAGACACAAAGTCAGCTAACTCACATTCTAGTTGTTCATGTAATTCTGTATGTCCTGACATTAGTCTAGCTCCCATAGGATAAGCTGAACCATATTTTTTTGAAGCTTCTGCATCTACAACTCTAACTTCTGGATGATTAGCTAAACCTAAATAATCATTTACACTCCAAGTAATTACTTTGTGGCCGTTAAAAATCATTCGATTGCTAATTGGACCTTCTAATTTTGGAAATGCAAAATATCCTTCAGCAACTTTTGCATATTGACCTAGTGGGCCTTTGTTGATTATGATTTTATCAAATAAGTCATTCATTAATGAAACTATAAAGTTAAAATGTAAAAATAATATTTATTTTATGTATTCAACGGGTTTTTCATAATCAGTTTTTTCATAATCAAAAAAACCTTGATCATTCATCCATTTGTCAGAATATATTTTACTCATGTACCTTGAACCGTGGTCACAAAATATCATTACTACATTACTATCTTTTGAGAAAATATTTTGTTTAGATAATTGCTTAACGGCTTGCATAGTAGCGCCTGAAGTATAACCCACAAAAATACCTTCCTTAAAAGCTATTTCACGAGATGAATGAGCACTTTGCTCATCATTAACCTTTTCAAAAAAATCAATAACATCAAAATCCGTAGCAGTCGGAATCAGGTTCTTACCAAGTCCTTCTATTCTATAAGGGTATATCTCATCTTCATCAAATTCTTTTGTTTCATGATATTTCTTCAGGACAGATCCATAAGCATCAACTCCTATAATTTTTATATTCGGATTTTTCTTCTTTAAATATTGTGCAATACCAGAAATTGTACCTCCAGTTCCACAACTTGCAATAAGATGAGTTATTTCACCTGATGTTTGTTCCCAAATTTCAGGTCCTGTAGTTTTATAATGAGCTTCAGTATTTAACTTGTTGAAATATTGATTAATATAAAATGACCCTTTAATTTCTTCATGAAGTCTTTTTGCTACTTGATAATAAGATCTTTTATCATCTGCACTAACGTTAGCAGGGCAAACATAAATTTTAGCACCCATAGCCTTAAGCATTTCTATTTTATCGGGAGATGATTTTGAAGATACTGCTAAAACACAATTATAGCCTTTAATTATACTAACCATAGCTAAACTAAAACCAGTATTTCCAGAAGTAGTTTCAATTATGGTAGTGCCCTTACTAATAAGACCTTTTTTTTCTGCAGATTCTAAAATATGGAGAGCGATTCGGTCTTTATTAGAATGACCTGGGTTAACTGCTTCTAATTTTGCATAAAAATTTCCAGGTATGTCTTTAACAATTTCATTAAGTTTAATCAAAGGAGTATTTCCTATTAACTCTAGAATATTATTGTAGGCTTTTATTTTTCCTTTCATTTGAAGTTATCAATCTTAATTAAAAGAATCAAAAATACTTAAAAAAAATTACTTGAAACAAATAAACCTATTTATAAATATTTTCTAAATCAAGTAAAAAGGCATACTCTTTCGCTACATCTTTCAAGGCTTCAAACCTACCAGAAGAGCCACCATGGCCAGTATCCATATCTGTATTTAAAAATAAATAATTTTCATCTGTTTTTAATTCCCTTAATTTAGCCACCCATTTGGCAGGCTCCCAATATTGAACTTGAGAATCATGTAAACCAGTGGAAACTAGTAAATTAGGATAGTTTGTTTTTTTAACATTATCGTACGGAGAGTAAGACATCATGTATTGATAATAACTTTTATCATTAGGATTACCCCATTCATCATACTCACTAGTAGTTAAAGGGATGGTATCATCTAACATAGTTGTCACTACATCCACAAAAGGAACAGCTGCAATAACACCGTTATAAAGTTCGGGAGCCATATTTAAAACAGCACCCATCAAAAGTCCTCCAGCAGATCCGCCATATGCATAAGTATGTTTTGGTGTTGTAAAACCTTCAGAAATAAGATATTTAGTGCAATCAATAAAATCTGTAAATGTGTTTAGTTTATTAAAAAGCTTACCATCTTCATACCAATCTCTACCTAAATACTCGCTTCCCCTAACGTGTGCAATAGCATATATAAAACCACGATCTAAAAGACTAAGTCTGCTTATTGAAAATGAAGGATCAATAGTATTACCATAAGATCCGTATCCGTAAATCAACAATGGATTAGATCCACCTTTAACAAGTCCTTTTTTATAAACTAAAGATATTGGAATTTTCATTCCATCGGCAGCTTCAGCCCAAATTCTTTCAGAAATGTAATTGTCTTTATTAAAATTTTCATCGATAACTAAATGTTGTTTTATAACAGATTTTTCTTTAGACTTCATATCAAATTCTATAACAGAGTACGGTTCTGTCATGGAACTATAAACATATCTTAAAATATTTGTGTTAAAATCAATATTTGTCGAGGTGTAACTTGTATAAGTATCGTTATTAAAGTTTATAAAATAATTCTCTGTATTATCCCACCTTTTAACATTGATTCTATTTAATCCATTAAACCTCTCACTTACTACTAAATAATCTTTAAAAATATCAATACCTTCAATTAATACATCTTCTCTATGATCTATTACATTTTCCCATTTATCAAATTCTGTATTAAATAAAGAAGCTTTCATCAATTTGTAATTTTTTGCATTATCTCTATTGGTTATTATGTAAAAATAATTTTCAAAATGATTAACGCTATATTCAACTCCTTTGATTCTTTTACTAAATAGTTTAAAATCATCATCAGGGTTGTCTGCATCAACAAATTGAAACTCTGAAGTAAGGGTGCTAAATGAAGATATAACAACAAATTTATTAGATTTTGTTCTTGACACATTAGTGTAAAAAGTCTTGTCCTTTTCGTGATAAACTAATTGATCATCAACAGATTTAGTTCCTAACTTATGTTTGAAAATTTTATCATTTCTTAGGGTTTTAGAATCTCTATTAGTGTAAAATAAAGTTGAATTATCATTAGCCCATACAAAACTTCCAGATGAATTGTTAATTTCTTCGTTAAAAATCTTTCCAGTTTCTAGATTTTTTATTTTAATAGTATACAATCTTCTAGAAACTGTATCAAAGCTATAAGCCGCAAATTTATTGTTAGAACTAATTTGAATATTTGATAAGTTGAAATATTCATGGTCTTTTGCTAATTCATTGCAGTTAAACAAAACCTCATCTTTGGCACTTATTGAATCTTTTCTTCTGATATAAACCGGATAGTCCATATCTTTTTTATATTTAGTCACATACCAATAACCATTTATAAAATAAGGTACGGATTGATCATCTTCTTTAATTTTACCTTTAATTTCTTCAAATAACTTCTCTTGAAAGTCTTTTGTATGAGCAGTCATTTTATTGTAATAATCATTCTCCCTTTCTAAATAATCTATTACTTCTGGATTTTCCTTTTCGTTCAACCAATAGTAATTGTCAATCCTTAAGTCATCATGCTTCTTAAAAGAAATAGGGATTTTATCTGCTTTTGGACTAGGAATTGAATTATTTATCGGCTGTTTCATATTTTTATTGCAAGAAGTCGCAAACATAATACATACTATTAAAAGTCTGTGATATTTGATCATAAATTAAAACTTTAAATCATTTAAAATTTTCAAAAATGATTTATGCATTTCTTTGGAGTAATCTAAATGAGTTACAAGTCTAAGTTTATTATCTCCCATAGAGATTAATTTAACACCTTTTCCATTTAAAATATTTAAAAAAAGTTCTGAACTGATGTTGGCCTTAATTTCAAAAATTACAATATTAGTTTCAACTTTTTCAACTTTTTTTATAAATGATAATTTTGATAAAGCAGACTCTATTTCTTTTGCTTTTAAATGGTCTTCATTTAACCTTTCTATATTGTTTTCCAAAGCATAAATACCACAAGCTGCCAAATAACCTACCTGCCTCATTCCTCCTCCTAAAATTTTTCTTATCCTAATAGCCTTGTTTATTAATTCTTTTGATCCAATTAACAACGAACCTGATGGACATCCTAAACCTTTACTAAGACAGACTGAAATAGAATCGAATAGTAATCCAAAATCTTTAGGTTTTTTATTTGTTTTTACAATTGCATTCCAAATACGTGCACCATCTAAATGAAACGATAAGTTATTGCTAATACAAGTCTGTTTTATTTTTTTAAATTCATCTAAATCCCAGCATGCACCCCCACCTTTATTTGTGGTGTTTTCTACACAAACTAAAGAAGTTTTTGGACTATGATAAAAATCTGGAGGATTGATTGAATTTAATACGTCTTGATTTGTAAACATTCCTCTTTCTCCATTAATTAATTTACAAGAGACTCCACTATTAAAACTAACACCTCCACCTTCGTAATTATATACATGTGCATATTTATCACAAATAAGCTGATCTCCAGGGTTAGTATGAAGGTTTATAGCGGTCTGATTAGCCATGGTTCCTGTAGGGAAAAACAAAGCAGACTCCATTCCAAAGGTTTGAGCAATTGTATTCTCTAATCTATTAACTGTAGGATCTTCTTTAAAAACATCATCACCCACTTCTGCATTAAGCATAGCATTAAGCATCCCTTTACTTGGCTTTGTTACGGTATCACTTATTAAGTTAATCATCATATAAATTAATTTAAAGAACAATTATTAGTTCCTATTGGAGAACCATCTGGGATCATAGGTAATCTATTTATTTCGTATAATTCTGGGAATTCTTTGAAATTCTGTATGATATATAAATATTCTTCTCTGTATGTATATGATTTTTTAGATTTTAAAATTAATCTTTTAACATATTTAATAGCCTTTTTTGCTTCAAAGTGCAGTTGCATATAAACTTTTTTTTCTTGTGTTAAGTTTAATAAATGTATTAATAAGTTAGTATTAATAATATGTTGTATTTGACTAACGTAATAATCATCATGTCTTTTTTTAAATGAATTTGAAATTAACATCCTTAGTAAGTAACTTACAGTTAAATTAGAATTATCTAAACTATGTTGAACCATAATTCTATTTAGCCTTTGGGGGTTTAATAAAAGTGAAAGAGTCATCTCACTTGCAGTTAATGCAGCACTAAAAGGATCAAAAGAAACACCTGTTTTTCCATTAAAAGATTCTCTAGTTCTAGGAAAACCAAAAGCCCTAGGGGGAAATAATTTTAATTTATCTCTTGGTATTGCTAGGTTATTTGCGTCTAAAGATTTTAAAACTGAAACCAGAGCATTTTTTTGTGTTTCTAAATTCAAATCTTCAACTATTAGTTGTCCATCTCCTCTTAAAGCATAATTATAATCTAAACCTCCAATTAATTTAACAACAGCTTCGGTTTGATATCTATGCATAAAATATAACGGTACAAAAACATCCTCAAGAACTGAATAAGGTTCAGAACTCTTTATATTAAATTCAGAAAAATCTTTAATAGCTTTATCTCTTACTTTAAAAACTTCATATAATCCAGAAATGACATCTTTTCCATTATCCCATAAATGAGCTGAGACATGAGCTCCACCTTGAGATCTTGCATCATTATCGGTAATAAATCTAAGTCCTTCTAAATTGGCTTGTTTTAAAATATTCTCTAATTCATTTTTTTCATTAATTGAATCAAATTCTGAGTAACTATAAGCAACACTAACCTTATCCCATTCGCCAATTCCTTTTGAATAAGCATCAGATAAATCAATCTGATCATTATTTAAAGATATTAGAGGGTGAGGATAATCCATAACAGAAGCTCTCTCGTTAGTACTTGAGGCAAAATTATGAGTAAAACCTAAAGTATGACCCACCTCATGAGCACTTAATTGTCTAATTCTTGATAGAGCCATATTAAGCATTGGTTTATAATTACTATTATTCTTTTCAAAAGGTTTACTAATCAATGCTTGAGCTATTAAGAAATCTTGTCTTATTCTTAAACTTCCAAGACTGACATGTCCCTTTATTATTTCTCCAGTTCTAGGGTCAACTACACTAGCTCCGTAACTCCATCCTCTTGTAGATCTATGAACCCACTGAATTACATTATAACGACAATCCATTGGATCAGCATTTTCTGGAAGAATTTTGACTTGAAATGCATTTTTATAGCCAATGCTCTCAAAAGCTTCATTCCACCAACCAGAACCCTCTAATAATGCAGATCTTACTGGTTCAGGAGTGCCAGGGTCTAAATAATAAACAATAGGTTTTTTAACTTCACTAAAATCTAAGTTTGGGTTTACTTTTTCAAGTCGATGTCTTATCAACAGTCTCTTTATTATTGGTTCATGAACCGGAGAAGCATAATCCATATAAGAAATCGGAATTCCCCCACTTCTTGAATCAAATTTTCTTGGTTTATAATTGTCATCTGGTAACTCAATAAATGAATGATGCTGAATCACACTTATTAGAGATGGATCAGGTGATACACTTGAAATCATCCTTCCGTAATCACCAGAATTTTTAAATGTTAGCAATGCTTCAAATTCAACATTTTTTGGAAAAGCTTTAGTTCTTTCCATATTTAAAGCACTTTTTGTTAAATCTAAAATATAAGAGCCTTGATCTAAATTTTTTAATCTATTTGAAACTCCATGAGAATCTTGCATTAAAAACGGAGTAAAGTCTATCAAATAATAATCTTGATGAAATTCTTTAATTTCAAAACCAAAAATTACTGATTTTGCAAAAGCTTCTTCGACACTAGCCCTTTCCAATTTGTTTTGAGAAATTGCTTTAAATTTTTGATTGGGTTGAATCAGCAACAGTTTGTTACCATATTTTTCGAATTTAACGATTCGTTCTTTACCTAATTGCCCCCTATCTAATCCTATATCATTTGAACCAAGGCCTGTTGACAAAGAACTTACATATAAAAATTCTTGATTATTTTTATTTACTTTTAGAAAAATCTTGTCATTTGACTCTGAATAATTAAAATCAAAAAATCCTGTAAAACTTTTATTTTCATTATCAATTTCCTGACATTTAATTTTAGAAATAAATAAAAATAAAAACAGGGTGACTATTAATCTATAATTCATAGTTAAATCATTTTTAATTAAATATAAATATTAATTATATTAATATTTAGTGTTTTTAAAATGTATTTTTGAAAAAATTAATTGGATGATTACCATTGATCAAATTAAAAACCTCCTTGAACGTACAAATGCGTTAAGGAGATATCTTTGACGTAGAATCAAAATACATTGAAATTTCCAACAAAGAAGAAATCATCTTAGATCCCAACTTTTGGAACGAATCTAAAAAAGCTCAAATTATAATGAAAGAGCTTCAGTCTCTTAAACAATGGGTTAAAGACTATGAAAAAGCAAAATCTTTAACTGAAGATTTAGAAGTTCTTTTTGAATATTTCAAAGAAGGTGAAACGTCTGAAGAAGAGCTTAATTCCCATTTTATTTTATGTACAGAACACATAGAGAAAATTGAGTTCAAAAATATGCTATCAAACGAAGGAGATGAAATGAGTGTAGTTATTCAAATTACTGCAGGAGCTGGTGGAACAGAAAGTTGTGATTGGGCTTATATGCTAATGAGAATGTATATAATGTGGGCTGAAAAAAATAATTACAAATTAAAGGAATTAGATTTTCAACAAGGAGATGTAACCGGGATAAAATCTGTCACACTAGAGATTGATGGCGAGTATGGTTTTGGTTGGTTGAAAGGAGAAAATGGAGTTCATAGGTTAGTTAGGATTTCTCCTTTTGATAGTAACGCAAAAAGACACACCTCTTTTGCATCTGTGTATGCTTATCCTCTAGTAGACGATACAATTGAAATAAACATTAACCCATCTGATATTTCATGGGAAACCATGCGCTCTAGTGGAGCTGGAGGACAAAACGTTAACAAAGTTGAGACTGCAGTAAGATTAAGACATGGCCCTTCAGGTATTGTAATTGAAAATTCAGAAACTAGATCTCAATTAGAAAATAAAGAAAAAGCTCTAAAATTACTTAAGTCTCAATTGTATGAAATTCAATTAAAAGAAAAAATGATTGAAAGAGAAAAAATTGAATCGAATAAAATGAAAATTGAATGGGGATCACAAATAAGAAATTACGTACTTCACCCTTACAAGCTGATTAAAGATGTAAGAACTGGACATGAAACAAATAATATTGATGAAGTTTTAAATGGCGGTTTAAACCCTTTTTTAAAAGCTTTTTTAATGATCAACTAATACATCTTTTTTATTTAAAGTTAAACTAAACCTTTACAAGAATCAATTGTCTGAATGATATAACAAATTCTAGATTATAATACAAAATCAACTTAAATGAAAAAATTTTTATTTTTACTTGTTACGCTTATATCATCAATTGTAAATTCTCAGCAAAACACTATGACTGTTTCAGGAATTATAATTGACTCAGAATCTAATATTCCTTTAGAATATGCTACAGTAAGTATATCAAACTCAAAAAACACTGAAATTTTATATGGTGGTATTACTGATTTAGAAGGTAAGTTTAATCTTGAAGTTTCCAAAGGAGTTTATAATATTAAAATTGAATACATTTCGTTTAAACATAAATTAATTAAAAATATAAATGTTTCCAATTCATTAGATTTTGGTACAATAGAATTATCTATCGATGAAAATGTTTTAGATGAAGTAGAGTTAATTGGTGAGAAAACAGAAATTGAAATTAAATTAGATAAAACTGTTTATAATATTGGAAAAGATTTAACTCTTAAGGGAAGTAGCGTTAGTGATGTTTTAGATAATCTTCCATCAATTGAAGTTGATATTGAAGGTAACGTCTCTTTGCGTGGTAATGAGAGCGTAAGAATTCTTATAAACGGTAAACCATCAGGACTTGTTGGAATAAGCAGTAACGAAGCGTTAAAACAATTTCCATCAGAAAGTGTTGAAAAAGTTGAGGTTATTACCTCTCCATCAGCTAGATACAATGCAGAAGGCACAGCAGGTATTATTAATATTGTGTTAAAAAGAAGTAAATTGACAGGTGTAAACGGTTCTTTATCTTTAAATAGCGGGGATCCCAAAAGATATGGCGCTTCAACTAATGTAAACTTTAGAACAAAAAAAATAAATTTTTTTAATAATATTGGATATAATACAAGAGCCACTGATGGTAATTTTTTAAATGAAACAGAGTACTATACTGAACCTCCTGCAGTTAATAATTTTATATATGAAAATGGAGATAGACAATCAGAAAGAAACTCAAATTACTTAAATACAGGAGTTGAATATTTTGTTTCAGATAAAACTAGTTTTGTTGCTTCATACGTTTTAAGAAAAAGTGATGGAGGGACGAATACCACAAATAACGTTGATCAAAATTTTAATGGTACAACAAAACTTTCTGAAAGGTTAGAAAATGAAATAGAAACAGATGATACAAATGAATTCTCACTAAATCTAACACATGAATTTAATTCTGAAGGACATGTATTAACTATAGACTATCAAAATGAAAAATCTTCAGAAAATGAAAGGGGATTTATTTCAAATTCTCAATTAAAACCAGTTTACACAAAATACTTAAGTGAAAAGGTAGCTACAGATGAAATCCAAGAAAGCGAACTATTTAAAATAGATTATGTATTACCTATAAATAAAGATGGACAATTCGAACTTGGATTTAGAAGAAGTAATCAATATCAAGATATTGATTACTTGGTTGAAAATGAAAGCTTAAATGGTGATTTTATAAACGATGTAAATCTTAGTAATACTCTACTATATAATGAAAAAGTTAATGCTTTTTATACTCAATATGGTAATAAAAAAAATAAATTCTCATATTTATTAGGTTTAAGATATGAAGAATCAAAAACTACTGTTAAGCAATTATCAAACAATACAAATAACTTAAAAAAATATAATGACTTATTTCCCACTCTTAATTTAGCCTATGAAATTAAGGAAAATGAGACAATAACTTTTGGTTACAATCGAAGAATAAGAAGAGCTAGATCTTATTTCATTAACCCTTTTCCTTCTAGATCAAGTGCAACTAATATTTTTCAAGGTAATCCAAACATAAATCCTACTTATTCTAATGGAATAGATGTAGGTTATTTAAAGAGATATGATAAATTAACCTTAAATGGGTCAATTTATTATAGAAAATCAACTGGAGAGTTTACTTTTATTAGTGAAAACACAGGAGATTCTGTTCTTGTAAACGATGTATTAGTTCCTGTATTAAGAAGAACACCTATTAACTTATCAGGTAATAAACAAATAGGTGTTGAATTTAGCGCAAACTTCAGTCAGTCTAAAAATTGGCGATTGAGAGGGAATATTAATTTCTATGAATCAGAAACTATAGGTGAATACAAGGGGATAGTATATGATTCTAAAAACTTATCATTGTCGGGTGGAATAAACAATTATTTAAACTTATTTTCAAGTATTGATTGGCAAACAAGTTTTAGATATAGAGCTCCTCAAAAAACTGCAGTTTCTCAAAGAAAAGCTTCTATTTCTACAAATACTGCATTCAGTAAAGATCTATTTAATGAAAAAATAACACTAACCTTTAAGGTTAATGATATTTTTGAGACTCAAAAATGGAAAATTGAATCTTTTAATGAAACTTACAGAAATTATAGTGAAAGTAATTGGAGAGGTGGAAGAAGTTTAGAATTAAACCTTATATATAGATTTAATCAGAAGAAGAAAAAGGCAGCGCCTAATGATTATCAAGACTATGATCAAGAAGGATTCGGTGGTTAAACTATTTTTTTAGCTTTTTATCTCTTAACTCTTTTAGTCGTTCCAGTAAAGATCCTCCTACCCAATATGGCACAATAAAGGTTAATAAAAGAATAAGAAGCCAAAAACCCATTGTAAAAACTGACAAAAACAGAATAAACCCTAAATATTGATCGAATTCGAACATAAATTTTAATTGGTTTACAAATATAAATAAAGATATGATCCGATGAAATTATTTTTAACAAATCATATTAAAATTAATATCTAAACGTTTTGTAGTAAATTTGTAGAATAATTAAAAATTATGGATTATAGAATTGAAAAAGACACAATTGGAAAAGTTAATGTTGCTAATGAAGCTTTATGGGGGGCACAAACTCAAAGATCAATTAATAATTTTAAAATCGGTCAATCCGGCTCAATGCCAATTGAAATCATATACGGATTTGCCTACTTAAAAAAAGCAGCAGCTTATACAAATCATGAGTTAGGAGTTTTAGATATTAAAAAAAGAGATTTAATTTCAAAAGTTTGTGATGAAATACTAGAAGGAAAACATGATAATCAATTTCCGTTAGTTATTTGGCAAACTGGATCAGGAACTCAAACTAATATGAATATAAATGAAGTTATTTCTAATAGGGGACATATATTACAAGGAAATAAACTAGGCGATGAAAATGATAAATCATTAAACCCGAATGATGATGTTAACATGTCTCAATCCTCTAACGATACCTTCCCTACCGCTATGCACATTGCTATATATAAAAAGCTTATAGAGCATACAATTCCAAGTCTTGAAGACCTTAAAGAAACTTTAGTAAATAAATCATCAGACTTTAAAAATATTATTAAGATAGGTAGAACTCATTTAATGGATGCTACTCCTATCACTCTTGGACAAGAATTTTCTGGATACAGTTCTCAAGTTGAACATGGATTAGATTCTTTAAAGCATTCTTTAATACATTTGTCAGAGCTAGCATTAGGCGCTACAGCTGTTGGAACAGGTATTAATACTCCTAAAGGATATTCTATGTTATCTGCTAAATTGATTTCAAAATTTACAGGTATTGATTTTATTTCTGCAAAAAATAAATTTGAATCGATTGCTGCGCACGATGCTTTGGTAGAATCTCATGGAGCATTAAAGCTTATCGCTAATTCTTTAAACAAAATAGCTAACGATATTAGAATGATGTCTAGTGGTCCAAGGTCTGGAATTGGTGAAATTTCAATTCCGTCAAATGAACCTGGTAGTTCAATAATGCCTGGAAAAGTAAATCCAACACAATGTGAAGCTATTTCTATGGTATGTGCTCAGGTAATAGGAAATGATGTTTCTGTTACAATCGGTGGCATGCAAGGCCATTATGAATTAAATGTATATAAGCCGCTTATGGCTGCTAATGTAATTGAGTCTGCTACCTTAATTTCTGATAGTGTTAACAGTTTTAATAATAATTGTGTTAAAGGAATTAAGCCTAATACTAAACGTATTGAAGAACTAGTTAATAACTCTCTTATGCTGGTTACAGCACTAAACAGTAAAATAGGTTATTATAAATCTGCTGAAATTGCAAATTTAGCTCATAAAAATGGGATAACTTTAAAGGAAGCTACATTAGAATTAGGTTATGCTAGTTCTGAAGAATTCGATAAATGGGTAGATGTAAAAAATATGATAGGAAACAACTAAATCCTTCCTTTTAAAGCATTAAAAGCCCAACCTATTGCAATAAAACCAGTTCCTACGACACAAAATCCAATCGCATAATCTTGATACTTAATTACACCTAATAAAACTAAAGCAATCCCTAGCAGTGTTAAAACAAAGGAAGCAATTCCAAAAATGCCATTTTTATTTAATTTCATAATTCTTTGTTGTTGTTGTTGTTGCAATATCTAAATAAAAAATCAATCAATAAGTTAAAAAACGCATAAAAATTTAATTTATTTTTCCAAATAATTTTTCACGCCAATTAGACCACTTATATTTTTTAGAAAAATAAAATAATAAAAGAGGATAAATAATTACTAGAGAAAAAAATGTTTCATTAATCACATCAGGTTCTCCTATATATTTAAAAATTGAACTAGTTTGAAATACGGTCCAGTCAGCAGTAACAAGTAATGATATTAACAGATTATTACCTGCATGAAAACCTAATGCAAGTTCCATCCCATCATCCATAAGGGTAATAATTCCTAAAAACAATCCAGTCACTACGTAATGAATTATAATTATGTTACCTATTTTATCAATTTCAGGATTAGCTAAATGCAACAATCCAAAACTAAGTGAAGTAAATATTAAAGGGAACCACTTGTTTTTAAAAAACACTCCAAGACCTTGCATTATATAACCTCTAAATATATATTCTTCTAAACTTGTTTGAATAGGAATAAATAAAATTGCAATTAAAGCTAAAATTAAAAACTCATCGAAATTAAACTGAACAACATATTCTTCAGGACTTAAGTAAACCGAAAATAAAACGTTTAAAACAAGAATTAAAGAAATACTTACGAAGGCTGTAAAAACTCTGTTAAAATCTATAGTTTTTCTTGAAGTAGTAATAGAATTAAAGGATTGATTATGAAGATATTTTAAAACAATTAAAAACCCTATAAAACCAATAAAAAAAGTAAATAAAGTATAGAAAAATGTAAGATTACTATTCTCTAATATATTCATCATATTTGAGGGACTTAGTTTTACCGCACCCTCCAACCCTCCTTTTTGAAAAATTGCAACAATAAAGGGAATTGATCCTAATTGAGTGAATATAAAAATCATAAAAATACCTAGAGCATATCTCCAAAGATTATTTTTAACTTTTAATGCATTTTCTACATACATGATTTACATTTTTCTTTTTAATATCATGGTAGAAAGTTTACAATGAGAAATTAAATTATCGTTATCATCTGTAATTTTAATTTCCCATAATTGAGTTGTTCTTCCCTTATGAATTGGTGTTGCTTTAGCATAAACAAAACCTTCATTAACTGACTTTAAATGATTAGCAGAAATAATAATTCCTCTCACCATTTGAGTCTTATGATCTACAGACATGTAAGAAGCTGCACTTCCAACAGATTCTGCAAGTGCTACTGTAGCTCCTCCATGTAAAACTCCGTCAGGTTGATAAACTCTTGAATTTACTGGCATTTTTGCAATTAAATAATCTTCTCCAACATCAATAAAATTCATTTCAAGAGTCTCCATCAAAGTACTTTTATTTGCAGAATTTATTCTTTTTAAAATTTCTTCTTTTTCCATCTTCTAAATGTATAAAACAAAAAAAACGCATCAAATATATTGATACGTTTTTTTATTAAAAACGATTATAAATTACTTAACCTCTTCAAAATCAACATCTTGAACATCATCTGAATCATCTTTCGTATCAGATGAATTAGAATTGTCAGATTGAGGATCTGCAGAACCACCAGCTTGTTGAGCTTCAGCTTGTGCTTTATAAAGTTCTTCAGATGCATTTTTCCAAGCTTCATTAATTCCTTCAAGTGCTGTTTTAACACTTTCAACATCTTTAGATTCAATTGCTTTTTTCAATACATCAAGTGATTCCTCTATTGCTTTTTTCTTATCATCTGAAAGTTTTTCTCCAAACTCTTTCAATTGACTTTCAGTTTGAAAAACCATAGCATCAGCACTGTTTAGCGTATCTACTTCTTCTTTAACTTTTTTATCTGACTCAGCATTTACTTCAGCTTCTTTCTTCATCTTTTCGATTTCCTCTTCAGTCAAACCTGAAGAAGCTTCTATTCTGATGTCTTGAGTTTTTCCAGTAGCCTTATCAGCAGCTGTAACATGAATCAATCCATTTGCATCGATATCAAAAGTAACTTCAATTTGAGGTGTTCCCCTTGGAGATGGCGGAATACCATCCAAATGAAATCTTCCAATTGTATTATTATCTTTCGCCATAGGTCTTTCACCCTGAAGCACATGAATTTCAACCGAAGGTTGATTGTCAGCAGCTGTAGAAAATACTTGAGATTTTTTTGTAGGAATAGTGGTGTTAGAATCAATCAATTTTGTCATCACACTACCCATAGTTTCAATACCTAAAGACAATGGAGTAACATCTAGTAATAAGACATCTTTCACATCACCCGAAAGCACTCCTCCTTGAATTGCTGCTCCAATTGCAACAACCTCATCAGGATTAACTCCTTTTGAAGGTTTTTTACCAAAAAACTTTTCAACCTGATCTTGAATAATAGGAATTCTTGTAGAACCACCCACTAAAATAACTTCATCAATTTCTTTAATACTTAAGCCAGCATCTTTAATTGCTTTTTTTACAGGCTCCATTGATCTTTTTACTAAATCACTTGAAAGTTGTTCAAACTTAGATCTAGTTAAAGAAACTACTAGATGTTTTGGTCCAGATGAAGTAGCTGTTATATATGGTAAATTAATTTCTGTTTGTGTAGATGAAGAAAGTTCGATTTTTGCTTTTTCTGCAGCTTCTTTAAGCCTTTGTAAAGCCATTGGATCTTTGCGTAAATCTATATCTTCTTTCTTTTTAAAATCATCAGCTAAAAATTTAATAATTTCTTCATCAAAATCATCCCCTCCTAGCCTAGTATCTCCATTAGTAGAAAGAACTTCAAATACACCATCACCCAGCTCTAATATAGAGATGTCAAATGTTCCACCACCTAAATCGTAAACAGCAATTTTTTGATCTTTTCCACCTTTATCTAAGCCATAAGCTAAAGCAGCAGCGGTAGGTTCATTTATAATTCTTTGAACTTTAAGTCCTGCAATCTCACCAGCTTCTTTAGTAGCTTGTCTTTGAGCGTCATTAAAGTATGCTGGGACTGTTACAACTGCTTCAGTAACAGGATGCCCTAAATAATCTTCAGCTGTTTTCTTCATTTTTTGAAGAATCATAGCAGATAATTCTTGTGGAGTATATAACCTTCCGTCAATATCTACTCTAGCAGTATCATTATCTCCTTTAACTACTTTAAAAGCAGATCTATCTGCATCTTTTTTAGACTCACTATATTTACTACCCATAAACCTTTTGATTGACGCAATAGTCTTAGTAGGATTAGTTACAGCTTGTCTTTTTGCTGGGTCACCAACTTTAATTTCACCACCTTCAACAAAGGCAATAACAGATGGAGTTGTTCTTTTTCCTTCTGCGTTTGGGATTACTACAGGCTCATTACCTTCCATTACAGAAACACAAGAATTAGTAGTTCCTAAATCAATTCCAATTATTTTACTCATTTTTTTTAAAATTTATCAATTTATAAAATCATTTATTTCAATGATTGTGCCACACAAGTCTCCATGACAGTCTGTCAGTTATAAATTTTGAATTGTATTCATTAATTTTTAAATTACATTTACATTTGTAAAAAACATATCAATGAAAGAATATAAAAGAGTAACTACCCATACTTTATTAGAAATGAAAAATCGCAATGAAAAAATTTCTATGCTAACAGCGTATGACTACTCTATGGCTAAAATAATTGATAAATCCGGTATTGATATAATTCTTGTTGGTGATTCGGCTTCAAATGTAATGGCAGGACATGAAACAACATTACCAATTACACTTGATCAAATGATTTATCATGCATCTTCTGTTGTAAGAGGTGTTAAAAGATCTCTGGTTGTAGTTGATCTTCCATTTGGCAGTTATCAATCCGATCCAAAAGAAGCTTTAAGATCTGCCATAAGAATCATGAAGGAGTCAGGAGCACATGCTGTTAAAATGGAAGGAGGGCGTGAAATTCAAGAATCTATTATAAAAATTCTAAACGCTGGTATTCCTGTGATGGGACATTTGGGCTTAACCCCTCAATCCATATATAAATTTGGAACTTATAGTGTTAGAGCAAAAGAAGAAGAAGAAGCTAAATTGCTTCTAGAAGATGCTAAACTATTAGATAAGCTTGGGTGCTTTGGAATCGTACTCGAAAAAATTCCTGCTAAAGTTTCCAAAAAAGTCACTAATTCAGTTTCTGTACCAATAATAGGAATTGGTGCTGGAAGTGATGTTGACGGCCAAGTTTTGGTTACCCACGATTTAGTAGGATTAAATTCAGAATTTAACCCTAGATTCTTAAGGAGATATGTGAATTTAGATGAAATAATGACCAATGCAATTCAATCATATATTAAAGACGTTAAAAGTTTAGATTTTCCAAATAAAGACGAACAATATTAAATCTTTTTGTGATAGAAATTCTTTTTGAAGATAATCATCTTATAATAGTTAATAAAAAACCTGGTGAACTAACTCAAGGTGATAAAACTAAAGATGAAACACTTGGAGATAGAGTTAAAGGTTATCTTAAAAAAAAATATAATAAGCCAGGCGAAGCTTTTTTAGGCATTACACATAGACTTGATAGACCAACAAGTGGAGTTATAATTTTTACTAAAACTTCAAAAGCACTTTCTAGAATGAACGAAATGTTCAAAAAAAATGAGATTAACAAAACCTATTGGGCTATTGTAAAACTAATAATTAATAAGACTAGTGGTAAATTAGAAGACTATTTAATTAAAAATTCCAAGCAAAATAAATCTTACGTAACTAGTTCTTTAAATAAAAAAGCAAAAAAAGCTATTTTGCATTATGAATCAATCTTAAATTTAGATAATTATTCATTATTAAAAATCAATCTTGAAACCGGTAGACACCATCAAATAAGAACTCAGTTATCAAAGGTCGGAATGTCTATTAAAGGAGATTTAAAGTATGGCTTTCCTAAGTCCAATTCAAACGGGAGTATTCATTTACATTCGAGAAAAACAGCATTTATTCATCCCGTAACAAAAAAAGAAGTGATAATTACGGCACCCCCACCTCTTGATAAGATTTGGGACATGTGTCTTAAAGTGCTAGAATAATAGATTTATTTAATCGATTTTACTACTTTTGATTTATCAGATTTTAATTTAAATTGAAAATCAAAAATGAGTATTGAAAATGTTAAAATATTTGATACAACTTTAAGGGATGGTGAACAAGTTCCTGGCTGTAAACTAGATACTTCGCAAAAGTTAGTTATTGCTGAAAGATTGGAAGAACTGGGCGTAGATGTCATAGAAGCAGGGTTTCCAGTTTCTAGTCCTGGAGATTTTAATTCTGTTGTGGAAATTTCTAAAATTATAAAAAATACAACAGTTTGTGCTTTAACAAGAGCAGTAAAAAAAGACATTGAAGTTGCCGCAGATTCATTAAAAAACGCAAAACATCCAAGAATTCATACAGGAATTGGGACTTCAGACTCTCACATTCAACACAAATTCAAATCTTCAAAAGAAAAAATTATTGAAATTGGTTATGAAGCAGTTAAATATGCTAAAACATTTGTTAATGACGTAGAATTTTATGCTGAAGATGCTGGAAGAACTGATAACGAATTTTTAGCTAGAGTTTGCGAAAAAATGATTGAAGCTGGTGCTACTGTGCTTAACATTCCTGACACTACAGGATATTGTTTGCCTTCTGAATATGGTGAAAAAATAAAATTTCTTTATGAGAATGTCAAAAATATAGATAAGGCCATAATTTCATGTCACTGTCATAACGATCTAGGACTGGCTACAGCTAACTCTATTGCAGGAATAGTAAATGGAGCAAGACAGATAGAATGTACAATAAATGGGATTGGAGAAAGGGCAGGTAACACTTCTTTAGAAGAGGTTGTAATGATTATGAGACAACATCCCCATCTTAATCTAGATACAAATATAAATTCGAAACTTTTATTTGACACTAGTAAAATGGTTTCTGACAATATGGGAATGCCTGTTCAGCCAAATAAGGCAATAGTTGGTGCAAATGCATTTGCACATAGTTCTGGAATTCACCAAGATGGAATTATAAAAAACAGAGAGACTTACGAAATAATCAACCCTCTTGATGTTGGTGTTACTGAATCAGCAATCATCCTAACAGCAAGAAGTGGTCGAGCAGCATTAGCTTATAGAGCTAAAAAAGTTGGGTTTGATCTTACAAAAAATGAATTAGACCTTGTGTATTTTGAATTTCTAAAGTTTGCCGACTTAAAAAAAGAAGTGTTGGATGAAGACATTCCTATAATAATAAAAAATTCTCTATAATTATAATTTATTTATGAGTAAAACCTTATTTGATAAAGTTTGGGATTCACATGTTGTTCATAGAATCACTAATGGACCTGACGTATTGTTTATTGATAGACATATGGTTCATGAAGTGACTAGTCCAGTTGCATTTTTAGGATTAAAAAATAGAAATGTTAAAGTTCTCTTTCCTGAAAAAACTTTTGCAACTGCTGATCACAATACACCAACAATTAATCAACATCTACCTGTAAAAGACCTTCTTTCAGCGAATCAATTAAAAGCATTGGAAGAAAACTCAAAGCTACATGGGATTTCATATTGGGGGTTAGGGCATGAAAAAAATGGAATAGTCCATGTGGTTGGACCTGAGTATGGAATAACTCAACCAGGTGCGACTATTGTTTGCGGGGATTCACATACTTCAACACACGGAGCATTTGGAGCTGTAGCATTTGGTATAGGTACTTCTGAAGTAGAAATGGTCCTTTCTACTCAGTGCATTATGCAGACAAAACCAAAAAAAATGAAGATATCTATTGATGGAAAGCTCAGCAAAGGAGTAACTCCAAAAGATGTTGCATTATTTATCATTTCTGAACTAAGCACGTCTGGAGCGACTGGTTATTTTGTTGAATATTCTGGTGAAGTATTTAGAGACATGTCTATGGAAGGTCGTATGACTGTTTGTAATCTTAGTATAGAAATGGGTGCGAGAGGTGGAATGATTGCACCTGACGATAAAACATTTGAATATATAAAAAATAGAGAATTCACTCCAAAAGAGGAGAAATGGGAGAAGGCTATGAAATATTGGTCAACCCTTTACTCAGATAAAAATGCAATTTTTGATAAAGAATTATTTTTTGATGGAAATAGTATTCAACCCATGATTACATATGGTACTAATCCAGGAATGGGAATTAGTATTTCAAAAAGTATCCCTACAGCTAAAAATCAAGATGGAGGTGTAAAAACTTATCTTAAATCTCTAAACTATATGAATTACAGTGAAGGAGAAAGTATGTTAGGTAAAAAAATTGATTTTGTTTTTTTAGGAAGTTGTACAAATGGTAGAATTGAAGACTTTAGAGACTTTGCAAAAATTGTTAAAGGAAGAAAAAAAGCTTCTAATGTAACCGCATGGCTGGTACCAGGATCCCATAAAGTTGAAAAAGCAATTAAAGACGAAGGTCTTTTAAAAGTATTAGAACAAGCTGGGTTTGAATTAAGAGAACCTGGGTGTTCAGCTTGCTTAGCAATGAATGATGATAAGGTACCCGAAGGTAAATACGCAGTTAGCACATCAAATAGAAATTTTGAAGGAAGACAAGGTCCTGGTTCAAGAACGTTATTAGCTAGTCCTCTTGTTGCAGCTGCGGCAGCAATCACAGGAGAAATAACAGATCCTAGAACATTATATTAAATAAAATGGGTTACGAAAAATTCAATATACTAAAAAGTACAACAGTTCCATTACCTATTGAAAATATTGACACTGACCAAATTATTCCCGCTAGATTTTTAAAAGCCACAGAAAGAATTGGTTTTGGAGAAAATTTATTTAGAGATTGGCGTTACAATGCTGACAATTCAATTAAAAAAGAGTTTGTGTTAAACAACGATGCTTATGGAGGGAAAATACTTTTAGGTGGAAAAAATTTTGGATCTGGATCATCAAGGGAACACGCAGCCTGGGCTATTTACGATTATGGATTCAGGTGTGTTATTTCAAGTTTTTTTGCTGATATTTTTAGAGGAAATTGTTTAAACATAGGCGTACTTCCTGTTCAAGTTTCTGCAGAGTTTTTAGACAAAATATTTGAATCTGTTTTTAAAAATCCAAAAACTGAATTAGTGGTAGATTTAAATTCTCAAAAAGTAAATATCCCATGTTTAGGCATTACAGAATCATTTGAAATTAACGAATATAAAAGAGGGAATATGCTAAATGGATATGATGATATAGATTACCTAACAAACATGAAGGACACTATAAGTGAATTTTCAAAAAACACTCCTCTTTAATAAATGCTTGTATTATAAAAAATGACTAAAAGGACTGTTGAAATTATGGATACCACTCTAAGGGATGGAGAGCAGACTTCAGGCATGTCTTTTTCACCTTCTGAAAAATTAACTATTGCTAAATTGTTATTAAGCGAATTAAAAGTAGATAGAATTGAAATCGGATCTGCTAGAGTTTCCAAAGGAGAATTTGATTCTGTACTTGCCATAACCAATTGGGCTAAGCAAAACCAATATTTAGATAAAATTGAAGTTTTAACATTTTTAGATAATGGCATTTCACTAGAATGGTTACTTAAATCTGGAGTAAAAGTTCAAAACCTCTTAACAAAAGGGTCTTTGAATCATCTTAAGTATCAAATAAAAAAGACGCCAGATCAGCATTTTCAAGAAGTATCTGATTCTGTCTTAAACGCTCATGAAAAAAGTATATTAACTAATGTATATTTAGAAGATTGGAGTAATGGAATGCGAAATTCTAAAGATTATGTATTCAAGTATCTGGATTTTCTTAAAACACTTCCAATTAAAAGAATTCTTCTTCCTGACACTTTAGGTATTTTGAGTCCAAAAGAAACAAACCTATTTCTTTCAGAAATAATAAATAAATATCCAAAATTACATTTTGATTTTCATGCACATAATGATTATGATCTTAGTGTCTCAAATGTCATTGAAAGCTTAAACGCAGGTTGTCACGGTATTCATTTAACAATAAATGGAATGGGTGAAAGAGCAGGAAATGCTCCATTAGCCAGTGTTGCTGCTGTAATCAAAGATTTTCTTCCAAATATTCATATTAACCTAAATGAAAAGTCACTTTACAAGGTTAGTAAATTAGTTTCAGCATTTACAGGATTTAGAATACCCGCTAACAAACCAATTGTAGGAGAAAATGTCTTTACCCAGACTGCAGGAATCCATGCAGATGGAGATAGTAAGAATAATTTATATTACAATGATTTGCTTCCAGAAAGATTCGGAAGAAAAAGAAAATATGCTCTTGGAAAAACATCAGGAAAAGCTAATATTAAAAAAAACTTACAAGAATTAGGTTTAATTCTAAGTGAGGAGGATATTAAAAAAGTAACAAATAGAATTATTGAACTAGGAGATAAAAAAGAAAAAGTCACGGCAGAAGATCTTCCTTTTATAATTTCAGATGTTTTAAATAATTATGATTTTAAAAAAAATATAATTATTCAATCATATGAATTAATACATAAAAAAGGGAAGAGTCCCACAGCAGAACTAGAGATTATAATTAATGGAGGACTATTTAAAGAAAGTGGATCAGGTGATGGTCAGTTTGATGCTTTTATGAATGCAATAAAAAAAATATACAATAAAATTAATATTATTTTACCTTTGCTAGTAGATTATACTGTTACAATACCACCTGGAAGCACCTCAGATTCACTTTGCGAAACTTTCATAACTTGGAGATCTAATAATAAGGATTTTATTACTAGAGGACTGGATTCAGATCAAACAGTTTCGGCAATTAAAGCAACTGAAAAAATGTTAAATATTATATCAAATAAATAATGAAATTAAATATAGCACTCCTAGCAGGAGATGGAATTGGACCGGAAGTAATTGATCAAGCGGTAAAAGTCTCTAATGCAATTGCTAAAAAATTCGATCACTCAATTAATTGGGTAAGAGCCTTAACAGGCGCTGCAGCTATAGATGCTGTTGGAGAACCATACCCTATAGAAACTCATAACATTTGCCTTAATGCCGATGCAATATTATTTGGGGCAATTGGAGATCCAAAATATGACAATGATCCTTTGGCAAAAATAAGACCAGAACAAGGTTTGTTAAAAATGAGAAAGGATTTAGGCTTATTTGCAAATGTAAGACCAACGTTTACCTTTCCTTCACTAATTGACAAATCACCGTTAAAAAGAGAAAGAATAGAAGGTACAGATTTAGTTTTCTTAAGGGAACTGACTGGAGGAATTTATTTTGGTAAAAGAGGAAGAAAAAATAATGGAAATACAGCTTTTGACACCTGTACATATACCAGGGAAGAAATAACTAGGTTGGCAAAAAAAGGTTTTGAACTAGCAATGAATAGGTCCAAAAAACTTTGCTGCGTAGATAAAGCTAATGTACTTGAATCATCAAGATTATGGAGAGAGACAGTTCAAATGATGGAAAAAGATTACCCTGAAGTAAAGGTCTCTTATGAATTTGTAGATGCGGTAGCAATGCGATTAGTTCAATGGCCAAGCTCTTATGATGTTTTAATTACTGAAAATTTATTTGGAGATATCTTAACAGATGAAGCATCCGTAATATCAGGCTCTATGGGTCTAATGCCCTCAGCATCCATTGGTTTAAAAACTTCTTTATTTGAACCGATTCACGGATCTTATCCTCAAGCTGCAGGAAAAAACATAGCTAATCCATTGGCAACAATATTATCAGCTGCAATGATGTTTGAAGATGCGTTTAATTTAAAAGAAGAATCTAAATTAATAAGGCTTGTTGTAAATAAATCTTTAGAAAAATCAATAGTAACTGAAGATTTATCAGAAAAAGGAAAAGCTTATAAAACAAGTGAAGTGGGCGACTGGTTAACTGATCAAATACTAAAATAAAAAAAAGCGTCTTATTTAAGACGCTTTTTTAATTCTAAATTTAGTAAAGAAAATTATTTATCTTCTTCACTATCCATCTTTTTCTTAAGATCCATTAAAACATCCAAATCACCTAAAGTTGATTTATCAGATTCTTTAATTTTATTTTTCTTAAGAGATTCTTTAACGTTTTTCTTTTCTATGTCACTAAATATAACCGTATGAGACATTACCACTCTTTTAAAGTCTTTATTATATTCTATTACTTTAAAATCTGCTGTATCTCCTTTTTTTAATTTATTACCATCTTCTTTCACTAAATGTCTGTTAGGAACAAAAGCTATAATATCATCATTAAAAACGATAGTAGCTCCTTTATCATTAGAGTCTGAAATAGCAGCATTATGGGAAGTTCCTTCTGCAAATGATTTATCATAAAGATCCCATGGATTATCTTTGGTCTGTTTATGACCTAAACTTAATTTTCTTGCTTCAGAGTCTAATTCAAGAACAATGACATCTATAGAATCACCTGATGAAAATAATTCAGAAGGGTGTTTTACTTTAACTGTCCATGATAGATCTGAAATATAAACTAATCCGTCAATCCCCTCCTCTAGCTCAACAAAAATTCCAAAATTAGTAAAGTTTCTTACAACTCCTGAATGTTTTGATCCTACAGGATATTTACTAGTTATGTCTGTCCAAGGATCAGATGAAAGTTGTTTAATTCCTAAAGACATTTTTCTTTCTTCACGATCTAAGGTTAAAACAACTGCTTCAACCTCGTCACCCACTTTAACAAAATCCTGAGCAGATCTTAAATGAGTCGACCAAGACATTTCAGAAACATGAACTAACCCTTCAACCCCATCAGAAACTTCAATAAATGCCCCATAATCTGCAAGAACAGTAACTTTTCCTTTTACCTTATCACCTTCTTTAAGTTCTGTGTCTAGAGATTCCCAAGGATGAGCACTCAATTGTTTCACTCCTAATTGTATTCTAGATTTATCGTCATCAAAATCAAGAATAACAACATTTAACTTTTGATCTAACTCTAAAATTTCACTTGGGTGATTAATTCTATTCCATGATAAATCAGTTATGTGTATTAATCCATCTACACCTCCAAGGTCAATAAACACACCATATGTAGTTATATTTTTTACAGTTCCTTCAAGAACTTGACCTTTTTCTAATTGTCCAATAATTTCTTTCTTTTGTAATTCAATATCAGCCTCAATAAGAGCTTTGTGAGATACCACTACATTTTTAAATTCATGGTTGATTTTCACAACCTTAAACTCCATGTTTTTATTAATATATTGATCATAATCTCTAATAGGCTTAACGTCTATTTGAGAACCTGGTAAAAAAGCTTCTAATCCAAAAACATCAACAATCATTCCTCCCTTAGTTCTACATTTAACGAAACCATTAACAACATAAGATTTTTCATGAGCTTCATTAACTCTATCCCATGCTTTAATAGTTCTAGCTTTTCTATGTGAAAGTATTAATTGTCCAGTTTTATCTTCCTGGACATCTACTAAAACCTCAACCTTATCCCCTACTTTTAAATCAGGATTATATCTAAATTCATTTAAAGAAATAACTCCTTCAGATTTAGCATTAATATCAATTATCGCTTCTCTATCTGTCAAATTAATAATAACCCCATCTATAACACTTTCATTGTAAGTGTCAACAAAATTTTCTTTTATTAGTTTATCAAACTCTAAAAGTTTATCATCTTTTACTGTTTCGATACCTTCTTCATAAATATCCCAATCAAAATCTTTTAAAAATTTTTCAGAAGACACTTCTTTATTTACAATCTCTTCAGTATTTAAATCTTCACTAGTTGTTTCCTCAATAATTTCATTTTTTATAATTGGTTCAACAATTACATCTTCAGAAACTTTCGATTTTACTGTTTTTGAGACATTAGAAGATTTTGTAGTTTTTTTTACAGCTTTCTTAGGTTTGCTGTCTTTTTTTTCTGCTGGCATAACTTAAAATTTGTATTTTAATTTATTAATAGACTTTAAGGAATAAATTAAAAGTTGTTTATCAATTTTTAACCTTTTGACTATCTATATTAACCTATCAAAAGGATGGCGAAAATAAGTTCATTTTATTCGATAAACAAATTTTTTACAAAGAATTTGATAAGACTAAAGAAATGTGATTTGAAATTTCATTCTCAAGCTCTACTAAACTCAAGTTCTCAGTATTAATTAAAACGGCATCAGAAGCTTTTTTTAAAGGAGAATTAGATCTATTTATGTCCTGAAAATCTCTTAAGTTAATATTTTTAAAAACCTCTTCATAAGAAATTTCTTTATCTATTATTTTAAGTTCGTCAAACCTTCTTTTTGCTCTTGTTTCTGCTGAAGCTTCTAAAAAAAATTTTAATTCTGCTTTAGGAAAAACAACTGTACCTATATCTCTTCCATCCATTACGACACCTTTATTTTGACCCAAAGAGTGTTGAATTTTAACCATATGAGTTCTTACTTCATCTATAGCAGCTAATTGACTTACTAAATCAGAAACTTTCAGCGATCTAATTTTGTTTTCAACTGACAAGCCATCCAGATGAATCTCTAAGCATTCAGACAAAGAACCTTTTCTGAAATCAATTTCTAATTTCGATAAATCATTAATAAGAACTTCTTTATTTATAAAACCTTTTGATATTATGTTGTTACTAATCGCATAATATGTCAACGCTCTATACATAGCTCCGGAATCTATATACAAGTAGCCTAATTTTTTCGCAATACGTTTTGCCAATGTACTTTTGCCAGTAGATGAAGTCCCATCAATAGTTATAATTATTTTTTTTGCCATTAAAGCAATTTAAAATTTTTAACCCTCTTGTTAGTTATTGCCAAGTCTATAACTTCTTTCATTGTAGATACATAATGAAAAGTAAGACCTTTTAAATAACTCTTATCAATATCTAGTATGTTTTTTTCATTATCCTTACAAAGAATAATCTCTCTTATTTTTGCTCTTTTAGCAGCAAGAATTTTTTCTTTTATACCACCAACTGGCAAAACCTTTCCTCTAAGCGTAATTTCCCCTGTCATAGCCAATTTGTTTTTAACTCTTTTTTGAGTAAGTAATGACACGATTGATGTTAGCATAGTTATTCCTGCACTAGGGCCATCTTTTGGAGTTGCACCCTCTGGAACATGGATATGAATATTATGACTAGATAATTTCTTGATATCTATTGAAAGTAATTCAGCATTTGACTTAATATATTCTAGAGCTATTGTTGCAGACTCTTTCATTACTTTTCCTAGGTTTCCAGTAATAGATAAATTCCCTTTCCCATTAGATAGGGCAGATTCAATAAATAAGATATCTCCTCCAAATTGAGTCCAAGCCAGTCCTGTCACAACTCCAGCAATTTCATTATTTTCATACTGATCCTTAGAAATTGATAAACCCAAAATATCATCTAAGTCTATTGGATTTATTTCATTTGAGTATGTTTCTTCTAATGCGATAGACTTTGCAATGTTTCTAATTATTTTAGCAATTTGCTTTTCCAAACCCCTTACACCAGATTCTCTAGTGTAACCTTCAATAACTTTTTCAATCGAAGCTTTTTTAAGTTTAACTACGTTTTTAGGTAAGCCATGATCATTAATCTGCTTGGGTAATAAATGTTTTTTAGCAATTTCACATTTTTCTTCAGTAGTGTAACCAGATACACTTACAATTTCCATTCTGTCTCTTAAAGCAGGTTGGACATTGCCAATATTATTAGATGTTGCAATAAACATCACCTTAGACAAATCGAAACCATATTCAATGAAATTATCATAAAAAGAAGTGTTTTGTTCTGGATCCAGAACTTCCAACATTGCAGAAGACGGATCTCCTTGATTACCTACTGAAAGTTTATCTATCTCATCCAAAACGAAAACAGGATTGGAAGTTTTGGCTTTCTTTAAACTTTGAATTATCCTTCCTGGCATAGCTCCAATGTAGGTTTTTCTATGTCCTCTAATCTCAGATTCGTCCCTGAGACCTCCTAAAGAAATTCTAACATATTCTCTTCCCAAAGCTTCGGCAATTGATTTTCCTAAAGAGGTTTTTCCAACACCTGGAGGTCCATTAAAACATAAAATAGGTGATTTCATGTCGTTTCTCAGTTTTAATACAGCAATATGCTCAATAATCCTTTTTTTAACTTCTTTTAGACCGTAATGATCTCTGTCAAGTATTTTTTGAGCTCTTTTAAGGTCAAAGTTATCTTTAGAATACTCATTCCATGGTAAATCAAGATATATGTCTAAATAGTTTCTTTGAATAGAATATTCTGCAACTTGAGGGTTCATTCTTTGAAGCTTAGACAACTCTTTTTTAAAATGGTCGCCAATTTCCTCACTCCAACTCTTTTTAGTTGATCTTAATCTCATCTCACTTATTTCTTCATCATAAGAAACTCCTCCAAGTTCCTCTTGAATAGTTTTCATTTGTTGATGTAAAAAATACTCTCTTTGTTGTTGATCTAAATCAGATCTTACTTTAGATTGAATATCATTTTTTAATGATAATTTTTGTAATTCAATGTTCATTTCTTTTAGACACATTAAAGCACGTTCTTGCAGGTCATTTGTTATAAGTATTTTATACTTTTCTTCAATGCTTAAATTCATGTTCGAGCAAACAAAATTTACCAAAAACGAATCACTTTGAATGTTTTTTATTGCAAACGAAGCTTCACTTGGAATATTTGGATTTTCTTCAATAATTTGAAGAGCTATATCTTTAATTGATTCAATAGTTGCATTGAATTCTTTATTATCAGATTTAGGCTTTATTTCTTTTATTTCTTTTATATCAGCCGTAATATAAGGCTCTTCACTTATGATTTTTTCTATTGAAAACCTTTTCTTTCCTTGAATTATTACAGTAACATTACCATCTGGCATTTGTAATACTCTTAATATTTTAGCAACAGTTCCTGTGGAATGAATATCCTTTGATTTAGGTGATTGAACTTTAGAATCTATTTGAGAAACAACACCTATTAGTTTTTCTTTACTGTTTGAATCCTTAATTAGTTTAATCGATTTATCCCTAGAAGCTGTTATTGGTATTACAACACCAGGAAACAGTACAGTATTCTTCAAAGGTAAAATCGGTAAACTTTTGGGTAAAGATTCTTTTGAAATGGCCTCTTCATCATCGGATGTCATCAATGGAATCAAATCTGAATCTTCATCAATATTTTGCAATGACATCATGTCAAGGTTTAATAATTTAGTTTTAGACATAAAAAATAATTAAGTCAAAGTGTCATACTCTTATCAAACGCTCACTATAAAATGAATGTGTTTAGGGTATAAACATCTTATTAGTTTATAATGATCTAATAATTCAACATTCATGCCATATTAATTAATAGTTTTTAATTTTTATTCTTCTTAACAAAAAAGCGCCAAGAAGAAAAATAAAAATAAAAATTAAAATGGAGATTCTCATACTACCAGTAATTTGGTCAACAAAAGCAAATAATGTCATTCCAAAAACTATACTTACTTTTTGAGAAACATCGTAAAAACTAAAGTATGACGTTGTATTATCTGTTTCTGGAATCATTTTTGAAAAAGTTGATCTAGAGAGGGCTTGAATACCTCCCATTATCATTCCTACTAAAGCAGCAGCAATATAAAATTCAAAAGAAGATTTTATAAAATAAGCACCTATACATAGGAATGCCCAAGTAAAATTTAAAATTACTAGTGTTTGTATGTTACCTATTTTCTTAGAAACTTTTGCTGTAATTATAGATCCAAAAACTGCAACCAACTGAATTAATAAAATACTTACTATTAATCCCGTAGTTTTCTCACCTTCTCCCCAATTAATTTCTTGCTCACCAAAATAAGTGGCAATAAGTAAAACTGTTTGAAGAGCGGAACTATATATAAAAAAAGCAATTAAAAATCTTTTTATAATTACAATTTGCTTCAGTTCATCCCAAACTTCTTTTAATTCTTTAAAACCATTAAAAAAAACATGTTTAACTATTTTTCGTTTTGATTTTGATTTTGGTAAATAATAAAAAGTATATTGACTAAAAATCATCCACCACAATCCGACAGAAACAAATGAGTATCTCATAGCTAGAAGTTCTGGATTATCTCCTGAAATTCCAAAAGATTCTGGAAACAAAACCATGGATAAATTGAATACTAATAAAATGACACTTCCAATATATCCAAGAGCATAACCTTTAGCGCTTAAACTATCTTGTTGTTCTTTATAAGCTATGTCAGGCAAGTAAGAGTTATAAAAAACTAAGCTAGCCCAGAAAGAAATTAAAGCAAAAAAATAAAAAGACAAGCCCATGTAAATGTTCTCTATATCAAAAAAATAAAGTCCCATACAGGAAATAGATCCTGAATAACAGAAAAACTTTAAAAAACTCATTTTGTTGCCCACATAATCTGCAACACCTGATAACAAAGGAGTTATAATAGATAATACCACGAAAGCAAATGCAGTTAAAAAACTAATTAATGCCGTGTTTTTAAAATTAAAACCAAATAAGTCTATATAGAGATCATCTAAAAATAATGATCCATAATAAATAGGAAAAACAGATGATGATATAACTAAAGGATAAACAGAATTTGCCCAGTCATAAAATGCCCAAGCATTTAAAACTTTACTATCTCCTTTTATGAAATTATGTTTTGTCATCATATAATTATATTAAAAATAGAAATGCAATATACTTAATTCATTTCGGCTTTATGTTTTAAACATTTATGAGTAATTTCGTGATATTAAATTCATAGATGAGAAAAATTTATTTGATTGTAAGCTTTACTTTATTAATATCAGGTTGCAAACAATTTAATTCTTCAAATGAAAGTAATAATTTTAAAATACAATCAAATACTGATTTAGATAAATCAATTAATTTAAATAAAGGAATTTATTATTGCAAAAAGTGTAATTTAAAGTTATATAATTCTTATGATAAATTCAATTCAAATGACAATAATGAAAGTTTTGACAAGTCTAATGAAGATAATGTTGAGTTTGATACAGATTACAGAATAAATGCAAATAAAACTGAATTAAAATGCAAACAATGTGGAATTAAATTAGGGAATGTCTGGAATGATGGTCCTAAAGAGTCAACTGGAAACAGGCACTGTGTAAACAAAAATGCATTAATTTTTAAATCTTTAAATTACAGTAAATGAAAAATATATACTTAATTCTAATAATAAATATCATCATGACAAACTTCAGTTACTCTCAAGAAAAAGGTGAAGACATAAAGACTGATTCTGAATGGAAAAATGAGCTTGATAATCTAAGCTATCAAGTCTTAAGAAATTCATATACAGAAAGACCGTTTACAGGAGAATATAACTTGCATTTTGAAAATGGAGCATATAATTGCAAGGGATGTAATCAGCTACTTTTTAAAAGCAATAACAAATATGAAAGTAATTGTGGTTGGCCTAGTTTTGATCAAGCAATTCCAAGTTCGATTGTTTACATAAAAGATGTTTCTAATAACATGAACAGAATTGAAGTAAAATGCTCAAAATGTAACGGTCACTTAGGGCACGTTTTTAATGACGGACCTAAAGATACAACAGGGAAAAGATATTGTATTAACTCAGCTGCATTATCATTTAATAAAAAATAAAAAATATGGAACAATTCGATTTAATCGTTTTAGGAAGTGGACCAGGAGGTTATGTGACTGCAATTAGGGGTTCTCAGCTTGGTTTCAAGACTGCTATTATTGAAAAAGAAAGTCTAGGAGGGGTTTGCTTAAACTGGGGGTGTATCCCAACTAAAGCATTGTTGAAATCTGCTCAGGTATTTGAATACATCAAACATGCGGAAGATTATGGTATTAATATAACTAGTGCTGATAAAGATTTTAATAAGGTCATTAAAAGGAGTAGGAAAGTAGCTGATACTATGAGTAAAGGGGTAAACTTTCTTATGAAAAAAAATAAAATTACTGTATTTAATGGTTTTGGAAAACTAAATTCTAACAATACAATTAAAATTGTTAATGATAATAATGAAGAAAAAATTATTTCATCAAAAAATATAATAATTGCCACTGGAGCAAGATCTAGAGAACTACCAACATTAAAGCAAGATGGAAAATATATAATTGGGTATAGACAAGCTATGACTCTTTCCAAACAGCCAAAAGATATTATCATTGTAGGTTCAGGAGCAATAGGAATTGAATTCGCATACTTCTATAATTCAATGGGTTCTAATGTTACAGTAGTTGAATATTTAGATAGAATAGTTCCCGTAGAAGATCATGAGATTTCAAAAGAATTAGAAAAGAATTTAAAAAAGAACGGAATTAACATTCTCACATCTTCAGAAGTTGAAAAAGCAATTGTAAATGAGTCTGGTTTAGTTGAGGTTCATATTAAATCTGCTACTGGTGAACAAAGTACTATTAATACAGAAATAGTACTAAGTGCTGTAGGTATTAAAAGTAATATTGAAAACATTGGTCTAGAGGAAATCGGAATTGAAATTGAAAATGACAAGATTTTAGTAGATGAATTCTACGAAACTAATGTAAAAGGCTATTATGCGATTGGAGATGTTGTAAAAGGTCAAGCTTTAGCTCATGTAGCATCTGCAGAAGGAATTTTATGTATAGAGAAGATATCTGGAATTTATGTTACCCCCTTAGATTATAACAATATTCCTGGCTGCACTTATTCTTCTCCTGAAATAGCATCGGTTGGATTTACTGAAGAAAAAGCTAAAGAAATGGGTTATGAAATAAAAGTTGGTAAATTCCCTTTTAGTGCTTCTGGAAAAGCTCAAGCTTCAGGAAAAATTGATGGTTTTGTCAAAGTTATTTTTGATTCTAAGTATGGTGAATGGCTAGGCTGCCATATGATTGGTGACGGAGTTACTGACTTGATTGCTGAAGCCGTTCTAGGCAGAAAATTAGAAACTACAGGACATGAAGTTCTTAAAGCAGTTCATCCACATCCAACTATGAGCGAAGCTGTAATGGAAGCTGTTGCAGCTGCTTACGACGAGGTAATTCATTTATAATTAGTCTAAAAAACTTTCTATAGCTAAATCATAACTTTTAAATCCAAATCCAAGTATAACGCCTCTTACATGTGCGCTTAAAAAAGATTTATGTCTAAATTCTTCCCTTGAGTAAGTGTTAGATATATGAACTTCTACTACAGGAGTAGTAACGGATCTTATAGCATCTCCTATGCCTACTGAAGTATGAGTGTATGCTGCAGCATTGATAATAATACCATCGTAATCAAAACCTGTCTCCTGAATTTTATCAATAATCTCTCCTTCAATATTAGATTGAAAAAAACTAAGTTCTAAATCTTTATATTTTGCTTTTAAATCAACGAAGTAGCTGTCAAATTTCTGATCTCCATAAATATTTTTTTCCCTAGTACCTAATAAATTTAAATTGGGACCATTTATAATTTGTAATTTCATTAAAATATTTTTAATAAAAGTATAAAAATAACATTTAATAAATCAAGCTTATATAATTAAACATGAAATGGGAAAAGTCAATAAGTGATTTTAAAAATTATTTAAAAATTGAAAGAAACCTTTCATTGAATACTATTGAAAGTTATCTTTTTGACGTGAAGAAGTTAATTATTTTCTTGAAATCAAGTAAAATAAAAATAAACCCTGACCAACTTACCGAAACTTTAGGAAAAGAATTTATTTATGATATATCAAAAAAAATAAAACCCACAACTCAAGCAAGGGTTATTTCTGGATTGAAACGATTTTATGAATATTTAATTTTAGAAAATATTATTGAAACAAATCCTTTTTCAAATATTGAAACACCTAAGACCGGCTCCAATTTACCATCTACTCTAACAATTGAAGAAATAGATAAAATCATTTCAATTATAAAATTAACTTCAAAAACAGGAAAAAGAAATATAGCTATTGTAGAGCTACTATATAGTTGCGGGTTAAGAGTGTCTGAATTAATTAATTTAAAAATATCTGATTTATTTTTTAGTGAATCTTTAATAAAAGTATCTGGAAAGGGAAATAAAGAAAGGTTCGTTCCAATAAGCACTCAAGCTCAATTTTATATTACTACTTACATAAATGATATCAGATGTTTTATGAAAATTAAAAAAAAGTCTGAAGACACTTTGTTTCTAAATGAAAGGGGAAGTAGCATATCAAGAGTTATGATATTTTTAATTCTAAAAAAACTAGGAGAAAATACTAATATTAATAAAAAATTTAGCCCACATACATTTAGACACTCATTTGCAACCCATTTAATTGAAAACGGAGCTGATTTAATTACAATACAAAATATGTTAGGACATGAAAATATAACAACAACAGAAAGATATTTACATGTAAGTAAAAAACACTTAATTGACTCAATGATGAAATTCCATCCAAGAACAAAAATGTAAGAATTAAGATTTTATAATCATTCTAAAACCCTCTCCATGAATATTTTCAATCTCTACTCTTTCATCCTTACTTAAGTATTTTCTAATTTTAGCTATATAAACATCCATACTTCTAGATGTAAAATAATTATCATCATTCCAGATTTTAACCAATGCCAGTTCTCTTGGCATAAGGTCATTTAAATGATTTAAAAGCATTTTAAGTAATTCACTTTCTTTTGGAGAAAGTTTTATATTTTGTTCTGAATCAAACTGAAGAGTTCTAAGTTTTGAATTAAACTTAAATTTTGCGAACTTAAATTCAAACACTGAATTATCTTTGTTTTTTGACAATTGCTTTCTTTTAAAAATTGTTTTAATTTTTAAGAGTAATATGTCCGAATCAAAAGGTTTAGTCAGATAATCATCTGCGCCAATTTTATAGCCTTTTAAAACATCTTCTTTTAATGATTTAGCTGTAAGAAAAAATAAAGGAACATCTTTATTGATTTCTCTAATTTCTTTAGCCAAGGTAAATCCATCCTTGTATGGTAACATTACATCAAGAATACATAATCCAAAATCATTTTTTTTAAATTTCTCTAACCCAACTATACCATTTTTTGCTAGAGTAACATTATAAGAATGTAGTTTTAAAAAATCATTTAAAATTGCTCCAAAATTAACATCATCTTCAACTAATAAAATATTTTTATCATTATTTTTCATAATATATTAATAATTTTAAAGTTATAATTACATTTTAAATGACAAAGGTAGTGTTATGATAAATTCACTCCCCTTCCCTATTTCACTATCTGCATAAATAGTGCCATTATGTAAATCTATGATTTTCTTTACATAAGATAGACCTAGACCATGACCCTTTACATTATGAACATTACCTTTAGACTCACGATAAAACTTATCAAAAATTTTATCTTTCACTCTAGAACTCATCCCAATACCATTATCAATAATTTTAATTACAATGTTATCTTTTTTATTTTCAGTAATAATTTTAATTTGAGGATCTTCACTAGAGTATTTAATTGCATTTTCTAGAATATTAGCAAACACATTAACAAAGTCATCTTTAGAAATTTCTATTTCACTAACTAAGGCTAGGAAATCAATTTCAACTTTTGCATTGCTGTTTTTAAGTAGCAAGTTTAAATGCAAAGTAGCTTCATTTATAACATCATGTAAGTCACATATTGATTTTTTTATAAAATTCTCTTTTTTATCTAGTTGAGAAATTCTTAAAACGTTTTCAACCTGAAAATTCATTCTTTCATTCTCATCTTTTATCATTTTTAAATATTGAGTTCTCTTTAATGAATCATCTTGAACTTGCTTATTATTAATTGCATCTAAAGCAAGTTTTATAGTTGCTATAGGTGTTTTAAATTCATGGGTCATGTTATTTATGAAATCTGATTTCATTTCAGAAACTTTTTTCTGCCTTAAAACTTGATATATTGTGGATGCAAAAGTTATAACAATAGTGATAGTAAATAATAAAGAAAGTAATATTAGGGTGGTTAAAGAGGATCTCAAAAAAACTTTTCTTTCTGGAAACGCAATAACTAACTCAAAATCATTTTCTCCTTTTTCATTTACAAATAAAGGAGATTTGTACTTTTTTAAACCACTCAAATTTGTATAATTATCTGAACCAATTTTAGTTGCAAAATCTCCGTTAAACACTCTATATTGAAAAGGAATATCTATATCTCTATCCCCTAATTCTCTTTGCAATAAAAGCTCCAATTCAATATTAGTAATTCTTCTGTGTATTGGTTTTAATGCTGCAAGTTCCATGAATACTGATGCATATTTAGCTTTATCCATAAGAGATAGTCTTTCAACTCGTTGAAGTCTTTCAATACTACTCATGTTTCTCATTTCTCTATCAAAAGCTTCATCTATAATGGTTGTAGTTTTAATTCCTTTATATTCTAAAATTGATGCAGAGTCTTCAGATTTTGATTCAAATAATTTTGCGGATATATTATAATCATTCTCTAATATTCCATGAGAATATATATATGTTTGATTAGTGTTCTCGTTTCTATCGACATATCTAAAAACAGCTGTTAATTGAGATTCTTTAGGCGAACCTATACTGTCAACTAATTTTTGATATACTGCTAAATAATCTCTCAACTCTCTACTTTGAATTTGTTCGGAAACTGATTTTAAAGCTTGATTAATGTTTAAAGAAAATTGTTCTTCTTTATTATCTAAAGTAGTTTTAATCCAAAAAGCTTGAACAAAAATAATTCCAACTAATGCAATACTCATTATTATTATTAAGGGAAAAAATATTTTTTTATTCATAGTTAAAAATAGAATTCTCTATTTAAAAAGTATATTTAAAGTATCAATTAATTCTAACACTCTTTGATTAATTTTTAAAATAGAGTCATTATTAATTATATAGTCAGCTAATGGAATTTTCTTTTCATCTTGCCATTGATTATTAATTCTAACCATAACATCAGTTTTATTTAATTCCTCTCTTTTGATTACTCTTTTAACTCGTTCATCTTCATCTGATATTATTAAAATATTGAAATCATTTTTTTTATAAGATCCTGATTCAAAAATCAAAGCAGATTCATAAATAACGTATTTAAAAAATACTGATTTCTTCCACTCTACAAAATCATTAAACACGTAAGGGTGTACAATCATGTTGATTTTATTTAAAGCTTTTTTATCGTTAAAAATTAATTTTGAAATATATTTTTTGTTTAAAATATTATTTTTGAAGGAAACTTTTCCAAAATTATCAATTATGCTTTTTTTAAGTTCAGAAGAATTATTCATTATATACTTAGCCCTAGTGTCTGAGTCATAAACTGGAATGCCATTTTCTGATAAAATTTTTGAAACTGTTGTTTTTCCAGAACCAATTCCTCCACTAAGTCCAATATTTTTCATTAAAACCGAATTTAGTAAAAATAAATTTCTGAAATATGGTCTATATATATAAATTTAAATAGATTTTAATCAGATGAAGAAACTATGTCTATTATTTCTTGACTTACACCAACATTAGAAAAACCTCCATCGTTATATAGGTTTTGTAACGTTACTCTTTTTGTTAAGTCAGAGAAAAGTGTAATAGTATAATTAGCACAGTCTAACGCTGAGGCATTACCTAATGGTGACATTTTTTCAGCATAGTTAATGAAACCATCAAAACCAGTAACACCTTTCCCAGCTGTTGTAGGAGTTGGAGATTGTGAGATAGTATTAATTCTAACTTTACGATCCTTTCCGAAAAAATAACCAAAGCTTCTAGCAATAGATTCTAAATAAGCTTTATTATCTGCCATATCATTGTAATTTGGAAAAACCCTTTGGGAAGCCATATAAGTAAGAGCTACAATACTAGACCATTCATTCATAGCATCTAATTTGTATAAACTTTGTAGTAACTTATGAAAAGAAACAGCTGAAACATCCCAGCCTTTAGTTGTCCAGTCGTAATTCAAATCAGTGTAATGTTTTCCTTTTCTAACATTAACAGACATTCCTATAGAATGTAAAACAAAATCAATTTTACCGTCAAAAATTTCCATAGTTTGATTTATTAAACTCTCTAAGTCTTCGATTTTAGTAGCATCTGCTGGAATAAGTTTTGAATTAGTTTTTTTTGCCAACTCATCAACCTGTCCCATTCTTAATGCGATAGGTGCATTTGTCAAAACAAATTCACCACCTTCTTCATGAACTCTTTCTGCAGTTTTCCAAGCAATTGAATTTTTATCTAAAGCTCCAAAAATAATTCCTTTTTTCCCTTTTAACAGATTGTATGACATAGTATAATTTTTAATAAATATAATACTAATTAAGCAACTCTCTTGCATGAATTATTGCAGAGTCAGACATGACATCACCAGAAAGCATCTTAGCAATTTCATTAATTCTTCCATCAGAATTAAGTTTTTTTATATTGATATTAATAACCCCAAAATCCTCATGTTTATAAACATTGAAATGATGATTTCCTTTAGCAGCAATTTGAGGAAGATGAGTGATGGCTATAATTTGCATATTTTTACTCATTTTTAGCATAATATTAGCCATTGCATTAGCCATTTCTCCAGATATACCAGTATCTATTTCATCAAAAATCATAGTAGGCATTTTTGAATGAGAAGATAAAATTGATTTTATTGAAAGTAAAATTCGAGAAAGCTCGCCACCCGATGCTACTTTAAATAAAGGAGCATGTTTAATTCCTTTGTTTGAAGAAAACATTACTTCTATAGAGTTTTTCCCAAATCTATTGTATTCCATTGAATCATAAATATTAAATTCAAAAGAAGCATTTTTCATTCCTAAATGACATAAAACAGATTCTAAATTTGATTTTAATTTTGGTAATATTTTTTTTCTAGAATTAGATATTTTTATAGAAAGCTCATCTAGTAATGATTCTTTTAAAAGAACTTCTTTTTTTAAATTTTCAATATCTATCTCAATACTATCATTCTTTTGTAATTGAAGCTTAAGCTTGTTAGTTTTTGAAATTAATTCTTTTATAGAATTAACTGCATGTTTCTTTTGAAGGTTGAATATAATACTTAACCTACTTTCCGTTTTTTCTAATTCAAAAGAATCATTGTCAAAACTAGTTAACGGTGAATTCAATTCGTTCTTTATATCATCTAATTCAATTAAAACACTATCAATTCTATTTTTAATATTTAAATAATTCTCAGAAAATTTAGAAATGTTATTTAGAACAGAATTCAATGTTATTATTTTATTTTCAATACTATTTTCATTAGAATACAACAAAGAATCTATTCGACTTAGTGAATTTCTGATTTCCTCAGAGTTTTTTAACATTAAAAGATTACTTTCTAACTCTTCTTGTTCTCCTAAAACAAGCTTAGCATCCAATAACTCATTTAAAACGTAGATATTATAATCATTATCGTTTTTTAAGCTAACATTTAGTCTGTCGAGTTTTTCAAGTTCTAAACACTGCTCTTTGTACAATAAAAAATTTTCAGAAAAATTTTTTACAATATTATTTTGTTGAGAAAGGTTATCAATTAAAGAAAAAAAGAAATTATCATTAGAAAGCATTAAAGATTCATGCTGAGTATGAATGTCTATTAACTTTTTTCCGATTAAATTCAATAAATCTAAATTAGTTGGAGTGTCATTAACAAAAGATCTAGATTTTCCATTGGGTAAAATCTCTCTTCTTAAAATAGTTTGGTCAAAATAATCTATGTTGTTTTTATCAAAAATTTTTTTAATATTAATTTTTTTTAAACAAAACTCAGCTTCAATTATGCATTTAATATTATTATTTTTTAAAATTTTATGATCTGCTCTCTTTCCAATTACCAAAGAAAGGGCATTTAGAAGAATAGACTTTCCCGAACCAGTATCACCAGTAATAGTAGAGAAACCATTACTAAAATTAATTTCTAGTTCATCAATTAAAGCGAAATTTTTTATAAAAATTTTTGTAAGCAAATTGTTAGTTTATAAATATTTTAAACAATTCTTTAAATTAACAAATTATCTTACTTGATACCATTTATTTGAATAAAAAGGAGCAATTTTATTTAAGTTATTATAAAGTATCTCTGTATTAAGTCCTGGTCCAGAAGAAAATATGTCAACAATTTCATCGGATTTTGTTTCAAAAAATAATTTTAAAAGAAGAGAATTAGAGGTTCTTCTATCTGTTTTTCCTAAAGAAAGAATGGAGTTCAAAATATTGTTTTTTGAAAGTAAAATGTTTTCATGCATTAAATCAAGACCCTCCGCATGATAATTATATATCATATCCCTAAATTCAATTGAATTAATTGAGTTAAGGTTCTCAATTAGCCAGAACTTATTAATTCTTCCTCCAGAATGATTAGAATTCCAACCCAATCCTGAACTTTGAATTGCTAGATTTAATATTTCTTGAGATTTGTTGTAAAATTGTTTTCCGGATTTCTTAATATAAGAATCTGAATCTATTCCTAATATGATGTTTATGTAAAATGAAATTAGAGAAGCAAGATTAGATTGGTATTGATTTTCATTATAAAACAAAGGCTCAAATTCAACAAGTTCAAATTGAAAATTTTTCTCAACAAAATTAAATAAAGGAGTTTGATAAGTTGAGTTTAAAACTGGTCTTAAAGATTGAAATTGAAAATTTGCAGTAAAATTATTGTCAGAATAATTAGTTACAGTAATTAATAAACTTAAATCAATTTTTTCATAATCAAGAATCTTATTATTTGTCCAAGAGGAAGTATTAATAAAAGTTGAAATTGATTTTTCTAGGTTGTCAAAAACAGACTTATTTGTTTGATTTATCAAATTAGAATTAACTATAACCTCACCCTCTATTTCTTGAGAAAAAATTAGATTAGTGAAAAAAAATATTAAAATAATTTTAAACAATTTCATCCATCAATTTAATAACTTGATTAAATATATCAACAGAAACTTCATTCTTACTTTTCAATTTAAATTTAGAAATTTGGTTTTTTTTGTTTATAAAGGTTATTTTATTTGTATCATAACTAAACCCAGCACCTTTATCATTTAATGAGTTTAACACAATTGCGTCTAGATTTTTTTTCGCAATTTTTTTAGTAGCATTTTCTATTTCATTATCTGTTTCAAGGGCAAATCCTATTAATAATTGATGTTCTTTTTTTAATGTTCCTAAATGATTAAGAATATCAACATTAGGAACTAAATCAATAGATAAATTTATATTATTTGTTTTTTTAATTTTATTTAAAATTTTATTTTTTGGTTTAAAATCAGAAACGGCTGAAGAAAGAATTGAGATATCTGAAACTGGAAAAAACTCTTTAGCTTTAACAAACATCTCATCAGCTGTAATAACATCAATAACCTTAATATTAAAGTTATTTACTGACAAACTTGTAGGTCCGGTAATCAACACTACTTCTGCGCCTAACATAGATGCAGTTTTAGCCAAAGCAAATCCCATTTTTCCGCTTGAAAAATTCCCTATAAAACGAACAGCATCAATTGGCTCATAAGTTGGCCCTGCCGTGATTAAAATCTTTTTTCCATAAAGTTTTAATCCTTTAATGATATGACTTGTTATAAAATCAATTATCTGATCAGGTTCTTGCATTCTTCCTTCTCCTTCTAATCCACTTGCTAAAAACCCTGAATTAACTGGAATATGAATGTTTCCAAAATCAATTAACATTTTAATATTTAATTGATTTGCTTTATTTTTATGCATATCTAAATCCATGGCAGGAGCAAAATAAACAGGGCATTTTGAAGATAAATAAGTGGCAATCAGTAAGTTATCAGCACTTGCCGAAGCCATCTTAGATAATGTATTTGCTGTTGTTGGGGCTATAATCATATAGTCTGCCCATAAAGATAATTCAACATGATTATTCCATAATTCATTTTGATTATCCTTATTGAAAAAGTCTGATAAAACCGGTCTTTTTGAGAGAGTTGATAAAGTCAAGGGTGTTACAAAATCTTTAGCACTAGTTGTCATAATAACCTGAACGTTTGCGCCAGATTTAATTAAAAGTCTTACTAAAAAAGTTGATTTATAAGCCGCAATGCCTCCTGAAATTCCTAATAGAATGTTTTTTCCATTTAGAATAGACATTTTCTATTCTTTAATTTCAGTATGTCTGTAGTATACTTTCTCTAATAACCAATTTTCTAAAGCCATAGCGTGAGCTTTGGGTAGCTTTTCATAAAATTTAGAAACCTCTATTTGTTCTTTGTTTTCAAATATTTCATCTAAACTTTCAGTAGGACTAGCAAACTCTTCTAACTTATCTATTAATTCTTTTTTAATAGATTCGTTAATTTGAATTGTTCTTTTAGAAATGATAGATATAGCTTCATATATATTATCTGTTTGAGCTTCTACAACATTTCTATCATATGTTATTGTAGTAAGGGGAGCATTAGTCTTTTTAAAATCCATAATTTTTTTTTAACTGAATCTAATTATTTGCAAATATAGTGATTTCTTGATCGATTAACTTGAGTAATTTATTTGATTTTTCAATATATTTGGACTCAGGGTATGTATTTAATAATTCATTAAGAATATTTTTAGCATCACCAAGTCTTTCAGCTTTTTTAGAATAAACACTATTTATTGCTAGTTCATAGGATGAATTAAATAAATAATATAAAGCATCTTCTCTGTACGGTGTTCCTGGATAATCAGATATAAAATCGTCTAAAACAATAATAGCAGATTTGTAATCTCTAATTGTATTGTATTGCTTGGCTATTTCAAAAGCTTTAAACTCTAATTTCAATCTAAGTTCTTGAACTAAATCATTAGCTTCAGACATTTTTTCAGAGTTGGGATAAAAATTAATAAACTCTTGCAATTTATCTATAGCTTCAAGAGTCTCTTTTTGATCTAAACTATGAGTAGGTGAAACTTTATAGTAAGAATATGAAGCTAAATAGTTAGCTTCTTCAACTTTTTGACTTAGTGGATATGCTTTTGAAAAACTTTCAAATTCATAAGCAGCGGTAATATAATTTTTCATGTTAAGTAATGAGTTAGCGTAGAAAAATGTAACTCTTTCACCTTGAGGTTTACCTCTATATTTAGGTTTAATTTGTTCAAACAATCTAGTTGCTCTTCTAAACTCCTGATTTTCATAATATTTTTCTGCAAAATCATACTTAACTTTCATGTCTTCGTTCTTAAGAACTCTCTGGAACTCATTACAAGAAGATAAAGTGATAAGAAAAAATCCTAGTAGCAGTAATAATTTTTTTTTCAACATATCGCAAATTTAATATTTTTTTTCTCAATATAAATCTCTAAAACAGATTATAATTAAAGTGTTAAATAAAACTTATTTATTTAAAAATTTTTCAATTTCTAAATACAACTCTTTTGAAGAAGACATTAAAGGTAATCTTAGATGATTTTGACATAATTTTTTAATTGACAATGCTGCTTTTAACCCAGTTGGGTTGCCTTCTTTGAAAAGAAGATTTAATAATGGATTAATTTTATCAAACTCTTTTTTAGCCTTCTCTTCATTGCCTTCAATAGCAAGATTTATAATATTTCTAAAATTCTGAGGAATACAGCCTGCAGCTACTGAAATAACACCATCAGCTCCCATTAAAACACTTTGATAAGCTGTATCATCATCACCTGAAATTATTAAAAAATTATCAGGTCTATTAGAAATTAATTTAAACATTTTATCCAAATTTCCACTTGCTTCTTTTATCCCAATTATATTTTCATGGGTATTAGCTAATTTTATCGTAGTAGAATGATCCATATCACACCCTGTTCGAGTTGGTACGTTATATAACATTACTGGTAATGGAGAAGATTTAGAAATGGCTGAAAAATGCTCATACAAACCACTTTGTGAAGGTCTATTATAGTAGGGTGTTACTGAAAGTACTGCACAGAATCCAGATAAATCAGCATTAGATATGTAATTAACTACTGACCGCGTGTCATTAGATCCAATTCCGATTAATAAAGGAACTCTGTTATTGTTAGCTCTAATAAAAGCATTTCTAGAAAGAATTTTTTCTTCTTCATTTAAAGTTGACGATTCTCCTGTAGTTCCTTGAACTACAATGTAGTCAATTCCATTTTTTATTAAAAATTCAACCATTGTATTAATTGAACCTAAATCAACTGACAAGTCTTTTTTAAAAGGTGTAGCTATAGCAACGCCAGTCCCTTTAAGTTTGTGAAATAAATTCTTCATTTAATTAAGTTTAAATATTTGATCAACTCTATTTTGAAACTTTTAAATTTTTTTATTTTATTTGAAAAAATCAAGTCATTTAGTTGATTCTCTGCAGATTCAAAACCAACTCTAAATTTAGCTTTTGTTTTTGAAGATAAAAGTGTTAATAATGGACTAGATTTAAAAAAGTTAATTAATAAATCATAATCCTTAGAAATGAATTCTAGGGAATCTTTTCCAGTTAAATTACCATAAAACGAAACACATTCTGGAGTGATGTTCATATTTGAAAAAACATTAAATGTATTTTTATCTTCTTGAAATGTTATAATTTTTAAGTCTTTTTCTTTTAAACCAATTGAATTAGCTAAATCAATAAACACATCTACCGATATTGGGAAACTTGGATCTACAATACATCCTAAAGACTTTATTGGATTAGGCTTAATTCTAATTTGTTCACTAAGATCAATTAAGGATTTATTAACCTTTTTTCTAAGAAGCTTTTGATGTAGTGACTTAAAAATCATATATTTAAAAACTAATATAAAATTACATATTTCATCATTGAAAACTAAATTATATTTAAATAATAATTACTTCAGACTTTTTATTATAGTTATAACAATAATGTTATTTTCTTGTGTTGGAGAAAATTATACGATTCAAGATGGTAAAGGTCTTAACATAAGAATTGTCGATAGTTTAAATAGTGATAGTGAGCTGAATTTAATTATTTCACCATTTAGAGATAAAATAAAAGATCTTGAAAAAAATATAGGATACTCAATTAAATCTCTAAGTGTTAGAGATGGAATATTAGAATCGTCATTAGGAAATTTGATCGCTGATATTTTAATAGAAGAGTCCAATCCGATTTTTAAAAGCATTACATCTAAAAATATTGATTTTTGTTTATTAAACTATGGTGGAATAAGAGGGACTTTAAATAAAGGAGTAATTACTCAATATGATATATTTACCATAATGCCTTTTGAAAATACATCAACTGTTGTTGAACTTAGCGGCGAGAAAGTTTTAGAATTAATAAACTATTTAAACAACGAACAAAAAGCACACCCAGTTTCTGGAATTAGATTAGAGTTTGAAGGAGATAAAGTAAATAATGTGTTAATTAATAAAAAAAAATTCAACATTAATAAAACATATTATGTTTTAACTTCTAATTTTCTTCAAGAAGGAGGTGATAAAATGATGTTTTTTAAAGATCCTCTAAAACTTTTTTCTTTAAAAACAAACATAAGAGATGTTCTTATAAATTACATTGTTAAAATAGACACTATTGTCAGCAATAAAGATAATAGAATAATAAAAAATTAATGAAAAGAAGACTCTTTATAGATAAAATTACTTCGTCAACAGTTTTTGGTTTAACTTTTCCGTTATTAAGTTTTGAAAAAACAGATTTTAATTCTAAAAAAATAACAATTCTTCACACGAATGATGTTCATAGTCACATAGATCCATTCTCTTCAAATGACCCTTTAAACCCTAATGGCGGTGGTGTAATTGCAAGAGCTAAAATGATTAATTTATTTAAAAAAGAAAACCCTAACACTCTTATTCTAGATGCTGGTGATGTTTTTCAAGGAACTCCATATTTTAATTTTTTTGAAGGAGAGATTGAATTAAAATTAATGAGTAAAATGGGCTATAATGCATCTACTCTTGGAAATCACGAATTTGATAACGGCTTGAAAAAATTAGCAAAATCTTTAAAACATGCAAATTTTTCTTTTTTAAATTCTAATTACACCTTAACAAACACACCATTAGAAAATAAAATTAAAGAATATGAGATTTATAAAATAGATAATGTTAGAATAGGAGTATTCGGATTAGGAGTTGAGTTAGATGGTCTTGTAGAGAAAAAGTTATACAAAGGTATTAAGTATTTAGACCCTATAGAGATAACCCAAGACATCACACACAAACTAAAGAATCAATATAACTGTGATATAATAATATGCTTATCTCATCTAGGTTATAGTTACAGTAAAAGTGAAGAGATTATGTGTGATATAATATTGGCAAAAAAAACAAAAGACATTGACCTTATAATTGGGGGGCATACTCATACATTTATGGACAAACCAGTAAAAGTTAAAAATTTAGTTGGCAAAAATGTAATGATTAATCAAGTCGGTTGTTTTGGAATCAATCTTGGGAAAATAGATTTTTATTTGTCTAATAACTCTGTTACAGAAAAAACTAAATCTATAAAAGTTTAGTTTTTATCATTTCTATTAATTCATTTTCTGATATTATTGGAATTTCTAATTTTTTTACTTTAGAAAGTTTACTAGGTCCTATGTTGTTTCCTCCTAACAAAAAGTTTGTTTTTGAAGAAATGGACGAGGACACCTTTCCACCGTTCATTTCTATAATACTTTTCAATTCATTCCTTGAATAATTATTAAAAACTCCTGAAATAACATAAATATATTCAGATAAAACATTAGTGATTGGCATGTTAGATTCTTTAATTTCAAACTGCAGACCTATATCTTTAAGTCTATTAATGGTTTTTATATTTTCTTGATCACTAAAAAATTCTAAAACACTCTCTGATATTCTACCACCAATTTCATCAACTAAAAGTAAATCGTCTAAACTAGCAGACATCAAGTTATCAATGGATTTAAATTCTGCTGCTATTTTTTTTGCAACAGTTTGACCTACATGTCTAATTCCTAAGCCAAATAAAACTCTTTCAAAATTAATTTTTTTTGAATCTTCTAATCCTATAAATATATTTTCTACTGACTTTTCAGCCATTCTCTCAAGAGGAAGTATGTCTTCTTTTTTAAGATCATACAAGTCAGCGTAGTTTGAAATCAGATCATTAGAGTACAACAAATCAATAGTTTCGTTTCCTAAACCATTAATATCCAATGCTTTTCTAGAGATAAAATGTTGAATTCTTCCCTTTACCTGAGGAGGACAATTGTTATAATTCAAGCAGTAATGATGTGATTCTGATTCATACCTAGAAAGAAGGGTAGAACAAGAAGGGCAGTTTTTAATAAATTTAATTTTTTTAGAAATAGAAGCTCTTTTTGCTAAATCTACACCAACAATTTTTGGAATAATTTCACCTCCCTTTTCTACTTTAACAACATCATTTAAACATAGATCTAACTTGTTTATTTGATCTTGATTATAAAGTGAAGCTCGTTTTACATAAGTTCCACCTAAAAGAACAGGTTCGAGGTTAGCTACAGGTGTTATTGCACCTGTTCTTCCAACTTGATATGAAACGCTTAATAATTTTGTTGAAATTTGTTCTGTTTTAAATTTATAAGCTATTGACCACCTAGGATACTTTGATGTAAAACCAAGTTCATTTTGATGAATAATATCATTTACTTTTATTACAATCCCGTCTATCTCAAAATTTAAATCAACTCTATTACTCTCCCAATAATTAATATATGACATTACTTCATCTAAGCTATTACAAAGCTTATAAGTGTTAGAAATATTAAATCCCCATTCTAAAGCATTTGACAAGTATTCATTTTGAGTTTTAAAATCTTGTTTAGAGCTAACTATTTGATATAGAAAACATTTCAAAGGTCTTTTAGCAACTTCTGAACTATCTTGAAGCTTTAAACTTCCAGAAGCAGTATTCCTAGGGTTCATGTATGGCTCTAATCCATCTAAGAATCTTTTTTTATTCATTATTAAAAAATCATTTTTTTCAATAATTATCTCACCTCTAATCTGAAATTTACTTGGAAAGGAACCTTTTAATTTTAAAGGAATAGTTTTGATGGTTTTAATGTTTTCAGTTACATCATCTCCTTGAACACCATCTCCTCTAGTTACGGCTTTTGTTAATCTTCCATTTTCATATGTTAAATTAATAGAGACTCCATCAAATTTCAATTCACATAAATACTTAAGGCTATCGTCTTCTAAATTTTTAAACAATCTATCGTTCCAATCTTCTAAATCATTTTTAGAGTAAGAATTATCCAAAGAATACATTGGGAAATCATGTTTAACAGAATTAAAAGTTTTAATCACGGCTCCTCCTACTCTAATTGTAGGTGAATTAACGTCGTTATATTGAGGGAATTGTTTTTCTAAATTTATAAGTTTCTTAAGTTTTGAATCAAAATCATAATCACTTATTTTAGGCATATCTAAAACATAATAATAGTAATTATGAAGATGTAATTCATCTCTTATTTTTTCAATATTCTTCTTTACTGGATTCATTTATAAACTAGCTTTTATTATTCTATTTTTCGATCTAAAATCTTTTTTTAATTCAATATCGTAAAAACCTGCTTTAATCAAAAGCTTTGAAACACTTTGATTTTGATTTTCATTAATTTCAAAAAACACACTACCATTAGCATTTAGATTACTCTTAGCAAAATCAATTATCTTAGAGTAAAAAAACAAAGGGTCCTTATCTTCAACAAATAGTGCTTTGTGAGGTTCAAAAAGTAAAACATTGTTTTTCATACTATGCTTTTCACTATTACAAATATAAGGTGGGTTAGATACAATTATATCAAATTTTTTATTCGTTTTAATTGAGTTTACATCTTGAATTTCAAATAAAACTTTCACTTTATTTAATGATGAATTTTTTTTAGCCAAATCAATAATATCTTGATCGATGTCCCATGCAGTAACCTTTGATGATTTTAAAAATTTAGCTAATGAAATTGCAATACACCCACTTCCAGTTCCAATATCTAGTATTTTTTTATTAATAGGCTTATCAATTAAAACCCATGAAACCAATTCTTCAGTTTCTGGTCTAGGAATAAGAACTTTATTATTTACATAAAACTTTAAGTTCATAAATTCTGACTCCCCAACAACGTATTGAATAGGCATATTTTTCTCTAAAAGCTGAATAGCCATTAATAAATTTGATTTTTGAGAATCACATACTAAATAATTTTGATCTAAAATATATTTCAACCTATTAACACCACAGTAATGTTCAATCAACCAGAAAAAAAATTCTTCTAATTCTTTTTTATCAATTTTAGAATCTAATGTTTGAAAAAATTGATTACGATATTCAATTAATGTCATTATATTTTTTTTAACATCCATACAGGACAAGAAGTGTGACCAGTATTTCCTAAAGGTTTATCTAGATATTTGAAACCTTGCGATAAATATAACATTTGAGCTGATTTCATGTTATTCATTGTCTCAATATAACACATATCATATTTGTATTTTACAGCTTTACTAATGCATTTTTTTATCATTTTTTTTCCTAATCCAATCCCTCTTGCATCTTTTAAAAAATACATTTTCTGAAGTTCACAAATATTTTCTTTTGAATTTTTTAATTGAGAAATTCCTGCACCTCCAAAAATTTTATTATCATTTTCTATTACAAAATAAGTACTTCTGTAATCCTTGTAAGCTTTACTCATTTCCTTCAATTCAGGGTCACTTAATGCCGTTCCTTTTTTAGGCACCCCAAACTCAATCATTACAGAGCTTAAAACAGTTTTTAATTCTTTATTATCAAATTCATCAATCTCTCTTATAACCCACTCTAGCTTACCTTCCATTTTTTAGATTAATTTTGTATTGTGAAGATACGTCATATATATATTAAAGAAAATCTTACTTATCAATTATGAATAATTATTCCTATCATGAACATTATATGTCACGATGCATCGAAGTTGCAAAAAAAGGGAAAGGAATAACTTATCCAAATCCTTTTGTAGGATGTATAATAGTTCATAACGGTGTTATAATTTCTGAAGCATTCTCTAGTAAACATGGAGGAAATCATGCTGAAGTAAATGCTATAAATAATGTAAAAAATAAAAGTTTATTAAAAAACTCTACGCTATATGTAACTCTAGAACCTTGTTCGCATTTTGGGAAAACACCACCATGTTGTAATACCATAAACAGTTTCCAAATACCAAAAGTTATCATAGGAACTTTAGACAAAAGTGAAAAAGTAAATGGAAAAGGAGTTAGTTTTTTAAAAAACAATAAGATAGATGTTATTGTAGGTGTTTTAGAAAATGAGTGCAAAGAGTTACATAAAAACTTTCTTCACTTTAACAAAAATAAAAGACCTTATATTATTTTAAAATGGGCGCAATCAAAAGATGGATTTATTTCACCAAAAAACAAATTAAAATCAAAACCATTTTGGATTAGCAATGCCAAAAGTAGACAGATAGTTCACAAATGGAGGTCAGAAGAACATGGCATTTTAATAGGTTATAATACTGTAATTAAAGATAATCCCATTTTAAATGTAAGGGACTACAAAGGGGTAAACCCAACTAGAATAATAATAGATAAAGAAAATAGTTTGAATAAAAATTATAAAGTTTTTAATACTGAAGCTAATACATTGGTAATAAGTAAAAAGGAAATAGATTTTTCAAAAATAATATCAAATGAAATTTGTGATTTTTTATATCAAAAAAAAATACAATCGGTTATAGTCGAGGGTGGGAAAAAAACTTTAGATGATTTTATCAATAATAACAACTGGGATGAAGCTAGAATTTTCAAAAGTACTGTTATCATTAAGGAAGGAACTAAAGCACCTAAAATTAATGGGGAAATTATTTTTAAAGAAAATGTAGATTCCGACACAATTATTTTCATGAAACCTTCCCAATCGCTTTAAGGATATTCTCAGGGCATCTCATAGGCTTGTTAGTTTTAGAATTCAAAAAAACTAACTTGACATAACCTAATGTTATTACTTGACCGTCTCTTTTAATCTCAAAATCAAATTCAATCATATAAGAAGGTGTTCTTTTAAGTTTAGTTTTTAAAATCAACTTGTCATCAAATAAAGCTGGTTGTTTAAAGTTTATTGACAATTCAATTACTGGAAGTAAAATACCTTCTTCTTCCATTTTTTTATATGAAATACCTAATTTTTTAAGCCATGTTATTCTGCCAATTTCAAAATATTTTACATAATTTCCATGATAAACAAATGACATTTGATCAGTTTCACTGTATCTAACCAAAATTTCTATTTCATCTTCCACAATGTGTGTTTTTTAGTAATTAAAAATAATACTCATAATATGGACAAAAAAAAATTAAAATTCAATAGCAAAATGATTTTTTTTTAATAAAAATTTACACATATTTGTGAAATAGATTTGATTAATAATTTTTTTACATTATTATTAACTTCTTAACAACCAACAATACCTTTAAATAAATGATTAATACAAAATCTGTATGGGAGAATTGTCTAAAATTCATAAAGGACAATATACAGATTCAAGCTTATAAAACTTGGTTTGAACCGATCAAACCAATTAAGTTAGAAAATAATATTCTAAGTGTTCAAGTTCCTAGTAAATTTTTTTATGAGTGGCTCGAGGAACATTATGTAAAACTACTCAAATTAGCTTTAACTAAAGAGCTTGGTGAAAATGCAAGACTAGTCTATGTTATTAAAATGGAAAATACATATGGAAATTTAAAACCATTTACAGAAACAATACCAAGTCAATACAAAGCTAATATAGCATCTCAAAAAGTTGATGTCAATTTCAGCAACTTACAAACTGAATTAAAGAATCCATTTATTATCCCTGGGATAAAAAATTTAAAAGTTGATTCACAATTAAATCCAAACTATACATTTGAAAATTTTCTTGAAGGGGATGCCAACAGATTGGCTAGATCAGCTGGTTTAGCTGTTTCTAATAAACCTGGAGGAACTTCTTTTAACCCTCTACTTATATTTGGAGGTGTTGGATTAGGAAAAACCCACCTTGCTCATGCCATTGGAGTTAATGTTAAAGAAAAATTTCCTGAAAAAACTGTGTTGTATATTTCAGCTGAAAAATTCACTCAACAATATGTTGAATCTGTAAAGAAAAATAACAGAAATGATTTTATTCATTTTTATCAAATAATTGATGTATTAATTATTGACGATGTTCAATTTTTTTCTGGAAAAACTGGAACACAAGATGTTTTCTTTCATATTTTTAATCATTTACATCAAAATGGCAAACAGGTTATTTTAACGTCTGACAAAGCGCCTGTTGACATGCAAGATATAGAGCAAAGACTTCTTTCTAGATTTAAGTGGGGGTTATCTGCTGAGCTTCAAAGACCTGATTATGAAACTCGTGTATCAATTTTAAAAAATAAACTATTTAGAGATGGTGTAGAAATATCAGATGATGTCATTGATTATGTTGCTAAACATATTAAAGTTAATGTTAGAGAACTTGAAGGAGCGATTATTTCATTAATTGCGCAATCATCATTTAACAGAAAAGAAATAACAGTTGATTTAGCAAAAAGTATAGTTGATAAATTTGTAAAAAACACTAAGAGAGAAGTTTCTATTGATTACATTCAAAAAATTGTTTCCGAATACTTTCAAATGGATGTTTCAACTCTTCAATCAAAAACAAGAAAACGTCACATTGTTCAAGCTAGACAGTTAGCTATGTTTTTTGCAAAGAAATTCACAAAAGCATCCTTAGCTAGTATTGGTTCACAAATAGGTCATAGAGATCACGCTACAGTTCTTCACGCATGTAAAACTGTAGATAATCTGTCATTTACTGATAAACAGTTCAGAAAATATGTAGAAGATCTTTCTAAAAAATTCACTGTTTAGATAAAACTAAAATCATATTGTTTTTAAATTTAAATAATGGCAAAAGGTAGATTGTACTTAATCCCAAACTTATTAGGCATTACATCTACGCATAACTTACCAAACTATCAAAAAGAAATAATAGAAAGAATTCAACATTATATATTTGAAAATGAGAAGCCTGGAAGAGCTTTTATTAAAAAAGTCTGTCCAAAAAAAAATCAATCAGAATTAATTGTAAGTATTCTAAACAAAAAGACTTCAACCGAATATTTAAAAGATTTTTTAAAACCATGTTTAAAAGGTTTGGACATGGGTTTAATATCTGATGCTGGTTGTCCTGGAATAGCCGATCCAGGATCTAGTATAGTTTCTGAAGCATATGATTTAGGTATAAAAGTTAATCCTCTTGTTGGACCATCATCTATATTTTTAGCATTAATGGCATCAGGTATGAATGGTCAAGAATTTAAGTTTAATGGATATCTGCCAATCGAAAAAGTTAGCAGAAAAGAAAAAATTAAAAAACTAGAAATAAATTCTTTGTCATCAACACAAATATTCATGGAAACACCATACAGAAATGATAATTTATTAAATGATTTACTCAAATATTTAAAACCTTCAACTAAGCTTTGTATTGCTTGTGATATAACACTAAGTTCAGAGTTTATTAAATCAGATACAATTACAAATTGGAAAAAAGAAAATTATAGCTTCAACAAAAGACCTTCTATATTTTTAATTCAATCAGAGTAAATAAGTTTAGGATTTTTTATAGGTTTAACTGAGGACAAATCATAATTAGAAAAATAATCAATATAAAAAGATATTGAAGTTCCAAAAGCATCTTTTTTATTCCACTCACCATTCCTTCTCAAATATTTCTTCACATTACCTGCTCCAGACAAGTGAGCTGCAGCAATAATTCCAGATTCAGTAATTTTAACTCCGTTAATAACACTCCCAACGAACCAGTTGATATCCTTTCTTAATATCCACTTATTTCTTTTTACATTTATCAAAAACACTTTTTCTTGTATATAAGGGCTAGTAATAAAATTGTCAATATCTGTAATTTCATACATTTTCAAAGTGTTTAAATTAAATTGATATTTACCTAAATATCCCAATTTATTAACAACACCATAACGTCCTCCAGACTCCTTGAAAGCAAGACTTTCTTTAAAGCCATTAAAGTCATCAATTAAATAAATTAGGTTTGAAGAAACCGGTTGTTCAAACGGGAGGACTGAATAGTTTGAATTTTTATTAAAACTATTTTCTTTTGTTTTGAATAAAGGGTTAATGAAAGAACTATTTAAAAATAAAACTACAATGGAAAGGATTTTATAAAACCTATAATTTTTCACGATTAAATTAATTTATAAAATAATGCACAAACATACATAAATTTTTAAATATATGTAAAACAGATACTTATCTCTTTATTTTGTTTTTTCTTAACCATGAAGTATACTGTCTTTTATTTATATTATGCTTGGAAAGAGTTTTAGCGAACATATGGTAACCAGGTCTTTTAACATCTGCAACAAAAAATAGATAATTATGACTTTCCAGATTCAATACCGATTCAATTGAAGATAAGTCAGGCATATAAATCGGCCCCGGAGGTAAACCTTTATTTAAATAAGTATTAAAAGGGGATTTTATTTTTAAATCTCTGTACAATACTCTTCTAATTTTAGAGTCAAATCCTTTCTTTAGTTTTATAGTATAAATGACTGTAGGATCGGCTTGTAATTTCATTCTTTTTTTTAACCTATTGTAATAAACGCCTGAGATTGTTGGTCTTTCATCTACTTTCGGTGTTTCTCTTTGAACTATTGACGCTAAAACTGAGACTTCTAATGGATTTAATCCATATAATTTAGCTTTATCAATTCTTGATGAGTTCCAATATGTATCATAATATTTTAGCATCTTGTCTCTAAATTGGTCAGCACTTGTATTCCAATAAAACTCGTATGTATTTGGAAGAAATATTGCAAAAACAGATTCTTCAGTTAAACTGTTATCATTTAAAAAACTCTTTTCAAAAAATGAATTCAATAGAGACAAACTATCAGCTTCAATTAAACCTGATATTTTAGACCCTAAATCTTGTATCCTTTCAATGTTATTAAACGTAACCTTAACTGGAATATTTTTTGACCTAAGAGACGTTATTATGTCTTTATTAGAAAAACCTCTTTTAATTTCATATCTACCTGCTTTAATATTATAAAAATATTCTTTCTTTTTAGCAGCATTAAAAAAAGTTGTTGTGTCTGTAAGAAATGGACTGATTTGTTTTTTTAAATTAATAATACCAGACCCAGTTTGAATATAAATAAAAATTTTTTCTTCAGAGAAACTTGTGTTCTCCTTGTAAAAAGTATTGTAATAACTATATAAATATGCAAAGGATAAAATCAAAAAAGCTATCACACCTATTATTATAACTATTTTTTTTTTTTTCATTTTTCTATAATATAAACTCCCCTTTATAAACTAACTCTACATTTCCTGACAAAATAATTTTTTCAAATCCAATATTCATTGGTGTAAATTCCACATTCAAAATACCTCCATTTGTATTGATTTTTAAATTTTTCAATTTAGTTTTACCTAAATGGTACATCGCCAAAGCGACTGCAGTAACTCCAGTTCCACAAGATAGAGTTTCCATTTCAACTCCTCTTTCATACGTTCTAACATAGAATTCCGAATCAGAAATTACTTTTACAAAATTCACATTAATTCCCTGTTCTTTGAATTCAGAACTATTCCTTATCATCTTACCTTGAGTGAAAACATCAAAATCATCTAGTTCCTCAACAATTTGTATATAATGAGGAGAACCAGTATTAACAATTAAACCTTTCCCATATGCTTTAACGTTCAACACATCTTTCATTGAAAGAAAAACCTTGTTATCTACAACAGTTGCATAATGGTTTCCATCAAATGCATTAAATATTGTTTGATTTTTAATAAAATTATTATTTTGAGCAAACTTAACAGAGCATCTAGCTCCATTACCGCACATAGAACCTAAATTTCCATCTGAGTTAAAATACACCATTTCATAATCAGAATTTTTAGAAGGACATATAAGTATTAAACCATCTGAACCTATTCCTAGTTTTCTGCTACATAAACGACTAATTAACCTGTGATTTTTTTGCGGGAAATTTAATGACTCATTATTAATTATAATAAAATCATTTCCCGTACCTTGATATTTTTGAAATTTAATTTTCATTTATTTAACGAAGATATATAAAAAATTAAATGATGTTAAAAAGTAGTTAAATTATATTAGTCTAAGGTTTAAAAAATATAAATTTGTTTAAAATTTTAAATAATTAATAATGAAAAAAATTATTCTTCCATTTTTAGTTTCTATTTTAGGAGGTTTTATAGCTCTTTTTATTCATAATTTAAATTTTAATCATGAAAAAGATCTTGCCGAAACTAAAAACAGTAAACTGGTTAACATTTCATATGCTCCTAACGTAAATTCAGTTCCAAAGTCATCAACAGACTTTGTTGAAGCTGCAGAAAAAACTATCTACTCGGTTGTTCATGTTAAAAATACTAGCGTTTCAAAGAGTCAATCATCATTATGGGGCTATTTTAACGATAATCAAAGCGATAGGACAAAAGTAGGAATGGGATCTGGTGTGATTATTTCAAGAGATGGATATATAATTACAAACACGCATGTTATTGAAAATGCATCTTCAATTGAAGTAACAACAAATAATAATAAAACTTATCAAGCAGACTTGATAGGTAGTGATAAAATTTCTGATATTGCAGTTTTAAAAATATTGGGTGAAGAAACATTCCCATATATAAGATTCGCTGATTCTGATCAAACTAAAATTGGAGAATGGGTATTAGCTGTTGGAAATCCATTTAATTTAACATCAACAGTTACTGCTGGAATTATCAGCGCTAAATCAAGAGATTTAAATGATTATGATTCTAAAAATCAATCTTTCATACAAACAGATGCTGCGGTAAATTCTGGTAATAGCGGCGGAGCGCTAGTTAACACTAACGGGGATTTAATAGGAATAAATACAGCAATTACAAGTGGGACAGGTGGTTTCGTTGGATATTCATTTGCAGTTCCTAGCAATGTTGCTCGAAAAGTATTTGAAGATATTATTGAGTTTGGAAATGTTCAAAAGGGGTTACTTGGAGTTACAGGGTTTGGACTAAACTCTAAAACAGCAAATGAATTAAATCTTTCATTAACTGAAGGTTTTTATGTTAATGATATTGAACCAGAGATGGGAGCTTCAAAAGCTGGAGTTATAAAAGGTGATGTGATTCTAAGTTTAGATAAATTAAAAATTGCAAAATTTTCAGATCTTTCAGGCTATTTAAGTGCCAAAAGACCTGGAGATATCGTATTAGTTGGTTTGATTCGTAATGGGAAGAAAATATCTTTAGATATTAAGTTAGAAAAAAATGAAAATATTGAATTTATTGGAATGCAGTTGAAAAACATATCTTTAGAAGAATTGGATAAGTTTAATGTTGATAGTGGAATAAAGATCTTAAGTCACAGGAATAATTCATTATATAGAATGGGTATCAAACCTGGATATGTATTGACAGAAATTAATGGTGAAAAGATTAAAAGCACTGATGACCTTTCTAAATTCAATAATAATATTAAAATAAATCAAATGACTTTTATAAGTCCAGAAGGTGAAAAAGAGAGGTTAATATTTGAATAAATGGTCAGAATAGATATAATTAGTGTTTTACCTGAGCTTATAGAAAGTCCATTTAATGCTTCTATAATAAAAAGAGCAATTGAAAAAAAAATAATTGAAGTGCATTTTCATAACCTAAAAGATTATGCTTCAAACAAAAGAAAACAAGTTGATGATTATCAATTTGGAGGAGGTTCGGGTATGGTTATGATGATAGAGCCAATTAATAAATGTATTGATCTCTTAAAAACTAAAAGAAGTTATAAAGAAATAATATACATGACACCCGACGGAAATATGTTGACCCAAAAAATTGCTAATAAATTATCAATTGAGGGAAATCTTATTGTCCTATGTGGCCATTACAAAGGAGTTGATCAAAGGGTTAGAGACGAGTTAATAACCATGGAGATTTCTATTGGTGATTATGTATTGTCAGGCGGAGAACTACCTGCAGCGGTATTATGTGACTCTATTATTAGATTGATTCCTGGAGTTCTTGGAGATGAGACATCAGCGCTCTCAGATTCCTTTCAAGACGACATGTTGGCTCCGCCAGTTTATACTAGACCAGCTAATTTCGAAAACTTAGAAGTTCCAAAGATTTTACTTTCTGGTAATAAAGCTAAAATTGAAGAATGGAGAGAAGAAAAAGCGTTAGAAAGAACAAAAAAAATGAGACCGGATATATTTAATTAATTTTTTTTTAGAATAAATAAAAAAAATGTAATTTCGCATCCAATTTGATATAACCACTGACGATATTCGTGGATGTTGTATCGATTAAATTTAAAATCTTACATAATGGAATCTTTAATAAAATTCGTTCAAGAAGAATTTGTAACGAAAAAAGAAATCCCAACTTTCAAATCAGGAGATACAATTACTGTTTATTACGAAATTCGAGAAGGAGAAAAGGTCCGTACTCAGTTTTTTAAAGGTGTTGTTATTCAAATTAAAGGAACTGGACTAACTAAAACATTTACTATTAGAAAAATGTCTGGTACAATTGGAATTGAAAGAATATTCCCTTTTAATTTACCTGCTATTCAAAAAATTGAAATTAACAAAAGAGGAAAAGTTAAAAGATCTAGGATTTATTACTTTAGAGAACTAAGAGGTAAAAAAGCTAGAATTAAAGAAATAAAAAGGTAAGATTACTTTGATATTTCTTTTTTAAAACACTTTATACCTATTTACAATAAACATTCTTTGACATTTATTTAAAAATTTATGAAAAAAATCATAGTTAATAATCCAGTCGTAGAGCTTGATGGTGATGAAATGACAAGAATTATTTGGGATTTTATAAAAACCAAATTAATTCTTCCATATATTGAACTTGATATTAAATATTTTGATTTAAGTGTTGAAAGTAGAGATGCTACAGATGATCAAATCACTATTGATTCAGCTGAAGCTATAAAAAAATATAATGTAGGTATTAAATGCGCAACTATTACACCTGACGAAGACAGGGTTGTTGAATTTGGATTAAAAAAAATGTGGCGTTCTCCAAATGGAACTATTAGAAATATTGTAGGTGGGACAGTTTTTAGAGAGCCTATAATAATGAGTAATGTTCCTAGATATGTTCAAGGTTGGACTAAACCAATATGTATTGGAAGACATGCTTTTGGAGATCAATACAAGGCTACTGACATTGTTACTAAGGGAAAAGGAAAGTTAACTATGACTTTTTCTCCTGAAGATGGTAGTGAGGCTAAAACTTGGGAAGTTTATAACTTTCAAGAAGATGGTGTTGCTATGAGTATGTATAATATCGATTCATCTATTTATGGTTTTGCAAGATCTTGTATGAATCAAGCTTTAACTAAGAAATGGCCCTTATACTTATCTACAAAAAATACCATTTTAAAGGCTTACGACGGAAGGTTTAAAGATATATTCCAAGAAATTTTTTCTACAGAATTTGAAGATAAATTTGAAAAAGCTGGCATTACATATGAACATAGATTAATTGATGATATGGTCGCTGCTGCAATGAAATGGAATGGAGGGTTTGTGTGGGCTTGTAAAAATTATGATGGAGATGTTCAGTCAGACACAGTTGCTCAAGGATTTGGATCGCTAGGATTAATGACTTCTACTTTAGTTACTCCAGATGGAATAACTATGGAAGCTGAAGCAGCTCACGGAACTGTTACAAGACATTTTAGAGAGCATCAAAAAGGAAATGAAACTTCAACTAACCCAATAGCTTCAATTTTCGCTTGGACTAGAGGCTTAGGACATAGAGGTAAACTTGATGAAAACCAAGAATTAATTGATTTCTGTAAAACACTTGAAGAAGTTTGTATAGAAACTATTGAAAATGGTAAAATGACAAAAGATCTAGCCTCACTAATTCATGGTAAAAACCTAAACAGATCACATTATTTAAACACTCAAGAATTTTTAGACAATATCAAAGATAATTTAGAGTTAAAATTTAAATAATTTTAATTTGTTAATATGGCATTATTGTTGTAGTTGTAGCATCATAATAAATTTGTATATGTATCGCTTTAAAGCAACACTATTAAAATTCATATTCTTACTTTTTTCGTTCATAAACTATTCACAAGAAAACTTTACTATAAGTGGTTATGTGCTAGATAAAGACAGTAATGAATCTATAATTGGTGCAAACATAATTATTCCAAGTATTAACTCTGGTACAATTACAAATACTTACGGATTTTTTTCAATAACACTTCCTAAAGAAAACTATGCAATTGAAATAAGTTCAATAGGGTATAAAAATATCTCAACTAAAATAAATCTTTTAAAAAATATTAATACTACATTTTTCTTAACGGAAAATGTCGAAAATTTAGAGGAAGTTGTTGTAATAAAAGATGTTGAAGAGATAGATATCACAAAACCAGTAATGAGTTTAAATATCTTGTCAAATCAGACAATCAAGCAAACACCAGTTTTATTTGGGGAATCAGATGTCTTAAAAACAATTCAATTACTCCCAGGAGTATCAAATGCTGGAGAAGGCACAGGTGGATTCAATGTTAGAGGTGGTAGTGCGGATCAAAATTTAATTTTATTTGATGAAGCTATAATATATAGTTCATCTCACTTGTTTGGTCTGTTTTCTATTTTTAATTCTGATGCAATAAAAGAAGTTAAACTTTTCAAAGGAGGGATACCCTCATCTTACGGAGGAAGACTTTCTTCTGTTTTGGATGTATATCAAAAAGATGGTAATAGCAAAAAACATAAGTTAAGCGGAGGAATTGGTATAATATCAAGTAGAATACTGGGTGAAGGCCCAATAAAAATGAATAAAGGATCGTATCTAGTTGCAACCAGGGGATCTTACGCTCATCTGTTCTTGAAATTTACTGATATTGAAAACGTAGCTTATTTTTACGATATTAACAGTAAATCAAACTATAAGATAGATAAAAACAACACCTTCTATTTCTCTGGATATTTTGGGAGAGACAAATTTAAACTTAACAACACATTTTCTAATACCTATGGAAACTCTACTTTAAATTTGAGATGGAATCATATAATTAATGAAAAAATATTTTCTAATACTTCTTTAATTTTTAGCGATTACTACTATGGGTTAACACTAAACTTCGTTGGGTTTGATTGGAATTCAGGAATTAAAAATTTAAACATCAAGTTTGATTTAAAAAATTATTATTCCAATAAAATTCAATTCAACTATGGATTAAATTCTATTTACTATGAGTTTAATCCTGGTCTAATTAAACCAATTAACCAATCAGGTATTAACTTTACAAAACTTGAAAGAAAATTTGCTTTAGAGAATGCAGCTTATTTTGATGTAGTACATAAAGTCTCTCCAAAAATGTCTCTAAGATATGGGTTTAGAGTAAATCAATTTTCAAGATTCAAGCAAGAGGGCCTCAATAGATATTTAAACGACAATTCTGTTACTTATGATCAAGATCTAGGTATTTATAAAGAAGCCAAAATAATTGGAGAATACCAAAACCCTAATGATTCAAAAACAATTAAATCCTTTTATAATTTTGAGCCTAGATTTAATTTTTCTTATAATTTTAACAATCAATCTTTAAAAGCTAGCTACAACAGATTAAATCAATACATTCATCTAATATCTAACACTAACGCACCTGCTCCATTAGATGTTTGGGCTCCTAGTGGACCTTACTTAAAACCACAGCAATTAGATCAATTAGCTTTAGGCTATCACTCTAAATTAAAAAATGGAAATAAATTAGAGACTGAAGTTTTTTATAAAAAAATTAAAAATAGACTAGATTATATACCTGGAGCTGATCTAGTTGCTAATGAGGCAGTAGAAAGAGTCTTATTGGCAGGGAAAGCCAGAGCATATGGGTTGGAGTTTCTATTTAAAAAGAATAAAGGAAGACACAATTACTGGATTGCTTATACCCTTTCTAAATCTGAGCAAAAAACTGAAGGACGTAATGATACTGAAACTGGAATTAATGGAGGGAATTGGTATAACACAGGTTACGATAAAACTCATGATTTTAGTTTTGTTTCAAATTTTAAATTAAATGATAAACTAACATTTAATGCTAATTTTATATTTCAAACAGGTCAACCAGTTAATTATCCAACTGGTCAATATACTTATATGGACCTAATTATACCAAATTATGGTGAACGCAATTCCAATAGACTTCCTAATTATCACAGATTAGATATTTCATTGACACTAAATTCTTACAAAAACAAAAATAGAAACTACAATAGCGAATGGGTTTTTGGCTTTTATAACATATATGACAGAGATAATGCAAATTCCATATCTTTTAAACAGAATGATAAAACTTTAAAAAATGAGGCAGTTCAATTATCGATTTTTGGAATTGTTCCAAGTATAACTTATAATTTTAAATTTTAAATGAAAAAATATATATTTTATATTATAGTTTTAATTTCTTTTAGCTGTGAAAAAGTTATAAATATTGATACAGATTACTCTGATGAAAGAATTGTCTTTGACGCTACAGTTTATAAAAATATAAATGAAACTTTTGCAACTGCATTAGTAAAAGTAAGTAAAACAGCTCCCTATTTTAATGAAAATAATACAGTAATTGAGGAAGCTGAGGTTTACATTAAAACCAAAAATGGAAATATCAACTTAAAATACAACTCTGAAAAAAAATATTATACAAATACAATTGATTATATAAATTTTGAAGAAGTTTATGAGTTCGTTGTTATATACGATGAGCAGAATTATTATTCTTCTGAAAAACTAATAAAAATTTCAGGTATAGAATCTGTAGTATTTGGAGATAGAAAATCACTTAATAAAGATGAAATAGAATTACTAATAACATTCACTGACCCTAAAGAAATTGGTGATTTTAATCTTTGGAAATTTGGACCAAAAGGAACGGAGAATAAATACGAATATTTAGTATCAAGAGACCTCTATACTAATGGGAATCAATTCACTTTTTCTTTTTTTATAAATAAAACTAAATATTTTAAAAATGATGAGTTTGTTTATATAGAAATGACAGGGTTAACTGAAGAAGGTTTTAATTACCTTAACATTTTAACTGCTCAAGCTGGAGCACAAAATGGCAGACCTTTTTCATCGGCAAGTGCAATTATTAAAGGGAATATTATAAATCAATCAAATCCTGAAAAATTTCCTTTAGGTTACTACAGAGCTTCTGAATTTGATTACTTTAGATTATCAAAAGAAGAAGCCCCAGATGGGTTTTTTGATTAAAAAATAATTTATGAACTTTGACAAAATTACTGAGGCAGATTCTAAATACGATTACTTAGAAAACAAGTCTATCAACCAACTTTTAGAGATAATAAATTCCGAAGATCAAACTGTTGCAATTTGTGTAAAAAAAGAAATACCTAAAATAAATAATCTTATTACAAAAGTAGTTTCTCAAATTGAAAAGGGAGGAAGACTTTTTTATATTGGTTCAGGCACCAGCGGAAGACTTGGTGTAGTAGATGCTTCCGAATGTCCACCTACATTTGGAGTAAATCATGATTTAGTTATTGGTATTATTGCTGGAGGAGATAAGGCTATAAGAAAAAGTATTGAAAATGCTGAAGATGATTTAAATCAAGGTTGGGAAGATCTCTTAAATTATAATGTTTCCTCAAATGATTTTGTTATTGGAATTGCTGCTTCAGGAACTACCCCTTATGTAATTGGTGCGTTAGAGAATTGTAATACAAATAAAATCCCCACAGGTTGCATCACATGTAATCCAGGCAGTCCAATATCATTAATGTCTAACTACCCTATTGAAGTTATGGTTGGTCCTGAAGTAATAACCGGGAGTTCAAGAATGAAAGCAGGAACTGCTCAGAAATTAATTTTAAATATGATTTCTAGTACCACAATGATAAAAATCGGTAAAGTTGTAGGGAACAAAATGGTTGATATGCAGCTTTCTAATTTGAAACTTGTAGACAGAGCTAATAAAATGGTAATGAATGCTCTGAACATTAGTTCTGAAGATGCTTCTAAATTACTAAAAAAACACAAAAGCGTTAGGTTAGCTATTAAAAATTTCAAAAAATGAAAAAAAATCATTTAGCTGAAGGGTTGAAAAAAATTTTTATTTCAATTTTTTTAATGTTTTTAGGGCCTACCATCCTTTTTCAATCATTTAAAAATGAGGATCACCCATGGTTTCTTCCAGTTTTAAGTGTAAGTATAGTAGTCTGTGTTTTATCTTTGTTTTATGGTGTCAAAGGTTTACAAAGTATTATGAATGCTATATTCAAAAAAAAAGACACTAAAGTTGTTAAGTAATTCAATGATCTTATCTTTGTTTGTAATTATATATAAAGTAAATAATGATTGAAATCACTTTTCCAGACGGAGCATCTAGATCTTTCGAATCTAACTCAACTCCATTTGATATTGCAAGGTCAATAAGTGAAGGTTTAGCTAGGAATATTATTTCGGCTAAATTCAATAATAATACAATCGAAACATCAACAAAACTAACTGAGAACGGAAATCTAGTTTTCTACACATGGAATGATCTTGAAGGGAAAAAAGCTTTTTGGCATTCATCTGCACACGTTTTAGCTCAAGTTCTAGAAGAGTTTTACTCAGGAATTAAATTAACAATTGGTCCAGCAATTTCTAATGGATTTTATTATGATGTTGATTTCGGAAATCATATCATGTCTGAAAAAGATTTTCCGAAAATTGAAAAAAGAATAATTGAAATATCAAGAGAAAAACACTTGTTTGAATTAAAATCAGTTTCAAAAGAAGAAGCATTAAGCTTTTATAAAAAACAAGGTAACGAATATAAGGTTGAATTAATAGATAACTTAAAAGATGGCACAATCACGTTTTGTAACCATAGTGATTTTACCGATTTGTGTAGAGGAGGTCATTTACCAAATACTGGATTTATTAAAGCCGTTAAGCTTTTAAGTGTTGCTGGAGCTTATTGGAGAGCTGATCAAAACAAAACTCAACTTACTAGAGTCTATGGAATTTCATTTCCAAAACAAAAGGAATTAAATGAACATCTTGAACTAATTGAAGAAGCAAAGAAAAGAGATCATCGAAAGATAGGAAAAGAACTTGAATTATTTACGTTTTCTAAAAAGGTTGGACTGGGACTTCCACTTTGGCTTCCTAAAGGAGCAGCATTAAGAGAAAGACTAGAAAATTTTCTTAAAAAAGCTCAAAAAAAAGCAGGATATCAACAAGTCATATCGCCACATATCGGAAATAAAGAATTATACGAAACATCGGGTCACTATCAAAAATATGGTCAGAGTAGTTTTCAGCCAATAACTACTCCTAATGAAGGAGAAGAATTTTTGTTAAAACCAATGAACTGCCCACACCACTGTGAAATGTTTAATTCTAAGCAATGGAGCTATAAAGATCTTCCCGTAAGATATGCTGAGTTTGGTACAGTTTACAGATACGAACAAAGTGGAGAGTTACATGGTTTGACAAGGGTTAGAGGGTTTACTCAGGATGATGCACATATTTTCTGTACACAAGAACAATTAAATGAAGAGTTTAAAAATGTTATAGACTTAGTACTTTATGTCTTTAAATCTCTAGGTTTTGAAAATTTTACAGCGCAAGTTTCTTTAAGAGATCAAAAAAATAAAGAAAAATATATTGGAAGTGACAAAGTATGGGAGGAAGCCGAAAATGCAATAATTAATGCTACAAAAGAAAAAAATATAAATTATAAAATTGAATATGGTGAAGCAGCCTTTTATGGTCCTAAATTAGATTTTATGGTTAAAGATGCTTTGGGAAGGGAATGGCAGTTAGGAACTATTCAAGTTGACTACAACCTTCCTGAAAGATTCGATTTAAGCTATATTAATAGTGAAAACAAAGTGAAAAGACCAGTGATGATTCATAGAGCTCCCTTTGGAAGTATGGAAAGGTTTATAGCTATTTTAATTGAACACACAGGTGGTAATTTTCCTTTATGGCTAGCTACAGATCAAGTTATGATTATTCCTGTAGGAGAAAAACATAAAAAATTCAGTGAAAAGGTTTTGAAATTACTAGAAAATGACGAAATTCGCGCACTTGCTGATTTAAGAAATGAAACAGTAGGAAAAAAAATTCGTGAATCAGAGTTAAATAAAATTCCATTCATGATAATTGTAGGTGATGAAGAAATTAAAAGTGAAAAGTTTTCAGTTCGAGGACACGGAGGAAAAGATTTTGGAAAAATGTCTATTGATGAGTTAAAAAAGTTTATTTTAACAAAATCATTTGAAGGAATAAAAGAATTTTAATAATTTAAATTTACAACTATAGCAATTCGTAGAAAAAGAAGCAGACAACCTGCTAGGATAATTAAAGAAAACCCTCATAAAATAAACGGGTTTATTCGCGCTAAGGAATTAAGACTCGTTGGCGGTAATGTAGAAATAGGAATTTACACTCTAGAAAAAGCTATTGAGTTAGCAAATGAATTAGAGTTAGATTTAGTTGAAATTTCTCCAAAAGCAATACCTCCTGTTGGAAAAATACTTGACTATAAAAAATTCTTATACGAACAGAAAAAAAGAGAGAAAGTTATAAAAGCAAAATCAACAAAAGTAATAGTAAAAGAAATTAGATTTGGACCACAAACTGATGAACACGATTATGAGTTTAAGAAAAAACACGGAATTAAATTTTTAAAAGAAGGAGCAAAATTAAAAGCATTTGTCTTTTTCAAAGGTAGATCTATCATATTTAAAGAGAAAGGGCAAATATTATTATTAAAGTTAGCTCAAGAGTTAGAAGAATATGGAAAAGTTGAGTCATTACCTACTATGGAAGGAAAAAAAATGATTATGTTTGTGGCCCCAAAGAAATAATAAAAATTAGAAGTATATAGTTATGCCTAAAATGAAAACAAAATCCAGTGCAAAGAAAAGATTCAAAGTAACTGGAACTGGAAAAATTAAAAGAAAACATGCTTTTAAAAGTCATATATTGACTAAAAAATCTAAAAAAAGAAAATTAAAACTGACTCATTCAGGATTAGTTAGTGATAGCGATAGTAATAATATTAAACAACAATTACGTTTAAAATAAGAGGTTTATTAATACGTTTAACCAGGAAAAAGGTCTAAAGTTCATTGTATGACACCTTAACCAAAAATTTAAATTATGCCAAAATCAGGAAATTCAGTTGCTTCTAGAAAAAGAAGAAAAAAAATAATAAAACAAGCAAAAGGTTATTTCGGAAGAAGAAAAAATGTTTGGACTGTTGCTAAAAATGCAGTCGAAAAAGGTTTAACTTATGCTTATAGAGACAGGAAAAATAAGAAAAGAACTTTTAGAGCATTATGGATCACTAGAATTAATGCCGGAGCCAGAATACACGGCTTATCATACTCTGAACTAATGGGTAAGATAAAAGAAAACAATATTGATATAAACAGAAAAGTTCTTGCTGATTTAGCAATGAACAACCCTGAAGCTTTTACTGAAATCGTAAATAAGGTTAAATAGTTTTAGAAAGGCATTTCTTCATTCTCATCTCTATAAGCACCACTTTCAAATGCTTGATCGGGATTAACTTTGGGACCTTCTTTATTAATTTTTGATTGAAATTCAAATGGAGTATCAAAATTATCTAGATTTTCAAACTTACCAAGATTAGATACGAATTTAAGTTTAATATTATTTAAACCTCCATTCCTATGTTTTGCAACTATGAATTCGGCTTGACCAGCTGAAGGAGTTCTTTCTTCATCATCCCACTCATCAATTTTATAATATTCAGGTCTATAAATAAAAGATACAATATCTGCATCTTGCTCAATTGCACCTGATTCTCTTAAATCTGATAATATTGGTCTCTTACTACCTCCTCTTGTTTCTACTGCTCTAGATAACTGAGACAAGGCAATAACTGGAACATTTATTTCTTTAGCTAATGCTTTTAAATTTCTAGAAATAGTCGATATTTCTTGTTCTCGATTACCATTTTTATTTGATCCACCAGCAGTCATCAGTTGAAGATAATCGATAACTATAAGTTTAATGCCATATTGAGAAGATAATCTTCTGGCCTTAGCTCTTAAATCAAAAATTGATAAAGATGGTGTATCATCAATATAAAGAGGGGCATTTTCAAGAGCAGATACTTTAACATTAAGTTGTTCCCATTCAAACTTTTCTAAATTACCAGTTCTTAACTTTTCAGATGACAAACCAGTTTCAGAAGAAATTAATCTGGTTATTAATTGAATTGATGACATTTCTAAAGAAAAAAAAGCAACTGGGATATTATTGGAAACTGCTATATTCCTTGCCATTGACAATGTTAAAGCAGTTTTACCCATCCCAGGTCTTGCGGCAATTATCACTAAATCACTAGGTTGCCACCCAGAAGTTAACTTATCAAGTTCAGAAAAACCTGAAGGAATTCCACTCAATCCGTCTTTATTTGAAATTTCTTCTATTTTCTTTTTAGCTTGAATTACTAAACTTTGTGCAGTTTCAGTGGATTTCTTTATATTACCTTGATTAACATCATAAAGTTTTGACTCAGCAGAATCTAACAAATTAAATACATCTATAGTTTCATCATAAGAATCTTCAATTATTTCTGTTGAAATTTTAATTAGACTTCTTTGTATATATTTCTGTAATATAATTCTTGCGTGATATTCAATATGAGCTGAAGATGAAACTTTTTGTGTCAATTGAATTAAGTAATAATCTCCTCCAACTTTCTCTAACTTACCATCTGTTTTTAATTTTGCTGAAACAGTTAATAAATCAATTGGTTCAGTATTTTCAAATAATTTAATTATACTTTTAAAAATATATTGATGTGATTCTTTGTAAAAAGCATCTGGATGTAATATATCAATAACGCTATCAACTCCTTTTTTATCAATCATCATAGCGCCCAAAACAACTTCTTCTAAATCAATAGCTTGAGGCGGCAGTTTCCCTCTTTCAAAAGAAACTATTTGCGGATCATTATTGGGTTTTTGAAATGAAGATTGTACTTTTTCCATATGTCTAACTTATGAAAAGTAAAAAGAAATAATCAATTAATTAAAGGGATATAACAAACAAATTTTTGTTAATAAACAAAAAATAATGTTAATATCGCTATGATTTAAGAACCATAAACTCCCATAGAAGTAAATTTATCCATTCTATCATTTACAAGTTCATCTATTTTTTTTAAAGAAAGAGTTTTAAATGAATTCAGAATAGCATTCTTAACGTTATTAAAAGCCTTTTCTCTATCAGCATGTGCTCCACCTAAAGGTTCAGGTATAATTTTATCAATTAATTTATTTTTCTTCATATCTATTGGAGTTAACTTTAAAGCTTCAGCTGCTTTTTCTTTAAAATCCCAACTTCTCCATAAAATTGATGAACAAGATTCAGGTGAAATAACTGAATACCAAGTGTTTTCTAACATCATCACGTGATCACCTATGCCTATGCCTAGAGCACCTCCAGATGCACCTTCACCAATTACAATACATATTATTTGAGTTTTTAATTGAAACATTTCAATTAGATTTCTAGCTATAGCTTCTCCTTGCCCTCTTTCTTCAGCTTCTAAGCCAGGATAAGCACCAGGTGTATCAATTAAAGTTACAATTGGAATATTAAATTTTTCAGCTGACTTCATTAGCCTCAATGCTTTTCTATAACCTTCAGGGTTTGACATTCCGAAATTCCTAAACTGTCTAGTTTTTGTATTATAACCTTTTTGTTGTCCAACAAATAAAAATGTTTGATCGTTTATTTTTCCGAAACCTCCAATCATAGCCTTATCATCTGCAACGTTTCTGTCACCATGAAGTTCTAAAAAAGATCCATTTGTCAATGCTTTTATATAATCTAAAGTATATGGTCTAGATGGGTGTCTTGATAATTGAACTCTTTGCCAAGGTGAAATGTTTTTATAAATTTCTTTTTTTGTTAATTGAATTTTTTCAGTTAATTTCTTACATGTTACTGAAACATCAACTTGACTTTTATCACCTATTAATTTGCACTCTGCAAGCTGATCTTCAAGCTCTTTTAAAGGCATTTCAAAATCTAAATACTCCATATATATGATAATAAAGATCAAAGATAAAATAATTTATAATCAAATCTATTTTTCTTTTAGCTTAAACAACCCATTTAGTAAAATTGAAGAAATAATTAATATAAATCCTAAATAAAAGTTAAATGACATATCCTTTGATTCATTTAAAAAAATAGTTGCTAAAATAATCCCATAGACTGGCTCCATATTAATTGAAATCATTGTTGAGTAAGGAGTTAAATGTTTCAATACATCTACTGAAACAACAAATGCATAGGCTGTACAGAATGTGGCTAAAATAAATAACCAGAAAAAATCTTTAGAATTTAAGCTAAATAAATCAATATTAATTTCATTATTAAATACTAATATTAAAGATATTAAAAGTACACCTCCCATTAGTTCATAAACAGAAATAGTTAATGAAGAAGTCTTGTTAATTAATTTTCCGTTAATTAGACCAAAAAAAACACTCAAAAAAACAGAAATTAAGGCATATATAATTCCCTCAATATATTGTGTTTGAGAATTAAAAATTAAGGAAATACCTATTACAACTACTAGTCCAAAAATAACTTCATATAAAATAATTTTTCTGTTATAAAAAAATGGTTCTAAAATTGAAGTAATAAATGCTCCCAAAGAAAGTACAGAAAGAGTTATAGATACATTTGACACTTTAATTGCTTTAAAAAAAGTAATCCAATGTAATGCTATAATCATTCCTGAAATTAATAGTTTTAATAATAAACTTCTTGAAACACTTATGTTTTTTTTAAAAATAAAAACATACAAAAACAAAACTATTAAAGCCATAGTCATTCTAAACCATACTAACTCAATTGAATCAACAGAAATCAATGAGCCTAGTATAGCTGTAAAACCAAAAATAAAAACAATAAAATGAAAGTGAATTAAACTTCTAAATTTATTTTTTTGCATGTCTTAAAAAATAAAAAGCTAATAAAATAAAAACAATATTTGGAATCCAAGCACCTAAAAATGGTGATAAATCAGATTTACTTACCATAACTGCAAAAAACTTGTCAAAAAATACAAATGTAAAAGCTGTAATTATCCCAAATGCTAAATTCATTCCCATACCCTCTCTTCTTTTAAAAGATGATGCTGATACAGCAAGCAGGGTTAAAATAAAAGTAGAAAAAGGGAGACTCCATCTTTTATGCCTAACTAATAAATGGTTATTGATTAATGGTGAACCACTCTTCATTTCTTGATCAATAAACTCATTAAGTTCAAAAAAGTTTTGAGTTTCTGCCATATAATTAAGACTAGATAACTCATTGATTTTAAAAGAAAAAATAGTGTCCAATATTTTTTTTGATTCTATTTTTTGGCCAACATTATTAAAACTCCTTTTGAAGTAATCTGTTAATCTATAAACACTATCACTTTCTACCCATCTAATGTTTCTAGAACTAATTTTGTATTTTAAAGTATTATCTTCGAAATGTTCATAAGAAAAATCATAAGCCATTTCTCTTGTAGGATTGTAACTACTAACATATATAAAATCGTTGTCACCAACTTGTTTGTATATTTTAGAGGTTTCTCTTGATTTTTTACCTTTTTTTAGATACTTGTATTGAAATTCATTATAGTTTTTGTTTTTTTTAGGTACAACGAACATGCCAGAGTATAAAGCAAACAGTGCAATAATAGTAGCGCCTAACATAAATGGCTTTAAATATCTATTAAACGAAATTCCTGAACTAAGAATGGCCGTGACTTCTGAATTATTAGCGATTTTAGATGTAAACCATATAACAGATAAAAAAACAAAAATTGGATAGAGTGTATTGCCAAAATACCAAACAAAATCTAAATAATAACTAATAATTTCGTTTAAAGGAACTTCAAACTCTTTTAATTTATCAATTTTTTCAGAAAGATCTACTAATATTCCGATAGGAATAAATAATATTAACATTACAAAAAATGTAGTCAAATATTTGAAAAAAATATATTTATCTAAAATTTTCATTTTACAATCTATTATTCATACTATTTATCATTTTAGTTTTCCATTTTGAAAAACCACCATTAATAATTTGATTTCTTGCTTCTCGTACAAGCCAAATGTAAAATGCTAAATTATGTATTGTAGCAATTTGTCTACCTAAAGCTTCTTTTGTAGTAAATAAATGACGTAGATAAGCTTTTGAATAATTTAAATCTACGAAGCAATAGTCGTCAAGATCAATCACTTCAAAGTCATTTTTCCATTTTTCATTTTTTATATTAATTGTACCCTTCGAGGTAAATAACATACCGTTTCTTGCATTTCTAGACGGCATTACACAATCAAACATGTCAACTCCTAAAGCTATATTTTCTAATAAATTAATAGGCGTCCCTACCCCCATCAAATACCTGGGTTTGTTTTCTGGCAAAATATCACAAACAACTTCTGTCATTGCATACATATCTTCAGCTGGTTCACCAACTGACAAACCTCCAATAGCATTACCTTCAGCTTCAACACTAGCAATAAATTCAGCTGATTGAGTTCTTAAATCCTTATACACACTGCCTTGAACAATTGGAAATAAAGTCTGAGAATAACCATGAATAGGCTTGGTATTATTAAATTCTTTGAAACATCTCTTAAGCCATCTATGAGTCATATGCATAGATTTTTCTGCATAATTATAATCACATGGATAAGGAGTGCACTCGTCAAATGCCATAATAATGTCTGCTCCGATAGATTTTTGAATTTTAACTGCTCTTTCAGGCGAAAAAAAATGATAAGAACCATCAATATGAGATTTAAATTCAACACCCTCTTCATTAATTTTTCTGTTATTAGATAAAGAATATACTTGATAACCTCCGCTATCTGTCAATAAAGGTCTTTTCCAATTCATAAACTTATGAATACCACCAGCGCTTTCAATAATTTCAGGTCCAGGTCTCAGATACAAATGATAAGTATTAGACAGTATAATATCAGGATTGATTTCCTGTTCTAAATCTCTTTGGTGAACACCTTTTACAGTAGCAGCAGTCCCAACTGGCATAAAAATTGGTGTTTCAATAACACCATGATCAGTTGTAATAGTACCTGCTCTTGCTTTAGTGTTTGAATCTTTAAAATCTAAATTAAAAATCATATTATAAAAATTCAAATATAATCATCTATTACTATTATAAATATCTATTTTAAATTGTTAATTAATACTGTATTTAATTCCTAAAATTAGTTTGTAATAATTAGGGAGATAATTAATTTTAATAATATTAAAAATAAAAAATGAATTATACATTGATTGAATTCACAAGTCAAGTAAGACGAGATATTTTAAGAATGGTTCATAAAGTTAATTCGGGGCATCCAGGAGGATCTTTAGGTTGTGCAGAATTTTTAGTAGCTATGTATAGTTCTATTATGAGTCGTAAAGAAGGTTTTGATATGAATGGAATTGGAGAGGATCTTTTTTTCTTATCTAATGGCCATATATCACCTGTTTATTATAGTGTTTTAGCACGTGTCGGCTACTTTAAAGTTGATGAATTAAACACTTTTAGATTATTAAATTCTAGATTACAAGGACACCCTACAACACACGAAGGTCTTCCTGGAATTAGAATTGCTTCTGGATCTTTAGGTCAAGGGTTGTCGGTAGCGATTGGAGCGGCCGAAGCAAAAAAACTTAATAATGATTCTAATTTAATTTATTCACTTCATGGTGATGGAGAATTACAAGAAGGCCAAAATTGGGAAGCTATAATGTATGCTTCAGCTAAAAAAATAGATAACTTAATAGCTACAGTAGATTTAAACGGTAAACAAATTGATGGAGCAACTGACGATGTTTTACCAATGGGTAGTATAAAAAGAAAATTTGAAGCTTTTGACTGGCTAGTAGTAGAAATTGAAAAAGGAAATGATTTAGATGAAATTTTAGAAGGAATGAAAAAAGCAAAATCTCTTTGTGGTAAAGGTAAGCCAGTTTGTGTTTTGCTTAAAACGATAATGGGGAACGGAGTTGATTTTATGATGCATACTCATGCATGGCACGGTAAAGCACCAAATGATGAACAACTCGCATCTGGTTTGGCTCAGAATAAAGAAACTTTAGGAGACTATTAAATCACTTATAATGAAAACATATACTTACACAGAAAAAAAAGATACAAGAAGTGGTTTTGGAGCTGGTTTAGCTGAACTTGGAAGAAAAAACCCAAATGTAGTAGCATTGTGCGCAGATCTTATTGGTTCTCTAAAAATGAATCAATTTATTGATGAAAATCCTGAACGTTTTTTTCAAATTGGAATAGCAGAAGCCAATATGATGGGTATCGCTGCTGGATTAACTATTGGTGGTAAAATTCCCTTTACCGGAACTTTTGCTAATTTTTCAACTGGAAGAGTCTATGACCAAATTCGTCAATCAATCGCATATTCAAATAAAAATGTCAAAATATGCGCTTCACACGCTGGAGTGACTCTTGGTGAAGACGGAGCTACTCATCAAATTTTAGAAGATATTGGGCTAATGAAAATGCTTCCAGGAATGGTTGTAATAAACCCTTGTGACTATAACCAAACAAAGGCAGCTACTATGGCTATTGCTGATTATGTAGGTCCTGTTTATTTAAGATTCGGAAGACCTTCTGTTCCTGTTTTTACACCAGAAAATCAAACTTTTGTAATAGGAAAAGCTATTAAACTTCAAGAAGGAACAGATGTTACCATTATAGCTACAGGTCACTTGGTATGGGAAGCTTTAGAAGCTTGTAAAATTCTTTCTGAAAAAGGTATTTCTGCAGAAGTTTTAAACATTCATACGATTAAACCGCTAGATGATGAAGCTATAATAAAATCAGTGTCTAAGACTGGATGTGTCGTCACAGCAGAAGAACACAACTATTTAGGTGGCTTAGGGGAAAGCGTTGCTAGAGTCTTGGTGAAAAATAATCCTGCTCCACAAGAATTTGTAGCAACTAACGATACATTCGGAGAATCTGGCACTCCTAAACAGTTAATGGAAAAATACGGGATCAACTTTAAGTCTATTGTTGATTGTAGTATCAAGGTAATTCAAAGAAAAAACAAATGAAAAAAATCAAATTTTTATTTCTACTTATTACAATTAGTACATTTTCTCAATTTGAGTATGGATTTAAGGGTGGAATAAGTTTTAATGGCAATCTAAATGTCGCTTTAGAGATTAAATCTTTAGATTTAGGGTTTCCAACAAACAATTATGAATCAAGAGATGGTGAACATTTTGGTTTATTTTTTAAAATTAATTTTAATAACTTTTACTTGAGACCTGAGATTAATTATACAAGAATCAAAAATAGTTATGATTTATTTTTAGTAGCTAAAAAAGATGTTATTACTGATTTTGATGAAACAAAAATTGATATTCCAGTAATAGTAGGTTATAATCTATTTAAATATTTAAATATTTTTGCAGGTCCGAGATTTGAATATAATAAAAAAGTAAAAGATCTTAATAATTTGATTATTAGTGATCTAAATACTGATTTTCAAATAGGTCTTCAATATGGAGTAGGATTAAAATTCTATAGATTTGAATTAGATCTGAGAGTTGAAAGAGGGTTTGAAAAAAATGAAATAAATTACTTGAAAGATGCTATAGGATCCAAAAATCAGTTTATAACTTCTGAAGGTAAATTATATTTACTTACACTATCATTTTATCTTTAACAAGCTATTTTCCTTCATCATTATCTAAATAATCAGGAATTCCGTCTCCATCAGTGTCATCTATAATCCCATCATTATTTGCATCATATTCATCAATAGTTAAAATTCCATCACCATCATCATCAGGATCTCTATAATTAGGTAAGCCATCTCCATCTGTGTCGTCGTCAGCAAAAATATGATTATTATTTACATCCTCATCAATAGTTTTAACTCCATCATAATCATGATCAGTAGTATTGTAAGTAGATAAGTTGATTTGAAAAATCAAAGGTGAGTATGCAGAGATTGATCCTGTACCACTATTATAGTAACCTAAAGCAGAAGGCATAATGACTGTACCTATGCCGTAATTACTTAACAAATAAGTTCCGTCATTGTTAGTAGAGATATCCCCTCTTTTAAGTAAAGTTGTAAATTCTTTAAAACCTCTGACTACGGAAGTATTATCAAGCCAAACAGGAGTCTTTCTAAAATCAAAAGTAGTGTTACCAAGGGTCAGACCTTTATATGCTACAAAAACAGAATCTGCAACAGTAGGACTATCCCCAGAACCTTCTCGATTAATGATATAATACATGTTGTGTTTAATAATTTCTCCGTCATCTCCTTCAATATCTATACTAATAGTTGACACTTGATTAAATAGAGGAATTTTATCACTATTATCGCCAGAAATTGTATCAATCAATAATTCTATGGTATTATCACTAGATAAATTTTGAAAATTTTCATAATTATAAAAGTGGGTCTGAAGAAACTCTACAATTGAATCATTCTCTAAAGCATATTGAGTCGCAATATCTTTTAAAGGAACATCTTCTAATGAAGAATCATCCTTAGAACAAGAGTAAATAAGTAAAATTAAAAAGAAATTATAAAAAATGTATTTGAAAAAATTTCTCATAAATGATATAAAATATGCCGCAAGATACAATTTTCTTATATTTTTGATATAATTTATATACATATTATTATCAAATGAGAATCGATAAATTTTTATGGTATTCTAGGATATACAAATCCAGAACGATTGCTAGTAATGCATGTAAAAAGGGACATATAAAAATAGATTTAAATTCCATAAAACCATCTTATGAAGTTTTTCCAAACACTATTATATATGTTAAAAAAAATCAAATTTTAAATCAATTTAAAATAATAGATCTACCAACTTCAAGAGTAGGCGCTAAAATAGTTGACATATACTTATTAAATATTACTTCAAAAATAGAATTAGAAAAAAAAGAAACATTATCGAATAATAAGACTAGTTTTAAATTTAAAGGAAAACCAAGTAAAAAAGAGAGAAGAGATATACAGGATTATCTAAATGAATAATTATCTTTATGAATAATAATTAATTTTGAATTCAAAATATAAAATACTAGAACAAGATCGTATTGATAAAATCATCAAAAGAATTTCATTTCAAATACATGAAAAAAATATAAATAACTCAAAAATTGTTTTAATTGGAGTTTTGAAAAACGGATTCACCTTATCTAACTTAATAGAAAAAGAATTAAAAAAAATATCAAAATCTGAAATTCAATGTTTTTCTATAAAAATTAACAAAAAAAAACCATTAAATTCAATTGAACTAAATTGTGATTTAACTGAACTTAAAAATAAATCAATAGTTTTAATTGACGATGTCTTAAACTCGGGCAAGACTTTGATATATTGTGTTAAGTATTTATTAGACGTTCCTTTATCCAACTTCAATACTGCAGTTTTAATTGACAGAAATCATAAAATATTTCCAATTAAAATTGATTTTAAAGGCCTTTCTCTTTCAACAACAATTAAAGAAAATGTAACTGTAGTTTTCGAAAAGAATAACTCCTATGCATTTATAGATTAATCATTTTTATTATTTCTATTGATATTTCTGACACATTTTTTTCTTTAGAGTTTATTTTAAAAGTTGCTTTATTATAAAATGGTAGCCTTTCAAAAAGGTGCTTAGAAACATATTCTAGCATTTTATTTTCTGAATCAATTAAACTTAAAAGAGGTCTTTTTGATTTTTCTTTAAACAATCTAACAGCTAGTATGTTATTAGGAGTATTTATGAAACATATATTTTTAGTGTAATTTAATATTAAATTACTATTATCATAATAACAAGGGGTTCCGCCTCCCAATGATAAAATTAATTTTTCTTTAGAATCTAATAATTCTATCAAACAAATATGTTCGATTTTTCTAAATTCTAATTCACCATTTAAATTAAAAATATCTGAAATACTTCTACCCTCTCTTTTTACTATGTAATCATCTAGATCGATATGCTTTAAGCCTGCAAAATTAGCAATGTATTTCGCCACAGATGACTTTCCACAACCCATGTACCCTATAAGGATTATATGAGAGTTAACAGCAAGAGAATGTTTTTCCAAAATAAATATATATAATTCAACAAATTTATAAGAAATTCTCTTTGATTAATAAATTTATTGAACCTATATTTGCAGCCATTTAAAATCTAATTAAGATTTGGTAGCTCAGCTGGTAGAGCATCTCCCTTTTAAGGAGAGGGTCCT
>TARA_B110000503_G_scaffold20552_1_pt1 | contig 88612 bp, 87 predicted proteins | sample TARA_B110000503 | Tara Oceans TARA_B110000503 (sample SAMEA4397472) | marine metagenome | biome: Polar Biome; feature: [SRF] surface water layer (ENVO:00010504); material: water (ENVO:00002006), including particulate matter (ENVO:01000060) such as... | depth 5 m | reverse complement strand
ACTTTAATTACGAACCCCGTAGCGCGCCGTGCTACGGGGTTTTTTATATGGAGACCACTGCCGCTGCAAACTCAAAAGTCGATGCCGGTGATGCTTGTTTCGATATTCGTTAATATCCGGAAAGACGCAATGCCAGATGCGTGCTCTGACTCAGCAATTGCCCTCTGTCGATAGTTTGCAGACGCCATTCTGTGATTCAGAGAGGCTAATTTCATAGGTCTGGTTGGCCGGTAGCGGAATCACCAAACTGTTGTACTCCACTGAGTCGTCAGTGGCAGTATTACAGGCGAATGCGATTGTATAACTGCCAGCCGGAATATAGCCAAACGAATAATTCCAGCTTCCTGTTAGCGTATTCTCCGCAATCGAGGCTACAGCAAAGGGCGCGATAGCATTTGCGGGTATTGCTGTGGTGCTCTCAAGGGTAAATACGTCAGCCAGGTTTTCCGGCAGTAAGCTAATTCCCTCGTAGAGGTAGGCTCTGTTGCCACTCTGTGGGTCAATTTTTTCACTACAGGGTAAGACGCTATTGAATAACGAGCTGTCGATACTTCCCGACAGGGTGGCTGCGGTTTGGTCGTTCTCAATTCGGAGACCGTTGGTTGTCAGCAAATAGTTACCTGTTGACGCTTGATATTGCAAGGCCTGCGCCAAGCCGAACTCCACGGTAAAGCGTTGTGCGCCGGAAGCGAGTTGCATGCCCGGCAGAGTCAAAACTCCACTTGGTTGCTCAATCGCCCTGAATGTGTCGTCGTCCTGCTGGACATAAGATTGATTAACGCCACCGGTGAGGATGGTAATAGAGACTTCAGTGTAGAGACCAGTAGCGAGCTCAAAACCCTCAATCACCAACAATTGACTGATGCCAGGGTACTTCAGCAGATCCACTTGGAAGGTAGGCGCGTTCACGAGGTTCAACTCACTAATCGTAAAGTTATCGACGACAACGTCTGCTGCTTCGACGCTGCGAAAGGTAATACTGTCAACCTCGATCACTACCTGCTTTAAATCCTCTGGTAGGGCGTCAGAAAATCCCAGTGTGAGCTGTGCGGGGTTGCTGCCGCTGCTCCCATTGTCATAAAAGACAGGGCCGGAACTAGTGTTGTCTTTATCATAAAAACCGTCTCCACCGCCGCCTCCACCGCAGGCCGTGAGATTGAGCAGAATAGTAATTACGACGACCAGATGGCTAACTAGCGTGGCGCCCCGATTGATCATGTTTATCCCCTGTTGCCCGCCCTACAGCGGTTCTTATTGGTGTTGCCTGTAAGTGTTGTGTAGTCTTCCCCGATTCAGGGGTAACTGCACAGAGACTCGGCCATATAATAATTTATATGCAGCAGTCTACCATCACCCTGCATAAAAACTCGATAATTAACAGGGTGATAGACATCATCTGTGATTTTTTACACAAGGTTGGTTGGAGAGGGGTTGTCGTATTGCGTGGTGGCAACTAGCTGGTACCATCTGCGCGATGAATGTCACCGTATCTATTGTGCTCCATAACAGCCCCTTGACACTGCTGGGCGGCACCGTGCTGAGCCTGCAGCGGGCGGCACAGCGCGCCCGGGATGCAGGAAATTTAGACAAGGTGACCCTGTGGCTGGTCGATAATGCGTCTGACGCCGCCTATCGGGCGGCACTGGATGATGAAATCGCTGGCTGGCCATCGAGTGAGTGTTTCGATCTTCAGTATTCGCCCCAGTCGGACAATTGTGGCTTCGGCGTTGGTCACAATAGGGTGCTTGCCAGCCTGACGAGCGAATTCCACCTCATCCTCAACCCCGATGTGGAGTTGCGCGAAGATGCGTTGCTGGTGGGCCTGGCCTCGTTGCGGCAGCGTCCCGATAGCGTCTTGCTGAGTCCCCGGGTTACTGGCGGTAGTGGTGAACAGGAGTTTCTGTGCAAACGTTATCCCACGGTGCTGGTGTTAGTACTGCGCGGTTTTGCTCCCGCTTTTATATGCCGCCTGTTTGATCGCAAGCTGGCCCGCTATGAGATGCGCGATCTGTGCAGCGGCGAAGCGCCGGCGGAGGTCGAGATCGCCAGTGGTTGCTTTATGCTGGTGCGAACGGTGGCACTGCGGGCAGTTGGCGGTTTCAGCGAGGCATTTTTCTTGTATTTCGAAGATTTTGATCTATCGTTGCGCCTTGGTACACAGGGTCGGCTGGTCTTTGACCCGGCAGTGCGCATCGTCCACCACGGCGGTTATGCGTCCAGTAAGGGCCACCTTCACCTGAAGTATTTTATCCGCTCCGGGGTGCGTTTTTTTAACGGCCACGGTTGGCGTTTCGTATAGCCGCGTGTGAAATGCTGTTAAACTTTCGCCTGGATTGACACCGCATCTGCAGGGAAATTGCATGAATGAATTGAGGCGCATGGCCTACCTCGACGCGCTGGGGATCGACAGCTATGTATCGCGTACGCAGTTGCCCGGTGCTGCGGTAACGCGGCGTTTGGCAATCCTGGTGACGCCCGCCAAGGCGCCTGTCGAAAAGCACTCAGTGGGTGTGCCAGACACGGCCAAAACGACAGTGGCAGCCATCTCACCGGTGGCGCGAGAAGGCTTGGCGCGGACTGATTTCGGGCTTTATGTCCGTCGTCCCAGAGCGGTCGTTGACTCTCCGCGCGAGCAGTCACCCGGTAGTGAGCCCGTGCCGCGATTCACCCTCAGCGCCATTATTGCAGGTGATTGGCTGTGGCTGGAGGATCTGAACGGCTTCCCGCTGACTACAGATCAGGTACAGTTGATGCAATCGATGGCCCAAGCGTTGGTTCTCAATCGCGAAAATAGTGGAGATGGCAGCGGGTCAGGTGCCGCTACTAAAATGGCTAAACCGGATGTGGCACAGTTTGATTGGCCGATGCACACCAACCGTCAGCTGGATTCGGGCGAGGAGGCAGCGCGGGCGAGTGTGGCGGCGTTTATCAATCGCAGACTGGAACAGCGCGGATGTCGTGGCCTGGTGCTGTTGGGGCAGGCCTGCGCGCAGCGCGTGCCCTTGTCAGAGATGGAGGTTGTCACTGTGACTACCACCAGTAGCGCGCAAATACTCGTCAATGCTGTGCTTAAGCGGCAGGTGTGGCGAGATCTGCAGCCATTACTGCATAAGCCATGAGTCTCGCGAGGCTTATCCGTGGCGCACGCGCTTAGGCTCGCTCGCTCTGGCGATGAAAATACGCTGGCAATGATCGATCTCAGCGTCAACTTCAATCCCTGGACCGAGAATCAGTTTGCCGCCGTCTGCGGGGGCGGTAAGGGTGAGCAGATGTGGGCGCTGTTGGTGGAGGAAGACGATTGTATCGACGGTTTTGTGGTGGTGTCCCAGGTGCTGGACGAGGCATCCATTAACAGTATTGCGGTGGACCCGTCACAGCAGCGCAAGGGCCTGGGCCAGTCGCTGCTACGCGGTGCCCTGACGCGGGCACAGCGCGCGGGCGCAACGCGGGGCCTGCTGGAAGTTCGCCGCTCCAATGCCGCAGCAATACGAATGTACGAGGAAAATGGCTTCGTATTGGATGGCGTGCGCAAAAATTACTACCCTGTAATAGGTGGACGCGAGGATGCCCTGTTGATGTCCAAAGAGCTGAAAGGAACTGGCAATGAATGTGCTTGAAACTGAATGGTGGGCAATGGCAGTCCCGCCGGAGTGGTGGGCCGACTCGGAAGAAGACAGCATTCTGGTGGGTGATCGGGATGAGGTCGGCTGCATCGAAATCAGTACGCTGCACAAGGATGAGGGCGCGTTTGACGCGCAAACTGTGCGTGACATTGCGCAGGCGGAATCAGAGCAGCTACTTGAATGGCGCGAGGTTTCACTGGGTGATTTTGCCGGGGTGAGCAGCCGCTATATCGAGGAGAGCACAGGGGTTCGCGAATGGTATGTGGCCAACGGTGCGCTGCTATTGTTTATCACCTACAGCTGTGATGAGGATAACCATGGCATGGATGATGTGGCCGTGGATGAGCTGTTGGATACTCTGATGCTGTTGGAGGAATGCGTTTAGGATACGGTTCCTGTAACACGTACCCGCTTGGCGCCTTTCACCGGCTGGGCTTTGGGTGCCGCTTCACGTTTTTTGATCTGGTCATCAATGATGTTCTTAACCGCGATGATCAAACCGGTGAAGATGAAAGCGCCCGGTGGCAGAATGGCCAGCAGGAAGGGCTGATAGTTCGGGAGGAATTCTATTTTCCAATCGGCTGCGCCGACGCCAAACAATAAATCCATATTGGCAAATACTGCGCCGGTACCGGTTAACTCACGCAGCGCGCCCAGCAGTACCAGCACACAGGCGAAGCCCGCACCCATGATAAAACCGTCGTACGCCGAGGGCCCCAGGGAGTTTCTTGAGGCAAACCCGTCGGCGCGGCCCAGAATGACGCAGTTGGTGGTAATAAGCGGCAAGAAAATACCCAGAATCTCGTACAGTTCGTAGGCGAACGCCTGCATCAGCAATTCAATACAGGTGACAGCTGCCGCGATGATCATCACGAACACCGGCAAGCGCACGGCGTCAGAGACAATACTGCGGATTAGAGACACTGCTGTGTTGGAGGTGATCAACACCATGGTGGTGGCCAATCCCAGTCCAATGGCATTCACGACACTGCCGGTGACCGCCAGCAGCGGACACAGGCCCAGCAATTGCACAATGGCGGGGTTGTTCTTCCACAGGCCGTTGAGCGACAGGTCTTGGTAGCTGACTTCTGCCATTATGAATTGTCTCCAGTGGGCGCGGGCTGCGGTGCTTCGAACAGGCGCTTTCTATTCGCCTGTGCGAATTGTAGGGCCCTGAGGGTAGCGGCGACAACCGCACGCGGCGTAATAGTGGCGCCGGTGAATTGGTCGAACACGCCTTTGTCTTTCTTTACAGCCCAGCCGTCTAGGGTCGGATTGCTCAATGAATGTCCAACAAAACCCAACATCCAATCGGACTTCTTGATGTCGACTTTGTCTCCCAGCCCCGGTGTTTCCCGTTGGGTCAGAGCGCGTACCCCGGCAATGGTGCCATCGGCGTTCACGCCGACAATCAGCCCAATCTCTCCAGTGTAACCGTCAGGTGCGACTACCGGGATGATGGCGGTAACAACTTTGCCGTTCTGGCGCGCAATATAGACGTTTTTCTGTTCGAGCAGGCCCAGCCCCGGACTCTCGGGGCCTACCGGGACGGTATCATCCAGCATTGAGTTGTCGTGACCATTTTTGGGAACAATTTCCAACAGGGCTTTTTCTTCCGCCAGACGCTTTTGCTGCGCGATATCGTCTTTTGTCAGCAGGTAAGTGCTGGCAATCAGCGCTGTGGTGCACACGGCAAAGAGCGCGAGCAGGAGGCTGTTGCGGGTTATGGACTGGCCGATCATGCTATTTTTCTCCCCGCTTGCCACTGTGGCCATAAGTGCGTGGCTGCGTGTAGTAATCGATAAATGGCGCGGCAAAATTCATCAGCAATACCGCGAAAGCCACAGCGTCGGGGTAGTTGCCTCTGACCCGTATGGTATAGAGCAATACACCGATCAGCGCACCATAAATCAGGCGGCCGCGCAGCGAGACAGCAGAGGTCACAGGGTCTGTGACGATGAAGAAGGCGCCGAACATGGTGGCGCCACTGAACAGATGAAACAGGGGTGAACCGCCGCTGGCGGAACTACCGCCGTCATAAAACAGTGCCGCAAGCAGGCTGAGACTGACCAGCATGGCCACCGGGGCGTGCCAGGTAAAGATGCGCTGGTACAGCAACCAGGCGCCACCGGCCAGAAAGGCCAGGTTGGCCCACTCCCAGCCGATACCGGCGAAGAGTCCGAACTGGGGGTTTTGCTGCCACAGGTCTTCCATCAACAGGCTGTTATTCTGTTTTAGCACATCCAGCGGCGTCGCCATAGTGATACCGTCGTACAGGCTAGGGGTGAAGCACGCTTGCAGTGCCTGCCAAAAACCGGGCAACGCATCTGCCGCTCCCAGCGGGGGGGCCCAGGCCGTCATTTGTACGGGAAAGGAAATTAGCAGGATGACATACCCGGCCATTGCGGGGTTGAAGGGGTTATAGCCGAGGCCGCCGTAGAGCTGCTTGGCCAGTAGTATGGCGCTGGCGATACCGACAGCGATCAGCCACCACGGTGCATAGGGCGGTAGTGCGATACACAGCAGGAAGGCCGTGACCAGTGCACTGCAGTCCTTCAGGTAAAAGCCCAGCGGACGGCGGCGCAGTTTAAGCGCGAGCGCCTCGCAGGCCAGTGCCACCAGGCTGCCCCAGAGAATATTGACCAGCGTGCCATAGCCAAAAAAATGGGTGAGTACCAGAATGCCGGGCACGGTCGCCATCAGCACATTTTGCATCACGCGCTGAGTGCTCATGGGGCCGTGGGCGTGGGGTGAGGTCAGGCGCAGCAGGGCCATATCAGGTGTCCTTGGCCTGTTGCAACTGCTGTTGGGTGGAGCTGATTTTCTCGGTTAGCCGTACCACGGTAGATTCCAGCGCTACGATAACTTTTTCCTCCTCGCCATTGGCTCTGCTCTGGGCCAATGTGTTCTGGGTTTTCTGTAGACGCTGCTGCAGTTTGGCGAGGTCGGCCAGCGCTTTTTCCGCCGGACTCAAGGCAGCCTCGGCCTGTCGCTTCGCCATGGCTTTTTCTATCGCCGCCTTGGCGGCATCTGCGGGTGGCTCATCCAACTTAGCGGCCACCTGGTTGTGAGTCTGCTGATAGTCGGTAAGCGCCTGCTCGGCCTTCACCAGTTTAGCCCACGTTTTCTCAACGCCCGTTTGCAGCGCTTCCACGAAATCACTGCCCTGGGCTTTTGCCTCTTCCAACTTGGCTGTGGCGGTGTCGAGGCGCTTTTGCCCCGAGACAACGGCCTTCTCCAGTGTCTCAAGCTCGCTCTGTTCTCCGCCAACGCTCTGTTGTGCCGCTTTTTTAGCCTGGGCTCGGGCAATGGCAGCCTGTATCGGGTCTTCTATCGTGTCGTCGCCGCCGCTCTGCGCACGCTGCTCCGCTGCCTTTTTACGCGCAGCACGCTTTGCTTCTTTCTCGGCTTCGGCCTGCTCCAGGCGCTCCTGACGCGACTCGAAGCGAACACGTGAGGCTTCGGCTTTTGCATGGTCGCGGCGTAATTGCAGGATTTCAGCCTTGGAGGCACGGTAATACTGCACCAGCGGAATATTGCTAGGGCAGGCGTAGGAGCAGGCACCACACTCGATACAATCGAACAGGTTGTGCTCTTCCAGCTTCTCAAATTCCTTACCCTGGGCGAACCAGAACAACTGCTGTGGCAGCAGGCTGGCCGGGCAGGCCTCTGCGCACATACCACAGCGGATACAGGCCTGAGCCGGTGGCGGCGTGGGCAGTTCGTCCTCAGTGGGCGCGAGCAGGCAGTTAGTTGTTTTGACGATGGGTACGTCGATATCGGGAACGGTGAAGCCCATCATCGGCCCACCCATGATGAGGCGCTTGTTTTTTTCGGGTTGGTAACCGGCTTTTTCCAGCAAGAAACGTATGGGAGTGCCAATCAATGTCTGGAAGTTTTGCGGCTCCCGTACGGAGTCTCCAGTGACCGTTGTAACCCTGGAAATCAACGGTCGACCGTGCACTATCGCTTCATAGATAGCCACCGTGCTGCCGATGTTCTGGCAGACCACACCCACCTGTGAAGGCAAGCCGCCACTGGGGACCTGTTTGCCGGTCAGTATTTCGATCAGTTGCTTCTCACCGCCCGAGGGGTACTTGGTGGGAAATCCGACGACTTCGATCCCACTGCCTTGAGCTGCGGCGCGCAGCGCAGCGATACCCTCCGGCTTGTTGTCTTCAACGCCGATCAGTGTTTCCTGTGGACCGATGATATGGCGCAGAATTTTGGCGCCCTCAATGATCTGGTCCGCGCGCTCACGCATCAGGGCGTCATCCGCCGTGATATAGGGCTCGCACTCGGTGCCGTTGATAATCAGCGTTTCAATGTGGGTGCCCGCTTTGACCGACAGCTTGACTGAGCTGGGAAAACCCGCGCCGCCCATGCCCGCTATGCCGGCATGGCGAATCAGGTCGATCAGTGTCAGCTTGTCCAGCGTTTCATAGTCCGGCCTGCCTTTGCATGCGATCCATTCATCCTTGCCGTCAGGGATGATCACGATGCAGGGCGCGAAATGGCCAGAGGGGTGGGCAATGAGCCGATCTTCGATGGCGTGAATTGTCCCCGATGTGGGTGCGTGCTTGGGCACACTCACAAAACCTTGTGCCTCAGCAATGACCTGGCCTTTGAGCACATGCTCGCCTATCGTCACGACTACGCCGGCTGGCGTCCCGATGTGCTGGGACAGGGGAATGATCAGCTCGGGTGGAATGCCGGCATCGGTGATGGCCGAGCGCACAGACTGGTGCTTGTTTTCGGGCGGGTGGATGCCGCCGTGGAAACTAAATATTTTTCTCATGCCGCGCGGTCCCGTGATATATCGTCCTGTGGCTCATCGGTGGCGATGATGTCCACGCGACGGCTCACCGGGTCCGGCAAATGCCAGTGCCAGGTTTGCAGGCTTTCCTGTTGTGGGATCATATCAATACAGTCAACGGGGCAGGGCTCCACGCACAAATCACAGCCGGTGCACTCGCTGATGATGACAGTGTGCATCTGTTTGGCCGCACCTAGAATGGCATCGACCGGGCAGGCCTGTATGCATTTGGTACAACCGATACATTCGGCCTCGCGGATAAAGGCCACCGAGGGTAAGGCCGCAACCACACCGTGTTCAGAATCCAGTGGCAAGGGCTCAACGTCTAACAGGTCGGCAAGTGCCTGAATGCCAGCTTCACCGCCGGGAGGACACTTGTTGATATCCTCACCGTTGGCGATGGCCTCGGCATAGGGCCGACAGCCGGGGTAGCCGCATTGGCCGCACTGGGTCTGGGGCAGAATGTTATTGATCTCATCCGCAATGGGATTGCCCTCGGTCTTGAACCGTACCGCGGCATAACCCAGCAGCGCACCAAACACAGCGGCGAGGCCTACCAGAGCGAGCAGGGCGGCAAACAGTGGATACTGAAGTAGGGTAGCAATCACAAGCGTTTATACCAGTCCTGCAAAGCCCATAAAGGCCAGGGACATCAGGCCAGCGGTTATCATGCCTACAGCCGCGCCCTTGAAGGGGGTGGGCACATCGGCCACTGTCAGGCGCTCGCGCATTGCCGCGAACAACACCAGTACTAGTGAAAAACCAGCCCCGGCACCGAAGCCATAGAACAGTGCTTGCAGAAAGCTGTGGTCCTTGCTGATATTTAGCAATGCGACGCCCAGTACGGCACAATTTGTGGTGATGAGCGGCAGATACACGCCCAGTACCCGGTGGAGTAAGGGGCTGGTTTTGCGCATTACCATTTCGGTAAATTGCACCACTACGGCGATCACCAGAATAAACGCGATGGTCTTCAGGTAGCCCAGGCCCAGCGGCAAGAGCAGCCAGTGGTAGGTAAGATTACTACAAGCCGAGGCGAGTGTCAGCACGAAAGTGGTCGCCATAGACATACCCATGGCCGCTTCGAGTTTATTGGACACGCCCATAAACGGGCACAGTCCCAGGAACTGTACCAGTACGAAATTGTTGACCAGAATCGCACTGATCAACAAGATGGAGTAATCTACCAACATAATTGTGTTCTCGGTACGCACTTGAATTGATATCAGTGCGTTCTTTTTTCAATCGACCTATTCTAGCGGCTACAACAAATTATGGCAGTCTGAATTTGCGAACTAATACTCATTAGTCTGAAATAGTTCCTGCCTATTTGACCCGCATGCCAGGCTTCGCTCCTGCATGAGGCTCCAGCAGAAAGAGGTCTTTGTCGCCGGGCCCCGCAGCCAGCACCATGCCTTCAGATACGCCAAAACGCATTTTCCGCGGTGCCAGATTGGCCACCATCACCGTCAGTTTGCCTACCAGATCTGCTGGCTGATAGGCGGACTTGATACCGGCGAAGACCTGCCTCTGGTCGCTGTCTGTACCCAGATTCAGTGTCAGGCGCAGCAGTTTATCAGCGCCCTCGACGTGCTCTGCGGCGATGATTTCGGCAATCCTGAGGTCGATTTTAGCGAAGTCATCGAACTCGATGGTGTCCGCTGCTGCAGGGTGCGTTTTTTTAGTCTTGGCCGTTGGGGCCGCAGCTACAGCCTGCGTTTCCTTGCTTGCCTCCACCATCGCCTCCACCTGCTTTGGGTCGATACGTGTGAGCAGCGGTTGAAACGTGGCAAGAGGATGATCAACCAATGGTGCTTGCAGTGCGGTCCAGTCCAGTGAGCAGTTGAGGAATGCCTCGCATTTTTCAGCCATGGCCGGTAGCACCGGTTTGAGATACGTCATCAATACGCGAAACAGATTGATACCCACGCTACAGACTTCATGGACCTCCTGTTCAGTACCTTCCTGCTTGGCCAGTGCCCACGGTTTTTTCTCGTCAACATACTGATTGGCGCGGTCTGCCAGTGCGAGGATTTCACGTATTGCCTTGTTGAACTCGCGTCGCTCATACAGGTCGGCGATGGCTTCGCCGCTGGCGATAAAAGATTCCACCATTGTCTGTTCAGAGCAGGTGGCCGAAAGTGTGTTGTCAAAACTGTTGCGCAAGAAACCGGCGCAGCGGCTGGCGATATTCACCACCTTGCCGATGACATCGGAGTTAACACGCTGTACGAAGTCTTCCAGGTTGAGATCGATGTCGTCTACCGACCCGCTGAGTTTGGCGGCGAAATAGTATCGCAGGTACTGTGCATCAAGGTGTTCCAGATAGGTGCTGGCCTTGATGAATGTGCCGCGGCTCTTGCTCATTTTGGTACCGTTGACCATCAGGAAGCCATGGGCGTAGATCGCAGTGGGCGCGCGCAGGCCTGCCGACTCCAGCATGGCGGGCCAGAACAGTCCGTGGAAATTGATAATATCCTTACCGATAAAATGGTACAGCTCGGTATCGCCGCCGAGCTGCCAGTATTCGTCAAACGGGTGGCCGGTGCGATCACAGTAGTTCTGGAAGCTGGCGATATAGCCGATAGGCGCATCCAGCCAGACATAGAAATACTTGCCAGGTTCGCCTGGTATTTCAAAGCCGAAATAGGGAGCGTCGCGGCTGATGTCCCACTCCTGCAAGCCGGCGTCGGTCCACTCACGCAGTTTGTTCGCCACCTGCGGTTGCAGCGTATCGGAGGCCAGCCATGCCTTGAGCATCTCTTCAAACTCGGGGAGTTTGAAGAAGAAATGCACAGAGTCTTTTTCAATGGGTTTGGCGCCAGAAAGTGCTGATACGGGGTTTATCAGATCGGTCGGGCTGTAGGTGGCACCGCAGGCTTCGCAGTTGTCGCCATACTGATCTTCCGTTTTGCAGCGGGGGCAGGAACCCTTGATGAAACGGTCTGCGAGGAACAACTGTTTTTCGGGGTCGAATGCCTGAGTGATAGACCGTGAAGCGATGTGATCATTGTCCTTGAGATGCTGGTAAATGGCCTCGCTCCAGAAACGGTTTTCCTCGCTGTGCGTGGTGTGGAAATTGTCAAAGCCAATCAGGAAGCCGGCGCTGTCGCGCATATGCTCCTGCTGGACGTTCGCGATCTGTTGCTCCGCACTGATGCCGAGTTTTTCTGCCGTCAGCATAATAGCGGTGCCGTGCGCGTCATCGGCGCAGACATACAGGCAATGGTGTCCGCGCGATTTCTGGAAGCGTACCCAGATGTCGGTTTGCACCTGTTCCAGCAGGTGTCCCAGATGCAGCGAGCCATTGGCATAGGGCAATGCACTGGTGACCAGAATTTTGCGTGGAGCCGATGCTGCCATGATAAAGAGTCTGTATTAGAAAAAGGGGCGGTATTATAGCGTTTTTGCCGGTTGGTTTCACCCGAGGGATGGCAGAGACCGTCCCCGGTTGGCCGACCACGTATTTACCGACATAAATACTTCATTTTTCCTTCATCGTCCTTTCACTAAAGCTTCACACCCAGCGTTTAGTTTGTGAGGTTGTAATCCATGACCAAAAACAGTCTTCCCCTAGGAGTGAATAGATGAACTGGAAAAAAATGCTCGCGCTATCCGTTGTCAGCTTACCGCTGGTGTTAGTCGGCTGCAGCAGTGACGATGGTGACAACGGCCTCATTGGCGCCACGGGCGCCGCGGGCGCCACAGGAGCGACTGGTGCAACAGGGCCGGCTGGTCCCAGTGGTTCCGATGCGACACCCACTACGATTTCGCTGTCTTTGTTAGGTCGCTTTGAGACAGGTGTGTTTGATGAGTCCGCTGCTGAAATAGTGGATTACGATCCCGCGACCCGGATGGCCTTTGTGGTTAATGCAAACTCTGGCCATATTGACGTTATTGATGCCTCTTCGCCGGCAGTGCCCACTTTGAGTGGGACGCTGGATGTGGCAGCAGATGTCGCCGCAGCGTTCAGCATGGAAACAGGCGATCTGGGTGCAGCCAACAGTGTTTCTGTCAGCAACAATACCGTGGCGGTCGCCATTGAAGCTGATGTCAAGCAGGCTAACGGTTATATCGCTTTCTATCAAACGGATGGTACCTTCCTGAGCGCGGTGGAGGCCGGTGCCTTGCCCGACATGGTAACGTTTACACCTGATGGTAGCAAAGTAGTGGTGGCTAACGAAGGCGAGCCCAATGGCGATTACTCCGTGGACCCCGAGGGTAGTATCACGATAGTCGATATGTCCGTCGGCGCTGCCAATGTCACCGCAGCCAATGTGACACAGCTCGATTTCAGGGCTTTCAACAGCGGTGGCTTAACCGGGCCAGTACGTATTTCCGCCAAGGCGGCAACGGTGGCTGCTGATCTTGAGCCGGAGTACGTCGCAGTCTCGGCTGACAGCACCATGGCGTATGTAATGCTGCAGGAAAATAATGCCATGGCGGTGGTGGATTTGACCACGAATAGCATCGTGAAAGTGTTGGCCCTGGGGTATAAGAACCACTTGATTCCCGGCAATGAAATGGACCCCAGCAACAGGGACAACGGGGTGAATATTCGTAGTGTACCGGTATTCGGCACCTATATGCCTGATAGTGCTGACACCTTTGAATTCGACGGGGTGACTTACATTGTGACCGCCAACGAAGGCGATAGCCGTGAATATCTGACCGATGCTGGTGACGCGGCCGACTGCACGGGCCAGGGGGGGTTCGATTTCGATGGTGGCGATTGCTTTCATTATCTGGATGAAATTCGCATCAAGGATATTACCGATGACGGTGCAAGTTTTGACTCGGATCTGGTCGCGCTGGCAGGTGCAGACTTTGAGGACGACGACAAGTTGGGTCGCCTGAAGGTTATTGCCAATCTGGGCACCAGTGGCGCCTGTGCGTCACTGGCCACTACCGGCCAGCCCGGCGCTGACTGTACCTATGAAGCGTTGTATGCCTTCGGTGCCCGCTCATTTACCATCTGGAATTCACAGACTGGACGGCCAGTGTTCGACTCCGGCAGCGACTTTGAAGTGATTACGGCCAACCGTTTGGGTGAGGGCTTTAATGCCAGCAACGATGATAACGAAGGCGATGATCGCTCCGACGATAAAGGCCCTGAGCCAGAGTCGATCGAAATTGCGGTGATTGAAGGTCGTATCTATGCCTTTATCGGTCTTGAGCGCGTGGGTGGCATCATGGTGTACAACATCACCACACCCGAGGCGTCCGAATTTGTGCAGTACATCAATATGCGTGACTTTACAGTTGCCGATGTTGAGGATGATCTGGCATTGGTAGGTGATCTTGGACCCGAGTCCATCAAGTTTGTCGCTGCGCAGGATAGCCCAACAGGCAACCCCATGCTGATCCTGGCCAATGAAGTGAGTGGCACTACCAGTTTCTTTAATATAGCGGTGATTGCGCAGTAGGCGACTACCGCGCGGTATTGATCGCGCATTGTTGTATCGATGGCATGTCCCTATACTAGCGGGCCGGAAAATACTGGCCCGTTATTTTATTTCAGGGCGGACGCGTGCTTACAGGTACTCATGAACCAGATTAAACACATCATCGCAATCGCGTCCGGCAAGGGTGGTGTCGGCAAGTCCACTACGGCGGTAAATCTTGCCCTCGCGCTCAAGGCGCAGGGCGCAAGTGTCGGTTTGCTGGATGCAGATATTTACGGCCCCAGCCAGCAACTGCTGCTCGGCATTCCTGCGGGCACGCGCCCCGAGCAGCAGGACGGGCAGTATTTATTGCCCGTTGAGGCCTATGGTCTGAAAACGATGTCTATGGGCTATCTGGTCGATGATCGCACGCCGATGGTGTGGCGCGGGCCCATGGCCGGCGGTGCACTCGCGCAGATGCTGGAACAAACGCTGTGGGGCGAATTGGATTACCTGGTGATCGATATGCCGCCAGGCACTGGCGATATCCAGCTTACCCTGTCGCAGAAGGCCAAGGTGTCTGGTGCGGTGATTGTCACCACGCCGCAGGATATCGCCCTGCTGGATGCGCGTAAGGGCATCGAGATGTTCCGCAAGGTCGATGTGCCGGTGTTGGGGGTGATCGAGAATATGGCGGTACACATCTGCAGCGAGTGCGGGCACCGCGAACACATCTTTGGTGAGCACGGCGGCGAGCAGATCGCAAAAGACTACGGCGTGCCTTTGCTGGCCAGTTTGCCGCTGCTACTGTCAATAAGGGAACAGACTGATGCGGGTACTCCCGCGTTGGTTGCTGAGCCAAATTCAGCCGTTACCCAGCTGTATATGGAGGCTGCCGCGGCTGTGCGTGAGGCGTTGGCCGGGCAGGCCGACAGTGTCGTAAAGCAGTTCCCCGAAATAAAAATTTCTGATGATTGAACAGAGCGAAATTCAACGACAGGTGACTGAAGCGTGAGTATCAAAGCAGACCGATGGATTCGAGAAATGGCCACCGAGCACGGCATGATCGAGCCCTTTGAAGCAGGCCAGGTGCGCTCCAATGGCGGTGAGCGGCTTATTTCTTATGGCACGTCCAGTTATGGCTACGACGTGCGCTGTTCCCGAGAGTTCAAGGTGTTTACCAATATCAATTCGGCGACCGTGGATCCCAAGAACTTCGACGAGGGCAGTTTTGTGGATGTGGTGAGCGATGTCTGTGTCATCCCACCGAACTCCTTTGCCTTGGCCAGTACCGTGGAATATTTCCGTATCCCACGCAATGTGCTCACCATTTGCCTGGGTAAGTCCACGTATGCCCGCTGCGGCATCATTGTAAACGTGACGCCGCTGGAGCCCGAGTGGGAGGGGCACGTCACGTTGGAGTTTTCCAACACCACCACGCTGCCGGCAAAAATTTATGCCAATGAAGGTGTCGCCCAGATGCTGTTCTTTGAATCGGACGAAGTCTGCGAGGTCAGTTACAAGGACCGGGGCGGCAAGTACCAGGGCCAGCGCGGGGTCACGCTGCCCAAGGCGTGAACCGTTTTACTGCGCGGTTGCGCTTAAACGCCAGCACGCCGGCGCCTGAAATTCACTAGCGGTTTATCGCACTCGTGTACTGTATGCCCGTTGGTGGGACAGGTTCGCCATCCAGCGTGGCTCTGTGGCCGTTCAGTGCCAGTCGCCCCTGCACAAACCAGCGCGCCGCGATCGTATAGATACTGTGTTCCTGCTCTGCCACGCGGGCGGCCAGGCCTTCAGCGGTATCGCCGGTTTGGATCGGCACGCGAGCTTGTATCACCGGAGGGCCGCCATCGAGTTCCTGTGTGACAAAGTGAACGGTCGCCCCTGCTTCTGAATCGCGTGCATCCAGCGCGCGTTGATGCGTTTTCAGCCCCGGATACTTGGGCAGTAACGAGGGATGTATATTCAACAGGCGCCCGAGATAGGGTTCGATCAGCACGGGCGTCAGGATACGCATGAAGCCCGCCAGTATCACCAGGTCGACCGAGTGGGCGCGCAGTGCTTCCACCAGCGCCGCGTCGAACGTCTCACGGGTCGGGTAGTTGCGGTGATCGACACACAGGGTGGCGATGCTCGCATGTTCAGCCCGTCGCAGGCCAGCTGCGTCAGGATTATTACTGATGACCAGACTGATCTGCGCGGGCAGTTCGCCGTCGTCGCAGGCGTCGATAAAAGCTTGTAGATTGGTGCCGCGCCCGGAGATCAAAACCGCCAAGCGCGGTGACTCCTGTGGGTTCACGACAGTAGCTCGACCCTGTTATCGCCAGACTCGATGCGGCCAATTTTCCAGGTCTTGTGTCCCGCTGCATTCAGCAGCTGCAATGTCTGGTCGACATCGGCTGGCGCGACGCACAGCACCATACCTACGCCGCAGTTAAACGTGCGGTACATCTCTATGGTGTCGACGTTGCCTTGGGCCTGCAACCACTGGAAGATTTCTGGCCACTGCCAACTGCCGGTGTCGATCTGCGCATTGCAGTCTTTGGGCAATACGCGCGGCAGATTCTCCAGCAGGCCACCGCCGGTGATATGGGATAGGGCTTTTATCCGCACTTCGGTGAACAGGGAGAGCAGTGCCTTCACGTAAATTGTAGTAGGGGTCAGCAGCGCATGCCCAAGGGTTGTTTCGCCCAGCGGTTGTTGCAGGTCTGCCGCGTTGACCTCGAGTATTTTCCGAATCAGCGAATAGCCATTGGAGTGGGGGCCGCTGCTGGCAACGCCAAGCAAAATGTCACCCGCAATGACGGTACTGCCATCGATAATCTCGGATTTCTCCACCACGCCGACACAAAACCCTGCCAGATCGTAGTCCTCGCCCTGGTACATACCGGGCATTTCAGCCGTCTCGCCACCGACCAGCGCACAGCCGGCGAGTTCGCAGCCCTTACCAATTCCCGCGACGACATCTGCAGCATTATCAACATTGAGCGCGCCAGTGGCATAGTAATCGAGGAAGAACAGGGGTTCTGCACCGGCCACCACCAGATCGTTCACGCACATGGCGACCAGATCGATACCAATGGTGTCGTGAATCCCCATGTCCATCGCCAGGCGCAGTTTGGTGCCCACGCCGTCGGTGCCGGAAACGAGAACAGGCTGGCGGTAGCCGGCGGGAATCTCACACAGCGCTCCGAACCCACCCAGTCCGCCCAATACCTCAGGGCGAGTCGTACGAGCAGAGACGCCCTTGATACGTTCGATCAGTGCGTTGCCAGCGTCGATGTTGACGCCCGCGTCTTTGTAGCTCAGCGCAGTCTTGCCGTTGTCTTCACTCATTGCATGAAATCCAGTCAATACTTCGATCGGGGGTGTGAGCGCGGTATTTTATCGTGCCTGTCGGGCCAGCGCACTCCTGAATTATCGAATCAGGTGCTATTGCACCAGTTTCGCTCAGTGCTGCTACAATGCTCGCTTGCCAAAGACTGTGGGAGAAGGCTGTGAGAAAAGCGTGTGTGGCGCTGATGTGGACCTGGTTGGCCCTGGTTTCGGCGCAAAGCGTCCAGGCAGACGTCGTTGCCGACCTGTACGCGGCGAGTGTGTCGGTGACAGAACAAAGCGCTAGTGTGCTGGAGAGCGCCTCAAAAGAGGCCATGGCGGAGGTGTTGGTCAAGGTATCCGGGTCAAAAAATGTACTGCAGTATCCAATGGTCGCTGCAGCTCTGAAGGATGCGCGCAGCCATGTGCAGCAGTACGCCTACGTGCGCGGTGCGCCGCCTGCACCGGCACTTTCGCTGCGCCTCGAATTTGACGGTGGCTATATTACGGATCTCGTAAGTCAATCTGGGGCCCCGCTGTGGACGGCCAACCGGCCTGCGGTATTGGCCTGGGTAGTGGTTGAAGATGAGCAGGGTAAGCACTTTATCAATCAGGAAACTGCGCCAGAAGAGGCGCAATGGCTGGTAGAAGAATTTTCCCGGCGTGGAGTTCCGGTGGAGATTCCGGTGTTTGATCTCATTGATACCACCGCAGTGAGCACCGATGACGTCTGGTCATTGGATGGGACCGCCATACAGTCGGCCTCCGCACGTTACAACTTACAGGAGGTGGTGGCGGGGCGCTTGGCGGTATCCAGCGCAGGAAAATCGGTGGGGGATTGGAGCTACTTTCGCCAGGATGAGCGGATCAATCGATCTGTCACCGTGCCCGATTTACAGGCTTTCTTGCGCAGTGGTGTGAATATCGTCGCGGCAGATATGGCCTCGCGTTATGCCGTTGCGCCGACCAGCGGTGTAGACGGTGGTCTGAGCCTGGTGATCACCGGCGTATCAGACTACGGTGATTACGCCGCTATCGCCAGCTGGTTGGAAAAGCTGGAACTGGTCGATTACGTCAATGTTGAGAAGGTTCAGGGCGACCGGGTTGAATTTCGCCTGCAGGCGAAAACCGATGCTGCACAGTTGGCAGGTATTATTACTCTGAATGACCGACTGATCCCCACGCCTATGCTGGGGGATGCTACACAGTTGAGTTACCAGTGGCGGTAATAGATCCAGAGACTAAAGCTGCAGGGGGATTTCGCCAGCATCAACTGTCGCTGCCGGTGCGGTTGCGCGATCATGCCACGCTGGATAATTTTCTGGCCCTGCCTCAGGCGCAGCCGCTGATAGATGCCCTGCAAGCGCAGATGCAGCCAGGCGGTGAAGCGGTTATCTACTTGTATGGTCCGACAGGCACCGGAAAGTCTCATCTGTTGCAGGCGAGCTGCCATGTGGCCGCTGTTGAAACACTGTATCTGCCATTGGCGCTGCTGCGCGAGTACCCACCCACCGAAGTGTTGCAGGGGCTGGATGGCCTGGATCGGATTTGCCTCGACGATATTCACGCAGTGCTGGGCGATCCCGCCTGGGAGCTTGCGTTATTCAACCTCTACAATAGTGCCCGGCAGCAAGGCTGCTGTCTGGTAGTGGCCGCTGATACTGCGCCACGCACGCTGGCGGTGCAGCTGCCCGATCTTCGTTCGCGCCTGTCTTGGGGTATTGTCTATCAGTTGGTGGAGGGGGACGACGAGGACAAGGCCACAATTCTGCAATTTCGTGCGATGCGCAGAGGCTTATCTCTGTCCGGGGGAGTTGCCAGCTTCATTGTCAGTCGCGCACCGCGCGCGATGGATGAGTTGCTGAAGGTGCTGGATCAACTGGATGAGGCGTCACTGGCCGAGCAGCGCGCCCTGTCCATCCCTTTTGTAAAACAGGCTCTGGGTTGGTGATCGGGGCGCGGTCATGGTAACTGGAAGCGATCTGCATCCAGGTGGCAGGGAAAGCCCTCCCGGTACTTCTGTAATGCGGCGCCATCCAGCATCACTTGGGTGGCACCATTTTCATTCAGGGCATCTTTAAGCAGCGAGCCATCTGCGGCGACCGCCAGGCTATCGCCGCTGTATTTTAGGCCTTTCGCATCCGCGCCCACACGATTAACGCCGACCACGCAGGCGAGGTTTTCAATGGCCCTTGCGATCAGCAGCTGGCGCCAATGATGGCGGCGCGCCGCCGGCCAGTTGGCGACGTAAAGCGCCAGATCGTAATCCTCGCGGTTGCGACTGAAGACCGGGAAACGCAGGTCATAACAGACCTGTAGCAGGATGCGCCAATCGCGCCACTGCACTACCACTCGCTCCTGACCGGGCAGATAACGTTCGTGTTCGCCAGCCATGCGGAACAGATGGCGCTTGTCGTAAAATTGCATGCCGTCCGGGGTGGCAAAGAGCATGCGGTTGTAAAACCCCTCTCCGACGCGCACTGCGATGCTGCCAGTCACGGCGCAATCGTATTGCCGTGCCAGGTTGGTTAACCACACTTCGGTGGCACTGCCAGGCTCCTCTGCATTACCCCGCGCATTCATGGAAAAACCGGTGGTAAACATTTCTGGCAGCACGATAAGATCGGTGTCGCTGTACATGCCAGCGATGATTCCACCAATCTGGCGTCGATTATCCTCGGGTTGTTCCCAGACCAGTTCGCACTGCACAAGCGTGACGTTTAGATTTCGCATAGTTGCTCCGCCGCCTGTAATAGTACGTCGTCCTTTTTGGCGAAGCAAAAACGCAGATAGTGCTGGTTCGGCGGCTCCTCATAGAAAACGGAGATGGGGATGGACGCGATACCGTACTGGCGGGTCCAGTCCTGGGCCAGTTGTTGGTCTGGTACTTGGGTAATCGCGCTGTAATCCAGCAGTTGAAAATAGGTGCCAGCGCTGGGGGTAATTTTGAAACGGGAGCGCGCCAGCGCACCACAGAAAAGATCCCGCTTGCGCTGGTAAAACGCGGGCAGTGTGGTCGGGTAATCCGGCTCGGCTGCGATAAAATCTGCCACCGCCAGTTGCACCGGCGTCACGGCCACAAAACAGACGAACTGGTGTACTTTGCGTAACTCCGCTGTCAGTAATGGCGGTGCCACACAGTAGCCCGTCTTCCAGCCGGTGACGCTGAAGGTTTTGCCGAAGGAGAACAGTACAAAGCTGCGCTGGCGCAGTGCGGAAAATTGCAGCGCGCTTTGATGCTGTTGGTCATCGAACACCAGGTGTTCGTACACCTCGTCACTGATGACCAGCAGGTTGTGCTGTTCCACCAGCGCCTGTAATTGCAGCATGTCATCCGTTGAAAGTGTCGCGCCACAGGGGTTGTGTGGCGAGTTGACCATGATCAGTCGGGTGCGGGATGTAATCGCGGCAGCCACCCGCTGCCAGTCTGCGCCAAAGCGATGTGGCGTGAGAGGAATGTGAATAGCGCGACCACCGGCCAGCACAATGGCGGGCTCATAGCTGTCGTAACAGGGATCCAGCACGATGACCTCATCGCCGGGGCGGACGCAGGCCATGACCGCGCAATAGATTCCCTCGGTGGCGCCGGGGACTACGGTGATTTCGCTGTCCAGGTCGCAGTTCACACCGCGGTGTCGCAACAATTGAGCGGCAATCTGCTCGCGCAAGTAGAGCAGACCCGCCATGGGTGCGTATTGGTTGTGACCGTCCATCACGCGTTTGGCCATGGCTTCGAGCAGCGCCTGTGGTGCGTCGAAATCGGGAAACCCCTGTGACAGGTTCAGGGCGTTACACTCGTTGGCCAAGGTAGACATCAAGGTAAAAATGGTAGTGCCTACGCCGGGCAGTTTCGTGTCGATCATTGGTCAGTCCGCACGTGTGCCGTGTCCGATGGTGTCAGTGAACATGGTGAATCAGCTCTCCTTCTGGCCCAGGTTGGCGTGCAATACGGCACCGTTGATCACCGGGTTATGATGTGCCCAGCGGATTAACTCGGCGATTTCTTCCGGTTCAATGAAACGGGCGAAGCTGTTCATGCCGGCGATCGCCTCTGCCACTGCCGGGTCATTCCCCAGATGGGTGCGCAGCATCTCTGTGTCGGTAAAGCCGGGACAGATCATCGCGGTGTGAATGCCAGTCCCCATCAGATCCTGGCAGCTTGCGCGCATCATACCCAGCTGAGCATGTTTACTGACCACATAGCTGAATGAGTTGGGCACTGCTTTCTCCGCCAGTGTGGAGCCCACGTACAGCACGCTGGAGGATGCCGGCATCACTGGCAGCAGGCGTTGATTGAGGCTGTTTATGGCGATGACATTCGTCGCCAGAACCTGTTCCAGACTGTCGCTGGCGCAGTCGTTGGCAGTGTCCTTGCGCATCTGGCTAGCATTGTGCACCAGTGCGACTTCGGTGCTTTGGGCGAGCGTCGTCGCCAGCGCCTCGGTACAGCGCGCCATAGCCTCTTGGCTCGCCAGATCACACGCCAGGTTGGTGACTGCCTTAATCGGACACTCTCTTCTCGCGAGGTTGAAAACGGTAAAGCCCTCGTCCAGGAAGGCCTGAGCGGTGGCGCATCCGATGCCCACGCTGGCGCCGGTGATGATGGCTACTTTCATATTGACTATCCTTGTTACCGCTCGCGTGGAATATCGAGCGGGGTCTATATCACATCGCAAGAGGCTCCGTGATTTCTGCAGTGACGTCAAGTTGCAGCTTGGTTACACTGTCGCTATGGAACAATTGACAACATTGTATATCGACAAGGAAAGCCACAAGTTTTCCGCGGCCCATTACACGATCTTTTCAGCCACCGAGCGTGAGCGCCTGCACGGGCACAACTACTCCGTGTCGGTGAAAATCGTCGCGCCGATGGGCTACAATGGCTTTTCAGCAGATTACAACGTGTATAAAAATCGGCTGGCAGCGCTCTGTGATGCTCTGGATGAGTATACCCTGCTCGCGGGTGACTCCCCGTACCAGACGATTAGCGAGGAGGGGGTGTGTTACCGGATCAGCTATGCGACCGAGGAAATGTTGTTTCTGCGCAGCGATACCCTGGTGCTGCCCATACGCAATGCCACGGTGGAGGAGTTCTCTGCTTATCTGTTACAACGCCTGCTAGAGGAAAGCGCGGCAGACGATCTGCGTGAGATCGAGCTTTGCGTTGCCTCCGGTCCCGGTCAAAAAGGGTGTGCCAGCTGGCGTCGCGTCTGAGTCTGTCAGGCGGCCTGCAGCAGGCTCGCACCCATGAGTCCTGATGTGGAAAGACAGGCGGGTTCACTCGGCGGCTCGACCGAGTCCACTACCGCCCCGACATCGCGAAATACCCGCCCGGTAAACCATAACCTCAGGAATACTGACTACCGGCACCTTGCGACGACCACCTTCTGGCCCAGCCAACTTGATACTCGCAGCGGTCTTGAGGCCCAGGTCCTGCGGCACTGACGCGGCTATCCAGCGATAGTGATAGGCCAGCCACATGTCTCTATCCTATGCTGGAAGTGAAAATAGGCTGCTATTGGACGCTCCGGAAGGATCAGGGCATTTATGCGGCTTCCAGGAGGTGGAGACTAGCCGGTAATCCCGCAGTGCCGCAGCAGGGGTTCAATGCTCGGTTCGCGGCCGCGGAAGGCGACAAATATCTCCATAGGTTCTTTGGAACCGCCAACTTCCAGCACTTGTGTTCTAAAGTCGGCACCAGTTGCCGCATTGAAAATACCTTCTTCCTCAAAGCGGGAAAAGGCATCAGCGGACAATACTTCCGCCCACTTGTAACTGTAATAGCCGGCCGCATAACCGCCAGCAAAGATATGCGAGAACGCATTCTGGAAACGGTTGAACGGCGGTGGTGTGATCACCCCTACCAGTTGGCGGACTTCCTCGAGCAAACTCTGCACCGAATCGAAGCTGCCACTGCCCCATTCCCAGTGCAGACGAAAGTCAAACAGAGAGAGTTCCAGTTGCCTCACCATCACCATGGCGGACTGAAAATTTCGTGCCGCCAGCAGTTTGTCCAGCAATGCCTCCGGCAGTGACTCGCCTGTCTCCCAGTGTCCTGAAATGAACGCCAGGGCCTCACGCTCCCAGCACCAGTTTTCCAGAAATTGACTGGGTAGCTCCACCGCATCCCAAGCCACACCATTGATACCGGAAACAGCAGCCACTGTCTGGCGAGTCATCATGTGATGTAGCCCGTGGCCAAACTCGTGGAACAATGTAGTGAGCTCAGTGTGGGTGAGCAGTGCGGGCTGATCGCCTATCGGTGGGGTGAAATTACACACCAGGTAGGCGACTGGAATCTGCAAACCCTCTCCGGATTGGCGTCGCACCCGGCAGCTGTCCATCCAGGCGCCACCGCGCTTGTGTGCCCTCGCATACAGATCCAGATAAAATCGGGCGATAACATCGTCGCTGCGCAGCAGTTCGAAGAGTTTGACGCTGGGGTGGTAGTTGTCGAACGTTTCCACTTCCCTGACGTCGATGCCGTAGAGCCGGCTGACCACACCAAACAGGCCGAGTAAAACCGTGTCTGTCGATAGATAAGGTCGGATGTCCTCCTGCGATACCTGGTAGCGATTCTGGCGCAGCTGCTCGCCGTAGTAGCTAACATCCCAGGATTCCAACGTGGTCAGGTTACTCTGCTGTTTGGCAAAGATTTCCAGTTCCTGGAACTCGGCCTCCGCCTGGGGCAGGGATTGCGCGGCCAGTTGCTGCAGGAATTCCATCACGTTGTCAGGGCTGTCCACCATCTTGGTGGCGAGAGAGAGTTCAGCATAGTTGTCGAAGCCCAACAGTTTAGCCAGCTCACTGCGTAATTCGAGAATTTCTACGATCAGCTCGGAGTTGTCCCATTGTCCTGCATTGGGACCTTGCGCTGAGGCCCTTGTGCAGTTTGCGGTGTAGACTTCTTGCCGCAGTGCCCGGTTGTCGCAGTAGTTCAGTACCGGTAACAGGGAGGGAAACTCCAGATTGATCAGGTAGCCGTCCTGTCCCGCTTGTTCAGCCGCGTGTCGGGCGCTGGCCAGTGCGGTATCGGGAAGTCCATTCAAGTCCTCTCGCGTCACCTGTCTGGACCAGGCGTTGGTGGCGTCCAGTACATTTTCCCCGAATGTGCTGCCCAGTTTCGACAGACGCTGGCGCAATTCGCCGTATTGCTTTTTCTTGTCTTCAGGCAGGGCAACACCCGCCAGGCGGAAATCGCGCAGGGCGTACTCGATAGACTTGCGTTGCGCGGTGTCCAATATGTTGAAGGCGTCGCTATCGGCAATTTGTTGGTAGGCAGCATACAAACCACGGTGTTGTCCTATCCAAGTGCCGTATTCTGACAGTAGCGGCAAGCACGTGTTGTAAGCCTCGCGCAGTGCATCGCTGTTGCACACGCTATTCAGGTGCGACACGGGTGACCAGGCACGGGAAAGCTCATCATCCAATTCTTCTATGGGGTGCAGGAGGTTGTCCCAGCTGTAGCTGTCAGTGCTCCCCAATAATCCATCGATACGCTGTTTATTGCGCTCGATAAGCTGTCGGATGGCAGGCTCCACATGCGCCGTCTCAATCCGGGAAAAGGGCGGTAGCGTGTGTGACTCGAGCAGTGGATTGGACATGGGACCAGGTTCCTTTTGAATGACAGGGCGCGATAGTACCCGAAACAGTCGTTTGAAAATATTCGTGTCTGGAAGCAAGCCTTGCGCAGGCTACACATTGACGCGGGATTGGATTGGGTGGCTGCTCATCAGATGGCTGCGCTCGCGGCCATCTGGCGACGCTCGCCGTAGGCCCTGGCCCAGGGGTTTGCCGTGATACCGTGGCCAATGATGCTCAATATAATTGTACAGACCACCGTCATGGCAAACGGTCCACTGTCAGGCAAGTCACTGTTCACCACCATTACAGTAAACACGATGCTCGCCAGTCCACGCGGGCCGAACCAGCCTATAAACAGTTTCCCTTCGGTATCGATACCACTGCCCGCCAGGCAAAGGAATACGGGCAGCATCCGAATGACCGTGAGACTCAGAATCGAGTAAAGCAAGATCATCCAACTGAAATGACCCACCGCCTGTCCCACTATTGCCGATCCGAAAATCACCCAGGTGATCAGCGCCAGCGTATCGCCGGTGCCCTCACTCGCGAGCAAAAACTGGTCTTTTACCTTGCTGGAAAGAGGTGTATCCATAAATGCCATCAGCAGTCCGCCGCTGAAAGCCGCTATAAAACCGCTACCCCCGAGGTACTGGGTGACCGCGAAGCAACTTAACGCCAAAGCCACAACCGGTATTTGTATCCACGTTTGGGTTAGCCATTGTTTGCGTAGCGCAAACTTCAAAAGACGCACTGCAAAGAACGTGAGTGCCAGGCCAACAACGAGGCCGATGCCGATTTCCTCGACCACCAGTTTTGCCGCCAATGATAATGGCCCCCCCGCATCCAGCTTGTCGAGCGCCAGTGTCAGGAAAAGCAGTAAAACAGGCACACAAATACCATCATTCAGGCCACTTTCTACATTGAGGCTTTGGCGGACTTCATCGGGTATGGCTTCGTTGGTGATAACGGCTTTACCCAAAGCGGCATCAGTGGGGGAGAGCAGCGTCGCCAGTACGGCAACAGCAAAGAGCGAGGAATAATCGAATAGTAGTACCCCTGCGATAAAGCCCAGCGTAATGGTGAGAGGCAGGCCAATTAACAGCAGCCGCGCAGGTATAGCCCGGAATTTTTTCAATATCCCGATGTGAGCGCCGGCGGCATCGGTAAACAGCACCATGGCGAGAGTGATTTCGGCAAGGTTGCGCACCAGTTCCCGGTCTGTTTCCCAGGCAAGCAGGTCAAATCCGACCGGGCCTATCAGCAGCCCAAAGCAGGTAAATACGATGGGGCCGCTGATCCAGGTCCGCTCAACGGCACCAGCCACCGAACTGTAAAACAGCACAAACAACGCAAGCAAAGCCACGCTTTCATACATCTTTACCACTCCTTAATCTATTGCGTCGGTGAATGTCCAGTGCTGCAGAACATGATAGCTCACCCCGCGTTTGCCCTGTCGCGCCAGTCGGCGATCTGTATCAAGGTGATGGGCTCCAGTTCCAGGCCGAAGAATACTCGCATCATTCAGTGTGTTTTTTTTTCTTTGGCGGAGCGAAGCCATCATTCGCCACGGCCGGCTCAGTGGTGGTTTTCCCCCGGCGCTTACCAATGTTCTTCTGGTTGCGCGACCGGGTCTTACTTTTCTCAACGGTAGATTTTTGCGTATTTTTCTTACTGCCTGCGGCTTTGCCGGAGGATTTCAGTTTTTTGGGGCCGTTGTACTTCGCTTTCAGACCGAGCAGGATACGTCGCTCAAAGCGCAGCGCCAGATATCGCTCGATACTGACCATCAGGTTCCATTCATTTGCACTGGCCAGAGAGACAGCCAGTCCTCGCGCGCCGGCGCGACCGGTGCGGCCGGTGCGGTGCAAATAGTTGTCTCCGCTATAGGGTATATCGTAATTCACCACCAGATCGATACCGCTGACATCAATGCCGCGGGCGGCCAGATCACTGGCGCAGACAATAGTGACCTTGCCCTCATGAAACTGGTGCATGACCTGTTTGCGCTCTTCGGTAGTCATCTCCCCGTGCAGCGGCGCGCAGCGAAATTTCCGGTACTTGAGCAGATTGGCCAGCCGTGTTGCCGTGTTGCGTTTGTTGGCAAAGACCAGTGCGCGATTGAAACCGCCCTGCTCGAACAGTGCCGCCAGCAGCTTGTCCTTGTGCTCCTGGCTGTCGGCGAGAATCAGTTGGTGATCGATGCTGCTGTGTGCCTGTCGCACTTGGCCCACAGCAATGGTTTGTGGGAATTGCAGCAGTGTGGTTGCAATGTCGCCCACACCGCGGTGTGACAGCGTCGCGGATAACAGTAGTACCTGTTTACTCGCTGGGCATAACTCGGCGAGTTTTACGACATCATCGCGAAAGCCCATGTCCAGCATGCGGTCTGCTTCGTCCAGCACCAGGGTCTGCAAATTGCGCAGGTCTGCGCTGCGTTTTTGGCAGTGTTCCAGAAAGCGCCCCGGCGTCGCCACTACGATTTCTGGATCCTTGCGCAGCTGTGCTTTCTGGTACTTGAAATCGGCGCCACCCGTGATGGCCAGTGCGTTCACAGGCGATAGCGCCAGCAGCTCCCGGCACTGTTTCAGTACCTGGCGCGCGAGTTCCCGTGTAGGCACTAGAATAAGCGCCAGGGTGCCTGTCTGCCGGCCCGTGTCGGCGGCGAGGATTTTCTGCGCCAGGGGAATAAGGTAGGCTAATGTTTTGCCGCTGCCGGTCTCGGCGCTGACTAACAGGTCTGCACCTTGTAGCGCGAGTGGCACGCTCAGCTGTTGGACTTCTGTGGCGGTGGTTAATTCCAACGCATCAATACCCAGGCGCAGGTGGCGATCAAGCTGTAGGTCTTCGAACACGATTTCACGCTCCGCTGGTAAACTGATTGAATGTGCCCGGTTCCTGTTTCTGTGAAACAGGCGGGATTGAACCCGGCTGATGATGATTCGATGGAATTCCACCGCAGACTTGGCAATCTACCCCACCCGCTGTCTGCGGTGCTAAAAATTACGCGTTATTATATCCTCGGATTGAGTGCAGCGGTTACATTAGCAACACAAAGACTGCGTCAGGGTGGTCGAGAGACCTTGAAAACGGGAGAAAGTGCCATGGTACAGGCAGTAAGAATACACAAAACGGGCGGACCCGAGGTCATGCAGTTGGAAGACGTTGAACTCGACGTGCCGGGGCCGGGTATGGTTACGGTGGCGAATCGAGCGATTGGGCTTAACTATATCGATACCTATCACCGCAGCGGCTTGTATCCGCTGCCCCTGCCTATCGGCATTGGCCTGGAGGGTGCTGGGAAGGTACAGGCTGTGGGCGAGGGCACAGGCCTCAAAGTGGGGGATCGCGTAGCCTACTGCTCTGCCGGGTTCGGTGCCTACGCGGAAGCGCTCAACCTGCCCGCCGCCCGTCTGATAAAGATCCCCGATGGCATCGATTATGAGCAGGCGGCGGCATGTCTATTGAAAGGCCAGACTGCGGAATACCTGCTGCAGCGAACTTACCGCCTCCAAGCGGGAGAAACCTGCCTGTTTCACGCCGCGGCCGGTGGTGTTGGGATGCTCTTTGGCCAATGGGCGAAGAGCATTGGCGCCACTGTTATCGGCACCGTCGGTTCCGAGGAAAAAGCCGAACTGGCGCGCGCCCGCGGGTTTACGCATGTCATCAACTATCGCACAGAGGATGTGGTGCAGCGTGTGCTGGAGATCACCAATGGGCAGAAAGTACCGGTGGTGTATGACGGTGTGGGTAAGGATACGTTCGACATATCGCTGGATTGCCTCCAGCCGCGAGGGCTGATGGTGAGCTTTGGGAACGCCTCCGGAGCGCCCATACCATTGGATCTGCAGGTTCTGGCTAACAAGGGTTCCCTGTTTATCACGCGGCCCTCGATGCTCACTTATACCCTGAGCGCAGAGGAACTACAGCAGTCCTCTAACGATCTTTTCGAGCGTGTATTGCGTGGTGCTGTGTGTATCGAAATCAATCAGCGCTATGCGCTGGCGGATGTACAGCAGGCACATCGGGATCTTGAAGGCCGCAAGACCACCGGTTCCACAGTGCTGATACCCTGACAGGAGAGAAATACGTGTCACTACAGATTGGGCCAGTTATGCTTACGGGTCATGCGGTGCGGCTAGAGCCGCTTTGCGCGGAGCACGCTCGGGGACTTTACAATCGGGGCCGTGTAAAGGCCGACTGGGCCTATCTGCCTCGCGGTTGCTTCGTCGATTTAGCCGATACACGCCAGTGGATTGAAGAAGCCCTGAGCGCCCCCGCTCATTTGCCCTTTGCCATCGTGGATATTGCCAAGGCAAGGGCGGTAGGGAGTACGCGTTACCTGAATATTCGCCCTGAACATCGCTCGCTGGAAATCGGGTGGACCTGGCTCGGGGAGGAATGGCAGCACACGGTGGCCAACACGGAAGCGAAGTTGTTGCTGTTATCCCATGCGTTCGAGAAACTCGGATGCGTGCGGGTGGAATTCAAGACGGATGCCCGTAATAAGCGATCGCAGCAGGCATTGTCACGGATTGGCGCCACGCGCGAAGGCGTGATGCGCAATCATATGATTGTGCAGAGCGACTTCCTCCGCGACTCCGTCTATTTCAGTATTATTGAGGCAGAGTGGCCCGAGGTGAAGCTCCGCCTCGAAGCCCTTGTCAAAGGCACAGAGGTCTAGTCAACTTACCGTGCTCTGTTCGGTCTCGTTGTCTGTAAAGCTGTCAGCGAACAGCGCGGACGTCAGGTAGCGTTCGCCAGAGTCTGGCAGTATCGCAACAATCATTTTGCCCTGGTGTTCTTTTTGCTGCGAGAGACGGTGGGCAACGGCCATGGCCGCGCCCGAGGAGATGCCCGCCAGTATGCCTTCCTGCTGCATCAGCTTGTGGGCCCATGCGATTGCTTCATCGCTGGTGACTTGCTCGACCTGATCAACCATGGTCAGATCCAGATTTTTGGGCACAAATCCCGCGCCAATGCCCTGAATCTTGTGGGGTCCATGGCGTGGCTCCTCGCCGGATTTTGCCGCTGTGATCATGGTGGTGGAATCAGGCTCTACCGCTACGCTCAATATATTTTTGCCGCGGGTGTTCTTCAAGTGGCGGGAAATGCCGGTGATCGTGCCGCCAGTGCCAACGCCAGAGACCAGGATGTCAATCGCACCGTCGGTGTCCTCCCATATTTCCCGCCCCGTCGTTTGCTCATGGACGTCGGGGTTGGCAGGATTCTCAAACTGGTGTGGTCCCCAGTACTTCTTCGGGTCGGATACAATAATGTCCTCCGCTTTCGCGATAGCGGCGGGGATACCTTTGCTGCCATCTGTGAGGATAACCTGGGCCCCCAGTGACTTCATCACCATCCGCCGTTCCAGGCTCATGGTGTTGGGCATGATCAGAATGCAGCCATAACCTTTAGCCGCAGCGACGAAAGCCAGCGCGATCCCAGTGTTGCCACTGGTGGGCTCGACAATCGTCATGCCGGGCTTGAGGATGCCATCGCGCTCTGCGGCGCTGACCATGCTCGCACCTATTCGGCACTTGATTGACATGGCCGGGTTACGATTCTCCAGCTTGACGTAAATATTGCCATCGCTAATACGATTGATTTTGACCAGCGGTGTGCCACCGATTGTTTCGGCGTTGTCGCTGTAGATTTTGCTCATAGTGGACCCCTTCCTGTGCGCTGGATTCGATGTTTGGATTGCTTACTAGAGTAGTATTGCCGAGCCCCACTGTCCAACCTCGGATGATGTCGGGGACAGGAAGGGACGGCGCTAAAAATATTTTTGCAACCGAGGGAACTATTGTCGTGGAGTGTCGTCTGAGTAGGTACAGTCGGTGTGGGTGATCACGGTAAGTAAGCTCACGCCATTGGTGTAGAACCCGTTCCATTCAGGTCTCATACTTTTTGCGCATCAGGAATGATCGCTAACCGGCCCTCTAGGCCGGTTTTTTTTGCTTCAATTTTCGCCCTGATGGGTTGCCTGCGTCAGAGATTCCAGTGTTTGCGGCCCTATCAAGGTTTCTACCAGCTGCCCCTGGGGATTCACGATAAACGTGGTTGGCAGCACCACCGGCGTGGTTTGGCCCAATTGTTCGGCGGGATCCTCCCCCAGACTGGCAAAGGTCACGCCCAGTTGCTGCCGTTGTTGTTCGAGCTCCGCACCACTGGCGCCATCGTAATTGACACCCAGCACGGTGACCTCGGCATAGTCCTGGTCCAGGCTGTTCAACTCCGGTATTTCCTCAATGCAGGGCTTGCACCATTGTGCCCAGTAGTTGATTACGACCCATTGCCCACGCAAGTCTTCCAGCCCTTTAGGGGGTGTAGTGCCGTCTCGCTGGTCACAAGCCAGCAGCGACAGCACGATCAAGCTGTAAAAAATCAGGTATTTCATTGTTCAAATAATTCCACAAGATTGGTGTTCAGAAGTTCCCGTTGACCTTTGCGTTGCTTCAGCAGCAGCTCGTAGGTGGCCTGCTGCCAATGACTGTTCAGGGCTATTTCCTGTTCGTCGAGCGATTGCTCATTTTCGACCCATTCTTTTAGCTGCCACAGCGGGACGGTATGGAGATCGCGGCACAGCAGGTAGTGACCTTTGCCGTTCTCTGTGATGACGTTTTCACGCAGAAAAATATCGCGTAAAACACCCCATGTCACGCTGTCCAGACCACGAATAATAGCGTGTCTGCGTTTGAGCAGTTCCAGTTCTCGCACCGCCCCTCCCGTCTGCTGCTGTGTCCATAAAACGAATAACACGTCGAGTGCTTTGAGAACTATCGGGCGTTTGGCCTGGTCATCACTTTCGTAGGCTGACAGGCTGTGTACCAGTACTCCGCCCATCAGAACGATATTCCAGGATAGATAAATCCATAACAGGAACAGGGGTACTGCGGCGAAAGCACCATAGATGAATGTGTAGTTGGAACCTACCACCAGTTTCGTGAAGAGGCCGCGTGCACCGTGAAAGGCCAGAGCTGTGAACAGACCGCCGATTAGCGCGTGTTTGAGGGGTACCGGGCAGTTGGGGACAGCAGCGTATATTAGGCTAAATCCTATCAGGCTCAGAAAAAGTGGCGAGGCCTTTACCAGGAGGGCCTTGGCCCCGAGAATGTCGACGCTGTCCAGGGCGTGTGCGGCCGACTCCAAATAGGTGCTCAAGCCCAGCGCCAGGCCGATGGTCACGGGTGTCAGCGTGAGTACCGCCCAGTACAACAGAAAGCTGGACAGGGGGCTGCGGTTTTCGCGGGCGCGCCAGATATTATTGAAGGCGTGCTCAATATTGCGCAGCATGATTATCGCGGTTACCACCAGAAAGCCGATGCCGGGGCCAGTCAGGTTTTTGGCCTGTTGGGAAAACGCGTTGAGGTATTGCTCGATACTTGCGCTACTCTGCGGTACCAGATGCTTGAATAGCAGCGCCTGCATTTGCGCCTCTGCGCCCTGAAAGGCAGGGATGGCAGAGGCCATGGTATAGAGCACTGTCAGTAGCGGCACCAGTGCAAACAGGCTCATGTAGGTCAGGGCCGCGGCATTTTCCGAACAGCGGTCCGCAATAAAGCGACCAACGAGGTATTGCGTGCGGTGCCATAGTTCGTGGATCGTGAAATAAGAAAGATTCATCGGCGCATTATGGCATGAACGTTTAACTTGTTGCATAAATGTGGCGGAGAATAGCGGCACTACCGCGCAATGCCGATGAGAGACACAGCCCAAGGTTTGTTATACTCTGCCGCGACCCGTTATCACCTTCAATATCACCCCGGAATTCAGTTATGAGTGCAGTCACCATCTACCACAACCCCCGGTGTTCCAAGTCGCGTAATACGCTGGCCCTGCTGCAGGAGAACGGTGTCGAGCCGGAGATCGTGCTCTATCTGGAGACGCCACCCAGCAGCAGTGACATAAAAGCCCTGCTAAAGAAGTTGGGCATCAGCGCCGCTGAACTCGCGCGTCGTGGAGAGAATGACTATAAGGCCTGTGGCCTGGGCAAGGACTCCAGCGAAGCGGATATTGTGGCGGCTATGGTTAAGCATCCCAAACTGATTGAGCGTCCCATTGTGGTGCGCGGTAATAACGCTGTGCTGGGCCGACCGCCCGAAAATGCGCTGGCATTGATTGACTGATGGCGCAGTCCTACGTGTTGGTCCTGTACTACTCCAGACAGGGCGCCACAGCAGAGATGGCGCAATACATTGCGCGCGGTGTTGAATTGGTCACTGGGGTGACCGCTCGGTTGCGCACGGTGCCAGCGGTATCGACGACCTGTGAGCAGATCGATGATGATATTTCCACCGCAGGCCCACTGTACTGTGAACTGGCTGACTTGCGCGATTGTTCAGGGCTGGTAATGGGCAGCCCCACCCGTTTTGGCAATATGGCCGCGCCTTTGAAATATTTTATAGATCAAACGTCCTCCCTGTGGTTGAGCGGCGCCATGATTGATAAACCAGCCGCTGTTTTCACCTCGACGTCCAGCCTCCACGGTGGGCAGGAGTCGACCCTGCTCAGCATGCTGCTGCCATTGCTGCATCACGGTATGGTGATAGCCGGGCTGCCCTACAGTGAGCCCGGGCTGATGAGTGCCAGCTCGGGTGGTACGCCTTATGGCGCTTCGCACTGGGCCGGCGGTGACAGCAAGAGGCCAGTGGATGAGGTTGAGGCGACCCTGTGTCGGGCGCTCGGTCAGCGTGTGGCACGACTGTCCACGCGGCTTCACTCATGAGTGCCTCCCTCAGTTCCGTAGCAGTCCGATTGACATGGCTGAGCTGGTCGGCACTACTACTGCAGCAGTCAGCGGATGCGTGGGCACACCAGGCGCCGTGGTTTATCTGGGTGCTGAAGATACTCCCGCTGCTGCTATTCCTGCCCGGTATGCTAAAAGACAATTTGCGCAGTTTTATATGGTTATGTTTCGTGTGTCTAGGGTATTTTCTGATTTTGGTGCAGCGTATCTTTGCGCAGCCCGACAACACGTTGGTGATCGGGGGATTGGTCGCTGTCGTAATATTGTTTATTGCCGCGATGATGTATGTTCGCTGGCGTGCTCGCGAATTAAGTATCCCAGACGCACCAACAACAGGCAGTGGAGATTAGTGTATGAGTAAACCGTCGCTGGGGCGTCGCATATTGTCGGGAATCTGGAGGGGTATCACTCGCATCAGGTTGGCCTTGTCAAACATCCTGTTTCTGGTGATGGTCGCTGTCATTTATTTTGTCTACATCGGAGGAGCGCCTGAACCGCTGCCCGATAAAGCGGCACTTCTGCTGAATATAAGTGGCACGGTGGTGGATCAAAAGTCAGTGGTCAATCCGCTGAGGGCACTGATGGGCCAACCCTCTCCTGCCAGTCATGAGGTGCTACTACGCGATGTCATTGAGGCGATTGATTACGCTGCCGAGGACCCGGCCATTAACTCTCTGGTGATGGAGCTGGATTTTCTCGTTTATGTAGGCATTAGCAAAACGCAGGAGATCCTCCCTGCGCTTGCGAACTTCCGTGAGAGTGGCAAGGCTATCATTGCCATCGGCGATTACTACACGCAAGATCAGTATCTGTTGGCCAGTTACGCCGATACGGTCATCGCGCACCCCATGGGCGGTGTGGCGTTAGAGGGCTACAGTAGCTACAACAATTATTTTCGTGAGGCATTGAAAAAGGTGTCAGTGAACGTCCATATCTTTCGCGCTGGCGATCATAAATCCGCGGTCGAACCCTTTATACGCGATGATATGTCGCCCGGTGAGAAAAAAGTGACCCGCCGTTGGCTGGGTAATCTGTGGGGGCAGTACACGCAATTGGTAGAAGCGCAGCGTGAACTGCCAGCGGGCACAGTAGACAATTTTGTGAACAATTTTACCGATCTGTTATTAAGTGAAGGCGGTGACGCCGCGCAGGCAGCGGTGCAGGCCGGGCTGGTGGACAAGCTACTGGGGCGCAGTGAGGGCAATGAATTTCTGGTGGAGTTGGTGGGTGCCAGTAATGAAGATGGTCTTTATGAAGCGGTAGAGTTCGAGCGCTATGTTGCACGCAAACGACCACTGGATCTGGGTGGCTCTGACGCAGATCGCGTCGCCGTTATTACGGCGCAGGGCAATATCGTGCCCGGGGATCAGCCTCCCGACGGTATCGGGGGCGATTCCCTGGCGCGAATGATCCGCGGCGTAGTCGAGGCAGAGGGTGTCAAGGCAATTGTCCTGCGGGTAAACAGTGGTGGTGGCAGTATGTTCGCATCGGAGATTATTCGTCAGCAACTGCTGTATGCTCAGGATATGGGCATACCCGTTGTGATCTCCATGGGCGCAGTGGCGGCCTCCGGCGGATATTATATTGCGGCAGAGGCAGACGAGATCTGGGCGACGCCCTCTACGATCACGGGGAGCATCGGGGTGTTTGCCGCCTTTCCTACCTTTGAGGGGCTGCTCGACCGTGTCGGCATTTATACAGACGGTGTCGGTACCACAGATATGGCGGGTGCAATGCGCATGGATCGGCCGCTGAGCCCCGAGGTGACAACAGCGTTAAACAGTAGTGTGAATTTTGCCTACAAGAGCTTCGTGGATATTGTTTCGCAGGGGCGGGATATGAGTGTTGTGCAGATTGATCCGCTGGCCGAGGGCCGGGTCTGGTGTGCGCAAGATGCGTTAGAATCTGGCCTCATCGATAACGTCGGTAGCTTACACGACGCCATTGTGGCGGCGGCAGCCCTCGCTGAGATAAGCGACTACAAAGTGGAGTATGTGGAATCGCCGCTGTCACCGCGAGATATGTTAATGAAACAATTGGCGAAAAGTGTCGGCAGCCTGAACCTGTGGCCAGACTCTTCCGTGAGCATTGCTCTGTCTGGATTTTTGGGGCCGGTGCGCGAAGCAGTCCATGAATTGGGCAATCTGCAGGATCCTGCGAATTTGTATATGCGCTGTATCGGCTGTGGGGCGGTTCGCTAGCCGCAGCGTTCAGCTTTGGCCCAGCGCGCTGTGGGAGGCTGCGCCCCTGTTCTCCTGCCAGCGCGCCAAGTCATTCAGTATCATATAGAGACACGGAATCAACAGCAGCGTGATCACCGTGGCAAACACGATGCCATACGCCAGCGAGATCGCCATGGGAACCAGCATTTCAGCTTGGGCTGTGCGCTCGGCCAGCATCGGGATCAAGCCGAAAAATGTCGTCAGAGACGTTAGCAAAATAGCCCTGAAACGCCTGGTTCCGGCGTTGACCACCGCGGTATGGCGATCTACGCCATCGGCAACCGCCTTGTTCACAAAGTCCACCAGTATCAGGCTGTCGTTGACCACAACCCCGCTGAGTGCAATCACCCCCATCAGTGACATCATACTCAATGGGTATCCCGACACCCAGTGACCAAAAATTGCACCGATCATGCCAAATGGGATGACACCCATGATAATGAGTGGCTGTAAATACGATTTAGTGGGGACTGCCAGCAGGGCGTAAATTCCAAATAGCGCAAGGGGAAAGCCCACAATCATGCTGAGCGCCATTTTGGCTTCTTCTTCCGCCATGCCCGAGATGGCATAGCGTAGCCCAGGATATTTTTTCTGCAGGGCGGGAAGGACGCTAGTTTCTATGTCAGTGATAACTTTGTCCGGCTCGACTTCCCGCTTGTTGGCTTCTGCTGTTATCTCTGCTGCGCGCTGGTAGTTGATGCGGGTTGCTTTCAATAGCCCCTGCTTGACGTCCAGACGGGCGACAGTCTCAAAAGGCACCTCATCACCTGATGGCGTGCGAATAAACATATTGTTCAGACTGCTGACATTTTCTCTATCCGCTTTGGGATAGCGCACCATGACCTTGACTTCGTCGATACCGCGCTGGACACGCTGCGCTTCGGCGCCGAAAAACGCATGCCGCACCTGACTCCCAAGATCATAGCGTGTAATGCCCAGCGACTCGGCCTCGGCAAGTAGCTCCAGATGAAACTCGTCGGCGGTATCGCTAACGCCGTTGCGAATATCGTAGAGACCGGAGTAGTGGCCCAACGCTTCTTCCAAATCAGTTGCCGCGTCGCGCAGCGTGTCAATATCCTTGTGCATCAGATCAAACGCAATGGCCGGACCCATTTTGGGACCATCGGCGCTGGTGATAGCAAACACATCCACACCGTGAATTCTGCCCACTGCCTCGCGCCAGCGCTCCTGCACGTCTCTGGTGTTTATGGTGCGCTCGTCCTCCTTGGTCAGCTCGACATCGATACGGCCATTGATACGATTAAAACCGTAGGTCGCCATATGCTTTAGCAGGGGTTCATCAGTCCCGCTTTCACGATGGTATTCCTCCTCCATGGTGTTGAATGCGTCAGAGATTCTGGCCACGGCTTCCAGCGTGCGCTCTTCTGCCGTTCCCGCGGCCATGCGTAATTCGACCTGCAGGAATTCACCGGGAGTATCCGGGGACAACACGGTACGCACCGCGCCGCCCGCTAACAATCCGCAGGAAAGAATCAGCAGGGACACAAAGACCGCCAGCGTCACATACCGGTTTTCAACACACTTCAGCATGAACGGTTTGTACCGGTGCTCCACAAAATCGTGCAGCAGGCAGTTCACTTCCTGCTGCACGCGGTCAATCTGCAGTAACACGCGATTTTTGGTCGGCTTGCTGTGTGCCAGGTGTGCGGGCAGGATCCATTTTGATTCGATCAGGGAGAAGCACAGGCACAGGATAACGACCCAGCCACAGGCTGCGGGGAAGGCGCCGAACACACCCTGTACAAACAGGGTCGGTAGAAACGCCATGATTGTGGTGAGCACGCCGAAAGTGGCGGGGGTGGACACCCGGTACACACCGGTTACCACACTCTCCACACTGTGGCCGTGCTGCTCCTGTTCGGTGTAGGCACTCTCGCCCATAATGATAGCGTCGTCCACCACGATACCCAGTACCAGAATGAAGCCAAAGATACTGATCATGTCCAGGCTGGCGTGGATGTAGGGTGTATTGATAATCGCCATGGCGCCCAGGAAGCAGACGGGTATCCCCATCATCACCCAGAATGCCAGCTTGATTTCAAGAAACAGCGCCAGAATGATAAATACCAGCAGTGCCCCCATTGCCAGATTTTTTATCATCATCCCCAGTCGACCATCGAGGTAATACGTGGCGTCATTCCAGATATCCAGCGTTACGCCCTGTGGCAAATGCCCCGCGCGTTCAGCGACAAAAGCCTTGGCGCCATCAGCCGTTTCAATAATATCCTGCTCGCCCATCGCGAACACATTAATGCCCAGTGAATAGGTGCCGTTGAATGCCGCAAATCCGGCGGCGTCAACAAAACCGTCGGCGACGGTGGCGATATCACCCAGCAGCAACCGGGTGCCGTCGGGCCAGGTTTTGAGCACGATACTCTCGAAGTCCTGTTGTACGTAGGCTTGCCCAGTGGTGCGCAGCATGATTTCGCCATTTTCGGTGCGCACCGATCCGGCCGGAAGGTCTAGCGAGGAGAAAGAGATGATGCTCGCCACATCACCCAGGGTCAGGTGGTATTCACGCAGCAGCTGTTCGGAAATCTCAATACCGATTTCGTAGTCACGGGCGCCCACCACGGCGGCGGCGGAGATTGCCGGGTAGGTCAGCAGCTCGCGCCGCATATCATCTGCCAGCGACTTCAGGCTGCGTTCATCAATGTCACCAGACAGTTGCAGTGTCAGTGCCGGGAACATGATCTCTGGTTGGCTGACAATGGGCTTTTCAGCCTCCTTGGGAAAGTGCTGTATCGCGTCGATACGATTGCGGATATCGGCCATTAGTTTGCCAAGATTTACGCCATCCTGTGGTTCAATCATCATTCTGGCAGCGGACTCGAAAGAGTCCGACTCGATGCGCTTGATGCCCTCGACGTCGTTGATAGCCTCCTCAATCTTCAATACTACGCCCTGCTCCACCTCCTCAGGGGCGGCGCCGGGGTAGGCCAGTTCTATAAAAATAACTTCAACTTCAAAGGTGGGAAACATCGCGCGCTGGATGGTGAATGCCGAGCCAAGGCCCACCACGATAATAATCAGCATCAGTAGATTGGCTGCCACCGGGTTGTAGGCGAACCAGGCGATGATCCCCTTTTGCGCGGGCGTTCGCATTAGCCGCCCTCGCTGTCGTTAGGCGACGGCTCTGCAGCGGCGGTGATCTTGCCCACGTTTGTGTCCCCCTGTTGTTGCTTTGGGCGCCCGTGTTGGTCCAGTTTATTGGTGGGTGTGCTGGATTGGATGCGAACTTCTGAGCTGTCGAAGGAGCTATCCAGTGTCGTCAGCGATACGCGGTCGCCGTTATCGAGACCATCGCTGATGTAGACGAGGTCGCCACCAGTGCGCAACAGGGTCACCTGCCGATTCCGCAGATGCCCGCTGTCATCAACTACCCAGAGGTTATTACCTGCACGCATCACAAAGCGGGGTAGCGATACAATATCGGTCAGCTCCCGGCCCTCAATGTTGGCGTTGACGAAGGTGCCGACGCGCAGCGGCTTGCGATCCGGGTTATGCAGCGCGTAGGGATCTTTGATGCGGGCTACCACGTACAGCACACGCGAGCGTTCGTCGAACACGCCCTCGGTGCGGTGTAGCTGGGCCGTCCACTGTTTTAATTCGCCCCCTACGTCCGTGTAGAGATCAATGGAAGAGCCGTTTTCTGCACCTCTTATGCCAGGTAGCTCCAGGTAGGCGAGTTTGTTCTGGGGGATGGGTAGGCGGATTTCGGCGTAGTCCACTGAAAATATATCGGCGAGGGGACTACCTGCGGCGACAAATTGCCCCAACGCAACCTGCTTCTCCCGGATCACTGCATCATACGGGGCCCTGATGTTGGTTCGTTCGAGATTGTCTCTGGCGGTATTGAGATCCGCCTGCGCCGCCAGCATCTGTGCCTGGGCCTGATCCAGCTGAGGTTTGCGCAGATAAAGATTTTTTGCCGCCTGGCTGCGCTGGCTACCGGTAGGTAATTTCTGCCACTCTCTTTCTGCCACCTGTGCTCTACCTTTTTCCTGGGCCAGATTACTGTGGGCAGATTTGAGGGCGGCCTCGGCGCGCAGCAGGTTGGTTTCGTAGTCTCTGGGATCAATACGCAGTAGAACCTCGTCCTTGCTGACAAAGCCACCAACGGTAAACGAGGGGGAGGCCTCGATGATGCGGCCGTTGACTTCGGACAGGATGGATGTCTCCTGCATCGGTGAAACAGTGCCCTGAGCCTGCACCTGGATGCGCAGTTTCTCCTTGACTACTGCAGCGACGTCCACGGACACCGGCTGGTAAACGGGTTCGGCGATCTTGGCGGGCGGGCGATTCAGATACAGTACGGTCGTGACAGCCGTCGATACTGCCAGCAGCACAATGGAGACTAGAACCTGTTTTTTTCTTGAGACCACGGTAGCTACCAATAGGAATGCGTGAAAACTGGGCGCCGGAGAAAAGCCAGAAGCAGAACACCAATCTACAGGGGGCGTATATATACCATAAGAGGGGCCTCTAAAGCTGTTAAATACTGGTAATGAACACCCGGCAATCGCCAAGGAAGTACCGGTTAAAGTGCCTGTGTCATAGTGTTATAGTGCCGGGTCAGTTTTAGGACAGGGGGATAACAAATCATGACGACGACATTTCAAAATCCAGCAGCGCTGTTGCAGGCCGTGGGACAGCATCTGGGCTTCAGTGACTGGGAGGAAATTGACCAGCAGCGCATTAACCGTTTCGCCGACGCCACCGGCGATCACCAGTGGATTCACGTCGACCCGGAAAAGGCGGCCACCGGTCCTTTTGGTAAGACTATCGCCCACGGTTACCTCACCCTGTCGATGGCCAATCTGTTTCTGCCGCAGATTATGCGCGTCGAAAATACCTCCATGGGTGTTAATTACGGCTGTGAAAAAGTACGCTTTCCGGCAGCGGTGCCGGTGGGTAGCCGGATACGCGGTGGCGGTGAGATCTTGAGTGCCGAGGAGGTCAAAGGGGGCGTGCAGGTGGTGGTACGTATGACTATAGAAATTGAGGGAGGGGACCGACCTGCGTGTGTCATCGATACCATCAGTCGATTTTTCCCCTGACTTATTCGACAGCCGTCTCGATGCGGTCAGCCTGTGAGCAGAGTTGGTGTAGACTGCTCCAGGTGACGAGAATGGAGGCGCTGGCGTGCTGGAACTGAGCGATACCGCAGAGCCCGTTTACCCTGCCGCCACCGTTGTGCTGTTGCGCGATGGCGATGCCGGGTTGGAAGCGCTGTTGGTGCAGCGCAACAAGACGGTGCAGCACATGGGCGGTATGTGGGTGTTTCCTGGCGGCAAAGTGGACGAGTCCGATTACCCTGGAGATCGCGACGAGTACCGTGCAGCAGTCAATGCTGCAATCCGCGAGACGCAGGAAGAAGCCGGGTTGGATATCACGGCAGAGCAGTTGGTGTACCTGTCACATTGGACCACGCCAGAGGGTGCAAAAAGGCGGTTCGCAACCTGGTTTTTCCTCGCCATACTTGAGGACGGGCAGGAGGTGCGCGTCGACGGTGGCGAGATTGCTCTGCATCGCTGGGTGAATCCTGAGACGGCCATTGCGGAATCGGCGGACGATGCCCACCCTCTGCGCCTTATGCCACCGACCTATGTCAGTCTTGCCGATATTGCCGATTGTCTCAGCTGTGTGCAGGCGAGAGTGCGCATGGGTAGTCGTGACGCCATAATGTATGCCCCGCGTATGGCCGGGATCGATGACGGTCTGTGTTTTTTGTACGAGGGTGATGCGGGCTATGACGATGTATCGGTCGATGTACCGGGCGGGCGTCACCGCTTGTATATGATTAACAATCAATTGGAATATATACGGCAAACCTGATGCCTGGCATAGAGATATTGTGTGACTGACAACACTGGCGAGCCCGGAGTAACGCGCCGCAGACTGTTGGGCGGCCTCACCGCTACTGCGGCGGCGACGCTGGCGGCAGGTGCTGCCGCACTGCCGCGTTCAGCGGTTAAAGCCTGGGATATGCACACCGAAGTACTGGTCATCGGTTCTGGCGCGGCCGGTGTATGTGCCGCCATCGAGGCGCGACTGGCGGGTGCGAACGTGCTGTTGATTGAATCGCTGTCGCAGTTTGGTGGCTCCTCCGCTATGTCCGGCGGGGTGGTCTACGCGGGCGGCGGTACCGCCTTGCAGAAAGCGCTCAATGTGCAGGACAGCGTCGAGCAAATGTACCGTTTCATCACGCTGGCGGGCGGTGTGCATCCGCCGCTGGACAAGATTCAGCTGTACTGTGAGGGCAGCGCTGAGCATTTTGACTGGTTGGTGGCGCAGGGCATCCCCTATACCGATAAGCTCACGCTCGCCAAGGGCTTGCCCATGGGCGATGAGTCGCTGTATTTCTCTGGTACAGAACAGGCGTGGCCGGCACGGGATCTGGCGACGCCGGCACCCCGCGGACATGTGCCCGGCGTAACTGGTATGAATGGCGGCAGGCGCCTGATGGAATCATTGCTGTCGCAGGCCAAAAAGTACGGTGTAAAGCTGCGCGCCCGGGTGAGCGCTGATCGACTGGTGACCGAGAGCGACAGCCGCATCGCAGGGGTGACAGTTACCATCGATGGCGAGCAGCGCGCGATCGCCGTGCGGCGTGGCGTGGTTCTGGCCTGTGGTGGCTTCATTCACAACACCGAGATGCTGAAGCAGTACGCACCGCAGTTGTACGATTGCTCGGTGCCCTGGGGCAGTGCTGATGATCACGGTGATGGCATCAATATGGGTATCGCGGTCGGTGCAGCGGCGCTGCGGATGAATGAAGGGTTTGTTATCGCGCCCATCTACCCGCCTGAATATGTACTGTCCGGCATTTTGGTGAATACATCGGGGCAGCGTTTTATTTCAGAGGAGTCCTATCACGGTGTGTTGGGGGATGCCATCGCGTATCATCAGCAGGGTCGAGCCTGGCTGATTACCGATCGCGACAGCAGTTACGCCTTTCACCAGGATAACTTTCTGCCGGTGGCTGAGGCTAATACCATCGGTGACATCGCCGCGCAGTTGGAATTCCCGAAAGGGGCATTGCAACAAACTGTGGCCTACTACAATCTGCACGCTGCCAACGGTGAGGACCCGATGTTTCGCAAAAGTCGGGCGTATTTGCGGCCGCTGCAGGGGCCTCCTTACAAAGCGTGGGATCTGTCCGCGAAACAGGCCTTCTTTCCTGCGCACACCTTCGGTGGATTGCATACTACCGTCGACGGGCAGGTGCTCAACAGCTTCGGGGAGATGATTCCGGGTTTATACGCCGCCGGACGCAACACCGCCGGGATTCCAATGGCGCCTTACATTGCCAGTGGTTTATCTGTGGGCGACTGCACCTTTTTTGGTCGCCGCGCCGGTCGTGCGGTCGCAGCGGATCTGGAGGTTCGGGGATGAAGCACCTGCTGGTGGTAATCGTACTGGGCTGGGGTCTTTTGTTTCCCGTCGCGCCATTGTCTGCGCAACAGGTGATGCCAACAGGGGATCCCGCGAGGGGCAGATTGGTCTTTGCTCCCTGCCGCACCTGCCATTACGCCGAGGCCATCATGGGGCACAATAATGGCCCGAATCTACACCGGATATTTGGCAAAGTGGTTGGCAAGCAACCTGAGTTTGCGTATTACTCGCAGGTGTTTAAAACAGCCCAGTTTGTCTGGACACCCGAGTTAATGTTTGTGTGGCTGGAAAACCCGATGGCGATGTTTCCGGACTCTTCAATGATGAGCCTGGGCGCGCCCGATGCGCAGCAGCGGGCTGACCTGATCGCCTTCCTCAAACAGGCTTCGGTGCGCGAGCCCTGAAGCGGGCCCGGTTATCTCACTTCTTGATGATAACTGAACTGCCGTGGCCAAATAGTCCCTGATTAGCGGTAATTCCGACTTTCGCGCCCTGCACTTGCCGATCACCGGCCTGACCACGCAGCTGCCAGGTCAATTCACAGACCTGGGCCAGCGCCTGGGCTGGCACGGCTTCACCGAAGCAGGCCAGACCACCGGAGACATTCACCGGTATTTTGCCGCCCAGAGCCGTGTCGCCGGCGCGCAACAGCGCAGCTGCCTCGCCTCTCGGTGCCAGTTGCAAATCTTCAATCCAGTCCAGTTCCAGCGCGGTAGACAGGTCGTAGACCTCGGCCAGGTCGACGTCCAACGGCCCAATGCCCGCTTCTTCATAAGCTTTAACGGGCAGGCTAGCGCGGTAAGCCTGCGCCGCCACACCTTCAGCAGCAGCTGAATCAGTGGCGATATCGGGCATTTCCAAAACGCTACTGGCGAAGGTCGGCGTTACGAGGGAAATCGCCGCTACCCGCGGTGTATTGGCCTTACCTATTTTACGGGCGTATTCCAGGCTGGATACGATGATCGCTGCGCCGCCGTCACTGGTAGCGCAGATATCCATCAGGCGCAGGGGGTCGGCGACCATGGCCGATGCGGCGACGTCCTCGGCGCTAAAACATCTGCGGTAACGCGCCCGCGGGTTTTTGCTACCGATCAAAGAGTTCTTGACCTTGACCGCGGCGAAATCTGCCAGCGTATCGCCGTAGAGATCCATGCGGCGTCTGGCATACAGGGCGAAATACGTCGGGTTGGTAATACCAAGATAGAACCGCACCCAATCCGGGTCTTCCGGGCGATAGCCACCAGCAGGTGCCAGAAAGCCCTTGGGGGTGGTGTCGGCACCCACTACCAGCGCGACTTCGCATTCACCGGCAAGGATTTTGTTGCGCGCTGCCGCTAGTGCTTGCGAGCCGGATGCACAGGCAGCGTAAGAGGTATTGACTTCCGCGCCCTGCCAGCCCAACGCCTGTGCGAAGGTGGAACCCGCCACAAAGCCCGGATAGCCATTGCGTATGGTGGCACCGCCAGAGACATAGGTGATGTCCTGCCAGGGGATATCTGCGTCGGCCAGCGCTTCACGCGCGGCGGCTACGCCGTACTGCACAAAATTATGGCCCCACTTGCCCCAGGGGTGCATGCCGACGCCGAGAATGGCAATTTCTTTGGACATATTGTTTGCTCCATATTCAGTTGGCGTCTACTGCGCCAGGGGTTGCCACTTCCAGGTGACTTTGATGTCGTCGTCGGTTTCGTGCAGCGCTTCCAGCACCAGTTCCATCGGCATGCCGACTTTTAGGTCCTCTACATTTACGCCCTCGATCACCTGCCCAAGCACCACCATTTGCTCCTTCTCCAGTTGGACTGCAGCGATAGCGTAAGGCTCGAACGGCTCATGTGCGATAAACGGTGCAGGCGGCTTGTAACAGGCGTTGGTGTAACTCCAGATTTGGCCGGTGCGGCTTAACTCCACTTCGCGAAAATCGGTACTTTCGCACTGTGGGTTGCGGCAGTAGTCATTTTGCTTGGGGAAAAAGTACGTGCCGCAACTCTCGCACTGCGTGCCGATCAGATGCGGTTTCGCCGCCATGGTGTGCCAGCCTTCAATGGCGGGGACCTGTGGTTTTTCGCTCATGGTTAACTCCCGAAAAAAACATTCGATAGGGTACTACTGCTCGGCGGACACAGGCAAGCGCACATTTGCCGGTGCGTGGACTAGCTGAGGTGGGTCTACTATGGCACACCTGTGCTTGCAGCATTACGGGCGAAGACTGGTTGTTCGTTTGCAATTGAATTACGTGAGAGTATCCGGTCTGGCAGCGCGAGCAGCGGCTTTGGATGACCTTTTTCGTGGTTTCACGGTACTTCATTTCTCGGGGGGCTTAATCTCGAAATTTGTCATCAATCGTAGCTTGTTCAGCACCCGACGCCTGACCGTCAAGCTTGTCACCTATCCCGAAGTCCACCGCGCGCCGCGCTCGAACAGGTCGGCGTCAGCCCGCGCGCGCTGGTCAATATAGTCGTAGGTAGTGCGGATGCGGGCACTGTGCCCCAGTTCTTTGTGGCTGACCAGCCACAGATCTATCGCCGCCGCATTGTAGTCCGGGAGCACCCGGATCAACTTGCCCGCCATGGTAGCCCTGTGGCTGGACAACCGTCAGGCCATTGCCCCGGACGCCTCTATTTTTCGCAGCGAATTGAAGACGCCGCTACTGCTCAAACCCCTGGCGCACTCCGTGGGCAACGTCCGCAATAAGGATCCTCAGACGCTGGTCGGGGTCGGTGAAAAAATCGTATTGCCCCGCTAGATCCAGAAAGTAGTGCGTGCGGTATTAAAAATTGGCCGATGGGCACATTCTGCTGCGGGTGACACTGGTAGAAACTCCAGGCACTGTTCAGTATCAATAATCAAGCAATAACACACAGTGGAAACGACTATGCGGACATATGCAATGACAGGCGGCGCGACAGGTATTGGCGCGGAACTAAAAAGGCAATTGCTGGACGCGGGTCACAAGGTGATTTCGGTGGATATCAAGGAGGGCGATATTCTCGCCGACCTGTCCACCGCAGAGGGGCGACAGACTGCGATAGACGGTGTGAAAGCGCTGGCACCGGATGGTCTCGATGGCTTCATTCCCTGTGCGGGCTTGCCGCCAGTGGCCAAGCCCTTGTCGCTGGTTGCCAAGGTTAACTACTTTGCCGTGATCGCCACGGTGGAAGGGTTGCGCGCCTCACTGGAGAAGAAAAAGGGTAGCGTGCTATTCGTCTCGTCAAACTCTGCACCCATGATTCAGAGCGACGATTCCTATATCCAGTCGTGTCTGGCGGGGAATGAGGACGCGGCCTGCACTGAAATTGATTGCCGCGACGGCCACTCCGCCTATGCCGGTTCCAAACACGCAGTGACCCTGTGGATGCGTCGCCATGTGGTGGAGTATGCGGCGGCCGGAATTCGCCTGAACGCAGTGGCACCAGGCATCACCATGACACCGCTCACCGAGCGCGTCTACGCCGATGCCGAACTCGGTAGTGTGATGAAAGAGTTTGCTGATACGGTCCCTGTAGGCAGGTCCGCCCAGCCCGCCGATATCGCCAATGTGATGCGTTTCATGCTGAGTGATGAAGCGAGCTATGTGTGCGGATCGATGTTTTTCGTGGATGGCGGCTCCGATGCCATGTTGCGCCCAGACGATTTTTAGTGCGTTGAAAATTGACTACTGGTGGCGACGTCCTGTCGCCACATGGTCCCACTGATGGGCACCGGCCACATCTTCCTCCGTCCCCAGACTTAAACTTTAGAATGAGGCGGCTACTGTTTTTTAGTTTCGCTAGCACTGCTGCGATCAGAGGTGACGGCCACGGCAATAATTTCACTGAGTTGGTAGAGCAGATCGCTATAGGCAGCGGCAACCTGGTCACCTTCAAGGGTGCCCGCCGCCAGCGTTGACTGGAGGCGACTGATGCGGCGCTGCACGGTTGTTGCGCTGCCCGGGCGGTAAATCAGCCACTGCGCAGTGAGTAGAACTTGCTGCCCGTTAGCTTCCAACTGCAACAGATTAACCTTCACACCATACTCTGGTGCACGCTTGCGGTGCCACGGGAAAAATTGTACGTCCTGGGTGTTCAACAACCCCGCCAGATTGAGCACCATCACGCGTTGAATCCCGTCGACCAGAGGCTCGGCCCACAGGTCCAGGCTGGCAACTTGCAGGGTATTGCCCGTGCGGTTGTGCACCATACTCTCGCGGCTCAGGTATTCGGGAACGACAATGGGCCCGACACCAATAGAAGGCGTCTCACCACCTGCGGCGGGGAATTCATGGGCGGACAGCAGGTAGTAATTGTTGGCCGGGCTGCTGCCACAGCCTGCCAGAAGCAACACCAGGACTAGCGCCGGGGTCAGTGATAGTATTCTTTTATTCATTGCTTGGCTCCGGTTTTGCCTCGAATCAGTGACTCGGGCTGTGCTTCCAGTGTGTTCGCCAGCGATTGCAAAGATCTGCCGGCGCGGGTCATCTCCTGCAAGGCCATGTTCAATTGGTACAGCGTCGCTGAATCTGGCGATACCAGCCCATCGATCCCCGTCATGCCCTGTTCGACGGCGTTGATCGCGTTATCCAGTGATTTCAGGTTTTCTTCGACGAGTGTCGCGAGCTTGGGTAACTCGGTGTTCGCAGTCGCCACGGTGGCAGCAGTCTCGTCCAGTACGGTATTCAGTTTGGGGCCAGTGCTAGCCAATTGGTCCCGCATCTGCGTACTCAGCTCGCGCACGGAATCGAGGGCACTCGTCAGGTGCGCCGGTAAGTCCTGAAATTCTTTGCTACTTATCAGGGTATTCACGCCGTTGCTGATACTTTCCAACTCGTCAGTGAGCTTGGAGATATCCAGATCCTCCAGCTTCTTGGTAATGCGTTCCAGGTTGGTGGGGATCGTGGGAAGCTGGAGGTAGGATGAATCAATATCGACCAGGTTGAGTGCACTCTCGGGGTAAAAATCGAGTTCGATATACAGTAATCCGGTTAGCAGGCTCTGGCTGTTGAGCTGCGCGCGCAGGCCCCGAGAGATCAGTTCTTCCGTGAGGTTGGTATCAGCGATACCTTTTCGGTGAATATTTTTGGTATCAAAATTCGCTTCTATCTGCATGATGACGTTGGTCTTTGCAGAGTCAAGAATCAGGTTAATATCGGTCACCTCACCGACTTTTACGCCGCGCAGGGCCATTGGCGCGCCGACGTTCAGCCCTTTCACTGAGCCGTCGAATACCATAACGACTTTTTCTTTCTTACCGAAGCCGGATCCCAGCAGATAGATCACGGTGACGAGTGCGATCAGGCTCGCGCCGATGACGAAGGCGCCGATGGCCACGGTTTGCTGTTTTTCACTCATGGTTTGTCCTCAATGGCGGCTGCGGCACTGCGTGTCAGGAATTGCCGCACCACCGGCTCGTTACTGTGGTCGCGCAGATCAGTGGGGTTGCCGTATGCGATCATGGTGTGGCTGATATTATCCAGGTATACCGAATTATTGGCGATCGCGAAAATGCTGGGCAGCTCGTGAGTCACCATGACGACAGTGGCACCCATGGATTCCTTGATCTGTGCGATCAGCTCATCCAACAGGCGGGAGCTGATGGGGTCCAGCCCAGCGGACGGTTCGTCGAAAAACAGGATTTCCGGATTCAGTGCAATCGCACGCGCCAAAGCGGCGCGCTTCTGCATGCCGCCACTGATCTCCGATGGGTAGTACGACTGATAGCCGGCGAGACCCACCAATGCCAGTTTGTAGGCGACGATATCCGTGATCTCGGCAGCGGTGTAGCGTGTGTAGAGCTCCAGTGGGAGCGTGATGTTCTCAGCCAGGGTCATCGCGCTAAACAGGCCGCCGGTTTGATAAGTGATACCCCAGCGTTGACGCATGGCACCTTGTTGGCTGTCGCTTGCCTGTAAAAAACTGTTGCCGCTGTACAAAATGTCGCCTTGGCTGGGCCGCAGCAGCCCCAGCATATGTTTCAACAGTGTGCTTTTGCCACAGCCGCTGCCGCCCATGATCACGAAGATATCGCCCTGGTTAATGCTAAAACTGAGATCGCGCTGAATCACAGAAGTACCATAGGCCATAGTGAGATCACGGATCTCGATGAGCGGGGTCTGTGCAATGCCATCAGTCATATTTTCAACTGCTGAAAAATGATGTTGATCGCAGCATCCGCGACAATCAGGTAGACAATAGCGGTGACGACCGCGTTCGTCGCGGCCTGGCCCACAGCGGCGGAGCTCCTGCCAGAACTGATACCGGCGCGGCAGCCGGCAACGGCAATAAGGACGGCAAACACCAGCGCTTTAAAGAGGCCGACAGCAATATGGGAAAAGCTCAGCGCGGTCTCCCCCTGGATGATGTATTGAATCGGTGCGATACCCATACCGCCCGCCACGATGCCGCCACCAACAATACCCAGCAGGTCGGCATACAGTGTCAGCAGCGGCATGATTACTATCAGCGCCAGCATGCGCGGTAGCACCAGAAACTCGACCGGGGAAATCCCCATAGTAGTGATCGCGTCAATCTCTTCGTTGGTCTGCATCGTTCCCAGCTGGGCGGCATAGGCGGCACCGGTGCGGCCAGCCATCACTACGGCTGTCATCAATACGCCCATTTCTCGCAGCATGCCGATCACTACCAGGTTCGCGACGTAAATTTCAGCGCCAAATTGTTTCAACTGCACAGCACCCAGATAAGCCAGAATCATACCCACCAGAACACTGGTCAGACTGATAATACCAAAGGCGTGTGGACCGGCTTGATAGCAAAAATTCTTGAAGTCGACAAAGCGTGTGTTTGCCCTGCCGGTGACCAGACGCATCAGGGCGATCGTCACCTCACCGGTGAATGCAAGGGATTCCTTGAGGTGTTGCCAGAGTTCGCGCACCAGCAATTGGGGATCGAGATGGGACAGCCAGGAAGAACTCTTGTGCGCGTCTGCCGGGCGTGCTTCTACCGCGGTGGCAACTGCGAGTAGCTGCTCGACACCGTGGGGCATATCGCGAACTTCAAATGCAATCCCTTGGGCGTTGCAATAATCATGGCATTGCAGCAGGAAACCCATCAGCACGGAATCCCATTCACCCAGTGCAGAGCCATCGGCCGTCAGATGAATGAGGTGACGGCTCCCCAGATCGGATTTTGCGCGGCTGAAACGTGCCGGGCGTTGTCCCTGCTGCCAGTCACCGCTGAGCATCAGTTCTGCGGTATCTGGACCGCTGTCGTATAAAGTGTACTCAGGTGGCCTTGAGCTCATGCAGCATCGCTGACTATTCCAAAAACGGTAAGTGTACTGGCTGCTTCACGCAAATACCATGCACTACTGAAATGGCAGTACCGGACGGCTCTGGTCGATGATGTCGTAAGCTTTCTGGTAAATGTCTGCTACGGAGGTCTGGTTGCCGACTTCCCGACGCCTGGCGATCATGGTGATGGGGAACAGATAGTTCTCGCTCTGTGCATAGCGCAGAGCGCGACTACGCCCCGCGCGATCCTCGTAGATCACCCAGTGCATGCCCAGATCTGCCGCTAGCAGGTCACCCAGTATGACGCCCAGAGCTTGTAGTTGCTGTACTTGATCGGCGCTCACCAGTTGCTTGTCCAGCAGAGTTTGCAGCAGCTCCAGATCGCGATCTTTGTCACCGCTGAATTGCCTGCCTAGATTCAGCGCGGCCAGATCCTGCATACTTTGCCGTTGCTGCTGCATAAATTGTAGATCTGTCTTGGACAGCTCGCCGATGATGACGACAGGCTCCTCGGCCACGCTCACGCCACAGAGCCACCAGCCGCAGAGTAACAGGGCGACTCGAATCATATTCTTAGTGGTCATAGTTCCTCCTTCCAAAGTTGCTGCATTCACGAGGAACAGTATCCCCGCTGCGCTCATTTTAACCTACAAGGTTGTTATCCTGCCGCTGGCATGGATAATGACCGGCATTCCCCTGGCGAGTGCGGGTAGTAGACCTGTGCCCTACTACTCATAATGCGGAGACACTCAATGATTACCGGCAGTATTGTCGCTCTGGTTACACCTATGCGCGCCGATGGCAGTGTCGATTGGATGGCGCTGGAACGGCTTCTGGATTTACATCTGGCGTCGGGGACTGCTGCGATTTGTGCAGTGGGTACAACCGGCGAAAGCGCTACACTCAATGTGCCTGAACACTGTGACGTCATCCAGTTCTGTGTCAAGTACTGCGCTGGGCGACTCCCCGTGGTGGCGGGGACGGGTGCCAACTCTACCTGGGAGGCGATTGAGCTAACTGAGGCGGCCGCTACAGCAGGGGTCGCTGCCTGCCTGTTGGTGACACCCTATTACAATCGCCCAACGCAGCGCGGCTTGTACGAGCATTTCAAGGCCGTCAACTACGCTGTGGCGGTGCCCCAGATACTTTATAATGTGCCGAGCCGCACAGCTGTCGATATGAGTAACGATACCGTTGTTCGCCTGGCCGAGTTGGATAACATTGTCGGTATCAAAGATGCTACCGGCGATCGAGCGCGCGGTATGGAATTGATTCAACGCTGTGGCGAGGCGATCGCGATCTACTCTGGTGATGACCCAACGGCGATGGAGCTGATGCTCGCTGGCGGCAGTGGTAATGTCTCTGTCACGGCCAATGTGGCGCCTGCACTGATGGCGCAGCTTTGTGCGCTGGCGCTGGCGGGGAAACGCGTTGAGGCCGAGGCAATCAATGCCCGTCTGGCGCCGCTAAATATAGCCTTGTTTTTGGAACCGAACCCCATACCCGTCAAGTGGGCACTGTGCCAGCGTGGCCTGATCGGGGAGGGGATACGCCTGCCCCTGACGAATCTGGATGAGCGGTATCACGCCCAGGTTATTGATGCCCTTGATACTGCAGGAGTTTGATGGTGATGCGCAACAGTGTCGTGCAAGCTGTATTGGCTAGTGCCCTGATGCTCTCGGGCACCGGTTGCGGCTATATATTTAGCGATGATGGTATTTTTCGCGACCGCTCCGAAGATTACAAGGCAGCGCCTGAACTGGCGCCTATCACGGTGCCTGCTGGCATGAACAGCGTGCCGCTGCGCGAGATGTATGTGATTCCGCCGGTTGAAGATAAATTCCTGTCACAGGGTGAGTTCGAAGTGCCCCGGCCAACACCGCTGTCCGCCGGAGCGGGTTCAGAAGTGGTTCGTATTCAGAAGCTGGGTGATGCAAGTTGGGCCCTGATCGGAATTGCGCCCGGGCAGGTGTGGCCGCAGGTGCGCAACTTCATGTCGGCCTCCGGTATGCAAGTGGCGCGTGCCGATGCCCAGGCCGGCATCATGGAAACCAATTGGGTGACGGTTGAGGACGAGCGCCTGACTAGCCGTTTTCAGTTTCGTATCGAGCAGGGAGTCCAGCGCGGCACCAGTGAGCTGCATGTAGTGCAGATGCAGCAATCGGGGGGAGCCAACCCGTGGCCCGTCAAATCGGATGATCCCGCTCAGGCGGCTGAAATGCTGCAGGCGGTCTCGCAATTTCTGGCCGACAGTGCCGACTCTGCGCCGGTCTCTATGATTGCCGAACAGGGTATTAGCGCCGGTGGTAAAATCTCACTGCTCGAGACGCCGGAGGGCGCCAGCTACCTGGAGCTGGAACTGCCGTTTGATCGCGCCTGGGCGTCCCTGGGGCGAGCACTGGAGGAGTCGTCTTTTCAAATAACCGATAAGGATCGCAGTAGTGGTAGCTACTACCTGCTATTCACGGGCGAAGACGAGGCCAAACAAGAAGGATGGTGGGGTTCTCTGTGGAATAACGATGATCCCCAGCCGCTGGTCGGACAGAGTTTTGTGATCTTTGTGCAAGCACTCTCAGAGCGAGCAGTGAGTATTACATTGCGACCACAGGATGCAAATATGCCGTTCGATAATCGTGATGGTCAGCAGTTGCTGTCCCTGATCAAGGGTAATATTGATTAAGCAGTGATGGTTGAGGTGTCTTACTAGTGCAGTTCGCCTCTCTGGGTTCGGGGAGCAAAGGCAACGCTACGCTGGTACGATCCGGGGATACGCTGGTCATGATTGACTGCGGCTTTTCCCTGCGCGAGACCGTGCGGCGTATGGCTCGGCTCAATGTTGACCCGCAGCAGCTGGACGCCATTTTGGTGACCCACGAGCATTCCGATCATAGCAGCGGTGTCGCGGCGCTGTCCCGAAAATTTCAGATTCCTATATACCTGACCCATGGAACCTTCAGTACCGGTCGTTGCGACGGCGGTTACGAGCAGCGCCTGTTTAACTGTGGAGACACACTGGTCATCGGCAATCTGTCAATTAAGGCCGTGGCTGTTCCACATGACGCGGTGGAACCCTGCCAGTACCGGCTGAGTTGTGGTCAGCATACGTTGGGCGTGCTCACCGATCTGGGGAGCATCACCCCCCATGTCATCGACAATTTTCGCTCCTGCCACAGCCTGCTGTTGGAGTTCAATCACGATCTTCCGATGTTGTTGGATGGGCCATACCCCGCGCACCTGAAGCGCCGGGTTGGGGGTGACTGGGGGCATCTCAATAACCTGCAGGCCGCCGAATTATTGCAGCAGATTGACGGTGCGCAATTGCGCCATCTGGTGGTGGCTCATATCAGTGAAAAAAATAATAGCCGTTCGCAAGCTGAGCGCGCGTTACTGTCGGTTCTGGGCAGTCTGGAGCGCGTGATTTTTGCCGAGCAGTCGGGCGGTTTTGACTGGCTCGATTTGGCCGGGGCCTGAATTAGCTAGCCCCGCGTTTAGCCTTTTTACAAAAACTGTGAATTCCCTCTCGTTCCTGTCGGCAATTTGCAGGCTGGGCTTTTCCTTCAGCACCGCTTGCGCTAGCCTGCGGTATTGCGACGTTTTGGCGGCGCGTCTGGCGGTTGGTCAGAGACAGTGCTTGGGCAGTATCACGGTCGTCACCTGAGCAAGGCTTTTGGGGCGTGGGCACTGGAGTTTGGGGTTGCCAGACAGGTCCAGATGGCGCAGGGCGGGTAATTGGCCCAGTGGCACCGGGTCTACTATCTGGTTGTCGTCCAGATACAAGGCCTCCAATGTCGTGATTGTGGTGAGTTCGACCAGATTGCGAACGCTGTTGGCGGACAGACGCAGCACAGTGAGACCGTCGAATACGGCCAGGCCCTCGAGGCTTTCGATGCCCGCAAAGCTGCAGTCCAGGGTAGTCATCTGCTGCGCTTTGGTGACGACATCATCATTGATGACCTGTTCGAGACAGCCGTTTAACCCCGGGTCTGGCACGGTGTAATCGCGAAACAGTGGGGTGGGTGCGTAGACAACTTTTTCGTTGACCTTGACGTCGTAACCCTGGCAGGCGCCGAGCAGGACATACACTGGAATAATGAACAGGGAAATCAGGTGGTGGGGCATGACAGGTGCTCCTTCTTAACCCTTGGAATGATAAAATGTGACGGTATCAAATCGTTCAAACGTGACTACCAGGTCAACAGACACCTATAATGCCAGTAGTCGTGATCTACTTCACTACAACTTTGAGTCTATGGGGGCCTATTTTAGAATGCCAACATCCAGTGACAAAGGCAGGTCAGGGCGGCCAGTGCCCGGCGAGGGGAATGGGGTAGACGACAGCGCTGAGATGTCCAATGCGATCAGTATCGTACAGCGCGGTAATCTCAAGGCGTTGGAAACGACGCTGCGCAGGCAGTGGCGTATGGGCCAGAACATCGTTTTGTGCTGGAGTTCCGACGAACGCGGCGTGTTGGTGATTTTTGTACCACACTATTTTCTCGGCAACTACTGCGCCGACGGCGGAACTACCAGCACGGATGAAAGCGGGGGTAATGAGGCCTTTATCCGTGAGCTGATTTCAGGGGAGCGGCGTAAAAAGCGGGAAGCGTTGTTCGCGGTCAGTGCGCGTCTGGATGTCTCTCCCACCTTCATAAAGCTCGAGTCGGCGCTGTCAGAAGAGCCCCAGGTGCTGGACGCGGTGGAGCATGTCATAAAACGTTACGGCCTCAGTTATGTCGAAAACCGCGCTGTCATACTCTTCGATATTGTCGACTTCTCACTCTACACGGCCTTTGAGCAGGCGAGTCAGCTCAATAGTCTGTCGTACTCTCTTAACTCTGCTTATAACAAGTTGCTGGCGCAGGGCATAGAGATCAATTTTGCGCGCACCACCACTGGCGATGGTTACTATGTCTGGAATCGCGACTTCAGCCCCAGTGCCAGCCAGGATTTATTCGTATTTATGTTGCTGGTAGTGGCCGATAACACAGTGGCCCAGGTGGCATCAAAGGGCCACACTGTGCCGGTGATTCGTACCGGCTATCACATCGGAGGTCACTACGAGTTGTACCAGGCGGAGGGTGTTAATCCCTCGGTGTTCAGTTACATCGTCGGCGATGTCACTATCGATTTGGCCCGTATGCTGGATATGGCGCAGGCCAATCAGGTGTTGATTGGGGAATTCCACTGCGAACCGGCGCGCTGGGGGACCAGCACCGTCAAGTCGATTACTGCGGTATCCGCTGTGACGTTTATCAATGCCTGTTCCCGGATGCTGCCTTCCATGCGGGGCATCCTACTCTCGGGTAAGAGAATTGACGCCATTTCATGCCGTTTGACAGAGGGCGTGGGCACCGATGGCGGGTCACGGCCGCGGCGCTTTCGTATTGTCGACAAACACGGTATGTCACGGTGCTGCTATAACCTTCAGATTGATATTGACCTGGCGGGTAAAAATCTGTCGTTGGGACTGGATCAGGATGAATTGCCAAGCCGTGGCACCACAAAAACAAGCGAAAAACGATCAGGTCAAACCGTCGATGCCGCACCCAGCGCGGAAGAGCTGTTCGACGATTTAGCCGGTTTGCTCAAAAAAACCGTGCCCAAGACTATCACCGAGGACTGAGTTCGTTATGGTGAATTTTCAGCGAGCAGGCCACATGGATGTTAGTAATACGGTCGATGTATCTGACCCGGTGAGGGTCGCCGATGCCGTCACACGTATATTGACGGTGCGCTACCCGGGGGCCGACCTGTCTGTGCTGGCAGTGTTGTTTCGCGACTTTAATCGACTTTATAGTGGGTCTTATCCCGGTTACCGGGCCTGCGATGTCCGTTACCACAATACGCAGCATGTGCTTGATGTGACGCTGGCAATGGCTCGTCTGCTCGACGGCTATGAACGCAGCCATCCGCCGGGTGAAGCATTGGGTCCGGAGATGGCTATGACGGGTATCGCGGCGGCACTGTTCCATGACGCTGGCTACATCAGGCGAACGCGGGATAGCCGGCACAAAAATGGCGCGGCTTACACGCGCGTGCACGTGAGTCGCGGCATTCGTTTTGTCACCGACTACCTACCATCCGTCGGGCTGGATTTTATGGTTGGGCCGTGTTCACGCATTTTGCACTTTACCGGCTATGAAATTGACCCTCGCGATGTGACGGTAGCAAGTGAACAGGAGCACCTGCTGGGGAAATTGTTGGGGACTGCGGACCTCATCGCGCAGATGGCCGATGTCGAGTACGCACAAAAGTGTCGGGAATTCCTGTACGAGGAATTTGCCGCCGGAGGTTTGGCCGGCGAAGAGAGAGATGGCGCCTATAAGGGCGCTATATACCGTACGCCTGAGCAATTATTGGATCAGACACCCGAATTCATGCGAGCTGCAATCGATGAGCGCCTGGATGGCCATTTCAATAGTGTGCACCGCTATGCGGCAGACCATTTTGAGGGGCGCCACCTCTACATGGATGCGATCCGGGAAAATTGCCGAGATCTGGTGGCAATGTTGAAGAGCGATAGAAACTGATGGTCATCGCTTTACCCATTGCACATTTCAGCCCGACAGTCTGAGCTGGCGCTGCTGCCGGCCGCTGCAGCAGATGATGCGCACGCGGCCAAACTGGCGCAGCAACTTGACTTGCCGCTGCTGGCCGCCGGCATCGATCCTGTAAATTGTAGCGCTGTAGAGGCTGTTCTGATTGTCGAAAATGGTGCTATTCGCCTGCAGCGCACGGGGCCCGGTGCACCGGGGGCCGTGGCTGTGAATTTTGGCAGTGCCAGAATGCGCCACCGCCGCAATTCCGGGGCAAGGGAGATGCTGGGCAGAGCCGTCGGGCAGGACAAGAAATTGGCTTTGCGGGTGCTGGATGCGACAGCAGGGCTGGGTACAGACGCCTTTGTGCTTGCCGATCAGGGTTGCGAGGTGTTGCTCTGCGAACGGGAGCCAGTTATCGCGGAATTGCTGCGCTGCGGTTTACTCGCCGCAGTAGGTAGTGGTGACCCCTGGCTGGCAGGCGTTGTAAAACGAATGAGCCTGTGTGCTCTCGATGCCCGCGAGATGCCACCCGGGCGCCTGCAGGCTGTAGATGTCATCTACCTCGACCCGATGTTCCCACAGCGCCGGAAAAGCGCAGCGGTCAAGAAGGAGATGGCGTTGTTCCAAACATTGCTGGAGCGCTCTAACGATCCACAGGATGCCGATGCGGTGTTGCTGTGGGCCCTGCAGCAAGATACCGCCCGGGTTGTGGTCAAGCGCCCGGCCAAAGCGCCTGTTCTCGCGGCGCAGCAGCCGTCTCATATCATCAGCGGGAAGTCAGTGCGCTATGACGTGTATGTTCATCGCAAGCTGGCGTGATCTCTTACACAAACTAGCGATCGGTAGTACTTTATTTTGCATTTCGACTAAATCCGGAGAATTCATGTCAGGAAAAAAAGTAACAGCGTTGATCACCGGCGCCTCCTCAGGGCTTGGCGCCGAGTTTTGTCGGCAGCTGGCGGCGCGCTGTGATGTCATCATTGCTGTGGCTAGACGCAAAGAGAGACTGGAGACTCTGGCCGATGAACTAGCTGGTACCGTGGAAATGCACTGCGTCGAAGCCGATCTTGAAAGCATTGAGGGCGTAGCCAGGGCAATGGAGGCTATTCGTCAGCAGGGTCCAGTCGCGTATCTGGTCAATAATGCCGGGTTCGGCGCCCTCGGGAGTTTCGAAACCTCGGCAATCGAGAGTCAGCGATCAATGGTAAACCTGCATATCGATACCAGCATCACGCTGTGTCGCGCAGCGATACCTTACATGCGCGAGCTGGGTGGTGGGACGATCATCAATGTCTCCTCTGTGGGGTCCTTCGTTTCCGGCGAAGGTATGGCGGTGTATGGCGCTTCCAAAGCCTTTCTCAACTACTATTCCCAGGCCCTGCAGATGGAGCTGGCGGGCAGCGGAATTGAAGTGCAGGCACTCAGTCCTGGTTTTACGCGGACGGAATTCCACGATTCGATGGCGCAAGAGGACTTTGATCTCAAGCGGATTCCCGAGCAGATGTGGATGACGGCTGAGGCCGTGGTAGCGGTCAGTCTTGGCGCGTTGGGCTCGGGCGACGTGCTCGTTGTGCCTGGAGAGGACAACCGCAATGTGGCGCGAATGGGCTTACAGCAGCAATTAGACAGTCTGCATTAACAAGCGGATCATTATGCCTTTATAGATCGCCGACAACTGCGGGAGATCGGCCGCCAGAACGTGTTCATTAACTTTGTGAATACTGGCATTGCTCGGACCAACTTCTACTAACTGGGCCCCTGTGGGCGCAATAAAGCGGCCGTCAGAGGTGCCGCCAGCGGTTGAAAGCTCGGGGGACTGACCGGTAATGTCGCGGATAGCGGCAATGGTCGCGTCCACCAGGGCGCCGCTGGGCGTCAGGAATGGCTGGCCGCTCAGTTGCCAATCGATGGTGTATTCCAGCGGGTGTTGCCGCAATATAGCTTCTGTGCGCTCGCGTAGTTCCCTCTCGGTCACCTCGGTAGAGAAGCGGAAATTGAACACCACCTGGATCTCGCCAGGGATCATATTGGTGGCGCCGGTGCCGCCATTGATATTTGAAACCTGCATTGATGTAGGCGGAAAAAATTCATTGCCTTCGTCCCATAACTCACAAGTGAGCGCGTGCAGCGCGGGGAGAATGCTGTGGATGGGGTTGTCGGCCAGATGGGGGTAGGCGATATGACCCTGCACGCCATGGACCGTCAGTGTTGCGCCCAGCGAACCACGGCGGCCATTCTTAATGACGTCGCCCAGAGACTCTGAGCTGGAAGGCTCTCCCACCACGCACCAGTCTATTGATTGGCCCCTTTCATGCAGGTAATCGAGCACCCTGACGGTGCCATCAACCGCCGGCCCTTCCTCGTCGGAGGTTATCAGGAAGCCAATACGACCGGGATGATCAGGGTGCTCAGCCACGAATTCCTCGCAGGCCACCAGCATGGCTGCCAGACTGCCCTTCATATCCGCGCTGCCGCGCCCGTACAGCAGGCCATTGCGCACAGCAGGTTCGAAGGGGGGGGAGTCCCATTGGCTGAGTAGGCCGGTAGGTACCACATCCGTGTGTCCGGCAAATACCAGCAGCGGTCCCTGCGCGCCACGTTCGGCCCAAAAATTTCTCACCTTACCGAACGGCAGTTCAGTGCACTCGAATCCGAGCGTATTCAGGCGTTCTATCATGAAAGCTTGGCAGCCTGCATCCTCGGGTGTTACCGAGGCGAGGCGGATCAGCTCGCAACAAAGTTCTAGTGTTTTTTCCACGTCGCTTACTCGCTGGTAAATTCAGTTGTGTGTGTGCAGTTGCTGGTTCAGTTCTACGGCACTGCGATTGGTCAGGCACTCCACTGCGCCAGTGCTGGAATTGCGGCGGAATAACAGGTCGGACTTGCCGGCAAGGTCGCGTGCTTTGGCGGTGTCGACCGGCATGCCATCGGCGTCTATCAAAGTGACCTTGGTGCCCGCGGTAACAAACAGGCCTGCCTCCACGGTGCAGCGATCACCCAGCGGAATGCCAATACCCGCATTGGCACCGATCAGGCATTTTTCGCCGACTGAAATCACGATATTACCGCCGCCGGAGAGAGTGCCGATTGTTGAGCACCCACCACCCAGATCTGAGCCGCTGCCGACCATGACACCTGCAGAGATGCGCCCCTCAATCATGCCAGGGCCTTCCGTACCCGCATTAAAGTTGACGAAACCCTCGTGCATAATGGTAGTGCCCTCACCCAGATAGGCGCCTAGTCGTACACGCGCGGTGTGGGCGATGCGAACCCCTGTCGGTACTACGTAATTAGTCATCTTCGGAAATTTGTCCACACAGCTGACTTCCAGTACCTCACCGCGCAATCTTGCGGCAAGCTGGCGTGCGGGCAATTCATCCAGATCAATTGCACCTTCGCTGGTCCATGCCACATTGGGCAGGACGCCGAATAAACCTTCCAGGTTGGTGCCATGCGGTTTCACCAGCCGGTGTGACAGCAGGTGTAGCTTCAGATACGCCTCCGGCACATTAGCCGCTGGCGTATCGTCCTGCAGCAATACGGCGACGACGGGTCTGCCACTTGCGAGTAACTGTCCTGCCAGCTGTGCCATCGTTTTTTCGCCCGCTGCCGCGAGCGCTGCTTGCATTGCCGCCAGCTCATTTGAGCTCAGGGCGCGGTCATTTTCGCAACCCTCCAACACCGCTGCCAGAGATGGTGCGGGATGAAGTAGAGGTTGAGGAAAAAAGATTTCCAGCCAGTTTCCGTTGTTATTGTGGGTGCCTACACCCAGGCCAAAGGCAAATGCGCCATCAGTCATACTATCTCCATCGTGTGTTACAGGCCCTGTCAGAGGGTGTGTGCATTAAAAATTCTGGCATAGTTTGCAGCAGAAAATCCGGTATAGCGCTGATGTCCGGTATCCAGCAATGGTCGCTTGATCAGTATTGGGTGTGCCAGCAGTGCTTTATGGGCCGCCTCGTCATTCATGTTTTCGCGCGCGTCTTCACTTAGCGTTTTCCAGCTTTGGCTGCGTCGATTAAGCAGGTTTTGCCAGCCCAGCTCTTCTATCCAGGCGGTCACAGCATCCTGATCCAGGCCATCCTCACGAAAGTCGTGAAACTGGTAGTCGATACTGTGTGAGTCTAGCCACTTTCGCGCCTTCTTTACCGCGTCGCAGTTTTTGATGCCATAGAGTGTAACCACACTAATACTCCAGTAGATAGCGTGTTAACCGTAGCTGGGTATCATAGCAAAGCCGGGTAGCGCGGGACAGGCTACGTTTAATCAGGGCTTGTGACAATTCTTTGGGTGTTTGCGATTCGGGTAACACGTGCGGCAGATTTCGCAGACACGCCCGTCGCAGCCACGCGCCGTACAGTACTGGCGGCCATAAAAAATGATCTGCAGGTGGAGTCTGTTCCAGTATTCCTCGGGAAACAGCCGTTTCAGGTCTCTCTCGGTCTGCACCACACTTTTGCCGCGGGTCAGTCCCCAGCGTTGTGCCAGACGATGTATATGCGTGTCCACCGGGAAAGCAGGCACCCCAAAGGCCTGGGACATGACGACACTGGCGGTCTTGTGACCAACCCCGGGCAGGCGCTCCAGAGCGGCCATATCAGCAGGTACGGCGCCACCGTATTCCTCAAGGAGTATCTCACTGAGGCGCTTGATAGCCTTTGATTTTTGCGGTGAGAGTCCGCAGGGACGGATAATGTCTGCGATCTGCGCCACTTCAAGCGCCGCCATGTCTACCGGGTTGTCGGCGAGCTTGAACAGTGCGGGGGTGACTGTGTTGACTCGCACGTCGGTGCATTGGGCGCTGAGTAGAACTGCGACCAATAGTGTGAACGGATCACTGTGATCCAATGGCACAGGGGTTTCTGGATACAGCTCCTGTAGGCGATGCAGGATGCAATCGGCACGTTCAGCTAGCAGCACAATTGATCCTATAACAGGCTCAGACGATGGACGATACGCTGTGCGGCTTCTACGCAATGCGCTGTCGTGGCGACCAGTGCCATCCGCGCCCGATTTTCACCAGGATTAGTGCCGCCTGACTCGCGGGCCAGAAAGCGCCCCGGCAACACGATCACATTCTCGCCCGCATAGAGTTGGCGGGCGAACTCTGTATCGCTTATCGGTGTCTCGGGCCACAGATAAAATCCGGCCTGTGGCGCTGTCACGCACAGATGCCCTTCAAATTCCGCGAGCACGGCGGCAAATTTTTCACGGTATTGCGCCCGGTTTGCTTTGACGTGTTCTTCGTCACTCCAGGCCGCGATGCTGCCCAGCTGGTGATGAATCGGTACGGCGCAGCCGTGATAGGTTCGGTATTGAAGAAAAGAGCGCAGTATTGCAGCATTGCCGGCCACAAAGCCTGAGCGAAGGCCCGGCAGGTTGGAGCGCTTGGACAGGCTGTGGAACACCACACAGTTGTGAAAGTCCCCGTCCCCCAGCGCAGCACAGGCCTCCAATAAGCCGGGAGGGGGCGAAGCCTCATCGAAATAGATCTCCGAGTAACACTCATCGCTGGCGATAATAAAATCGTGTTCGCGCGCAAGTCGAATAAGATCCTGCAGTTGCGACAGCGACATGACGGCACCCGTGGGATTGCCGGGACTACACAGATACAGCAGTTGACACTGTTGCCACTGCTCAGGGGTCACACTGGCGAAGTCCGGTAATAGCCCTGACGCTTGACTGCAATTAATGAAATGCGGGCTCGCACCGGCCAGTAGTGCCGCGCCCTCGTAGATCTGGTAGAACGGGTTAGGGGTCATCACCAGAGCTGTTGGCCCCGGTGTAACGGCGGCCTGAGCAAAGGAAAAGAGGGCTTCGCGGGTGCCGTTTACCGGCAGCACCTGAGTGTCCGGATCAACCGCGAGCAAGGCGTAGCGACGCATCAACCAGTCGGCAATGGTGCTGCGCAATTCAGGGAGGCCTGCAGTCGTCGGATAATTAGAGAGCCGGTGCAGGTTGTCTGCAATGACATCGAGTACAAACTGTGGCGAAGCGTGTTGCGGTTCGCCGATAGACAGCGCGATTGCGGTTTTATCCGGCGCTGGTGTCAGGTCGCTGAACAGCTGTTGTAGCTTGGCGAAGGGGTAGGGTTCCAGGCGTGTCAGATTCGGGTGCACTATGCTGCTGCCTGTTCGTCAAGCTCATCGCAAATCGTGCGCTGCAGAGCGTTGCACAATTGTGCGTCAGTGATAGCTTGTTGTTGGTCATCTGTAATAAAGAATACGTCTTCGACGCGTTCACCGAGTGTCTGAATTTTGGCTGCCTGCAGTTCGATATTGTAGGCCACAAAAATCCTGCCAATTCTCGCCAGCAGGCCGGGCCTGTCCGGAGTAGACACTTCCAATACAGAGACATTCTTGATCTCGTCTACGTAAATACGTGTTTCGGTGGGGATAGAAAACGATTTCATTTTTCGGGGCGTACGCCGTTCCGCTATAGCGAATTTTCCCGCGTCGCTACCCAGGATTTCACCGAGGTATTCCTTAATATGTGCCAGCCGCGCGTAGTCATCGGTGATCGGCTGTCCAGTGGAGTCCAGGACGAAAAAAGTGTCTAGACTCATGCCGTTGTTGGCGTCGTAAATGCGGGCGTCGTGTACGCTGAGATCCAGATGTTCCAGGCCGGCACAAATGCGGGAGAAAAGTTGCGCAGAGCTGCGTGCGTGAATAAATATTTGAGTGGTGTTGGCGACACTTGACTCGGCGTCGTGGCGAATCATTATCAGCGGTATATCGCGGTGACGATGGTTAGCAATAGCCTCTGTGTGCCAGGCGATATCTTCAATACGCTCCCGCAGAAAATAATCTTCTCCTCGACTGCGCCACAATTCATCCAGTTCTTCTGAGGTGAAGCCGCGGCCCTCGAGAATCTCTTTAGAAGTCTGGCGTACCTGTTCTACCAGTACTTGCTTGTTGACCGGATTATCCAGTCCGCGGCGGAGCGCCCGTCTGGTTTCGGTATACAGTTGGCGCAGCAGGCTGCCGCGCCAGGCGTTCCAGAGCGTGGGGTTGGTTCCATTAATGTCCGCGACCGTCAGCGTTAACAGGTAATCCAGGTGCTCTTCATCACCCACGTGCTCGGCGAACTGCTGGATGACCTCGGGATCTGAGATGTCCTTGCGTTGCGACACGGCCGACATCAGCAGATGATTGCGGACCAGCCACACGACCAGTGCACTGTCTTTTTGATCCAGCCCGTGATTCTGGCAGAAGCGCTCTGCATCCACCGAGCCAAGTTCTGAGTGATCACCGCCTCGCCCCTTGCCAATATCGTGATACAGCGCAGCGATATACAGCAGCTCAATCTTACGCAGTCGCCTCGCGACGCGGCTGGATACCGGGAATGTATCCTCGATATCGGGTAGCTGAAAGCGCCGGGCATTTTTGATGACTTCCAGCGTGTGAGCGTCAACGGTGTAGGTGTGGAACAAATCGTGTTGCATCTGGCCCATGATGCGACCGAACTCAGGCAGGTAGTCGCCGAGGATGCCATAGCTGGTCATGCGCCGTAGCTGCTTTGTCATCTTGTTAGGGCTGCGTAGAATCTCCAGAAACATGAGTTTGTTTTGCTCATCAGCCCGGAACGTGTCGTCTATAAAATGCCGGTTATCGCGGATGAGGCGTGTCGTGGGTGCTGTGATTCCGATAATTTCTTCGTGTTGCGCGCACAGGAGGAATACCTCCAGTAGGGCATTGGGCAGTTTACTGAACAGTTCATCGTCGCGCACTTCAATATAGCCATTGCGGACCTGGAAACGCTCATTGAGCATGCTGACCTCATCTTCCTTGTCCCAATGCAGTATCGCCTGGTCGAAATTCTGGATGAGGACTTCATTCAGTTGTCCCAGGGCCAGTGCCCAGCGGTAATAGGTCTGCATGAACTGCTCTACCGCGAGTTTGTCGCCGTCTTCAAAGCCCCACAAAGCGGCGAGTTCTCGCTGGTGGTCGAACAACAGCCGGTCCTCCTCGCGATGGGTAATCATGTGCAGTGCATAGCGCACCTGCCACATAAAATCGCGCCCTGTTGTGAGAATCGCCATTTCCTCTGAGTTGAGGAATTCCTTGGCGGTAATTTCTTCCAGCGATTCGACGCCAAAGTGCCGCTCGGCAATCCAGCCAATGATTTGTAGGTCACGCAGACCGCCCGGTGAGCTTTTGACGTTGGGCTCGAGGTTGTACTCGGTATCAGCAAACTTTTTATGTCGGGTTATTTGCTCTTCCAGTTTTGCCTGAAAAAAGTCCTGACTAGACCACATTTTGTCCGGCCCGGTAAGTTCACGTACTTGTTGCATTAAATGTTCGCGACCTCGAATGACACGGGCTTCCATCAGGTTGGTAAGTATCGTGATGTCACCCGCGGCGCGTTCGACGCATTCATCAATATTGCGAACACTGTGTCCGATATTGAGCCCGACATCCCATAGCAGCGTCAGGAAGTTGGACAGCATTTCCCTGCAGGCATCACAGTTTTCGCCCAGCAGGATCAGCAGATCGATATCCGAGTGCGGATGCAGCTCACCCCGTCCATACCCGCCGACGGCGACCAGCGCCAGTTCAGAGGCGCCCCAGTGTTGTTGGTCCCACAATGCACCCAGCAGTTCGTCCATGAATGCGGCGCGCAGTCGGATGAGGTCACTTGCCTGTGCGCCATCGCGAAATTGTTGGTGCAGGTACTCGGTGGCGCTGGCGATTGCCTTCTTGCATTTCTGAATCACATTCTTGCCTTCGGACTGGTCCTTGAACGTGGCTATGTTGAACATGTCCGTTGGCAGCACTACCTCGTCTACGATCATTGCTATTGGCTCAGTCCGATTTCGTCACTGCGACGGGTGAGTACTTCGTGGCCGTCTTCGGTGACCAGTATGGTGTGCTCCCACTGCGCTGAAAGGCGGCCATCACGCGTGGTGACGGTCCACCCATCTGCTTTATTTAAGCGGGTATGGCGCCGCCCGGCATTGATCATCGGCTCAATGGTGAAGATCATACCGGGTTCCAGCACCATACCGGCGCCTTTTTTGCCGTAGTGCAGAACCTGTGGTTCCTCGTGAAAGACCTTGCCGATACCGTGTCCGCAGTACTCGCGAACCACCGAGTAATAGCTTTTTTCCGCATGCTGCTGAATCGCGTGGCCAATATCACCCAGCGTGGCGCCGGGTTTTACCAGTTCAATGCCCCGGTACAGGCATTCCTGAGTGACTTCAATCAGGCGGTTGGCATGGCTCACGACATCACCGACCTGCACCATGATGCTGGAGTCTCCGTGGTATTCGTCCTTGATCACGGTGACATCAATATTTACGATATCGGTGTTCTTTAATTTTTTCGTGTCTGAAGGGATACCGTGGCAGACCACGTCATTGATCGAGGTACAAATGGAGCGAGGGAAGCCGTGGTAGTTCAGTGGTGCGGGTATGGCATTCTGTATCTCGATAATATACTGGTGGCAAATACGGTCCAGCTCGCCCGTGGTAACGCCCACCTGGACATGGGGTGCTATCATTTCCAGGACCTCTGCGGTGAGACGGCCAGCGACGCGCATCTTGTCTATTTCATCCGCAGTTTTGATTGATACTGTCATCGCCAGCCTATTGATATCTATGAGTAAAAAAAATTAGATTCAACCCGGCGTCGAGTCGAAAGATGCGTATTCTACCCTATCCGGCGTGCAAATGAATATTATCGCAGCGCCGCTTCGGCATCTGGCCCTTTTATCCCTGCTGCTGTTGTGGTATAAAGCGCGCCTCTTGCTGGCTCCGGGACTGACTTCCTCAGGATGAAGTCTGGGGTACGGGCAGGAAAAACCAAAACGTCACACACATATCAGCACCTGGATCAGGGTGCCGTCCGGCTTTATGAGCTCGGGGGGTTTGATGGCAGGGATATGTGGAGGATTAACCCATACAAGGTAACTATTATGGCTCAAGTGCAAGTTAGCATGCGTGACCTGCTTCAGGCGGGCGCTCATTTCGGTCACCAAACACGTTACTGGAATCCAAAAATGGACCGGTACATCTTTGGTGCCCGCAACAAAATCCACATCATTAACCTCGAGCACACAGTGCCGGCCTTCAACGAAGCGCTGGAACTGATAACGCGACTCGCGGGTAACAAGAACAAGATCCTCTTCGTTGGAACCAAGCGAGCAGCTGGCAAGGTTATCAAAGAGCAGGCAGAGCGCGCCGGTATGCCCTATGTCAACCACCGTTGGTTGGGCGGTATGCTGACCAACTACAAGACAATTCGCGCTTCCATCAAGCGCTTGCGCGATCTCGAAGCGCAGCAAGGCGATGGTACCTTTGAAAGGCTGACGAAAAAAGAAGCACTGATGCGTTCACGGGATATGGAAAAGCTCGAGCGAAGTATTGGCGGTATCAAGGATATGGGTGGCCTGCCTGACGCACTTTTCGTAGTGGATGTAGATCACGAGCGCATTGCCATCAGTGAAGCAAATAAACTGGGTATTCCGGTTATTGGCATCGTTGACACCAACAGCAACCCCGATGGTGTGGATTACATCATTCCGGGTAACGATGACGCTATTCGCGCCATCAGACTGTATGTTACCGCTGTTGCGGATGCGGCCCTGCAGGGCAAGGCCGCATCTGGTGAAGCAGTGACGGCTAAGAATGAGTTCGTCGAGGAAGATGCAGCACCTGCTGCCGATGTCGCGCCTGAAGAAGCAGCGCCCTCCGAGGAAGCCGCGCCAGCAGAGGTCACAGGTGAAGCTGGGCATGTCGAGGGAGAGTCGTCAACACCCGCCGCTTAACTTGTGTGGGTTGACGCTGGCCGCTGTTCGGTCAGGGCAAGTTGCACCCCTGGTATGACAGCCAGGGGGTGTCGTTTTTAGGGATCTGATTTCCCGGTATTGATGAGGAGACGTACCAATGTCAGCAGCACTGGTAAAAGAATTGCGTGAGCGCACCGGCCTGGGCCTTCTGGAATGTAAAAGAGCGTTGGCTTCCGTCGGCGGCGATGTCGAATTGGCGATTGAAGAGTTGCGCAAATCCAGCGGTATGAAAGCGGCGAAGAAAGCAGGTAGAACTGCAGCGGATGGCGTGGTTGCCGCGCGTGTAGCTGATGATTGCAGCTTCGGCGTGTTGGTGGAAGTGAACAGCGAAACCGATTTTGTGGCGCGCGATGCAAGCTTCCTGAATTTTGTCGGTAATGTGGTTGATGCTGCTTTTGGTAATAAGCAGTCTGATACTGCGGCGCTGATGGCGGGCGAGTTGGAGTCCGCCCGAGAAGCGCTGGTCCAGAAAATAGGCGAAAATATCGGTGTGCGGCGTATCGAGCTGGTGGAATCGGAAGCCGGTGTGGTCGGCTCCTACGTTCACAGCAATAATCGTATCGCTGTACTGGTCAAACTCAAGGGCGGAGATCAGGATCTGGCAAGGGATGTAGCCATGCATATTGCAGCAGTGAACCCACAGGTGGTTTCTGCTGCAGATATGCCGGAGGAGCTGGTGGCAAAAGAAAAAGAAATCTTTATGGCCCAGGCGCAGGAGTCAGGTAAGCCGGCTGACATTATCGAGAAAATGATTGGCGGTCGTATCAAGAAATTTTTGGCGGAGAATAGCCTTACCGAGCAGGCGTTCGTCAAGGATCCCGATGTTACCGTCGGCAAGCTGGTTGCCAATGCTGGCGCAGAAGTGATTTCCTTTATTCGTTTTGAAGTGGGTGAGGGTATCGAAGTTGAGAAAGTCGACTTCGCCACCGAGGTTGCCGCGCAGCTTAAAGGCTGATCTGTAACGCCAGGTGGTTTGAATACGGGGCTTAGGCCTCGTTTTTTTGCCCTCGAAAAGCGGTCAGATAAAACGGCTGCGATTCAAGGCTTCAGATCAGGTTTTGATCAAAAGAGCGGGGAATATCAATCGAAGCCATTAGGGAGATTGTCTGATGTCCTGTAAGATATTGTCCAGCTTTTGGAGGGAGATTTATGCCCCAGGTGGCAGGTGATAAAAAATATAAGCGGATACTGCTAAAGCTTAGTGGTGAAGCACTTACCGGTAGTGAGAGATTCGGTATAGATCCAAAAATACTGGATTCAATGGCCCTGGCCATTGGGCAGTTGGTGGGGATCGGTGTACAGGTGGGCCTCGTCGTTGGTGGTGGCAATCTGTTTCGCGGTGCCGCCCTGCAGAAGGCCGGGCTGGATCGAGTGACCGGGGATCATATGGGAATGCTGGCCACAGTAATGAACGCTCTGGCTATGCGAGACGCCCTGGAGCGCTCCAATATCGCTACACAAGCCATGTCCGCAATACCGATGACCGGCGTCGTGGACCACTATGACAGGCGCAAGGCGATCCGCGCACTCATGAACGGTGATGTCGTGATTTTTTCTGCGGGCACTGGAAACCCTTTCTTTACGACCGATTCAGCGGCTTGTCTACGCGCTATAGAGATGGATGCTGAATTGGTGCTTAAAGCGACCAAAGTCGATGGCGTTTACTCTGCCGATCCGATGAAAGATCCGAATGCAGTCAAATACGAAAGACTCAGTTACGATGAAGTGTTGGATAAGAAGCTGGAAGTGATGGATCTCACGGCCATCTGTCTGTGTCGCGATCACAATATGCCGGTGCGAGTTTTTGAGATGGAGAAGCCCGGGGCGCTGCTGAATATTGTCAGGGGCGGCAACGAAGGTACGTTGATCGGGTAGTGGGGCACAGGAAGGAGATTTAATATGATCAATGATGTCAAAGACGAAGCCAAAGAGAGGATGGCCAAAAGCCTCGAGGCACTGTCGCATAACTTTAATAAGATTAGGACCGGACGGGCACATCCAAGCTTGCTGGATGGAATAAGGGTTCAGTACTATGGCTCGGAAACTCCGCTCAGTCAGGTCGCCAATGTCAACGTCGAAGATGCCCGTACACTGAGCCTGTCTGTGTGGGATAGAAGCATGATTTCTGCGGTGGAGAAGGCAATTTATAAGTCTGATCTGGGGCTGAATCCTGTTACGGCAGGCGAGGTGATTCGTATTCCCATGCCCATGCTGACCGAGGAGACGCGTAAGGGTTATACCCGGCAGGCCAGAACTGAAGCCGAGTCTGCCCGTGTTTCAGTGCGCAACGCCAGACGGGATGCCATGGCTATGCTCAAGGAGATGGTCAAGGAAAAGGATATTTCGGAGGACGATGAGCGCCGTGGCCAGGATGAGGTACAGAAGTTGACGGACAGCTTTGTCGCCAACATCGAAAAGCTGTTGGCAGCGAAAGAAACTGACTTGATGCAAATATAGCGTTCACCAGTGACTATTCATGATACCTTGCGCGACCCGTACGAAGACGTGCCATTGGTAATACCCCGCCATGTGGCTATTATTATGGATGGCAACAACCGCTGGGCAAAACGCAAAGGTGTGTCTGGGCAAACGGGGCATCGTGCCGGTGTAGAGGCGGTGCGTGGCGTTTTGCGCGCCTGTAAGCACCACAGTGTGGAAGTACTGACACTGTTTGCCTTTAGTAGCGAGAACTGGGGTCGGCCGGTACCCGAGGTGCGAGCGTTGCTGGCGCTGTTATCCCAATACCTGCGCAATGAAGTCAAAGAGTTGCACAAGGATGGTATCCGTATACGGTTCATTGGTGAGCGTCGCCGTTTTAGCCAGCGACAGCAAAAGCTGATGGCGCAGTCGGAGGCGCTGACTCACAAGAACACCAGGGCCACGGTTGTGATTGCCGTGGATTACGGCGGGCAGTGGGATATTGCCCAGGCGGCCCAGCAGCTGGCGCGGCAGGTACAGCAAGGGAGATTGCGGCCAGAGGATATTACGCCGGAATTAATTGACCGCAACATCTCAATCAGCGATTTACCCCGGCCAGATTTGTGTATCCGCACTGGCGGTGATGCTCGCATCAGCAATTTTATGTTGTGGCACTTTGCTTATACTGAACTGTATTTTACCGATATCTTATGGCCAGATTTCAACGAATCTGAATTTGCCCGTGCCCTAACGGAGTACAGCCTTCGAGAGCGGCGATTTGGCCTGCGAGATGAAGATGGACCGATTGCTAGCGGGAGTCTAAATGCTTAAACAGCGAATTATTACAGCCGTGATAATGGCGGGCTTGTTTTTGGCTGCGATCGCTTACGTGCCGGTGCCAGGACTGGCCCTGTTGTTTGGCGTCCTGGTTGCGCTGGGCGCATGGGAGTGGTCGAGGATGGCAGGTTGGCAGCACCGCGTGGCTCGCGTCCTGTATGTAGTTTTGGTGCTGGCAGCGCTGTTGGCCGTGTACGCCTACTGTCAGCTTGGTGATCAGCCGTCGCGGCTGCAGGTGCAGCCACTGCTGGGGTTAGCCTGCCTTTGGTGGTCATTCGCGCTGCTGTGGGTAAAGGGCTACCCTGACAGTGCTGTGCTCTGGCGCACAGTGGTAATGCGCAGCGCGGTGGGCATATTTATTCTCGTTCCGGGCTGGATGGCGGCGGTGTATCTTCTGAGTTTTCCACCGGGTGGACTGTTAATGCTGGTTTTGGTCGTGGTTGTAGCGTCGGCGGATATCGGAGCATATTTCGCGGGTAAACGATTCGGTAAGCACAAATTGGCAGTGCGGGTCAGCCCGGCAAAAACCTGGGAAGGCTTTTGGGGCGGCGTGGCGGCTTGCGTGCTGTTGGCTATATTGCTTTGGTATCAACTGCCAGACCGTGCCGCCCACATCGGTTTGGCCTCCCTTGTGGCTGTGATTCTTGCCACCACACTGGCCTCGGTGGTCGGCGATCTGACCGTCAGTATGGTCAAGCGTGAAAGCGGCGTGAAGGATTCTGGCAGCTTGCTGCCAGGTCATGGTGGCGTGTTGGATCGTCTGGACAGTTTGTGTGCTGCGGCGCCGGTGTTTGCGCTGGGCCTCCTGCTGGCGGGCTGGTGAGTACTATGATATCCAGACGGTTGGTCAGTGTGTTGGGTTCCACCGGCTCGATAGGGACCAATACGCTGGACGTCATCGCCCGCCATACGGACCGGTTCGAGGTCTATGCACTGGCTGCGCATTCCTCTGTCGATACAATGCTGGCCCAGTGTCTCGAGTTTTCGCCCCGCTATGCGGTGATGATGGATGAGGCCGCTGCCACAAGCCTCCAGCAGCGCTTACCGGAGAATACGGTTACCGAAGTACTGCAGGGGGAGAGCGGTCTGTCGGCGGTAGTGACTGCGCCGCAGGTAGATGTGGTGATGGCGGCTATTGTGGGTGCCGCGGGCTTGCCTTCCACATTGGCTGCCGCGCAAGCCGGGAAAACTCTGTTGCTGGCCAATAAAGAATCGCTGGTGATGGGTGGCCACCTCTTAATGCAGGCCGTACGGGAATCAGGCGCTCGCCTGTTGCCTATCGATAGTGAACACAACGCCATTTTTCAATGCATGCCCTTGGATGCGCAAGCCACACCGTCGGGAAAAGGGGTGAGCAAAGTTCTGCTGACCGCATCAGGCGGCCCGTTCCGTCGCTGGAGTCATGCACAAATGGTCGACGCCACACCGGATCAGGCCTGTGCGCACCCAAACTGGTCCATGGGGCGCAAAATTTCCGTGGATTCCGCCAGCTTGATGAACAAGGGATTGGAGTTCATTGAGGCGTGTTGGATTTTTGACCTGGCGCCAGAACGGGTGGATGTGGTCGTTCATCCGCAGAGTATCATCCACTCCATGGTGCAGTACCTGGATGGTTCGATACTGGCGCAACTGGGCAATCCGGATATGCGTACCGCTATCGCATATGGTCTTGGGTGGCCAGATCGCCTTGCATCCGGTGTCGCTCCGCTCGATCTGGTGGCCACTGCCCGGCTCGATTTTGAAGCCCCCGACCAGTCCCGTTTCCCCTGCCTGCGGCTGGCGCGTGAGGCGGTCGCAGCGGGTGGTACCGCGATGGCCGTTTGCAATGCGGCCAACGAAGTGGCCGTGGCAGCATTCCTGGATAATCAGATACGTTTCACTGATATCCCGATCGTTATAGAACACGCGTTGGAGCAGGTTGATAATGTCGAGGTCACCAGCCTCTCGGTCGTTGAGAATGCTGACACTCATGCGAGACAGGTTGCAGCAGCATTTCTGGCGGACTTTCAGCCGGCCACCGGTGTGGTGGAGCGAGTCTGATGGAGCTTCTTTATACCATTGCTTTGACTCTCGGTACGCTCGCGATACTGGTGGCGATCCACGAGTTTGGCCATTTCTGGGTGGCGCGCCGTTGCGGTGTGCAGGTTTTACGCTTCTCTATCGGTTTCGGTACCCGGCTCTTCAGCTGGAGCGATGCCAAGGGTACTGAGTACGCCATTTCGGCGATACCGCTGGGCGGCTATGTCAAAATGCTGGACGAGCGCGAGGGGGAAGTGCCTGCGGATCAATTGCAGTATGCCTTCAATCGCAAGCCAGTATTGCAGCGTATTGCCGTGGTTAGTGCCGGCCCGCTGGCGAATCTCCTGTTAGCGGTAGTCGCTTACTGGTTTCTGTACATGGCTGGTGAGTCCGGTTTTGTGCCGTTGATCAGCGGCGTGGCGCCCGATTCAGTTGCGGCGGTGGCGGGTCTCGAGGAGGGACAGGAGATTGTAGCGGTTGACGGCGGCGAAACGCCGACCTGGCAGGCACTCAGTTTTCAACTGCTAGACCGTATTGGCGATACCGGAACCATCAAGTTTGCGGTGAAATACCCAGACTCCGAAGTGATCTACGAATCCGAAGCGTCCATCGAGCGGTGGTTGTCCAATCAGGAACAGCCAGATCTTTTTGGCGGTCTGGGCATTGGCCTGTACACGCCACCGATACCACCGGTAGTTGGTGAGGTGGTGTCAGACAGTCCGGCGGCGTCGATTGGTCTCCTGCCGGGGGATAAGATGCTGCGAGCGGATGGCATACCCATGGACTTGTGGATGGATTGGGTCGACTATGTGAGAGCCCGTCCCGGGCAGCCTATCGATCTTGAATACCAGCGCGGCGATGATATTTTACAGGCGGTGCTGGTGCCGGAACGCGCCACCGATGAGGGCGGGGAGGCTATCGGTAGGGTCGGTGTCGCCGCAGCGATGCCGGAAATGCCTCCGGAGCTGGAGCGCAAGTTCACGCGGGGTCCGCTGGAATCCCTGGGCGCCAGCGTCGTTCGTACCTGGGATCTGTCGATGTTTACCCTCAAATCGATAAAAAAGATGTTGATGGGTTTAATCTCACCAAAAAACTTGAGTGGGCCTATTACCATTGCTAAAGTGGCGACCGCTTCCGCCAAATCCGGCCTAGAGTCCTATATCAGCTTTCTGGCGTTGCTAAGCGTCAGTCTGGGAGTCCTGAATCTGTTGCCTATTCCGGTGCTCGATGGGGGTCATCTTTTGTTCTACACCATTGAATTATTGGCGGGACGTCCGGTACCAGAGAAGATACAATCCGTGGGTTACCAGCTGGGGTTGTTCATGGTGCTCGGGATAATGGTATTGGCCCTGTACAATGACTTTTCGCGTCTTTAGTGGCCGCTGTGAACACAAACACAATGGATACCTGCAATCTCTGCGGATTCCAGGGCAATTGGGTAGACTTTGATTAAACATATGCCGAAAGTATGGGTACTAGTGCTGCTGTTGGTTGCACCTTTTGCCGCTGCACAGACATTTATCATTTCCGATATCCGTGTGGAGGGCTTGCAACGTATATCTGCAGGGTCGGTGTTTGCTGCACTGCCTGTCGGTGTGGGCGATACCGTTGATGAGCGCTCAATCCGGGCGGCCACGCGCAGCTTGTTTGCCACCGGAAATTTTGACGATATCCGTATTGGCCAGGATGGCAATGTGCTGGTGGTAGTGGTGATGGAGCGACCCAGTATCAGCGAAATCAATATCGAGGGCAATAAAGCGATCGAAACCGAAGCGCTGCTGGAGGGCTTGAAAGGCGCAGGTCTGTCTGTGGGGCAGGTATTCCAGCGCTCAACACTGGAAGGTATGCAGCTCGAGCTGCAGCGACAGTATGTCATGCAGGGTCGCTATGATGCGGCCATTGAAACCGAGGTTATTCCCGAGCCGCGCAACAGGGTCACGGTTAATATTGATGTCGACGAAGGCACTGTAGCGGCCATCAAGCACATCAATGTCGTCGGTAACGAAGTTTTTACTGAGGAAGACTTGCAGAGTGAATTTGAACTGCAAACCACGGGATGGCTTTCTTTCTTCACCAACGATGACAAATATTCCAAGGAAAAGCTGAGCGGCGATCTGGAAAAACTCACGTCCTATTATATGGACAGAGGCTATCTGGAGTTCCGTATCGATTCTACCCAGGTCTCTGTGTCGCCCAACAAAAAAGAGGTCTACATCACGGCCAATATTATCGAGGGTGAGAAGTTCACCATCAGTTCGGTAGATCTGTCCGGCGATCTGGTACTGCCCGAGACCGATCTACGTCGCTTTTTGCTGATATCCGAGGGGCAGGTTTTCTCCCAGATAATGGTGACCAATACAGAGGAATACCTGACGCGCCGTCTGGGTGATGAGGGTTACAACTTTGCCAAGGTGACCGGTATCCCCGAGGTTGATGACAAGGATAATACCGTTGCGATGAAGTTTTTCGTCGATCCGGGCAAACGCACTTATGTACGCCGTATCAGTTTCAAAGGTAACCTGAAAACGGCCGACGACGTGCTGCGTCGCGAGATGCGACAGATGGAGAGCGCACCGGCTTCCGCCGCTGCCATCGAGCAATCCAGAGTGCGACTGGAGCGACTCGGCTATTTCAGCAAGGCAACCGTAGAAACACCCGGAGTGGCCGGGTACGACGATCTTATTGATGTGGATTACACCGTTCAGGAGCAGTCTTCAGGCAGCATTGGCGCCAGCATCGGTTTCGCCCAGGATGCAGGAGTGATTCTGGGGGTAAACCTGCAGCAGGACAATTTCATGGGGTCCGGCAAGCGCATCGGTATTGGCCTCAACTCCTCCAGGTACCAGGATTTCTACAATTTCAGCTATACCAACCCCTACTACACCGAGGATGGCGTGAGCCGCGGATTTAATGTCTTCTATCGCTCTACCGATCTGGATGAGGTCAACGTGGCGAATTACAGCACCAATACCCTGGGAGCAGCGCTTAACTTCGGTTATCCGCTCAGTGAAACGCAGCGCCTGGGCTTTAGCTTTGGTGTGGCGAACACGGACATTACTACCGGCCAGTATGCGGTGCAAGAGATTCAGGCCAGCCCGCGTCTCCAAGACGGTGTGAACTGGTTTCAGAGTACTTTGCAGTCGAACGGCACCTACGACGGCGTCGAAGTCATTCAGCTCATCAGTGATCTGGATCCCAATGACCTGGTTATCCCGGCTAACGAAGGGTTTCTCGACGTAAACGGCAATGAATCCCTGAATTACACAATGACCGCCAGTTGGTCGCAGTCGACCTTGAACCGTGGTCGTATGGCGACACGGGGAGCATCGCAGACGGTGGCGCTGGAGGTTTCAGTGCCGTTGTCGGATCTTGAGTTTTACAAGATCACCTACGCGGGCGAGATCTACTTCCCAGTGCCAGTGTTGGAGAGCTGGACATTTCGGCTGCGCACCGAGTTGGGTTACGGCGGTGGCTACGGCGACACCAACGGACTGCCGTTTTACGAGAATTTCTTCGCCGGGGGTTTCGGTTCGGTGCGCGGTTACGAGAGCAATACCTTGGGTCCACGCAGTACGCCGGCAGATATCTATGCGGCGGCCCTGCCCGTTACGGGTATCGATGCTGATGGCAACCCAACGGAATTTGGTTCGGAGTATGCGTACTTCCGTACCGATGGCCAATTGGTCAATTTTGTGGTGGACAACGAAGTTGACCCGTTTGGCGGTGATATTCTGATTGAAGGTAGCGCTGAGTTGTTATTTCCCTTGCCTTTCATCAAAGATCAGAGCCAAATACGTACCGGATTTTTCCTGGATGCAGGCAACGTGTTTGACACCGACTGCAGCTCTACCCAAGCGGCCTGTAATGACGTGGATTTTGGCGAGCTGCGCTACTCGGTCGGTGTGGGTTTGACCTGGGTTACCGGGTTTGGCCCCATGTCGTTCAGCCTCGCCCAGCCGCTCAATTCGGGAGAGTACGATCAGGAAGAGATTTTCCAGTTTACACTGGGCCGTGGATTCTAATTTTTTGTATTGTTAATAACTGGAGGGGAATGTGTCTAGATTACTTAAAGTTGCACTCGCTGTAGCGGCGCTGTCGATTTCCACGCTGACCTGGGCGGAGGAAAAGATAGCTGTGGTCGATGTTCAGGGCGCAATCCTGCAAACCGATTACGCGCAGAAGCGTCTGGGTGAAGTGCGTGATCAGGCTGACTACAAGAAGAATAAGGAAGAGTATGACCGGCTCAAGTCAGAGGGTGAAGCGCTGCTGAAAACCTTCCAGAAAGATGCTGCGGTCATGAGTCAGGACCAGAAGGTTGCGGCGCAGAACAAGCTTACCAGTATGCAGGAAGACCTGGACCATGTGACCGGCAAACTGCAGCAAGCTGAGCAAAGTGCGGGTCAAGCTCTGTTGGAGGAAATGGCGCCCAAGGTACAGGAAGTCTTGCGTGGCATTATTGAAGAAGAAGGTATTGGCCTGTTGTTGCAGCGCAACGCCGTTATTCATGCCGAACCCAGCTACAGCATTACTGCCAGTCTGACTGATAAGTTAAATCAACTCGGCGCAAAGTAATTCCGCGGCAGGGAGTCGAAGGCGTATTCAGTCCTCTCGTTCCCCCGCATTAGGGGAGCGAGGTAGATGATGAAAATCACCGATATTCGAAGGTATTTGCCGCATCGTTACCCTTTTTTACTGGTTGATCGCGTCGTCGAAGTGACTGCCGGCGCATCAATAATCGCCTATAAAAATCTCTCTGTGAATGAGCTGTTTTTTAGCGGACATTTCCCCGAAGAACCCATCTTTCCCGGTGTCTTATTACTGGAAGCTATGGCTCAAACGGCAGGTATCCTAGGCTTTTATAGCCAGGGGAAAACGATCGACGACGGCTCCACTTACTATTTCGCAGGCGCAGACAATGTGCGCTTCAAGCGACTCTGTGTGCCGGGTGACAGGGTGATGTTGCGCGCCTCTGTGATATCCCAGCGACGTGGGATTTGGAAGTTCGACGTGAGCTCCGATGTGGACGGTGAATTGGCGGCGTCGGCGACTATTTTGTGCGCTGATCGTTAGCACGAAATTGAAATGTTCCGTTCCACTTGCGATGAATGAATTGTTCAGTATTGACTACCCCGGCGCGGATATAGCGGGCGTAGATGAAGTCGGTCGTGGACCGCTGGCAGGCGAGGTGGTGGCGGCGGCCGTTATCCTGGATCCTCTGCGGCCCATCGAGGGTTTACGGGATTCTAAAAAGCTCTCTGCATCGCGCAGGAAGGAACTGTCGCTGCTGATACGCGAACGCGCTCTGGCCTGGTCCATTGCCAGTGCGACAGTGGCAGAGATCGACGAGTTGAATATCTTGCAGGCCTCCCTGCTGGCTATGCACCGCGCTGTTCGAGCGCTGGATCTTCAGCCGGGCTATGTGTTGGTAGACGGCAATCGTTTGCCGCGTTGGGATTACCCCTCCGAACCGGTAGTGCGCGGCGACGACCGTGTTCCCGCCATTGCCGCCGCCTCTATACTGGCCAAGGTCTACCGGGACAGCGACCTGATTGCACTGGACGCCCAGTACCCTGGTTACGGATTTGCAGCGCACAAGGGCTACCCAACGGCGCTGCACCTACAGGCGCTGCAAACCCTGGGGGTGACGCCGGTGCATCGCCGCAGCTTTGGACCGGTAAAAAAAGTACTCTCTACTTCGTAGCTAGTACTCTTTGGTAAACCAGTATTGGTGCATCAACGCGGGTAAGTCGCGTAGAATCAACGTATGACTGATTTCGTTCATCTTCGCGTACACACTGAGTTTTCTCTGGTCGATGGACTGGTCCGAATCAAGCCTCTGGCGGCGCGCACGGCCGCATTAGGCATGCCCGCCGTCGCGGTCACCGATATCTGTAATTTCTATGGATTGATTAAATTCCGTAAGGCCGCCTTTGCGGCCGGCGTGCAGCCGATCTTTGGTGTCGATCTGCGCGTGATGGAGGCGGACGACCCCGAGCGCGCTTATCCGTTGTGCCTGCTGGCGATGAATAAGGTGGGCTACCACAACCTGACGCTGCTGATTTCCCGCGCCTATACGCAGGGTCAGCATCTCGGTGTGCCCTACGTCAGCAAAAGTTGGCTGGAAGAGATGTCAGATGGTGTGATTGCCCTTTCTACTGGCGCGGCCGGGGATGTCGGGCAGGCATTGGTCGGTGATAAGGAAGCACTTGCACTGGACCGTGCCCGTTACTGGATGGCGCTCTATCCGCAGCGATTTTATCTGGAATTACATCGCACCGGGCGCGACGGTGATGAGGCCCATCTGCATGCCGCTGTAAAACTGGCGCAGGACCTGCAGTGCCCGGTAGTAGCCACTAACGATGTGCGTTTTCTGGCAGCACAGGAATTCGAAGCGCATGAAGCCCGTGTGTGTATTCGCGAGGGCCGTACGCTGGATGATCCGCGGCGAGCCCGCAACTATACCGAGCAACAATACCTGCGCTCGTCCGAGGAGATGGCCGAGCTGTTCGCGGATATTCCCGAAGCGCTGGCCAACACCTTAGAGATCGCCCGTCGCTGTAACGTGGAGCTGGAACTGGGTAAGCCCTACCTGCCAGACTACCCGGTGCCTGAAGGACTCACGATGGATGAGTTTTTTCGGCAGCAGTCACACGAAGGTCTGGATAAGCGTCTGCGGGTGCTGTTGGATACCGCCGCTGCCGATTTTTTGCAGAAACAGCAGACCTACCGCGATCGACTGGAGTTCGAACTGGAGACCATTATCCAGATGGGCTTTCCCGGCTACTTCCTGATTGTGATGGACTTCATTCGCTGGGCCAAAAGCAATGATATCCCGGTGGGGCCCGGGCGTGGTTCCGGTGCTGGCTCTCTGGTGGCGTATTCGCTGGCAATCACCGATCTCGACCCGTTGGCCTATGACCTGCTGTTCGAGCGCTTCCTGAATCCTGAACGTGTATCCATGCCAGATTTCGACGTGGATTTTTGTATGGAAAAGCGCGACCTTGTGATCGACTACGTGGCGGATACTTATGGCCGGGAAGCGGTGTCCCAGATCATTACCTTCGGTACCATGGCGGCCAAGGCTGTGGTGCGCGATGTGGCCCGTGTGCAGGGCAAGTCCTACGGTCTTGCGGACAAGCTGTCCAAGATGATTCCCTTTGAAGTCGGCATGACACTGGCCAAAGCGCTTGAGCAAGAAGAGCCGCTGCGGGAGTTTTTGCAGGAGGACGGCCAGGCCCACGAGATCTGGGAGATGGCCGAGCAACTTGAAGGTGTGGTGCGCAATGTCGGCAAACACGCGGGCGGTGTGGTGATCGCACCCTCCAAACTCACGGACTTCTCAGCCCTGTACTGTGACGAGAGCGGTTCTGGTTTAGTGACGCAATTTGACAAAGGTGATGTGGAGGATGCCGGGCTGGTGAAGTTTGACTTCCTCGGTCTGCGCACCCTGACCATTATTGATTGGGCGGTGAAAATGATTAATCCGGCGCGCGCCAGCGCCGGAGAACTGCCACTGGATATCATGCAGATTCCACTGGACGACGTGCCCAGTTTTGAATTGCTCAGGTCCGGTGAGACTACCGCGGTATTCCAGTTGGAATCGCGGGGTATGAAGGAACTGATAGAGCGCCTGCAACCCGATTGTTTCGAAGATATTGTCGCTCTTTTGGCTCTTTTCAGGCCCGGTCCGCTGCAGTCGGGCATGGTGGACAACTTCGTCAATCGCAAGCAGGGCCGTGAGAAACTGTCGTATCCCGACGCGCAGTATCAGCACGAATCACTGCAGCCCATCCTGCAACCTACTTACGGCATTATTCTCTACCAGGAACAGGTGATGCAGATCGCCCAGGTGCTGGCCGGTTATACGCTGGGTGGTGCCGATATGTTGCGCCGGGCGATGGGCAAGAAAGATCCAAAAGAAATGGCCAGACAGCGGGAGTTGTTTGAAGCAGGCGCCAACGAGAAAGGCGTAGATGGCGATCTGGCGATCAAGATTTTCGATCTGGTGGAGAAATTTGCCGGCTACGGTTTCAACAAATCGCACTCGGCCGCCTATGCCCTGGTGTCCTACCAGACAGCTTGGCTAAAGGCGCGCTACCCGGCACATTTCATGGCGGCAGTGATGAGTTCCGAACTGGATAACACCGATAAGATCGTGGTGTTCGTGGACGAATGTAAACGCATGAAATTGTCGTTGAAACTGCCGGATGTCAACGAAGGTCAGTACATGTTTACCGTCAACAGCGGCGGCGACATCATTTATGGCCTCGGTGCCATCAAGGGGCTAGGCGAGGGGCCGGTGGACAGTATCCTGCAGGCGCGCGATGGCGGCGGCGCGTTTGTTGATCTGTTCGATTTCTGCGCCCGTACCGATCCGCGCAAGGTGAATCGACGTGCGCTGGAGGCGATGATTCGCTCCGGCGCTCTGGATTCGCTGAAGGTGGAACGATGGGTCTTGTTGGCGGCACTGGATGATGCTCTGAAAGCGGCAGAGCAGAGCGCCAGCAATCTGGAAAGTGGTATTGCCGACCTGTTCGGTGAAGTAGTGCCCACGGCACGCAGTGGCAACGGTGATGTCTATGCGGATTTTCGCGTGGCCCGTGCCTGGTCTGACAAGGAGCGATTGGGCGGCGAACGCGATACGCTGGGGCTTTATATCTCTGGGCATCCGATTGACGAATATCGGGTAGAAGTACGCAAGTTTGCGCCCAATCGTATCGCAGACTTGAGCCCGGATACGCACAGCAAGGCGGGCAACCAGGTTATCGTCGGGCTGATCATGGCGACGCGTACCATGAACAGCCGGCGCGGCACCATGGCCATGCTGACACTGGATGATAGCAGTGCCCAAATTGAGGTCACACTGTTTTCCGAGGCGTATACCGAGTTTCGCGAATTATTGGTGAAAGATACTATCGTGATTGCTGAGGGACGAATTTCTACTGACGATAAAACTGGCCGGTTGGCGATGCGGGCAAACGGCCTGCGCAGTCTCACCGAGGCGAGACAAAACAGCGTGTCAGATTTAACCATCGAAATCAGTGCAGAGAAAGCGAACGAGCAGTTTGTCGAATGGCTTGAAAAAATATTGAAGGGGGCCGGCGGCGGTAACTGCCCGGTTTCTCTGGTTTACAGGCAGCCCTGTAATTCAGCGCGTATCAGGCTGGGTCCGAGTTGGCAGGTGGTGCCCAGTGATGAGCTAATACAGGAATTGCGTGAAGTGGTGGGGACTGAAAAAGTCGCCCTGCAGTATCGGTGAGTTGCTGAGGCACTCTTACATTTTACTATTTTGAATCCCTACCATTAACCCTGGAAAAATTGGAGAGTTTCACAATGTTGCTAAAAGATAAAGTGGTTATTGTTTCCGGAATCGGCCCCGGCCTGGGACAAGAGTTGTCCACTCTGGCTGCGAAAGAGGGTGCAAAAGCCGTTGTGTTGGCGGCTCGTACCGTGGCAAAGCTGGACGTTGCGGAGCAGGCAATAAACGCTCTCGGTTTGGGAACTGCGGTATTGAAGGTTGCCACAGACATTTCCGATCAGGCGCAGTGCCAGGCATTGGCTGATCGTGCGGTAGCAGAATTTGGACGGATCGATGTGTTGTTCAATAGCGCCTATGACCCGGGTAGCTTTGAGCCGATAGAAACTGCCGATATGGACGGCTGGCGTCGCGCCATGGACGTCAATTTTTTTGGTACCATGCACCTCACTCAGGCCTGTGTGCGCCCTATGAAGGACAGCGGTGGCGGCGCCATCGTGATGATTGCCACCATGGTAGAGCATAAACCGCTCGCCACACAGGCCGGTTACGGCGCATCAAAGTCGGCGCTGCGCTGTGCGACCAAGCATCTGGCACTCGAACTTGGGAAATACAATATCCGCGTCAACAGCTGCCACATGGGCTGGATGTGGGGCCCCAGTGTGGAAGGCTATTTTACCTGGCAAGCTCAGGCCACTGGTAAGAGCCAGGAAGAGTTGATTGCCGAAGTGACACGCAGCATCCCACTGGGTGTGATTCCCGATGATGGGGAATGCGCCAAGGCGGCGTTGTTCTTTGGCTCGGATTACGCCAGCGTGGTCACTGGGGCGGCGCTGGATGTAAACGGTGGGGAATATATGCCGGTGTAGGCGGTATGGTACACACAGGAGCATAGACAATGAGTGATAGCGATAAAGTGGAGGCGGTGGTTTTTCGCCGCCTGCTGGAGCATCTGGACAGCCGCAAGGATGTCCAGAATATCGAGCTGATGAATCTGGCGGGATTCTGCCGCAACTGCCTGTCCAAGTGGTATGTGGCGGCCGCTGAGGATGCCGGTCTGAGCGTTGATTACGAGCAGGCCAGAGAGCGCGTGTATGGAATGCCTTACGAGGAGTGGAAGGAGAAATATCAGGCGCCGGCAACTCCCGAGCAAGCGGCGGCGTTCGAAAAGCGCCCGCAGGATTGAGCGTCTACAGTGGGCCGTAAGGTAAGTAGCGATTTTCATTCACATCGCGCAACCACTGCAGTAGCGGTTTGTCCAGCCGGACACCGCGTCGGCGCAGCAGTTTGGCCAGCGGAATGACGGGGGAGTCTGCGCCCGCTTCCCATCCAGGCAGGTTCTCGGCGACCGCGAAGAAGCGAATCAGATGTATGAGGTCAGGTTCAGGGAGCGCCTCGGCGGCAGCCCGCCAATCGGCGTGGTCAATTTTCATCAAACCAGCCAGACGTTGCTTGTCCTCCTCATTCAGCAGTTGCTCAAGCCGCGACAAGGTATTTTCACGATCGTAGGTAATCAGGCGGTCCAGGAGGTCGGCGTTGAGCGATAGTTCGCTGCTTGTCGATACTAATTTTGGATCCCATGTGCCTAGTGACATGCAGTCTTCGCCAGCGTCAAATGAAGACACAGTGTACTGAATTTGCACCCCGTACGGAAAGCATCCGTTGCGAAATCAGATGCAACCGTGGACCGGTCTCTGCACGGGCTTAGCGATCGCCGTCTATCATGTCCCGCAAATACTCGTATCGGGTGGAGTAGGGCTCTACCGCGTCATCTGCAATACGTTGCAGTAATGTGGAGAGAGAGCCCGCACCTACTTCATCGCGCTGGCTAAACTGTTTGCCCAGTTCAGTGATACCGCTGGCAATAACGGTCGCACTTTCGATCGTTGCCTGAACCAGAAACATCTCCACCATTACGATATCATTGACGGTTCGGCGGACCCGGTTTGGTGGGAGGTGTGGTGATTGCATTGTAGAGTCTCCTGTATCTTTCATGTTCTGAAGGTCTGGCATCGTAGCTGTGGTCTCTAGCGCTGTCCCCAAATGCACACCCAGAGTGCGTGCTGATAACAGTAGTGCCCCTGCTTGGGGCAACATAGGCAAAATTGCGCTGTTTACACGGGGCGCTCTCTAGAATAAGCAATCTATATGCCATAACGGCGCTATGATAAAACGAGTTAGTGACAGTGCCGTGACGGGTACCCGTCGTAGCTCGGATTAAAGTTTATCCGAAGAGTTCACGCTGACCTTGAGACCACAGGCGCGAAGGAGTGGCGGGGTGTATACTTTCGTAAAATTGCCGTCCCGCAGAGGGCGCTTCAACACAACCCTCACGCGAGAAAAGACAGCCCTTTAGTGGCAAGGAGACGCCAGCATGAAGTGTTGAAAGTCAGTGTCTGCAGATAAGGCATTACCGGTTAAAGGTGTTGCGAGAGACCGGTCGTTTACTCAGCGCTGACGAGGCCGCACTGGAGTGGATCGAGCGCTACGCCGCCAACTTCGGATGGCGCGCCCGTCTGAGATAAGTCGCTAGTGCATACGCTGCTCGCAGACGGACCGATCGGCGAGCCAGCCCAGCTAATGGCAAATATTACACCGATTTCATATTGTCGCCGCTCCAGTAGGCCTTCATGCTGTTGACCTTACCTTTGTCGTTGAACTCGAACACATCGATGATATCGATTATAGCGCCTGGCATTATAACCTGAAAGGGGAAGGCTACTGCATTCCCGCTGCAGCGCGGCTCGCCACTGAGGGCTAGTTTCGCGCCGGAGTTCAGTGCACCCTCATAGAAAGCGCAAACTGCTTCGATACCGATATGAAGATCGGTACCAACCGGGTCTTCAACCTTGGCATCGTTGGCATAAATCTCCCGAATGATACCCATATCCTGCTTTTCGAATGCTTCCACATACTTGTGAACCATGGCAATCTTGTCACTTGCTTCCATAGATACTCCCCGTTGTCAATAGCCACACAGCGTGGCGTAGCGATCTTTGTGAAATCCCGTGTCACCGTATATTTGCATGGCGACCCGCGCCCGCTTCAGGAAGAAACCGATATCCATCTCATCCGTAACACCGATGCCACCGTGCATTTGCACCGCTTCGTTGGTGATCAGTTTTGCCAGCCCATTGAGCTTTGCCTTGGCCAGACTGGCCAGTAGTGGCAGCTCCTGCGGTGCGTCATCCACCGTGGACAGTGCCTGCAGCAGCACAGAGCGGCTAAGTTCGATTTCCGATTGCATGTGCGCTTGGCGATGTTGCAGCGCCTGAAAACTGCCGATAAGCGCACCAAACTGCTCGCGTTCCTTGAGGTACGCCGTGGTACGCTCAAAAGCCTCCAGTGCAACACCCATCATTTCTGCGGCTATCGCCACGCGCGCACGGTCCAGTACCGGTTCCAGTATCTCCCAGCCCTGGCCGACGTGCCCGATGATGTTGTCGGCCGTTACGACCACATTTTCAAACGTAATACTGGCTGAGTTGCGACTGTCCATCATGATCGTGCGCTGGCACTTTATGCCGTCAATCGCTCGATCAACGAGGACAAGTGTGAGGCCATCGCTGTCGCGCGCAGCGCCGCTGGAACGCGCTACCACAATCAGTTGGTCGGCGCTGTGGCCGTCGAGCACGAAGCACTTGGCGCCGTTCAGCACTACTGTTTCACCGTCCATTTTTGCCGTGGTGGCGATGTTCGTTGGCTGGTGATGGTGTGACTCTTCCAGCGCCAGCGCCACGGTGAGTTCGCCGCTGGCAATCGCGGGCAACAGGCTTTGCTTTTGCTCTTCACTGCCACCTAACAGTATGGTGGAGGCGCCCACCACAGCGGAGGCAAACAGGGGAGAGGCAGCCAGTGTGCGGCCGGACTCTTCCAGCACTACGCCCAGGCCCAGGAAGCCGAACTCGAGGCCGCCGTAGGCTTCCGGCAGTATGATACTGGCCCAGCCCATCTCCGCCATTTTTTTCCACAGGTCAGGCGCGTAGCCAATCGCGTCGCTCTCATCGCGGAGTTTACGCAGCGCTCCCACCGGGGCATTACTCACCAGAAAATCTTTCGCGGTGTCCTGTAACAGATGTTGTTCTTCATTCAATACCAGGGCCATGCTCGTGGTCTCCTAAGACTGTGGTAGTTCGAGAACGTTCTTGGCGACCAGATTCAGCTGAACCTCAGAGCTGCCACCGGCGATGGTCATAGCCTTGGACATTGCCCACAGGCGGGCTGTGTCAATTTCCTGTGGGGTGAACCCGTCACCCTCCCAGCCAAGTCCGCGGCTGCCCATAATCGCCAACAGCAACTCACTTTTGGTTTTCTCAGCCTCGGTGCCCACATATTTCATCACCATGGCTGCGGCACTGCGGATGCCAGCGGCTTTTTCTTCAAAGGTGCGAAAGTGCGTGAGTGCGATGGCCTGCATTCGCATGTCGTATTCCGCCAGATCGCTGCGCAGCTGCGGGTCCGCTATCTTGCCATTTTCAAATTCCAGATACTCGCGCGCCGCCGCATTCGGTACCAAAATAGGCCTTGGGCTTTCACTGCCCATCTCGGACATCAGCTTGCGTTCGTGCACAAGTAGCGCTTTCGCGATCGACCAGCCCTTATTGAGCTCTCCGATTAAGTTTTCTTTGGGTACTTTAACGTTGTCGAAAAAGGTCTGGCAAAACTCGGATTCACCGCTGATCAGCGCGATCGGGCTGGTGCTCACACCAGGGTCGTCCATATCAATCAGGAGGAAGCTGATACCCTCTTGTTTTTTAACGTTGGGATCGGTGCGCACCAGACAAAAAATCCAGTCGCATTTATCAGCGGCTGTTGTCCAGATTTTACTGCCGTTGACCAGATAGTGGTCGCCTTTATCTTCCGCCTTGCACTGTAAGCTGGCGAGATCGGAGCCAGCCCCGGGTTCGGAGTAGCCCTGAGCCCAGCGAGTTTCCCCGTTGACGATGGCACGAATGTGCTGCTGCTTCTGTGCCTCATTGCCGTATTCCAGCACTGCCGGCCCCAACATCCAGATGCCGATACCGAGCACCGGCGTGCGCGCATTGATACGCTTCATCTCTTCTTTCAGCGCCCGACCCTGCTGTGGACTGAGTCCGCCGCCACCGTACTGTCTGGGCCATTCGGGTGTCGTCCAGCCCTTGTCTCGCATGCGTTCAAACCACACCTTTGCATCTTCGCTGGGGAATGTTCCCCGGCGACCGCCCCAGTACTGATCTTCGCGGTTCATCGGCTGGCGCTGCGACTCGGGGCAGTTGGCCTCCAGCCAAGTGCGTGCTTCCAATCGAAATTGTTCCAGGTCTTCCAATCTATTTCTCCTGACAAGTGCAGATGTGGCTGCCGCCCTGGCATCATTTCAGCTAGGGCCGGCCTCAGTTGGTGTATGATACGGGGGGATCAGTAGCAGATAAAGGTACAGCAACGGCTGTATCGCGCAATGGCTTAAAAAGTCAGTCCGACATGACGTAATAGGTCGTATAAGCACGCCAGATATAATCATATGGTACCGGTTTATTGCCTCGAACCACCGCGTTTGACCCGGCGTGCTGCCCGAGTCATCCTGCGCGACTCACTCAGGGAGCGCGACGATGCAAAGGTTTACAGACAAAGTAGTACTGGTGACAGGTGCTGGTAGCGGTATAGGCAAGGCTGCTGCAGTGCGTCTGGCGGCGGAAGGTGGCTCGGTGTTTTGCATTGATCTCAATCGCGAATCAGTAGAGGCAACCGCCGCTGAGATCACCGCGGTGGGTGGCGAGGCGACGGCTCAGGTATGTGATGTCGGTAGCGAGGCCAGCGTGAATGATAGCGTCAGCGCCTGCGTTGACCGTTACGGCAGCCTACACGCATTGGTCAATATGGCGGGTATACTGCGGTTTGACGATACGCAGGAGCTGCAAACAGCGCACTGGCAGAAGGTTATAGATATCAATCTCACCGGCACCATGTTCCTGTGTCGCGCGGTGCTTCCGCACCTGATAGAAACGAAAGGCAGTATCGTGAATGCGGCGTCAACAGCTGCTCTCTCCGGCTTACCTTGTGGCCTGGCTTATTCCGCCAGTAAAGGCGGAGTGCTGGCGATGACCCGCAGCATTGCCGTCGAATACGCCAAGCGCGGCGTGCGGGCCAATTGCATATGTCCGGGTGATATCAATACGGGTATGACAGACGCCATCGATTTCCCCAAAACCATGGATTTCGATTTGATGCCGCGCATTATGTCCTTGAGTGGTGCCAAGGCACCAGATGTGGTGGCGGGCGTGATCGCCATGCTGGTGTCTGAGGACGGGATACATATCACCGGTGAGGATATCCGGGTGGATGGTGGCACGCTCTCCTAACGTTCATTCCTGTTGCTGGAATGCCTCATAAAAGGCAATGATACGGTTGGCATTGGCGCCAAGATCGCCCTCGCCGACGCGTGAGA
>TARA_B110000503_G_scaffold34861_2_pt1 | contig 89565 bp, 82 predicted proteins | sample TARA_B110000503 | Tara Oceans TARA_B110000503 (sample SAMEA4397472) | marine metagenome | biome: Polar Biome; feature: [SRF] surface water layer (ENVO:00010504); material: water (ENVO:00002006), including particulate matter (ENVO:01000060) such as... | depth 5 m | reverse complement strand
TGATGGCCGGTAACGAACCGGGCCAAGCGCGCCATGGGCAAACCGGTGGAGGTGCCTTTGCTGGATTTGAACGGCATTATCAGGATCAAACTTGGGAGTATAGTCAATGTCACCCACAGTGCACCCATTACCCCTGCGGCTGACATAATACCCAGTTCGCGAAAGGGAGGTGAATCGCTAAAGGTCATACTGATAAATCCAAGCGCTGTGGTAATACTGGTGAGCAAGACCGGGTAGAGGGTATGTTGCAGGCTCGAGCCAAGTGCGGTTCGTTTGTCTTCGCCGAGGCGCAGCTGAGCCAGAAACGTACTGAGCACATGTACGCAATCTGCAATCGCCAGCGTCATAATAATAGTCGGAGCGGACACATTGACGCTGTTAATGCCGATGTTCGTCCAGCCGGCATACCCCATACCGACGAGGATACTCAGGAAGATGGCGATTATGGTGCACACGGAGGCAACAACCGAGCGAAGTAGCAGGGCCAGCAGAAGTAAAACGATACAGAACATCAGGGGCATCAAACTTACAGAGTCAGCCTGGGTGACCTCTGCCAGCGTTTGCTCGGTAAGGCCCCAGCCTGCTAGATAAATATTAAGGCCAGGGTTGGCTGTGACGGTCTGATCTCGAATATTGCGGGCGTATTGGACTGATTCTGCGATTGCCGCCGCCTTCTCGGCACCTGCCATATTAAGGTTCAAACTTACATTAACGGCAGTCACCGTACCGTTTTTCGACAAAATCCTGCCAACGAGGGGGCGCTGGGATAGGGCGACCTGGCGGATTTGCGTAATCTCCTTTACTGAAAGTGACGCGGCGTCTTCAATCAGTATTCCGATGCGAATGTCATCGCCATCCACCATCGGGTAAAGATAATTATTCAGTGAATCTACTCGCCTTGAATTTGGGATAAACCACGATTGTTCGGTGATGGACTGCACCGTGGCGAGGTTTTCTGGCGTGAACATATCACCCTGGGTGCTCTCCATAACAAACAGAATGTTGTCTTCCTTGCCATAGGTGCGTTCGATCTGTTCTTGTGCCAATAAGTTAGGATCGTCCTTACTAAAAAAAACTTTTATGCCAGAATCCAGATGAAGACGGCTTACACCGAAGCCAATGGCGATTACCAGCAAGAGGTTTACCAGCGCAATCCAATGGGCGTAATGCATCAGCTCTGTTATAAATTTATTTTTTAGAGTCATTTCCATGCCAATACAAAGAAAAGTGTCTGTTTTTGTGGAATGTTAACACCTCTGATGACAGCGCATTCATCGCTGAGCTCGAGAAACTAATTTATCCAGTTCAACGGTTTCATTGCATAATTATACGGTATAGCTTGTGCAGCCTGCCCGCTGGCCGAGGGGCAAGTGAATGATGCCAATGTATTATTATGACTGAAGTAATGTAAATGCAATTTTTACAAGAATTTTGTAGTTTATTATCGAAAACTGTCGTAATGTTAAGTCTTAAAACAAAAATCTGTTGCCTTCGGGGTTTCTACGTGCTGCCGCCGAGAGAGCAAGGAACGTTATTGTTTTTTTTAGAGTCTCTGTTTGATGGCGTATTCCATGTTATGTGCCGTTTTCCTGAGTTTATGTGAAAGCATCATTAGAAAAAGAGGCCCTCTAATCATGTCACCAGAGTTCAAAATAACCCGCGATCCTCAAGTTTTGGCACAATATTATCAGCTTCGGGAGCAATGCTACCAGTCTGAGTTGGGATTGACCGATTTTGACGGAGCTGAAGATGAGCAGGACAAACGCTCACAGATTATGGTGGCGCTGCAGGCTGGCCGCGTTGTAGGCGGGGTTCGCATAGCATCACATATCACCCTGGTTAGCCAGATAGATCAGCTGGGGCTCAACAAGGAGCTCTGCTGCATGTGGGAGCGCTTTTCTATAGCGCCCCTCATGCGAACGCGTAATATGTTCCGTGAATTTATTGTCCATCTGTTAGATGCCTCTCGTGAGCTCGGTTATCAAAATGCAATGGTATTGAGCTCACTTCCCAACGCCCGGTTTTATCGACGCTGCCACTCTGCGGTTGGCGTGAAGTTTAAGATTCATCGTCCCGTACCACACTGTGCGCGGGGGGTTTTTTCCGAACTGGAGCACTACCTTTCGGTCGCTCACATCGAACGTCCCCGCGCGCTTAAAATCGCCGTCTGATTTATCCTGTAGGATCCTCTGATTGCCACGCCGCGCCTCTCGTGGGAGCAGGCCGTGTATGGCATGATAGGTACCACTTTACAATCTCTGGAACTGCTTCAAAGATTTCGGCAACAGTTGTGGTCTGAACGATGTTACCCTTTGCTGTGTCAGTGACTTGATAGATAATAAAGAGGCAAAACACTATGGGTTGAATTAGCGAGACAATTTTTTTAGTGAAGGGGATTGATCTCTTTTTCGACGCGAACAGACAAGCGAGTAAGTACAATGAACGCACTATTACGTAATATCCCCATCTTGCTGATTGTTAGTAGTCTACTTCTGGGATGTGCAGATGATGTAACGAGTGAAGATCATCTCAATAAAGCCGATGACTTTGTCAATGAGTCCAAGTATCAAGAAGCCATTATCGAGCTAAAAAATGCGCTAATTAAGGACGACAGTAATGCGCGAGCGCGTGCGACTCTTGGAACAATTTATTTTTATCAAACTCGCTACGTAGACGCAGATAAAGAATTGTCCAGAGTGCTGTCATCCGCGATGGATCCAGCGGACGTTGTGCCGGTGCTTGCTCAGGTCCTGTTGAATTTGGGAGAGTTTGATCGGCTCGATGATTTGCCGGCGGATGGCCTCGACCCAGAGAGTCGCTCCACCCTGCTGGCAGCACAGGGTATATCCAAGCTCTACCAGCAGGATGTGGAAGCAGCATCTGCACTCATTGATGTCGCTGCAGAGAATGAACCGAGTTCCATTTACGCACAGGTGGCCGCGGCTCGATTGTCGATGGTGAGGAATAAACCCGATGAGGCGCGTAAACAGTTGCAGCAAGTTTTTAAAGTTGATCAAAAGTCTACGGCCGCATGGGTTTTACAGGGAGACATTGAACGAGTTGGTGGGCAACCTAAAAAAGCCAGGCAGGCTTACTCAAGAGCCATCAAGCTCGAGAAGAATAACTTTGAAGCCTTGCTGAATCGAGCCATGGTAAGAATTGAAATGGGCGAATTAAAGGAAGCAGAAGGTGATCTGAGGCGTCTCGAAAGAGTCTATAAAAAAACAGCAATGTTGCACCCCGGCGTACAATTTGCTCGCGGTATGATTTACATGCAGTCCAAGCAGATTGCTGAAGCGACCAAGGCACTGGTAAAAGTAACAGAGTTCTCCGACAGCTATCCTGAATCACTTTACTATCTGGCTGGAATATACGCAGGCGAGGGTCGCACGGATAAGGCGCTGAGTCTTGTCAACCAGTATCTTATGTTAAAACCGGAGAATGCTGCCGGTTCAAAATTAGCCGCAAAACTTGAGCTGGGGAACAAAAAATTTCGAAATGCAGAAAGGCTGCTGCTTCCCGTCGTGGCTGTGAATAGTGAGGACATAGAGGCCATGAATCTGCTGGCCAACGCGCGTTTGGGTCAGGGCAAGAACGATGCCGGTATCGAGCTACTGACAAAAGCAGTGGAATTACAGCCGGAATCCAATGAGGCACAAGCGCGATTGGGAGCAGCCTACCTCTCAGCAGGGGCTGAGGAATCAGGGATAGGCACACTTCAGGGAATTTTGGAGAAAGACCCCACTTACGACAACGCCGATACGCTCATCGTGATGTACTACTTGAGCCAAAATGACGTAACTGCGGCAATCGAGGCTGCGCAGGAATATACGAAACGTAATCCACAGGCAAAATCCTATGTGCTGTTGGCGCGCACCTATATTGTGAATGTTGATAAGGAGCGGGCAAAGGGTGCGTTCGAGAAAGCGTTGGAGCTCACTCCGGGTGACCCTGTCGCGGGCAGCAGCCTGGCGGAATACGCACTAGTCGATAAAGACTACGAAACTGCTCGGGCTTACTATCAGCAAATTCTAGAGCACAATCCGGCCCACATGGAAACTCGGATGAGAGTTGCTGCTACCTTTGCGAGGCAGGGCAGCGATAAGGAAATGTTGGAAAGCCTCGATGCCACTCTGGCGGCTCATCCGCGCGCCATGGAGCCACGCCTGGTCAAGGCGCGATATTACATTGCCAATGGCCAGATGGAAAAGGTAATTCCATTGTTTGAAGCCCTTTCGGAAGAACAAAAAGAGGAGCCTGATGCGCTGGAGACAATGGCGACTTTTGAGTTGGCAAAAAGCCAATTTAACCAGGCAGTAGGTACGATTTCCAGGCTAATCGAGAAAAAGCCCAACACCGCTGACTATCACTTTATGAAATTTAGGGCTTATGCAGGTCTTGGTGAGAAGGAAAAGTTGTCTGCTGAACTTGATCGTACGCTGGAGCTGAATCCTGATCACTTCGGCGCCACGGTTGCGGTGGCGCGCATGGCGCTGCTTTCAGAGGATATGATGGTATTCGAGGATAGGCTGGCTGAGCTCAAAAAAGTGGCTCCCCAAAGCTCTGAGGTTGTGCAACTGGAGGCCGCCTACGTCAGTAAAGAAGGCGATAACAAGCGGGCCGAAGAATTACTGGAAGGGCTTTTTGAGCGAGAGCCTACTACCGCTAATGTCATCGCGCTTGTTGGGCTGAGGCAATTGGCCGGAGATGTAAACGGAGCCATAGCACGTCTTGAGGCTTGGGTTGGGGAGAATACCAAGGACGTAATAGCAAGGGCAAGATTGGCAGAACTCTACGGCAGCAATAGTCAGGAGAAAGACGTTATGTTGCAGTGTCGGGAGATACTGAAACTGGAACCGGATAATATAGCTGCGCTCAATAATTTGGCGTGGTACATGCTTGATAAAGATCCCAAACAGGCATTAGTCTACGCTGAGCGAGCGTTAGCGTTAGCACCAGATGTAAGTGCTGTGCTGGATACCCTGGCTTTGGCCCAACTGGAAAATAACGATGTCGCAGCAGCTAGAAAGAGCATAGATCGCGCGCTCTCAGCGTCCCCCAAAAGTCCCGACATACGTTTTCATGAAGTGAAAATCAGGGCTGCCGAGGGAGACAGCAGAGGTGCGATTGTCATGCTGAATTCGTTACTTAACAGGAACGAAGAGTTTGCTGAGCTCGCTGAAGCGGAGGCGTTTCTTGAAAAGCTGAAATCGCAGTAGGAGTTTGAGGAGACTGGCCTAAACCATCCTGCCAAGGGGGCAGGCTAAGCTTTCAACCCCAGCCTCTCTAACAATTTATACAGGGTCGGCCGGGTAACGCCCAAAGCATTGGCGGCATCTGTAATATTTTGATTGCTGTGATTCATTGCTCGAACTACGGCTTTGCGCTCTGCTTCATCGCGTACTTCTTTCAAATTCAGTGGCACCTGCTCTGTGCTGGCCCCATTCAACTCGAGGTCCTCCGGTTTGATTTGATTGCAATCCGCCATAATCACAGCTCGTTTTACACGACTCTCCAGTTCGCGAACGTTGCCGGGCCAATCGTACGCTTCCAGGGCGGCGAGTGAATAGCTGGAGAAGTTCATGGCCGATCGACCATACTCTTTGCTCCACACGTTCAGGAAAGACTTGGACAGTACGAGGATATCGCTCTCGCGATCCTTCAGTGGCGGTATTTCAAGTACAATTTCGCTGATTCGATAGTACAAGTCTTCGCGAAATAAACCCTTCGAGATCAAGCCTTGCAAGTCTTGATGCGTGGCGCAGAGAATTCGTACATCGACGGGTATTTCCTTGCGCCCGCCGATTCGCTCAACAACGCGCTCCTGCAGGAAGCGTAAAAGCTTTGCTTGTAACTCCATAGGCAGGTCACCTATTTCGTCGAGAAACAGCGTTCCCCCATCGGCGTACTCAATCTTTCCGGGTGTTTGTTTCGCCGCACCGGTAAACGCGCCTTTCTCATAGCCGAACAGTTCACTTTCCAACAGATTGTCTGGTATTGCGGCACAGTTGATTGCGATCATCGGTTGTTGGGCCCGGGGACTCAAATTGTGAAGCGCCTGAGCACAGCGCTCCTTTCCTGTTCCACTTGCACCGTAAAGCAGCGTAGTGATGTTTGATGGAGCAATTTTCTCGATGGTACGACAGACTTTGAGCATTTGTGGGCTTGCAGTAATAATACCTTTGAGTGGCATATTTTCATCGTGTTGATGTAATCTGCGATTTTCGATTTCCAGCTGGTACACATGGTAGGCGCGCGCCACAAGCATGGCGAGAAGCACCGGGTCTGCGGGCTTTTGGTGAAAATCGTAGGCACCCATAGCGATGGCTTTTACCGCGTTAGCCCTGTCATCATCCCCGGTCACAATAATCACTTTGGTTTCGGGCGCCAGGGAAAGTATCTCATTCAGCGTGGCTAGTCCTTCCGTTACGCCGCCTGGATCCGGGGGAAGGCCGAGGTCCAGCAGCACGACTCCGGGCTGGATTCGGCGCAGCTGGTTGATGGCTTCCGTGCGATCGCCGGTCAGGGTGACTTCGAAGTCGTCAAAGGCCCAGCGCAACTGGCTTTGTAGCCCCTTGTCATCCTCTACTACCAGGAGATGTTTTTTGCCGTTTTTCACGAGATGTTTACCTTGTGTAGTGTATTGTAATCGTCATCTGGCCCCGCTTCCTCGCAGGGAATAAAGACACGAAATACTGAACCGCGCCCCGGTGTGCTCTGCACGTGTATATTACCCTTGAGACTGTGTATGAAGTCGCGGCTCTCAAATGCCCCGATACCCATGCCTGTCAGTCCCTTGGTGGAATCAAAGGGCTTGAAAAGTCGGTGTCGAACAAATTCTTCATCCATACCGACACCGCTATCCTCTACTTCTACTACAGCGCCGCCATGATCGCGCAGCAGGCGAACATCTACTACACCGTACCTGTTGGTAGCCTCCTGGGCATTCTGAACCAGGTGACCGAAGACGGTTTGTAGGCGATCTCGATCACAGGTCAACGTAAAACTGCTACCGTCCAGAGAGAGGCTGGGAGCGGGAGCCCGATGACGACTTTCATTGACCACCGTTTCAAGCAAATCAGCCAATGCAAATTCTTGTTGTTCCGTTTGCCCGGTACCACTGCGCAACTGTGCCATCAATTTGCTCATCCGGGTTACGGTATTGCTAACAGTGCTGACCATGTCATCAATGAACTCGGGGTTGTGTTTGTGCTTCTGTGCGTTGACAACCATCAGCGAGAGTTGCGCCAGAATATTTTTTAGATCGTGAATAACATAGGCCGAAAGACGATTGAAAGCTTCGAATTGACGCGATTCGACCAGTGCTTTGTCAGCTTGAAACTGTGCCAGGTGACTGCCAGCCTGCTTCCCTGCAACCTTGAGAAGATCCCGATCCTCCCAGTTTAAGTCTTGCAACAGATCGGATTCACGCAGCACCAAAATACCTTGTAGACGCTCTCCAAACAGTAAAGGAATAATCAGCCATGCGCGAGCGATATCAGTGAACTCTATAGGCAACTGTAGACCCCTATACAAATCTGGCGTCCTGCGCCATTCTCTCAGGTCGATTATCCAGCCTTCCTCTTGTAGCCACAGTGCCAAACCACCCAGCTCGATATCCTCACCGGGCAGTGGCATCTCCCAGTTGGCGACCGGAGTAAACCTCCCATCATCCGTTCTACTCCAAAGTATTCCCGCCGGACTTTTGACGAGATGCGCTACCGCCCGCGTGATGTTCTCTGGAATATCATTTTGGCCACTGGCCAGTGTGTGCGTAAACTGAAGCCATTCGAGGCGATAATCGTATTTGTAACTGAAAAAGTTCTTGCTGAGCCATACACGTGCGCTGGCACGGATGCGTCCAGAGAACAGCAGTACAAGCAGTGTCAGGCCTGCGGCGCAGAGAAAGGTAATCTGCAATACACCACCCCAGCTTCCCCCCAGGTACCGAATAAAATAGGCCGCGAGGGACATCGTTATCAGGTAAATGCCCGATGCCATCAACGTCAGCGAATGAAACGCAAGATGTCGAGAGAGGTTTACTCCCTGCGTGTTTTTCTCAGTTTCGCTGCCATCGGTGCGACTAATGCTGACCGCCATCAGTATGGCGGCCATCGCAGTGACAATGCCTCGAGCTTGCCACGAGTTCCCGTCCAGCTGACGAAACAGAAGTGCCTCGGCATACATAAAAAAGTCGAATGCAAACACGATTCCCATGCCAAGACAAAGGTGCTTCGTCGCCCAGAGTTCACCTTCACTGCTGTTGCGAAAGAACTGTTCCAACAGCAGTAATCCCAACACGGACATAGCGATCCAGGTACTGAAAGCCAAATTCACGGACAGGGAATACAGGGACGGTATTCGCTCTACTAGAAGCTCAGCACCGGGCAGGGCTATCAGGATCAGGCAAAAGCAGAGGGCGAACCAGGGAAGCCAGCGATTGGATGCGAGGATGTGGTTCGTACCCTGAAGTCGGATACTGATGAGTTTTAACAGCACGAAGATCCAGGCAGCATTTCGGGCGATCTCCGATAGCTGTATGAGAAAAATCTGTGGTTTCGCCAAAAGCGTAAAAACTGTCACCACCGCGGCCCACACCGCGGTGAGTGCGCTGGCCACCAACAGTGCACTTCCCACTGGATTGTTGTTGCGGGCGATGAAAACCAAAAGTACCAGCATGGAATAGGCGAGCAAAGCAGTACCGTAGCTGTATAAGCCTATGTTGCTGAGTACTGTTGTTTCTGATACCAATTCTAAACTCATAAAACCGTGTGCCAAGTCACGTTCCGCGATAGCGACGCTACAGGAGAAACATTATACTGCCACCGAAATAGAGTAAATCCCATCAGAGTATATCTGGGATACGCCGCACACAATAAAGGGCGTACTCATTCGGGGAATTGTTGGAAGGGGTCAAACGTTGTCCAAATCAGCCTACGAGTTGCTCGAACCAGAGCTTTTACAGCAGTCGTTTCGATGGCTGGTGACAGGTGCCGCAGGATTTATCGGGTCTCACCTAGTGGACAAGCTCCTGACGCTTGAGCAGGAGGTAGTTGGGCTCGACAATTTCGCTACCGGTTCTCGCGCCAATCTGGAAGATATTCGGGCCAACGTCGGTGAAAAAAGATGGCAGCGCTTTTCTTTTATCGAGGGTGATATTTGCGACCTGGATGCTTGCAAGGCTGCAACCCAGGGCGTTGACTATGTCCTGCATCAGGCAGCCCTGGGTAGTGTGCCACGCTCCGTTGCGGATCCCCTGTTAACTCATCGCGCCAATGTCGATGGTTTTTTGAATATGTTGGTGGCATGCAGGGATGCAAAGGTGAAGCGCTTCGTCTATGCAGCGTCGTCTTCGACATACGGGGATCATCCTGGCTTACCGAAAGTAGAGGATGTCATTGGTAAACCTTTGTCGCCGTATGCGGTAACCAAATACGTGAATGAACTCTATGCTGAGGTCTTTTCACGCACCTATGGTATGGACTGTATAGGTCTGCGGTATTTCAATGTGTTTGGACCCAGGCAGGATCCGCAAGGGGCCTACGCTGCGGTAATTCCAAGGTGGTTCGAGGAATTGTGCCAGGGCACTTCCCCGCAGATAAACGGAGATGGCGAAACCTCTCGCGATTTCTGTTTTATTGATAACACTGTGCAGGCCAATTTGCTCGCAGCTACCAGCGAGAATTCCGCAGCGGGCAACCGCGTGTATAACGTGGCAGTAGGGGGCCGAACGTCTCTGAATGAATTATTCCATTCTATTCGCGCACTCCTGTCCGAGACGAACGCAGAGCTACTGCAGGTTGAGCCGGTGTACGCTGGATTCAGGGAAGGAGATGTGCGTCATTCTCAGGCGGATATTAGCCGAGCTCGCGAATTGCTCGGTTTCGCTCCGACACATTCAGTTGATCAAGGGCTAGCGGTTACCTGCGAATGGTTCTTAGGGCATAAAAAATAGGAATTTTTAAGGCATGAAAAAAGACACAGTTGCAATTGTTGGGTTGGGATATGTCGGGTTACCCCTGGCGGTGGCTTTTGGTCGTTTGCGACGCACTATAGGCCTGGATTTGAACGAAGAAAAGCTGGCCCACTACCGGGTAGGCGTAGATCCCAGTGGTGAAGTAGAGCCGCAGCAACTGGCGCAGGCCGAGATGCTGGAGTTTACCAGCGACGCGAGTCAGTTGTCTGATGCCCAGGTGATCATTGTTGTCGTGCCCACGCCGATCGACCAGGCGCGGCGCCCTGATCTCTCTCCGCTGGAAGGTGCTTGTCGCGCAGTGGGTGCCCATCTTCAGCCCGGTGCTACGGTGATATTCGAATCGACCGTTTATCCAGGGTGTACAGAAGAAGTCTGTGTGCCACTATTGGAAAAGGCATCAGGATTGTCGTGGGCAGGTAGAAACGCGGCCAGTGCCGAACAAGGTTTTTATGTGGCTTATTCCCCGGAGCGTATAAATCCTGGTGACAAGGAACACCGGTTGGAGACAATCATCAAAGTTGTTTCTGGCGATACGCCAGAAACACTTGAGAAGGTGGCCCTTCTTTATGAGACTGTTGTTATGGCTGGGACGCACCGGGCGGCCAGTATAAAAGTCGCTGAAGCTGCCAAGGTTATCGAGAACACGCAGCGCGATCTCAATATTGCACTGATGAACGAATTGGCCCTTATCTTCAATCGCCTTGATATCGATACGCTCGATGTGTTGGAAGCCGCGGGCACCAAATGGAATTTCCTTCCGTTCAGGCCGGGCCTTGTCGGTGGGCATTGCATAGGTGTCGACCCATACTATCTCACCTACAAAGCCGAGGCAGTGGGGCATCATCCGCAGGTTATCCTGGCCGGGCGTCAGACCAACGATACCATGGGGAAATTTATAGCCGAGCAAACAGTGAAGCGACTGGTGCAGCACGGGCATCGGGTTAGCGGCGCTAAAGTCGCCGTACTGGGACTGACGTTCAAGGAAAATTGCCCCGATCTGCGCAACTCCAAGGTGGTGGATATCATTGATGAACTGCGCGAGTATTGCTGTGAGATTTTGGTGCACGACCCTCTGGCAGAGCCAGCGGAGGCGCAAGCGGAGTATGGGATCACACTGTGTGACTGGCAGGATTTAAGAAGTTGCCAGGCCGTCATTCTCGCCGTTCCGCACGCCCAGTACTTGCGAGCAAGTGTGTCAGAATTCGCCGCGATGATGGATAAAGATGCGACATTGATAGATATCAAATGCGTGTTGGACAGGCGGGAGTTGGAGGCGGCCAAGCTGAATGTGTGGCGTCTATAACCCTCAGGGCTAGACCTGCCAGCGTGCAGTTTGCAGGTGTAGGTGGGCTTTAGCTGGTTTCGTCCTCTTCGAACCGTCTCATCCACGCTTTTCTGACAAGGTGCGGTAGCAATAGATATAGCGGCATTCGCAGGTAATGGGAACGCAGGTAGAGTAGGCTGAGCGCTAACTCGGTATACGGGAGTTTGCACTGTGGGTGATCTGGCCGAAACGCACGTAAAAACAGGAAGTCCATTACGGGCTTGCGTAGTATCCGGGACCAACTGGCCGCGTCTTCGAGAACGCCTGCTGGTAACGGTGTGTTAAACACTTGCTGCGCGTAGTTCAGTCCATGGAACAGTGAACCCGTCAACTGCAGCTCTTGCGCTCTGGAAACTAGCCCCTCCCAGAAATGCGGATCCCGGCCAGGAAAATCCCGCAACATTTGATTCAGATCCCAAAGATCTCGCAGACCATGATGGAATTCACCCTCGTGAAACAGATGGGTGGCACTGTGGATGACCATGTCCTGCCAGGAGAGTGTAAATACCCCGGGTTTGATTTCGATCAGTTGCTCAAAAAGCAGACTGGCATTTACGTCGGGCCCCGCAGTGGGAGGCAAAATATTGTGGTGCACATCAAGCGTTGTCTCGCGTTTTCTGTGCGTAAGTGGAGGAATTTCATGTCCCCATTTTCGGTAGTAGCTATCGTTATAGGCACTTATCTTTCCGGTCTCCCAGCCGCACCCGATCAAGGCTTTCTCTGCCGCATCAATACGATGATGAGGCACGATAATATCGATGTCGGTGATGAAGCGGCCCCGCCCTGTGGGGAGTTCTGCGAGAATATAGGCGGCGCCTTTTAGCAGTACCAGTTTTTCGCCAATTGAACCCAGTGCCATCTCTATTTTATCGCTATCGTAGGCCAGATCCCGTCTCTGTTTATCATGGATCAACCGAGCAGACTGAAAGTGCCTATCGACGACCTGGGGAAGTTGTGTGTCTATACCGACCTGTTGTATCTCGAACGCTAACGAGCCTAGCAGTCGGGCGCTGCGTGCCTGAGACAACAATTGGTTAAGTTGATCGTTGTTCAGTTCGAGGATGCACTGTGGCTCGAGCAGGAGCTGTTGCAGCAAAAAACTCATCGACTGGCGCACAGGCTGGGCAATGTATCCATGGCCTGAATAGCCCAGTCGAGATCGTGATAGACCAAATCATAGCAGTCGACATTTTCGATTAGCGTTTTCATGGCCTCAAAGCCCGCTTCACAGAGCAGGCTGTAATTGAATGAATGGTAGGCGGCGAGAATAAAGCTGTCGGTGCGACGTCGCAGGCTCAGTCGTTGTGGATCATCCCTGGAATACCGCGGGAAGATCATGACCTTTGCCTGCAGATTTTTTGTGTCGTGGCTGTCCGGGTGAAGGTCCGCTTTCATGTGGGCGACGACGCCTTTGTGTGTCTCTTTACTAACAGGGCCAAAAATCGCGTCCGAGGAAAAGGACTTGATCACCTCAATACTCTCGTTCTTCAGGCTTACCGGGCGACACAGTGGCACGACTTCCGTGGTTTTGGGTGGAATCATCGCATGCTCGTCGGACAGAATTCGCCATCCACTCAACCCCAGTGCGGCACAGAGCGTGCTTTTCCCTGCCCCGGGCACGCCTGGCATAATCACCGCGGAGTCGCCCCGCGACAAAGCTGCCGCATGCAGTTTTAGGTACTCGTTAGTATGCAACGAAACACACCAGTTCATGCCCCACTCCATGAAAGCGTAAGCCTGACCTATGGGGATGGCATCAAAGGGGCTCTTATGATCAAAGAGAAAATCGGCCTCACCGCGAAAGCGCTGCAGGGCACCGCTGCACAAGAGAGCGACGTTGTAGTCGACAAATTCTACGGGATCAGCCAGAGCAAAATCACTGTAGAGCGTTTTTATACCAGCCGCCACTGTCGGCAAATTACTTTGGAGACTGTAGATATAGGGACCAATACGCAGTGGAATCTGGCCCATTGTCAGCCGCTCGCGGTATTCATCCGAGCTTAGTTGATTGAGTAGTTGCATCTAATCCCGCTGCAGGATATCAAGGAGCACTAACTCCTCCAATATGTTTATAACCACTTTTTGCAAATCGGGTATTTCCTCAGAATCTATGCTGTGTGATATCTGATTCACCAATTCCTCAGTGGTCAGCGGTTTATCGCACAACAGCTGCATCACATAGCCGGCAAAATCGCTAAGCAAGTGGGTGTCACCGCTATAGGAATCGAAGTACACCACGGTACTTTCATTGGCGCCATATAACCGCCCTTTGGAATAAACTCGCCACGTCATAGATGAAAGAAATACCTTGCTTGGACGGTGATTATTTCAAAGGGCTGCGCATAAGGCCAGCGATAGGTAGATTGAGTGTAAGGACTGAGTGAGCAGGGTTCATTGAGATGCAGTAAGCCAGATCAAGGCGGTTGCCAGAACCTGACTTTCAGTGACGATGAGGTTACTTCTTGACTAAACAAATACCGTCCAGTGACGTTGGATCTTTGATTGTCTCATAGGTGCTGTTCTGGTCAATATAGCTTGGCGGTGATGAGACCTCGTGGATTTTTGCCGCGAGATCTACATTGTGTTCGGGTCTGCCGGCTGGTGCCGAGATGAACATGCCTGTGGATGGGTTGAATGAGTTCAGTGTCGCTACCGACATACAACCTACCTGCTGACCCCAGGCAGCCCGGTTTCCGAGCGATAGCAGTACCGCACTGCCCGCGATCGCCGAGCGCGAAAAACGGCGCCGACTGGGATCAAGTATCTTAGCGGCAGGCGCCAACGGGCTTTCTGTTGTGTCTGTCTTGCTGTCCTTGTCAGTGAAGTTGTTCACGTAAACCCCCGGATAAACTTGCCATAAACGATAGTCACCATGTGTTCGGGTCGCCTCATTTTAAGAATAGCCGACACCAACCACACTACCACCTCTTTGTTGCCGCAGTACAGTGGCTTGAGAAACGTCTGCGAAGCAGTTCACATTCTCTTCACAGCATTTCTCTGAAATATCATGCAAATCTTGTGCCGCTGTTAGTTCTAAGTGAATAGATACAACAACTTAACTGATCTTTTTGCCGATTCTGCTGGTCTATCTCCCTATGAATTTGTAAAAAAAGCTGACGGAGTGCGGGAATTGACACTCCGGGGCCTCCAACTGATGCGAGCTGCGACGTCGGCGAGAATTGGCCGAAGGACAGGGCGAGCACGCGGTGGAGCAGTGGCGTTACTCCTGCTTCTGGGGCTGGAGCGTTTCCAACTTGATCAGGCAGGCAAAAATCATCAAACCCACACCCACATTGAAAATGGTAGTCGATTGGTAGCCCACCAGATAGTAGTACCCGGCGATTCGGGCGAGTCCGGCAATAAAACACGTAGATGCCCCTAGAATTCCTAAAATCGAACCGGCCAACACAAGATTTTTATACATAGCGTATGCTCATTGATTTGCGCAAAGCGCGGGCAGCTTCATTATTGATCGCGCACTGCCGTGCTGTCGAGTTCTCAGTTTAAAACAAAAACCAGTTCGGCGTAAGTAAAGTGCCTTGCAAAGATTATTGAAGTCTGTGAAGCTCTGGAACAGGTTAAATATGCAAGCGAAGCCCTTGGATGTATGAACTTTTCTACAATTTTACGTCTGAACCTTTCCGGCTCAGTCCCGATCATAGATTTTGCTTTGAGCATAATAGCTACGGGAAAGCCCGGGCATATTTAGCGTATGCTTTCAAGCGCGCCGAAGGTTTCGTGATGATTACCGGGCGTCCTGGAACCGGTAAAACAACCTTGATCGGCGAGTTGGTCGAGAGCCTCTCCACGGATAAGGTTGTGACAGCAAATCTGGTTTGCACGCAGTTGCAGGCTGACGATTTGTTGAAAACAGTGGCCTATAGTTTTGGTATCAGCCCGGCGCAGGTTGGCAAGGCTGAACTGTTGCAGCACCTGAGCACCTTATTGCACAGCTGGCATAGAGAAGGCCGACGTGCGCTCCTTGTCGTGGATGAGGCACAGGATCTGTCATCCTCCGCAATGGAGGAGTTGCGCTTGTTGACTAATATTCAGTCAAACGGTCAACCTCTGTTGCAAATATTTCTGTTGGGACAACCCGAACTACGGGATTTGATCCTTTCGCGTGAAATGGAGCAGGTTCACCAGCGCATCGTGGCGGCAAGTCACATTGTGGGTTTGGAAGAGGATGAGACAGAAGCCTACGTCATGCATCGTCTGTCCAAAGTGGGTTGGCGGGGTGATCCAGCAATCGACCGGGCTGTCTTCCCACTTATTTACAGATTCAGTGAGGGTGTTCCCAGGCGGATTAATCTGATTTGCAGTCGTTTGTTCCTGTTGGGCAGTGTGGAGGAGCGTCACGACATTGGGGTCAGAGATGTCAGTGTGGTAATTGGTGAGTTACAGGCTGAAAACCTTGCGGCGGGAACCGGGATTTCACCAGAAGATTTCCACAATAGCTCTGATCCACAATGGGTATCGGTTCCCGGCGCCGAGCAACAGTCGTGTCCGCCACCCCATGTACAGGCGACAACCAGTGCTTTTAACACGACAGTGCAGGCAGACTTGGCAGACAATACTGCCGAGGCAAAAAAAGCCATTGTGAGCAGTGAGTCACTAGTGGAGACGACCCTCAACGGCGATTCAGTCGTTTTTAGTGCGCCGATTAATAACCTCGAACCGGTTTCAGAGAAGACTCGGGACTTTGTACCGGAAGGCGAGCTGGGCGCTTTACCAGAGAGTGATCTGGATACCTTATTCGATGATGATCCGGGTTATCTCCCGGAGGATGATCGGGCCTGTGTTGCTGAGGATGACCCGGTTGTGGAGCCTCGGTCAACTGGTGAACCCGTCAGTCGGGTAATGCCTTTCTCCAGTGACAAGTGGGACGACTCAAGCGTATCCGAGAGCAACTTCGCGGCCAGCAGTGGCGGTGAAGCGGCACCTCCAGCCTCGCGAAGGCGACTCATGCTAATCATGCTCCTGACGGTTCTGGCCGTGTTGCTGTTACTGGTACTGCTTCCGAAGGCCTGGTTTGTCACCTTGAATGGCGGGTCATTGCTGGAGCAGGAGCTGCTGTCGCCAACCAGTGACAGTCCGGCCGTCGCGCCGTTCGCAGAGGAGAGCGATGATCTTCAGGTTGGCGCTGCTGTGATCGAGAAATCGGATATTGTCCCGTCTGTTCCGGTTGCAAGTGACACTTCTGACCGGCGGCAGGAATTGATGCCGATGGTGGTCGAGGCGGGTCTGCGACTGCTGATTCCTGTTGCGACTGCAGGTGACGTTTTGCCCGCTAAAGCGGCTCAGGATGTCGCTCCGTCGGATCGCCATGACATGGCCCTCCTCGCGGCCTCAGACGAAGAGGTCCACACTACGCTGCCCACTGAAACTGCGGCGAAGCCGAACTGGCAGGAGATAATTTTAATTCCCTTTTCGTTCGATAGTGATGATCTTGTTCCCGACTCGCGACTTGCATTGGAGAGGGCTACGATGTTGCTGCGTGACGATGGCACAAGGGAGGCCTCGATTGCCGGTTTCACGGATAGTCAGGGAGATTCGAGATATAATCTTATACTGTCTCGCAAGCGAGCAGATGCCGTTGAGCGATTTTTGGTTGATGCGGGTATTCCGAGAGAAAGATTGCACGTTGAAGGTCGCGGTGTGTTGAGCAATCCAGACGAAAGTTTGGCGTCTTTGCTCGAAGATTCTATGGAACCGTATCGGATCGTGCAGATAACACTAGTGGGGGAATGGTAAAAAGTTCGCACACTCTTCCCATGTGAATGCTATACATTTTGTTGGGGAAAGTGGTGAAATAGCATAAGCTTAACCCGCTGTTGAAGGTGGGCCTGTGATAATTGAAGTATCTATGTGACGGTGTTCACAATGTTAGTCCGGCAAGTGATTTCCACTGTTGGGCAAGTGATAAAATCTGACGACCAAGCCGGGTGGTTGTATGCCCAAGGAGAAATAGATGATTGACAATAATGGTGCGCGCTCGAGTTCGTTCTCGTCAGTGCAAAGAATAACTTCTGCAATTGTAGTACTCCTTTTCATGCTTTGCACAGCGTGTGCTACTAACCCCCATCCGGCTGTGCCGGACGCCCAGCGAGATATAGAGGTTGATTATGACTATATCTTGGCTCCGGGCGATTCAGTGTCGATATTCGTGTGGGGTAATGAGGAGCTGAGTTCAAAGGGCACAGTTCGCCCCGATGGTAAATTGACCACTCATCTAGTGGAAGATCTACAGGCCGCCGGTAAAACATCGACACAATTGGCTAGAGATATCGAAGTCGCGTACGCCGAATATGTTCGCCAGCCAGTGGTGAGTGTGATCGTCAGCGGGTTTGTCGGTATACCGGATCAAACAGTAAGGGTTGTGGGTGAGGCTACCTCTCCTACACGCGTACCCTACAAAAAGTATATGACCCTGCTTGATCTTATGATTACTGTTAACGGATTAACCGAATATGCAGACGGTAACAACTCTGTACTGGTTCGTATGGTCGATGGACAACAGGTTACTTATAGCTTGCGGTTGGATGATTTACTCAAGGATGGCGATATCTCTGCTAACGTTTCCATAATGCCGGGCGATATTTTGATTGTTGCAGAATCCTGGTTCTAACAGCGAAATGACGGCGGGTTAAGGGGAAGTAGCGGATGCAGGAAGTTCTTGCACAAGTATTTTCGTATATCTGGGGTTTTTGGCGACATCGCTGGATGGCGCTGGTGGTTGCCTGGTTGGTGGCCATTGGAGGCTGGATATGGGTGTGGCAAATGCCAGAAGCCTATGTGGCACGCGCCAGAATTTACGTCGATACGAATAGCCTGCTGGGGCCGCTGTTGGAAGGCTTAACAATCCAGAATGACACCGGCGATCGTATTGGTCTGCTGAGTCGCACATTGTTAAGTCGTCCTAATATCGAAAAGTTGATGCGTATGACCGATCTTGACCTGCAGGTGACAACTGCTAAAGAGAAGGACAAACTGCTGACAGATTTAATGGATTCGATCTCATTTACGGGAGGGCAACTAGATGAATCACTTTACTCTGTGCGGGTGCAGGATCCTGATCGGGATACAGCGAAACGGATCGCGCAGGCTCTAATCACCGTGTTCATAGAGAGTTCGCTAAGTGGAAAGCGGGAAGACGCTTCTGGTTCACTGGGTTTTCTCGACAATCAAATTAAGGCCTATGAGCAGCGTCTGATCGCAGCAGAAAATCTCGCGGCAGATTTTAAGCAAAAGAATGTCGATATTCTGGGTAGTCAGGGTGGCTTTTACGCCAATCTCAATAGAGAGAAGTCGAAGCTCAGCCAGGCGACGATGATGTTGAAAGAAGAAGAAAACAGGAAAATTGAACTACAGCGACAACTCGACGGGGAAGACCCTTTGTATGATCCTCTGTTCATCAGTGAAGCGCCTGTCATCTCCAAAAACTCGGCGATCACCGAGCCCAAAACGCCGCTGGATAACCAAATTATTTCGGTGCAAGAGTATTTAAGCAGTTTGACGATGAAGTACACTCCTCGGCATCCTGAAGTGCGTCAGATGTCGGCGCTCCTGGATCAGCTGGTGGCGGAAAAGAACACAGCGGATGCAAAGTTGGCGGCGGCGTATCGCGCCAAGATGAAAGGGGCGACTGGTGGAAGTGGTTCTGTAGGTATCCCCTATGCCGGGCTCACCAGTAGTCCGGTATACCTTGCGATGCGCGGAGAATTGGCTGCAACCAACGGCAAGATTGCAGCACTCAAAGCCCGCGTCACTGCGTATGATGCCCGCGTCTCTGACCTGGAAGAGAAAGTAACAACTATTCCAAAGATCGAAGGACAGTTGAATCAGTATATTCGCAATCGGGATATTCTGAGCATACAGCACTCCGAATTGATGCAGAAGCGTGAGTTAGCGCGACTGGGGCAGGATGTAGAAGAGAAAGCCAGTGATGTGACGTTTCGCGTGATTGACCCTCCCTACGTCCCCCTAAAGCCGAGCGAGCCAGACAAAATGCTGCTAAATGCTGTGGTGTTAGGCGTGGCGATCGTAGCCGGGGTGGGTGTCAGCCTACTAATCTCTCTGATATACCCTGTCATTTATGACGTGCGCACACTGATGGCGATCACCGGATTGCCGGTTCTGGGCGTCGTTACGATAAATGTTCATAGCGATCAGAGACGCAAGGAGCGTTATGGAATTTTGGTATTTGCCTCCCTTAGCGTGTGCTTGCTGCTGGTCTTCGTGGGAATGACCGTGAGCCAGAGTGGCTTGCTTTCGAGCTAGCTAAATACCCATGCAAAAAATAACGACAACCGATATGATAACCAGCGGGATCAGTCATGAGTATCATTGAAAAGGCGGTCAACGCGCTTGGCAAGGGCAAGGATTCCGGACGCGGCAAGGGCGGCGCAACTGACGGTGATGTTGGAGTATTGGAGTCCTCTCCATCGAATACGGTGCAGCGAGCGGCGAGTTCCGTGGTAACACCGAATCACACCGGCACTGATGAATCACAGGGTATCGCAGCGCCTGGTCCTGCGGCTGGAGTCGAAGTACAAAAAGCGACCTCAAGTTTCGCGAACTCAGAATCGTACAATCCCGAAACCGAGAATATGGTGAAGATTCCGTTCAAGGAATTGCGTGAGTTGGGGCTGTTGACTCCCGCCGTTCCGCGCAGTGCCATTGCGGAAGAATACAGAACAATCAAACGCCCGTTGTTGACCAATATCGCGGGAGATTCTGTGACGCCCCCGATTCGATACGGCAATTTGATCATGGTTACCAGCGCACTGGAAGGAGACGGAAAGACCTTCAGTTCTATTTGCCTGGCGCTGAGTATTGCGATGGAACGCGAGAAAAATGTATTGTTTATCGACGCCGATACCGCCAAGGCTGAAGCCGGGCGGATGTTAGGGGTGCCATCGACAAGCCCCGGATTGATTGATGTTTTGGAAAATGAAAATGCCAGCGTTGCTGATTTCATTTTGCCAACGAATGTAGAGAAACTTCGCATACTTCCCGCCGGGGGCCTGCATACTCACGCCAATGAATTGCTGGCCAGCGCCAGAATGTACAAGCTGATGTTGGCACTGTCGGAGGAGGATCCTAACCGCGTGATCGTTTTTGACTCTCCGCCATTATTGTTAACCACTGAGGCCGCTGTGTTGGCGAGTTTTATGGGGCAAATCGTCTTTGTGGTGAGTTCTGATTCGACTCCTCAGTACGCTGTTACCCAAGCCATAGAACACATCGGGGAAGAGAAGATGGTAGGCATGATTCTCAATCGTGCCCGTAAGCGAACCAACCCCTATTCCTACTATACCTATGAGTACCGTGGCGGACCCTATGGTTATGGTTATCGAGAAGACGTGCCTGTTTCAGGGTCGGGGCAATAGGAATGAAATCTTGCGTTGCTAATTTTTTCTTTAAATCTCTTCCTTCAGTAGTTGTGAGCTGTGTATTACCTGCCAGCGGATTTGCAGCCGAGTTCACTACCACTGCGGGAGTAGCCCCCGGTGTTACCTATACCGACAACGTGTGTTTAAGTAACGGCAACAAACAGGATGCGTGGGTAGGCACTGTGACCCCCGGTGGTTCTATCAAGAGCGAGGGGCGCAACGCAGAGTTCGATGTCACTGGATCACTCCAGTTCAATACGCTGACAGACAGTCAGCTCAAGGACAACGACTGTGGCGGTGGATCGCTTGGGAATCGCGAGCAATTTGCGCCTAATATTACCGCGAGAGGCTCAGCGATACTGATCGAAGATTGGCTGAAACTGAGCGCGACTGGCAGAGCAAATCAGAACGAAGTTTCTCCCTTTATAGGCGGAGGGGGTGACTCGTTTGACACCAATGGCAACACTAATACGTATTATCGTTACTCACTCAGTCCTCAGCTTTCTCGACGATTGAAAGATGTAGCCACATACACGCTGCGCTATAACTATAACGAAGTAATCAATACAGCGGATTCTGTCAGCGACAGCAGCAGTGATTCGTGGGCAACAAGCTTGGAAGGGGGCACCGCTTCACAGGTTTCCTGGGACTTGTTTGGCAACTACAGAAAGGTGTCCTACAACAGTGGCGACCTGTTCTTCGAGGAGGATGGCGCTGCTGTACCGCGCGAAGATTCAGAACTCAAATCAGCCGGGTTGAAAATGGGCTACCACATTGATCGACGGTGGCAGGTAATTGGCACCTACGGCTGGGAGTGGAATGACTACCAGACCTACAATGATGAGGATACAAGTGGCAGGACCTGGGATTTAGGGGTGAACTGGACACCTACGCCACGCACTACCGTGGGTATCGGTATGGGGGACCGTTTTTTCGGTAAAACGCCCCGGTTTAACATTACTCACACGCACAAACGTAACATATTCTCTGCTTCCTACAAAAAGTCGATTACCTTTGGGCGCGACATCCTGACAGAAGGCAATGATTTCAATCAGAGTGTCCAAAACTTCTCTTCCCAGAATTCGCAGAGTCCGATCATTGACGAACGGTTTACCGCTGGCTATTCGTATAAAGGGCGTCGCGCGATAATCAATTTTATTGGTAGTCATTCCGATCAAACTCAAGAGGATAATGGACAGAAGTCGACGTATGATGATGTCGCTTTAACGTTTTCCCCGCTTATCTCCAGAACCTACACCTTGTCTGCCACGGTATCCTGGAGGCAGGATGAACCGCGATCGCAATTTGGTCAGTCTAGTACGAATTTTTCCAATAATTCCGAGGCGTGGACCACCAGCGTGACGGTGGGCAGAGCCTTGAATGACCGCATGGGCGTATCGCTCAATTATCGCTATACGGATCAACAGTCCGACAATTCTTTTAGCGAATATCAAGAAAACCGAATCATGGCGACTCTCAATATCCGCCTCTAGGAAAAACAACTATGGGCGAATTATTGGGGTCCCGGCACATTCTTTGTATCGTTGGTGCCCGGCCAAATTTCATGAAGATTGCCCCTATTATGCGGGCATTCGCTGCGCCTGAGTCGCGCCTGGCCGCCCGCTTGTTGCACACCGGACAACACTACGATGCGGCGATGAAGCACGCCTTTTTTGATCAGTTGAATATTCCCCAGCCAGATATTGATTTGGGAGTTGGTTCAGGCACCCACGCTCAACAGACTGCAGACATCATGAAACGGTTTGAGCCCGTGTTGGATACATCGCCACCGCTCGCGGTGCTCGTGGTAGGTGATGTCAACTCCACCATTGCCTGCGCACTTGTAGCTGTGAAGAAGGGCATCCCGGTCATTCATGTTGAGGCGGGATTGCGTAGCGGCGACCGCAGCATGCCCGAGGAAATCAATCGTATTCTCACCGACCAGCTTTCTGAATTATTGTTTATCACTGAAGCGGATGCGCAGGACAATTTAGTGCGCGAGGGCATTGCGCCCGAGAGAGTGCATTTTGTGGGCAATGTCATGATCGACTCGCTGCTTTACAACCTCAGCAAAGCGATACCGGCCCACATGACTCTGGCCAACGCCAATTGGTCTGATATTGATAGCCCTGACGCTGAATATGGTCTGGTGACGCTGCACAGGCCGTCGAACGTGGACGATCCCATTGTGCTTGCCCGGCTGCTCCAGGTTCTCACAAAAATAAGTTTGCGTACGCCACTGTTGTTTCCTATCCACCCGCGCACGGAAGCGCGCATAGCGGCTGCGGGTTTGGATGGACTACTGGCTGACTCTGCCATTACGACTATCGGGCCTCAGGGCTATCTTGAAATGCTGGGGCTGATGAAGGATGCGCGAGTCGTCCTTACGGACTCGGGAGGAATACAGGAGGAAACAACAGCCCTGGGCGTCCCCTGCATCACACTGCGTGAAAACACTGAGCGTCCTATCACGGTCAGTCAGGGAACTAACACTGTGGTCGGTACCGATGTCGATGCAATACTGCAATGCTACGAAGAAGTGATGACATCGGGCGGTAAGATCGGCCGTGTGCCGCAGTTGTGGGATGGCGAAAGTGCACAGCGGATCGTCAAGGTTATCAATGCATGGGCGGGTGCTGCCCACTGATGCAAAGTGAAGCGAAAGTGGCTCTGGCAAAAGGTCTTATCAATGCCATGACGGTTGATGTGGAGGACTATTTTCAGGTGTCGGCATTTGAGACAACGGTCGCCAAGTCCCAGTGGCATTGCTGGCCGCTGCGTGTTGAAGACAACACGTATCGAATCCTGGATTTGTTTGCGGCACACCAGGTGAAAGGCACCTTTTTTACCCTGGGTTGGGTGGCCGAGCGCTTTCCTGCGCTGGTGAAACGGATCGTGAGTGAAGGCCATGAAGTTGCCAGCCACGGGTGGGAGCATATACGCGTAAATACCCAGACGCCCGAGGCGTTCCGAGATGACATCGAGCGTACACGTAAGTTGTTGCAGGATATCAGTGGAGAACCTGTGCTGGGTTACCGTGCTGCCAGCTACTCCATCGGCGCCAGTGAGTCCTGGGCCTGGGAGCAGCTCGCACTGGCGGGCTATCGCTACAGTTCCAGTATCGTGCCAATCCGTCACGACCTTTACGGCATCCCTGGCGCGCCCCGTTTCGCCTTTGATGCGGCAGGTGATCGCCTGTTGGAGATACCGATCACCACGGTGCCGTTGGCTGGCCGCAACATTAATTGCGGCGGCGGCGGGTGGTTTCGTCTGTTTCCCTATGCCTTTTCCCGTTGGGCGATGTCACGTGTCAATAATGTCGATGGCGAGGCGGGAATATTCTATTTTCACCCTTGGGAAATAGACTCGCAGCAGCCGCGGCCTGAGGGGCTGGGTATGCGGACCCGATTTCGGCACTACCTCAATCTGGATCGCACCTATGCGCGCCTGGATCGTTTGCTTGGTGATTTTCGCTGGGGTCGTATGGATGACATATTTTTGCCAGGGGAGGCACGCCAGTGACGGTGACTTTGGAAACGCTGGATGCACAGTCGATGGATCGCTGGGATGCTTACGTGCATGCAGCTCCGAATGCGACCTTCTTCCACCGGGCGGGCTGGAAAACCGTGTTGGAAAGCGCCTTTGGCCACAACACGTTTTTTCTCTATGCACAGCAAGCCGGAAAAATTATAGGTGTGTTACCCCTCGCTCAGATCAAAAGTCGGCTGTTTGGCGACACCCTCTCTTCGCTGCCTTTTTGTGTGTATGGCGGTATAGTGGCCGATACTGACGCAGCCGCCTCGGCGCTGCGTGAGGAAGCTTGCCGACTGGCGGAGCGCCTCAAGGTAGGCGCGCTGGAAATGCGCAATAGGAGCGCAAGCACGGCCGACTGGCCGGTAAAAGAGTTGTACTATACGTTTCGCAAGACTATTGATCCAAGCGATGAAGTAAACCTCAAAGCTATTCCCAACAGGCAGCGTGCGATGGTACGCAAAGGTCTCAAGGAAGGATTATGCAGTGAGTGGGATGACGGTACCGATCGCTTGTACCGGGTGTACTCCGAGAGCCTGCGAAACCTCGGGACGCCGGTGTTCTCGGCGAAGTATTTACGCATCCTGCGCGAGGTGTTTGGCAGCGATTGCAGTGTGCTGATGATCACTCATCAGGGACAGGATGTTGCAGCCGTCATGAGCTTTTACTTTAGGGACGAGGTGATTCCCTACTACGGAGGTGGTGCGGCGGCGGCTCGCACGATCAAGGGCGTTAACCACGTGATGTACTGGGAGTTAATGCACTATTCCGCGGAACAGGGCTATCGCCTGTTTGATTTTGGCCGCAGCAAGGCCGGCACTGGCCCCTTCAGTTTCAAAAAGAATTTTGGATTCGAGCCACAGCCGATGCCCTACGACTACTATTTGGTAGCTTCCAGTGCGGTGCCAGACTTAAACCCGCTGAATCCCAAGTACCGGCTCATGATTAATGTGTGGAGCAAGCTGCCGCTGCCGGTGGCGAATTTTGTGGGTCCATTCCTGGCCAGGTCATTGGGGTAAAGGTGGTGAACGCTACTGGCATAATGGGCAGGATCTCGGTGCGCAGCAGTCTTTGGGCGGCTGGGATTTTTTGTCTGGCGGTCTTGAGTATTTATTACGAAACAGCTTGGTCCATGCTGTATATCTGGTCGCGTTCAGAGACGTTTGCCCACGGGTTTTTAATAGTACCTATTTCGCTATACCTGATATGGATGCGCCGTGAGTTTTTGGTGTCGGTCAGCCCGCGGTCAGCGTGGTGGGTCGGACTGCTGTTACTTCCGATTGGATTTGGTTGGCTCCTGGCCTGGTTGGTTGACGTAGCTGTAATCCAGCAGTTGGCGCTGGTTGCGATGCTGATTGTCGGCACTTGGGCGATCCTGGGGCACAAGCTGGGCGCTATAGTGGCTTTCCCGTTGTTCTTTCTTTTCTTCGCGGTACCTATAGGGGAGGACCTGGTTGCCCCAATGATGGAGTTTACGGCGAGTTCCACGGTGTGGATGATCCAGATGACGGGGATACCTGTCTATCGGGAAGGGCTGTATTTCACGCTGCCCACGGGACACTGGTCAGTGGTAGAAGCCTGCAGCGGTGTGCGTTATATCATCGCTTCAATCACGGTGGGGGTGCTCTATGCCTACCTCACCTACCGGAGCTGGACGCGCCGCCTTTTGTTTGTCGTGGTGGCTGCCATCATGCCTGTTTTTGCGAACACGGTCCGAGCTTACCTGATCGTTATGCTGGGCCATATGAGTGACATGACTATAGCCACGGGGGCAGATCACCTTGTCTATGGATGGGTTTTCTTCGGCTTCGTGATCTTTTTATTGTTTTGGGCGGGCTCTTTTTTTCGCGAGGATCATTTGGAAGAAATCCCGACGCCGGCACTCGCTAGCGACGCTGGCAATAACCCGGGCGGCACCAACAAAGTGTTGTTGGCAACGTTTTTTAGCACTGTGCTGCTGGCCGCCGTGGCACCCCTACTTGCGCATCAGGTTTTTGGTCCTGCCGCTTTAGTGCAGCAAACAGTGGCGCTGCCGTCACCTGATGGCGACTGGACTAAGTCGGCCGCTCCTGGCTGGGGTTGGAGTCCATCCTCCAAGGTGTCAGGACAGAGCGCTGCATACTATGAGCGCGGCGAAGATAGTCTTGGCATCATTGTGCAGTTCTCCGATGGCACGCTTGACGGTGCAGATGTTATCGGTAGCAGCACACTATTTACGCGGGAGGATAGCGGTTGGCGCGTCATCAGCCAGAGCAAGGTCACTATAGGGAGCCCCGATGGCGATTTGTTGGTCGATGTCGCGCAGGTTAGCAGCGCGAGTGGCAGTCTGCTTGTCTGGTCCTGGTATATAGTGGGTGACCTCAGTACCTCTAATGATTACCAGGCAAAACTACAGCAGACACTAGCGCGTCTCGGGATCGTCGATTCAGGCACTTACCGGGTAATGGTAGTAACACCTGTGACATCACAACAACACGATGCGCTCGAGGTATTGCAGGCTTTTGTCAGCGACCATTTACCATTGGTTTACCAGAGCTTGCGATCAGTGGCACCTGCGGCACATTAATGGTTGAGCGACCGCTAGTTGCCCACATTATCTATGCCTTGTCCACGGGGGGGTTGGAGAACGGCTTGGTGAATATCATCAACCGCGCATCGCCAGAGCGCTATCGACATGTCATTATTTGTCTTACCACGGCTGATGGATTCGCCCATCGTATTACCGCAAAGGATGTGCAGGTTATCGTACTGAATAAGCAAGAGGGCTATGATCTTCGTTGCTATGCAAAACTGCGACAACTCCTGAAGGAACTCCGTCCCGATATCATCCACAGTCGTAATATGGCAGCGCTTGAATCCCAGCTGTGCAGTCTCGGCCTGCCCAAGGTGAAGCGTGTACACGGTGAGCATGGTCGAGAGATAAACGATCTGGATGGAAGCAATTGGAAGTACCTGATATTTCGAAAGTTCATGCGATTATTTATACACCGCTATATTGCCGTCAGTAAAGACCTGGAAAGCTGGCTCATCGCCATGGTGCGGGTTAGAGCGAATAAAATCACGCAAATTTATAATGGCGTCGACCATACCCGATTCGCACCTGAAACTGTGAAGCCATTGGCATTATTGCCTGCGCAGTGGCAGCAGCATGATGGTATCTTGGTGGCAGGAACAGTGGGGCGTTTGACACCTGTGAAGGATCAACAGCTGCTGCTGCGAGCTGTTGCGCGTTTGCGTGAAAGTGACTCGGGGCTGGCTGATCGTTTGTGCCTGCTCATCGTTGGAGATGGGCCACTATACCCAGTGCTGACCCAGTTGATCGCAGAGTTGGGGTTGCAGGATGTCGTCTGGCTGACAGGTGACAGGCAGGATGTATCCAGCCTGTTGCAAGCAATGGATATCTTTGTGCTCCCTTCACTGGGTGAGGGTGTGTCCAACACGGTTCTTGAGGCTATGGCTAGTGGTCTGCCCGTCATTGCTACAGCAGTTGGCGGTAATGTAGAACTGGTCGAGGACGGTTGCAATGGTAGCCTGATTCCCACAGGAGATTCTCTGGCGTTAGCGAACGCATTGATGACCCTGTTGAAAGATGATGAGGAACGTATCAGGCGAGGCAACAACGCGCGACAACGCGTTTGTCAGCGTTTTGACTGGGACAGGACGGTAGCTGCCTACCTGCACGTTTACGACGAACTGCTGAATCGTTCAGCGGGCATCGCTAGAGAGAGAACAGGATAGGTTATGTGCGGTATTGCCGGGCTTTTCGATATTGTTGGACGCAGCGAATTTGACCGAAACCTGTTGCAGGCTATGAATCAGTCCCAGTTCCATCGCGGTCCTGATGAAGGGGGCGAGTTTCTGGAGCCTGGCGTGGCGCTGGCGCATCGGCGTCTATCAATCATCGATTTGTCTTCTGGTCAACAGCCCATGTTTAGTGCCGATGGCAACGTCTGTCTGGTGTATAACGGCGAAATCTACAACTTCCGCGAGCTGGCTCAGGAGCTGAAGGAACGCGGATACCAGTTTCGCACCCGCAGCGACACCGAAGTCATTATTTATGCCTGGCAGCAGTGGGGCGAGGCGTGTGTAAAACGCTTTCGCGGCATGTTTGCTTTTGCCCTGTACGACAAAGTGCGCCAATGTGTTTTTATGGCACGTGACCGACTGGGCATTAAACCTTTGTTTTTCTCCGTTATGGATGGTCATACCCTGGTGTTCGGTTCCGAGCTGAAAGTACTCAAGGCGCATCCGGGATTATTGCGAAAACTTGAGCCACAGGCGGTGGAGGACTATTTCACTCTGGGCTATATTCCAGAACCCAAGACCATCTACCGCGCCGTTTACAAACTCCGCCCTGGGCATACTCTGCTGGTAGAACGCGGTAAACCTGTGCCTGCCCAGCACGAATATTGGGATGTACCCTTTTCCCCGATTGCCGTTGGCTCGGAAGCAGATTTGTGTGACGAGCTGTATGCCCGCTTGCGCGAGGCTGTTGATATCCGACTGGTGTCGGAAGTTCCTCTGGGGGCTTTTTTGTCGGGAGGTGTGGATTCCAGTGCGGTGGTAGCGGCTATGGCGCAGTTGCAGTCTGATCCAGTTAATACCTGCGCTATTGGCTTTGATGTGGCTCAATATAATGAGACAGATTTTGCCAGAGAGGTCGCCCAGCGCTATAAAACCAATCATCTGGAGCGAGTTGTCGCCAGCGATGATTTTGACCTGCTGGATACACTGGCAGGGCTCTACGACGAACCTTACGCCGACAGTTCCGCGATTCCCACGTACCGCGTGTGCCAGCTTGCCCGTGAACGTGTGACGGTTGCGTTGTCGGGTGACGGCGGGGATGAAAATTTTGCCGGTTACCGGCGTTATCGCTGGCATATGAATGAGGAGCGCCTGCGGGGTGCCTTGCCGCTGGGCGTCCGCAAACCTGTCTTTGGTGCGCTGGGGCGTCTTTACCCCAAGCTCGATTGGGCGCCGCGCGTGTTTCGTGCGAAAACAACCTTCGAGTCACTGGCGCGCAATTCAGTGGAGGCGTATTTGCACTCTGTCTCGCTGACGTCGGAAGCGCAGCGCAAGGCCATGTTCAGCGATGCCCTACACCGTGAATTGCAGGGCTACAGCGCGGTTGAAACATTTAACTATCACGCCCGCCGCAGCCCCACCGACGATCCGCTGTCGATGATTCAGTATCTGGATATGAAAACCTACCTTGTTGGGGATATTCTGACCAAGGTAGACCGCGCGAGTATGGCGCATTCACTGGAAGTGCGAGTGCCACTGCTCGATCACAATTTTGTGGAATGGATATCGGGCCTGCCGGTGAATTACAAGCTCAGGGGACAGCAAGGCAAGTATATTCTGAAGAAGGCGTTGCAGCCCCATCTCTCGAAGGAGGTGTTGTACCGTCCCAAAATGGGGTTCGGCGTGCCGCTGGGTAAATGGTTTCGTGGTCCCTTGAAACAGCGGTTGCGAGAATCGTTATTAGAGGGCGGGCTGGCCCGGACCGGGCTGTTTAATCAAGCGTACCTTGAGAAAATGGTGAACGATCACCAGTCGGGGCTGCGCGAATACAGCGCACCTCTATGGTCCCTGATGATGTTCCAGGCAGCCATTGCCGATGACGACTTCACCGTGAGATGAAGGGTCTGCGTTTGGGGCTGGTCGGGCCGCTGCCACCGCCTAATGGCGGGATGGCAATGCAAACCTTGCAGCTGGCGCATTTGCTGACACACGAGGGGCTTGACGTCGAGTTGGTACAAACTAATGCACCCTACTGGCCAGCGGTGGCGGGCGAGCTAAAAGGGCTGCGTGCGCTATTTCGCTTCCTGCCGTATTTGTGGCGTGTCTGGCGTATGGCCGGTAGAACCGATGTCATTCATCTAATGGCAAACTCTGGTTGGTCCTGGCAGTTGTTTGCGGCGCCCGTGATCTGGATCGGCTGGCTGCGCAGCACCCCTGTGATTGTCAATTACCGGGGTGGTGAGGCCAGGGAATACCTGGCGGCATCGGCGCGCTGGGTAAAACCGTCCCTGGCGCGGACAGCGCAACTGGTAGTGCCCTCGGGCTTCCTGCGACAGGTATTTAGTGAGTTCGGCGTAGTCGCCGCTATTATCCCTAATATTATCGACCTCGAGACATTCTACCCGGCCTCGCACCAGCCGCAAGATACCGTGTTTACGCTGGTGATAACCCGCAATCTGGAACCCATTTATGGTCTGGAAACCGCGATACGCGCACTGGCATTGGCCAGGGAGCAAGTTCCTGATATTCAACTCAAGATTGCAGGCAGCGGCCCTCAGGGGCCGGAGCTGGAGAGATTGGTTGAACACCTGGGGCTGGGTAACGCAGTCGTCTTCCTGGGGCGACTGGAGCGTCAGCAGATCGTCGCTCTCTACCATAGTGCGCACGCCATGGTGAACCCCTCCAGAGTGGACAATATGCCGAACTCTGTGCTCGAAGCACTGGCTTGTGGCGTGCCGGTAATATCTACCGATGTGGGGGGCGTCCCGTATATCGTGGAGGACGGGCATACAGCGTTACTGGTGCCGCGCGACGATGCACCGGCAATGGCGCAGGCGGTGATCAAGCTCTACACCAATAGCGCGCTTCGCGGTGAGTTGCGGGAAAAAGGATGTCGGGCAGTGGCGCAGTATGCCTGGGACGAGGTCAAGCCGCTGTGGCTGGCGCTCTACAATACCCACAAGGTGGCTGCATGAATCTCTATACAAAACTGGTTTCCTGCGGCCTCTTTCCCCTGCATGAACGATTGAAAGGGCATAATTCACTTGAGGTTATGCGCGCGATGGAGCGGTCCCAGTGGCTTGGACCACAGGAGATGGAGCAACTACAGATTCAACGGTTGCGGGAATTTTTGGTGCGCATTGGGCGCGACGTGCCGTATTATCGCGCGCTTTTCAGTGAACTCGATTTCGACCCCAGTAGTGTATCCAGTGTCAAAAATCTCCAGCGGCTACCCCTGACGGGCAAGGCGGATATCCGCGCGCACACGGATAGTCTGAAGGCCGATAATGCCGGCCCTCTGGAAAAATGCAGTACCGGTGGTTCCACCGGTGAACCGCTGATATTTTACCGCGGCAAAGAGCGGGTCAGTCACGATGTTGCGGCGAAGTGGCGGGCCACTCGATGGTGGGGCGTGGATATTGGTGATTCGGAGATCGTGGTGTGGGGCTCTCCGATAGAACTCGGCTCTCAGGACAAGGTGCGTCTGGTACGCGACAAATTACTGCGCACCGAGTTGTTATCTGCATTCGAGATGTCCAATGCCAATTTGCTGAAGTTCACGCAGCGCATAAAGACACTGAAGCCGCGTATGCTGTTCGGTTATCCCTCGTCGTTGGCACTGATGGCTGAATATGTCACCAGTAATGGCTATACCGTTGATAAGCTTGGTATCAAGGTAGTTTTTGTTACCTCGGAACGTCTTTATCCCCATCAGCGTGAAGCGATTGAGGCGGCGTTTGGCGCACCGGTCGCCAACGGCTATGGTGGTAGGGATGCTGGGTTTATTGCGCACCAGTGTCCACAGGGTGCGCTACATATTACGGCTGAGGATATCGTCGTCGAAATAGTGTCTGAGGATGGCGAAGTGTTGCCGCCACAGGAGAAAGGGGAGATTGTCATTACTCATCTGAGCACAGGTGATTTCCCCTTTGTGCGTTACCGAACCGGTGATGTGGGCAGCCTGTCCAGGGACCGCTGCACCTGTGGTCGCGGCTTGCCGGTGCTGGCAGAGATTGAAGGGCGCTCGACGGATTTCGTGAAAGCTGCAGATGGCACTGTATTGCACGGTCTGGCGTTGATTTATGTACTGCGGGAAATTCCCGAGGTGGAAGAATTCAAGATTGTGCAGGAATCATTAACCAGAATTACTGTGCAACTGGTAACGTCATCCAGCGATACTGTGCAGTTGGAAAATACGGTCACTGAGCAGTTCAGGCGCCGGCTTGGGGATTCGCTGTTCGTCAACTTCGTTTACGTCAGTAAAATTGAACGAGAGGCGTCGGGTAAATTTCGCTATGTTGTTAGTCAGCTTACAAGTTAGCCCGGCGAACCGGGAGAGAACCTGATGCGCGACGTCATTATCACGCTGATGGTATTCGGCACCTTGCCCTATATATTGCGCTATCCCTGGTATGGCGTGCTGGTCTGGTCCTGGCTGAGTTATATGAACCCGCACCGACTCGCCTGGGGTTTCGCCTATACCATGCCTTTTGCCCAAATCGTGGCCATCGTATTGCTGTTTTCGCTGTTGTTTAGTAAGGAACAGAAGGGGCTACCGGCGAATCCTCTGGTTGTGGTGTGGGTGCTATTTTTGATATGGCTGTCGGTCTGCACACTGTTTGCGGTGTACCCCGATTTGGCGTATCTGCAGTGGATCAAAGTACTCAAGATACAATTGATCACGGCCGTGACCCTGATGCTAATGCGGGACTTTAAGAGAGTAAACCAACTTATCTGGGTGATTGTCTTCTCTATCGGTTTCTATAGCGTAAAAGGTGGGATATTTACCTTTATGACGGGTGGAGGCTATCACGTATTCGGTCCTGACGGCAGTGAAATCCGGGAGAACAACGCGCTTGCGGTCGCCATATTAATGATTGTGCCCCTGATGATGTATCTGAATAAATTCCCACCAAAAGCCTGGGTTAAGAAAATAATGCCCTTTTGTATTTTCTTCAGCCTGGCCTCTGTGATCGGCTCGCAGTCTCGGGGAGCGGTGTTGGCGATACTCGCGGTTGGAGCTTACTACTGGTGGAAATCCAGCAGTAAGTTGATTACAGCGATGGTGTTTACGTTGTTAACGATGCTGACATTGCTGTTTATGCCGCAGAGCTGGCATGACCGCGTGGACTCGATCGCTGAGTATCAGGAGGACTCCTCTTCGATGGAGCGTATCCGGGCGTGGGAATACAGTATCGCAATTGCGAATGATCGACTGACAGGAGGTGGGTTCTCATCCTGGTCAATGCAGACCTACTATCAATATGGAATTTGGACTGAGCGGGCGTTTGTCGCGCACAGTATTTATTTTAGCGTACTTAATGACGGGGGGTGGCCAGGGTTAATCCTGTTCTTAATGATACTGTTTCTGATGTGGCGACAGTTACATGGCGTCATAAAATTAACTGCAAATGATCCCGACCGGGCAGATCTCAATTTTCTTGCGCGAATGATGCAAATATCGATAGTCGCCTTTTTGGCTGGCGGCGCATTTCTAAGCCTTTCCTACTTCGACCTCGCATGGCATTTTATGGCCATCACTATCACACTAAATCGCTTGGCCCAGACTCCTTATCAAAAAGAAGACGTTGCGAGCCCCAAACGGAAAGTCGCGCGACGGGGAGTGCGGGCCCCGGCGTCTCCCCAGCGGATGCAGTCGCCAGCGAATGTCATACCGGATCGATCGTGAAAACGTTCTCTACCGGTTTTGTTAAGTATGCAGTGTCGTTGATATTCAAGGCATACCGCAATCAGCGGTTGTCTATCCTCATTTATCATCGAGTGATGCCTGTGCGTGACCCGATGCGCCCCGGCGAACCCACTGTTGATGAATTTGATGCACAGATGCGCACAGTACATCAGTACTTTAATGCTCTGCCGCTGGTGGATGCGGTGGAACGACTGCATTTGGGTACTCTTCCCGATGGAGCGGTTTGTGTGACGTTCGACGATGGCTATGCGGACAATGAAATCCATGCCCTGCCTGTCCTGAAAAAGTATGGTATACCCGCAACGGTGTTTGTCAGCACAGGATTCCTAAACGGCGGACGTATGTGGAATGACTCCGTGATAGAAGTGGTGCGGAATTACAAGGATGAGGTGTTGGACCTGAGGGAACTGGATTTAGAGAGTTACATATTGCGTTCCACTGAGCAGCGCCTGGACGCCGTCGATAGCATCCTGCGACAGATCAAACACTTTGACCCGAAGGAAAGAAGAGCGCTGGTCAATGAAATTGAAAAACGCGGTCAGCAGCTGCCCGATGATTTGATGATGTCGGATGCCCAGGTACAATCTTTGGCACGCAATGGCGTTACCATTGGCGCACACACTGTGAATCATCCCATTCTGTCCAGTATTGGTGGTGATAGTGCTCGCAGGGAAATTCTGGACAGCAAGCAATATCTGGAAACACTGTTACAGGAGTCGGTCGATGTATTTGCGTACCCGAACGGCAGGCCGGAACTTGATTATGGTGTTGAGCACCGCAACCTGGTGAGCGAACTGGGTTTCAAGGCAGCCGTATCCACGCACTGGGGCGTTAGTACAAGCCAGAGTGACCGATACCAGCTACCCCGATTCACGCCCTGGGACCGACATCCCCTCAAGTTTGCAATACGCTTACTGTCTAACTACCGGCAGCTCGATCCGCTGTTGGATTGAGTGTATCTGACGCTAGCAGGCATCCTCCTCATCGGGAAGGACTCGTTGCTGCAGGTGAGGGGTTATCGGTTGATTCGGGTTTATCTATCGTTGCAGCTTCCTTCGACAGCTCCTCTGGCGTTTGTAACGTGACCTGTGGTGCAGATTTTTCGACGGTGACCTCTTTTGAATCTGTTTGCCAATGATCGGCTGCTATCAATTTGTTTTTTAAACCGGGAAGTGGCATTCCGGCTGCATACACAGTGCTTGCCACTGCCTCGGCCTCATCGTACTGCTCCAATTCCATCAGTGTCAGGCCCATATTGTACAGCGTCAGCACGTCATCAGGCCTGAGAGAGTTTGCGGCGCGATAGGCGAACAAGGCCTTCTCGTACTGTTTCGACTTGTGCAATAGCAATCCGTACATCATATAAGGTGTAGGGTCATTCGGACTGAATGCCATGGCTCTTTGCATCTGGCATTCTGCGGGTGGTGCTTTCGCATTTTCTGGCCACTCCCAGAACATCATTCGATACTTCATGGCACTGTGCAGAGCCCGGTGATGGTTGGGCCACGCCATTAGGGTGTAGGCAATGTCACTTATCGCGGTGGCGGTATTGCCCGCTTCCAGCTTTTCGACGGCAGGCGTAAAATGCGCGTTCTCAACAACCTCCAGTTCAGCGGGAAAATTCGCGCGCCGCAGATAGTCATACGGGCCAAAGCCGATGCTCCTGCCCAGACATTTCCTCCCCTCCAGTGTTTCCCCTACCCAGGGCGCCCTTGTGTCCGCAAACCCGGGCGAGCTGATACAGCCCACTACCAGAGTGACCAACACGGAATGGAAAAAACTACTTTTGATACTGGGTGCGGACATGTGATCCCTCAAAATAGGCAGTTAGTGATTGATGTTATCGCAATTGATTTGCGGGTGTAAGCTCAGTGCCCGAGTTTGCCTGGAAATGTCGCAGCGACAGTATCTCGCCTTGATGTTTATGTTAGCGCCATATCTACGACGCTATTTCTGCTGCTGTGCTTAATTACTGTGTTTCTTGCCTTCTGGTATGCCTTACAAGCATTGTTCATGAGCACTTCGTCAACCGGCCACTGGGTATACTGCGAGGTTTCCTTGCGAATACGGCCGGCCCTCAAGGTTGCGGAAGTGTCGCCGTATCGCTCCTTGGAAGTGTGTTGCTGCAAGGTGTAACTAGCGCAAAGCGGCGTACGCAGCTGTAGCCAATCACTAAGGTTACCCAGGCATTCGTCTGAACGGAGCTTGATGGACTCTGCATCGAGGTAAAAAAATTCTCGCTCCATAGACGCAGCGATGCTTTCCAGTATGGCTAATCGCTGTATGTAATAGTTGGTAGCGAACGCCTCAGAATTGAAGTCGTGGGTAGGGTCTGTATCACGGTACAGTTTCAATATACTGGGTATGACATCCTGCGGCTGCCGCAGGCAGAAAATGGTTCTGGCCCTGTGGCTATTGAGGACATTCAGTGAAACGGAGTGCTCATTGTGCAGTACTTTATCGAACATATACGAAAAACCTGGTTTGGGTGTTTCCTGTTCAAAATACAAGAGCTTCTGCCTGATCGGGCTTTTCCAGCTGTGGTAGCCGATGTGCATTTCATAGTAACCGCAAATAGCGGGATTGGAGCCCATTATATGACCGAACAAGCTGGTGTAGGCGCGCATATGGCTCAACAGGAAAATGTGAGTCTTGGGTAGCAGTGCGGCGGTGGCCTTTTGAAGCGTTGGAACTACACCAAGCATATAGTGATCTCGATTACCGCCTGCCATCACAAACTGTTGTCATTCGTGGGGGATTGAGGCCTAAGCCATGCCTGGACAGTGAGGTACATGGTATAGGCCAGCCAGCGAAGGTTGAACCCATTCAGTAAGGCCGCCCTGGCGTACTGGGCTGCGCTCCTGTAGCGCTTGTTTTTTGCGAGCATAGTCGCCGCATGCTTCATTTCGTACGTTTTTCCCTTGCAGCAAAAATGTACAATATCGTCCTGGGTACAAAGCGCTATCCCTTTGTCGTAGACCCGCATCTGGTAGAGCTTCTTTTGTATACTGGAACTCACCGTGGACATATTGTTCTTTGCGTTGATATCCGGGATGTTGTGCAGTGAAGAGTACTGAGTGCTAAACAGGATAATACTGGCGGCATCAATCGATCGGATATAGATATCCCGGTCGTTCTCGTAGCGGATACTCTCATCCATGCCGCCCAGCGACTCGTAAAAACTGCGTTCAAATATACTGCAGTTCAGGTGGGCAAAACCGTCGCCGGACAGCAAAAACGCTGTGTCAACGAAGTAGCTGTCATGGTCATTTTTGGGCTGGTGTATGGCCCTTGGAATGAGCTCATCTAACCAAACAGCTTTCGTCTGCATGACGCCATTTGAGTCGACGGCACGCTGGTTGCTGTAATGTAAATCCACCGGCTTGTTGGAGGCGTTGATACTGCTGAAGACATGGTCTAGGTAGCTTTCATCGGTCCACTGGTCATCGTCGTCGAGGAAGCACAGGTAGCGTCCCTGGGTATGATTGGCGCCAAAGTTCATGGTGTAGCTCTGGCCATGGCCGCTTGGCCGGTGTATGAGCCTTTGGAAAATAACGTCCTGGTGCTGCTTCTCCAGCTCCGCGTACAGGGCCAGGTTCGCATCGGTAGAACCGTCAATCACTACGATGATTTCTTTGCGAGTAAACGTCTGTTGCAGCACCGAGCGCAGAGCGACCTGAAATAGCTCGGGCCGGTCTCGCGTGGAAATGATGATGGAAAAAAAAGGGTCTTTGTCCTTTGATGCCATTGCCAACTCATTACATTTTTACGGTAGGAGCGGGTTGTGCAGCGACCGGTAGCCATCGGATCTGTTCTTTCGCAGTTGGTCACGCGCCACGTTAGATTTCATTGTAAAGGCTTGCCTCCCACCCTGTCTCAGGTATTTTCTAAATTAGTGAGGGGTACATGGGAAGGCGCTCACAATTTGAGTATAAATGTGTGTAATATAAGCGTCATCGCTGACAGAAGCGACATTCATAGTCCTATCGGTATTTTGCCGGGTAGTGCTCTAGCGGATTCCCCGGTGAAAGTTCCGGGGGAGTGCGCCAATCGACGGGAATTTCAGGATAGAGCAGCCGCCAGTGATTGAGTTGGATAATGACGCGAGAGAGTAAATCCCGAGTGCTGGTGTTGGATGCGGATCTGGTTCCGTGTCTGACGATTGCCCGTTCTCTGGCCTCCCGAGACTGCATTGTCGATATTGCCAGTCATACGATTAGACCGTTGAGCCGTTATTCAAACGCTGTGACTGCGGTCTTTCAATACCCGGACCCGTTGGCAGCGCCTGAAGCGTTTGTTGATTGGCTGCTCGAGCATGTGCGCACCACACACTATGACCTCGTTATTCCCGTCACCGAGCGGACTCTGGTGGTGTTGTCTGATCGTCGAGAGCGCGTGACGCACATAAAAATTGCCATGCCTTCGGCGCCAAGTCTGGAGGTCGTGCTGGATAAAGCGCAGACACTGGCACTGGCTGACAGGATTGGGGTGCCAAGACCTCAGGGGATTGTACTCGAGTCCCTCGATCAACTAGACGACTTGAAAAAATCCCTGAAATTTCCTGTTGTTCTCAAACCTGCGCGCTCGATTGGTTCTGCCGCCGGCGGCGCTAGCCAGTTGCAAGTCGGCTATGCATTCGACGTAGGTGAACTGGAGGCAGGATGTGCACATGCTCTACGGTTTGGCCCGGTCCTGTTGCAGGAGTTCTTTTCAGGCGTTGGCGTGGGTGTGGAACTGATCGCTCGGTGTGGGAAAATTGGTTATGCATTTCAGCATCGACGTTTGCACGAAGTGCCCTTAACGGGAGGTGGCAGCAGTTTGCGCAAGAGTGAGCCCGTTATGCCGCAACTACTGGAGGCTTCGGAGCGCCTGATTGCCGCTCTGGACTGGACCGGTGTTGCGATGGTCGAGTTTAAGCTGGATCCTGTGACTCTGGAATTCTGCCTGATGGAAATCAACGGCAGGTTTTGGGGGTCCCTGCCGCTCGCGGTAGCAGCCGGAGCAGATTTTCCCGCCATGTTGATGGATTTGGAGCTGGCCGATGAAATAAAACCCTGCCCACCCTACCGCAATAATGTGTACTGCCGGTTTTTGTCCCGGGATTTAGGCTGGTATGAGGCCGTTCTGCTCGGCGGCACGGACTCGCGCATTGCCACTATTCCCGGCGGCTGGGAGGTGTTCAAGGGCTTGGGCTTATTCCTCACGCCTGGACACCGCTTCGATGTACAGAGTGTTCGAGATCCGTTGCCGGGACTCGCTGATGTCAGCAGGCTTATCAAAAGTTATTACCAAAGGCTCTCCGCGCTATCTACGGAAATGCTGTTTTTTGCGCGTCAGCGCCGGGCCTGGAAAAGGGGGAGGGTGTCCAGCCTTATTTCGCAGGCCCAATCAATGCTCTTCCTGTGCTATGGGAATATTAACCGCAGTGCACTTGCAGATGTGATGGTCAAAGCCTACGCGGAGGACTCGGGGATTACCGTAACCTCCGCGGGGTTTCATCAGGAATCAAACAGGCCGTCAGATGCCGTGATGGTCGAAGTGGCAGGGCAGCGCGGTGTTGATATGAGCGCCATGCGTTCGACCACCGTGACACAGGAGATGCTCCGTGACAACGATATCATTTTCGTCATGGAAAAATCTCACTACGACAGGTTACTTAAGGTGGATGCTGGTATCATCGAGAAAGTGTATCTGCTGGGTGCATATCCCAATAGTGCTGTTTGGCCTGTAGAGATTTCGGATCCGTATGGCCGTGCCCGATCCAGCTATATAGAGTGCTATGATCGCATTGACGAAGCGGTGGATAGTATCAAAGCCATCATTGCCGAAAGGTCTACTGATTAGTGTGATTTCAGATGCCTGATACTAGCGGTAAAATTCTGATAGGACTGGGCTCAGGTCGCTCTGGTACAGCCTCTCTGACGTCCCTGATTGGTCGTCAGTCAGGAGCTATCTGTTTCCATGAGATGAACCCGTCGAGTGCTGTTTTTAGTGGCAATCCGCAACCTCATGTAAATACTATTCGTGAGTACCAAGACTTGCTTGAAGGGGGTGATCGCGCTAGGGTATCAATTGATTACTCGCGTCCCTCCTCGGTGAAAACCTACGAAAAACTTCAATCTATGGGTCAGGTAAAACTGATTGGCGACATCGCGTTTTACTACTTGAACTATATTGATGAACTCTTCGAGGTTGCACCACAGTGCGTCGCTGTCTGCATGAAACGTGATAGAGAAGCCACAGTCGGCAGTTGGTTGAAAAAATCGGCTATCGGTCGCTGGCGATCTCTGTGGTTGGCCGATAGATTGAAGTCGTGGCTTACGCGTATGCCCTTTTATACAGAGTACAACTTTTGGCAAGACCATGACGGCAGTCATTGGATGAAAGAGCCGGTGTGGGATAGCTGCTTTCCAAAGTTTGAGGCCGCCTCGAAAAAAGAGGCTATAGAAATGTATTGGGATTACTACTATCTCGAAGCGGATCGATTGCAAAAAAAATACCCTGGCCGGTTTAAGATATTTGATGTTCGGGACTTGAGTGACTCCGAGGGGCAGAAGCGTATTCTGTCGCTGCTTGGGATCGCAGAAGACCAAATGGTGTTTGGTGAGAAAGTGCATTTACATCAGTCGGATGAGGTCAGTGCGGATTGAAAACAGGAAATTCAGTGGTATGAAGAGTGAGGATATACAGACCTTACCGCAGTTTTTAGGCGAGGAAGGCGAGCAGTTTTTCATGTTGCAACTCTGCTGCCGGCAGCCCCCAAAAGCCCACATCATTTTTGTGCCGCCCTTTGGGGAAGAGATGAATCGTTGCCGCGCTCTGGTATCCGCGCAGGCCCGAAGCTTCGCCGCGTCCGGATATTCCTGCACAATCATAGACTTTTATGGCACTGGAGATAGTCAGGGCGAATTGCACAATGCCTCGCTGAACATTTGGCGGGAGAATATACGTCTGACGGTTGAAACGCTTCAGCGAGAGGTGGCAGCGCCTGTCATCCTTTGGGGATTTCGGCTGGGCGCGTTCATAGCATTGGATTTTGCCGCGAAATCAGATATCGCGATCGAGAGTATTATCCTCTGGCAACCCGTTACCTCGGGTGAGCGGTATGTCACTCAAATATTGCGTCAGAGAGTTGCCGCGCTGGTGGGCAAGGACCTTGCGCCCGAGACCACCACCCAGATTCGAGCAAAATTGTCACAGGGAGAGAGTGTAGAAATTTCCGGTTATACCGTAGGAGGTACCTTGATGCAGGATGTGGAGAACTTGTCCCTTACGGATATGACGGCGCTTTGTGCAGGGAGGATCCACTGGCTGGAAAATGTAAGTGAGCTCGGTGCGGCGCTTACCGGAGCAACGCTAAAAGCAGTAAAAAAACTGGAGAACCTCCAGAATGCTGTGTTGCTACACCCGTTTACAGGGCCACAGGTGTGGCAACTACACAAACGTGATGCTCTGCCTGAACTGATTTCCATTACGCGTAGTCTACTACCGTGAACGCAAATACGATGAGTGAAATCCCACTGGTTTTTGATTGTTCGGGCGATGATCTGGTTGGGATTGTGCACCGGCCAGAGTTACCCTCAGAAGTTGGAGTGCTGACTATAGTCGCCGGCGGACCGCAGTATCGTGCCGGAGTAGGTCGTGGCATGGTTAGCCTCGCTCGAGATTTGGCGAGTAACGGTGTGGCGGTCATGCGCTTTGATTACCGGGGCCTCGGCGACAGTACTGGAGATTTTCTTGGCTTTGATCATATAGCAGAGGATATACAGGCCGCTGTGAATGCGTTTCGCCAGGAAGTTCCCGAAGTAAAACGCGTTGTGTTATGGGGCGGTTGCGACGCGGCTTCCGGGGCTATGATTCATGGCTGGAAGGTTGCGGGAGTCGCGAGCCTGATTCTCGGTAACCCCTGGGTAAGTACCGAAGAAATACGCTCTGCAGTGCTCAGGAAGCACTATTTGAAACGCCTCGGGGAAGCACATTTCTGGCGGAAATTAATTCGCTTCGAATACAACCTGATAGATTACGCTATTGCGGGTATACAAAAAGCGGCGACCAAGTTCGCTCGATTGCTCTCTTCCCAAGAGCCTTCACCAGCAGCAAAGGCCGGCGATAATGTCGGGCGGCCAATAGATCGGATGTTGGCGGGATTGCGGCAGTTTGAGGGCCCGGTGCTATTCCTTATGAGTGGCCGTAGCATGGTAAGCAATGAGTTTGACGAACTCATCAATGGCGACCCTGCCTGGCAAGCAGTTTACAGTCGGCCTGCCTGCAAGCGCGTTGATCTACCCAATGCAGATCAAACATTCTCTGATGTTGACTCGAGAGAGCGTGTCAATCAAGAAATTCTACACTGGGTGAACGGCTTGAATGCGCGCTAGGTGACCGGTAATCGGCGTGTGCCGGGCACTCGCTTCAGTATGCGCTTTAGATTATGAGCTAGCAGCAACACCGCACCTTCCGGGGAGCGTGGGTTATAAGCGGCGAGACCATGCTGTTCTTTGCGCACGGTCATCCAGTCTGCCTTGTATGCATCATCTCCCGACAGGTAGTCAATTCTGGAAATACCATCTTCTTCGATCACCCGCCGCATTATATAAGCCGTAAGGACGGTGCCAGCCGACAAGCGTTTGTAGTTCTCATGGTAGGCGAGTTTGAATATATAGGCTGTGCCGTTACACACCAGCCAGATTTGACTCGCAACAGGCTGGTTGTCATAACTTGCGATACCCAGGCGCAGCCAGCCGCGAGTGGCAGACAGGCGCAGAAGTTCGGGAACGAAGTCCTGGTAGGGCTCTTCATTCTTCCAGCTATTGTTGTAGACCGTCACGTAGCGAGCTATGGCTATGTCCAGAAGGTCGCCGCCCTTTACAATTTCGAGATGCCCCCTATCGCCTGCAAGAAACTTTTTTGTCTTGCGTGCGACGGTATTTTGCAGTTTAGATGGGCGAGATAAAAGGTAGGATTCATACGACTGTATTCCCAGCTCGTGGATCCAGTTGCCGAAACAAAAAAAGTCGTGGCAGCCTTTCCATCCCGCTTGGCCAAGCGCGTCCTGCAACAGGCAGAAATCGGGTGAGCTAACATCCATGGGCGACAGTGTGAGTGTAGCTAGTCTCTCTTTGAGGGCAAGGTGTTGAAAAAGCGCTAAAAACAGGGGCTGCGGTTCGTCTGAGCAGATGATCGGTGAGTATGCGGAAGTGTAGAATGTGCTCAGTGAGCTGGCGCGCTTGTGATGCGTGTTGAGTTTTAACGGGCAGGCAATAAAATTTTCAGGACTTGATCTTGCGACATAAATCACGGCTTCATCGTTTTCGTCCAGCGCATTGCTTGTCAGATTCGAGAGCCAGCTTTCGCCATATTGAGGGTTTTGTACTTCGTAATTTGAGAAGGCCCGATGCAAGGGTGCATCAAGAGAATCCTGGGAAAGGCGCAATTTCTCTATCTGAATATGATTATTCTTGTCAGCCAACGGGACCACGCCAGATATTCGATCAATAAAACACTATCAATGAAAAGGTGGGGAATGGCAATACATCTCTCGATTATGATAGCCTGATCGCAATTCTGGCTTGAGAAGATAGAGTTGCAAGGTTAGCATGAATGTCGATGCTTGCAGGCCAGAGCGTTTTTTAACAGTAGTAGTGTGAGATATGGATATTCAATCAGATGTCATTGCCATTCTGCAAGCAACCTTAGGTGTCCCGGCAGGGGCAATTCCTTCGCATCCCGACACCCGGATTTTGGGCGCTCTGCCAGAGATGGACTCGATGTCCGTGGTGGGGATATTGGCCAGTCTGGAGGAGCAGTACGGCATCACGGTGGATGACGACGAAATTGATGCAGATGTTTTCGCCACCGTGGGTAGCCTGACTGCTTTTGTGGAGTCCAAACTCGGTAGCCGATGACTCTGGGAGACTACAGCATAAAGGGAGATTTTCTCGAGCATCGGGGTAGAACACTATTCTATCTTCTGCTGGAACCTACCGCTGTACTTGCACATGGCTCGATACTTTTCCTGCCGCCTTTTGCCGAGGAAATGAATAAGTCCCGACACATTGTGGCGAGCCAGGCTCGCGCGCTCGCGGCTGCAGGCAATAGAGTGATGCTTCTGGATTTGACAGGGTGTGGTGATGCTGGCGGAGACTTTCTGGATGCCAGCTGGCAGGTTTGGCTGGAGGATGCCCTCTTCGCTGCAGATACACTGGTTGGCATGGGCGCCCGACCACTGAATCTTTGGGGACTGCGCCTGGGAGCGTTGCTGGCTTGTGAAGTGGCGCAGGCGCGGTCAGATATACAGAATCTGGTGCTCTGGCAGCCTGTCCTGAATGGTGAGCAGCAGGTCGACCAGTTTTTACGCCTGCGAACAGTGGCATCTGCGGTTAATGGCAGCGTGAGCTTTGACCGAAAAATGCTCTGGAATGAGCTGCGCGGCGGCCGGTCTCTGGAAATCGCCGGCTATGAACTGTCATCTGCGATGGCGCTTGAATTGGCAAAAGTCAGGCTCAATGATCTCAACCCCATTTGCCAGCTGGTGCGTTGGCTGGAAGTTGGCGTCGTGTCGCACGACACATTCTCTGTCGCCTCTGAAAGTGTTATCAACCACTGGCAGGAGCGGGGGATTACGGTAGGTAAGGACTGTGTTCAGGGTGATCCTTTCTGGCGAACAGTTGATGCCGGGATCAATCTTTCCCTGCAGCGCAGCACCTTGGATGCCTTCGCGCAATCATGACCAATTACAGCGAACAGGCGATAGTATTTGAATGCGCTGGTGACCGCGTGTTGGGGATCACTGCAATCCCTGAAGTGACCGCCGAAGTGGGTGTGCTGATTCTGGTAGGAGGGCCGCAGTATCGGGTGGGTAGTCATCGGCAGTTTACGCTTCTTGCAAGAAGCTTGGCCGAGGCAGGTTTTGCCTCACTGCGCTTCGATTATCGCGGCATGGGCGACAGTGAGGGCGCAAAGAGTGAGTTCGATGAGACAGAGGAAGAAATTTCTGCCGCTATAGATGCCTTCATTGAAAGCGCTTCAGGTGTTTCTCGAGTCGTCTTGTGGGGGCTCTGTGACGCCGCCTCCAGTGCTGTTATTTTCGCGCATCGCCATCCTCGGGTAAGTGGTTTGATATTGCTGAATCCCTGGGTACATAACGGAGAATACTCCCCCCAGGTCAAATTGGCGCATTACTATCGGCCTTCACTTTCAAAAGGGAACCAGTGGCGCCGTCTACTCTCCGGGCAAATCAGTTTGCTTCCCGCATTCATAGAGTTGGCAAAAGACAGTCTGGGGCTGCTCGGAAAATTCTTGCTGGGCAGTGGTCGAACGTCAGGCAGTCGTTCATTCGTGCAGGTAATGCTGGAGGGGCTAGAGCAGTTTCAGCATGGTGTTTTGATTGTGCTCAGTGAGTCCGACCTGACTGCGCGCGAATTTTCTACCCTGGTAGCGCACGATCCCGCGTGGAAATCTGCAAGCTCAAAGTCTCAGGTGGTTATCCACACCGTAACAGGGGCAGACCATACGTTCTCCCAAAAACCCTGGCAGGAAGATGTGTCGCGCCTGACCATTGAATGGGTAAGGCGACAATAAGACGTTATTGGGTCACGTGATTAAGTGGAAGCGCTGTCTGCGTGTCCTTCCATCCACAATTCAAATACCGTCAGAATCCATACTAATTCGCCGTAGTAGGCAGCGTGCTGACTTTGGTGCATCTCAATTGCCTTATCGATGAACTCCGGTCTAACCAAGCCCCTGCGTTTCAGTTTAAGCAAACTGTCATAGGCCATCTCGCGCAGGGGTTTGTGGGTTCGCATCCAGACGCCAAAGGGAAGGCCAAAGCCCTGTTTGGTCTTTTCGATAGTTTCCCGAGGTAACCAGCCCTTTAGCGACTCCTTATAGAAATGGCGTAGATCCGTACCCTTTATCTTCCAGGCAGTGGGCACCTCACAGGAAAATTCAACCAGTTCTTCATCCAGCATGGGATAGGCGACGTCCACCCCGGCGAGTGCGCACATATGGCTGACCTTGCGCAGGTCATTATCAGCAAGTGTTATCTGCCAATCCAGATATAGCATACGGTTCAGGCTGGAAGCGGATGCAGGCCGGTGATAAATAGATCGCAGTAGATTCAAGGGCAGCGCCGCGTCAACATCCTTCAGGAATTCAGCCGAAAAGATTTCAGTAGCCGCGTGGCGGTGCAAAAAGTTGTAGCTTTGAAGTCGATCCGGAAGCGGTGTATTAGCTTGCGCGATATAGCTTTCAGCTTTAGACATCAGCGGCAGGCAGGAGGGCATCAGGCCTACCAGTGGCTCAACCAGTCTCTTGCGCAACAGGCCAGGGACTTTCGCGTAGTGCTCGAATACACGCTGCTTCAAATAGCGCTCATTGCCGCCAAAAAGTTCGTCACCACCGTCACCGGCGAGTAGAGTATCCACGCCGTTTTCTACTGCCATCTTGGCACAGAAGTAGGCCGGCAGCGCGGAGGAGTTACCAAAGGGCTCGTCGTAACTGGTGGCTATCGTGGGGAGGGCATCTACCACGTCTTCGGGGGTAACATAGTACTCGTTCAGTTCGACACCGAAATGCTTCGCAGTAATTCTGGCATAGGCCATTTCATCATAGCCCTCAGCAGCAAATCCAATAGAGAAGGCGGAAACCTGCCTGTCACTCAGCTCTGCAAACATGCCGGTTACTGTGGAGCTATCGAGGCCACCGCTGAGAAACGCCCCCACTTTTCCTGAATTGAGCAGACAATTGTGTACCGATGATCGCAGCTTGCTGCGCAGCTGACTGGACAATTCCTCAAAGGACCTGTTTTCGACAGAGTCAGAAAATCGTGGGCACCAGTAATTTACCAGGCGGGTCTCGCCATTCTGATAATCGAGATAATGCGCAGACGGCAGTTTGCTAAGCCCACGATAGACGGTACCCGGGCTTGGTGCCATATGAAAATAGACATAGTTGTAAACACCCTGCTCCAGCAGCTGCCCTGTAGTTTCGGTGCCAACCAGCGCCCCACCGGCGGAGCTACCAAAGGACAGAGTTTTATCGCTAGCATGATAGTACATGGAGTGTTGGCCGAGGCGATCGATACCAAGCAGTACCCGGTCGCCCCGCGTATCCACAATCACACAGCAGAAAGCACCGAAAAGTCGCTTGAAAATATCGTGAGAATATCTTTCAAAACCACCGGCCAAGGCGGCGCCATTTCCCTGAATCTTGGCCAGATCGGCAAGCTCCCGGTCGCGAAAGTGGGGGCGTCCCGCAATGACAACAACACCCCCGTTGGCAAGCGGGTGGCAACAGCCTGTGGTGGCTAGCGCAAAAGCGGATGCACTTTCTGTTACAACCGGCAGCGGAGACTGGAGTGCCGCCTGCAGTACATCGATACAGTCGGCAGCATGCATTGCGCTATTTGGAGGGCAGTACCGGCCAACGATACCATGTCGCGTGAAAGCATTTTTAACGCCTATGCCGTTGTCCAAGCATTGCTTCATTACAGTGAACTCACTCTCCGGATTCAAGGTCTGCAATGCTACCATTTGACATTGTGGAGGGTAAGCTGACGGGTTCACATCTCTGACAATCTTGTCATGAACTGGGCGGCCATTTTTGATGGCTATGCGGCATTCGAACCTCTATCGCATACACGTGTGAGGCCGAATGTGACCGGCTTAATAGAATCGGGGTATTTTGGTGGTGTGCTCGAGTGGAATCTGAGACAGTAGCACAACGAGAGGGTGCTTTTTTTTCGGGTTACTGAATCTTGCTGTTTAATTCTTACGAGTTCATTTTTCTGTTCTTTCCGCTGAGTGCCCTCGGCTTCTTTGTCTGTGCCAGATTTTTTTCTCTGAACACCGCACTGGGCTTCCTGGTGTTTGCTTCACTGGGTTTTTACGCCTACTGGAAGCCCGCTTATCTGATTCTGTTACTCTTTTCAATTGGCTTTAATTTTGCCGTCGGACGGCTTTTATCCAAACAAAATTATTGGCAAAGGCGCAGTGTCTTGTCCTTCGGTATTGGCGTCAATCTGGCTTTGCTCGCCTACTTTAAGTATGCCAATTTTTTTATAGACAATGTGAATACCGCGCTGGGTACACACTGGGATTTGGGCAATATTTTTCTTCCATTGGCAATTTCCTTCTTCACGTTTCAACAGATCTCGTACCTGGTGGATGCCTGGCAGGGCAAGACACACGAATACAATTTTTTACATTATGCCTTGTTCGTTTGCTTTTTTCCGCAGCTGATCGCCGGCCCAATAGTGCACCATCGGGCTATTATCCCGCAGTTTATGAAAACGGAGAATCTCACTCCGAAATGGTCTAATTTTGCAGTGGGCATCTCTATTTTCGCCATTGGCCTGTTTAAAAAAACGGTGATAGCAGACGGTCTCTCCACGTACGTTGGCCCGGTGTATGACGCCGGTTCAGTTGGTAGCGATATTGATTTTTTCAGGGCATGGGGTAGTTCGCTGGCCTACACCTTTCAGCTGTACTTCGATTTTTCCGGCTACTCAGATATGGCAATTGGAGCTGCACGGGTCTTTGGTATACGCCTGCCGGTAAACTTTTTCTCACCGTATAAATCGACCAGTATCATTGAGTTTTGGCGTCGTTGGCATATCACGCTCTCGCAGTTTTTGCGGGATTATCTGTATATCGCGCTGGGTGGGAATAGGAAGGGGGTATCCCGTCGCTACGTTAATCTCTTCCTGACCATGCTGCTGGGTGGGATATGGCATGGCGCTGGGTGGCCATTTGTTATCTGGGGGGGGCTGCACGGTAGCTATCTGATGGTTAATCACGGTTGGCGGCACATGATGGCTCTGTGCGGGTGGGATTTTTCACAGCGAACAGCATACCGGGCTACTGCCTGGGTCGTTACATTTATCGCGGTGGTTTTTTCATGGGTGTATTTCCGCGCGCCGACGTTGGAGCACGGGAATCAGATCATTTTTGCGATGCTGGGACTGTCGGGGTTTGAAATTCCAGCCGGTATTCTGGCCAGATTGGGGGCGGTTGGACCACAATTGACCGCGATGGGGTTTGCGCCGGTTCAGGGTGGGGGTGCTGCTATTGTCAGCAACTATTTTTGGATCTTGATAGTGGCACCGATTGCGCTGGTGTTGCCGAACGTTGCCCAGATATTTTGTCAACACGAACCGGTGCTGTACGAGAATGATAAGGCCTTCAGTGATATTCGTGGCAGTCGCTTGATGAGTTGGGAGTATAACAGCCGTTGGGCGGTAGGCATCGCACTCGCGGGCGTAGCGGGTATTTTGACATTGCAACAGGTGTCGGAATTTCTGTACTTCCAGTTCTGATATGAAAGCGAATGCCTTTTTACTGCGCACCTTGATCTATGGCCTGATCGTCTGCAGCCTGGTGGTGGGCGTTAACTATGTGGTGGATCCCTACGGTATTACCGGCGCTCCGCGAACCCCAGGTTTTAATGAGCACAAGGTTGATATCAATGAACACACCAGGGTATTAAAAAAGTACCAACCGTTGCTCGCGTCCCACAATGCACTGGTGGTTGGTAATTCTCGTGTTGAACTGGGAATTTCTCCCGCTCACGCCTGTTTCCGTGACGATGGAATGGCGATCTATAACCTTGGTATGCCGGGTGCGGAAGTGGCGACGCAACTCGCCTACGCGCTGAACCTGGTGTATCGACAGCCCGTCGAAACAGTGTTTCTGAGTCTCGACTTTACGGATTTCATATCTATCAGTCAGCAACCGCACCCGCATGGGTTTCCACCGCCAGAACGGTCACAGAGTGGATTCAGTCTCTCAAGCTCCGGAGAACACCGCGCTGCGTACTACCGAAATGTGTTACGCGACTACTTTAAATCGCTGTTTTCACTGGATGCCCTGGTGGCGTCAATCAGAACCATAGCCCTGCAGAGTAATGTGTCAGCGGATCGTGATGAAGCCGGCTTCAATCCTGCAAGGGATTTTGAAGAAGCGGTAAGAATCGAGGGACCGCGCGCGTTGTTTGACCAGAAAATGGCCAGTTTAGCGGTAAAATATAGCAGGCCCTGGTACGTGCGGGACTCCCAAGGGCAGTTGAGTGCACAGTTTTCGGAGCTAGGTCGCTTTCTCGATATCACCGTGGCGCGAGGCATCAAAGTCTATCTGTTTACCAACCCGTTTCATGAAAGCTTCTGGGATCTGATGCGCAGCAAGGGGCATATGTCTGCCTATAATGACTGGATGAACGCGATAGAAACAGTGGTACGCAAGTACCCAGAGGGCTTCGTTACGCTTTGGGATTTCTCCCGGGATTCCGCCTATATACGCGAGACAGTTCCCGCAGCTGGCGTCAGATCGGGTCCCCTGAGATGGTTCTGGGAGCCAGCCCACTACCGGCGGGAGCTGGGCGATCTGATGGTTAACGCGATGCTGTCCGAGAGTTGCGGTACGGAAATCGCGTTTGGTCGCCAGGTATTCTAGCGGCCATCAGCGCTGCTCGAGTAACAGTCCTACTTCGTACAGTATTAAGGAGGGCTCGATTTTTTTACCGTGTATTCCCGCCGCGATGCCCGCTTCTGCGTCCTTGTCAGTATCCCCCAGCATGAAGCTGCCAGACATCACCGGGTTCCAGTGTTTGATCAGGCTGGTCAGCATGCCGGTGTTAGGTTTGCGCCAAGCACACTCCGTGGAAAGCGCCGGTACCGTGCCCTCGGGGTGATGGGGGCAGTAGCGAATATCGTCGATGTGTGCCCCCAGTTCGCAAAGTTCGTCCGCTATCCACTCGTGGAGCGTGTCTACTGCGGCAGCGTCATAGTACCCTCGAGCAATTCCTGCCTGATTGGTGACAATAAACACCAGGTAGCCTGCGTCATTTAGCCGCTTGATGGCAGTTTTTGCACCGTCTATCCATCTAAATTCCTCGATCTTGTGGGTATAGCCATCATCGTGGTTGAGCGTCCCATCTCTATCCAGAAAGGCGGCAGGCTTTCTGAGATTCTCCGACAGGTGAGCTCTAGCGGCGTCCAGATCCTCGGGAATACCGATATCGATAAAAAACCCCTGGTAGGTCCGGCCTATCATCCGGCGCTCCCTCACGAGCCTTGGAAATACCTCTTGCTCCAGCGAGCAGGGACTTTCCTCAATCGTGTCGAGCATTTCTGACTTCAGCCAGTACACGCCGCTGTTTATCAATCCTGATTGTGGTGCGGTAGGTTTTTCCCGAAAGGCGGAGATCTGCGCTCCTTGCAGTTCAACAAATCCATATCGAGTGGCGTTCTCTACCGGGAGTAGCGCGACGCGACACAGCCAGTCTTCAGGTTCGTCTTCACGCGTACAATTTGACAGGTCCAGATAGTTGAAATCAAAGATTGAATCGCCGTTGAGGAGTAGGAATTTGTCCCGTAGATGATCGCGGGCGTATTTGAGTGCACCGCCTGTGCCCATGGGCGAGGGCTCTATAACCACCTTGATGGTGGCCTGCAGCTCTTGCGCGAATGTTGATTCTGTTGCGTATTTCTCATGTACAACATCGGATTGGTAACCTGCCAGTAATACAAACTCGGTAAAACCAAAGCGTCGCAGGTTGAGCATGACGTGCTCTACAAAAGGGCGCCCACAGACCTCCAGTAAAGGTTTTGGTGTGTGGCGCACGGCATCACCCAGTCGGGTGCCCTTGCCGCCAATGAGAATGGCGGCTTGTTTCACAATTTTCATAAATATATGTTTTCCGCAGGCCTGTAAGCGCTTTATCTATGCCTGTTGGCCCATTAGTATCTGAAGGTTAATATAACTGTGCCCTTACGGTGGGGCAAGGGTACGCCTTGCTGCAGTTGATCTGAAAAGAAGCTGAATGAAAAAATTGTTGTACCTGGTTCATCGATTACCTTTCCCCCCCAATAAGGGCGATAAGATTTCGTCCAATAACATGCTCAACTATTTCTCTGGCCGTTGGCGCGTGCATTTGGGTACCTTTGTTGACGATCCTGATGATTGGCAGTATGTGAATGTGGTCAGGGAAAAGTGTGAAGATAGCTGTATCGTCGATTTGCCCAGTTACAAGCGAGTCACGGGGAGTCTCTCTGGCTTGTTAACGGGGCAGGCGTTGAGCCTGAGTTACTACGGCAATACCCAGTTGCAGGATTGGGTGCGCGCCAGTATAGAGCGGGAATGTCCCGATGCGGTGTTGGTTTTTAGTGGTGTTATGGGACGGTTTGTGAAAGGCCTGCTGCCGGCGCATGTGCCGGTGATATTTGATGCTGAGGATGTCGACAGCGAAAAATGGCGAAGTTATGCGCAGGCCAAGCCCTGGCCGCTGTCCTTGCTGTATCGGCGGGAGGCGAACAAATTGCTGGCCTATGAACGGGAAATGGCAGCGTCTACCCATGTGAGCATTTTTGTATCGCCCGAAGAGGCTGCCGTATTCAAGCAGTTGGCGCCTGAAAGTGTAGACAAAGTCCACCATCGAACACAGGGCGTAGACAGCGCATATTTTGACCCACAGCTGCTCTTTGAAAACCCCTACCAACCGGGGCAGAAAGTGCTGGTTTTTACCGGTGCGATGGATTACTGGCCCAATGTGGAGGCAGTGAAGTGGTTTTGTCAGCATGTCGTGCAAGCGGTACTGGAAGACGAGCCCGATTTTCTTTTTTGTATCGTTGGCATGAAACCCACCGATGAGGTATTGCAATTGGACAAGTTGCCCGGTGTCCGAGTGACAGGTGGTGTTCCCGATGTACGGCCCTACCTGCAGTTCGCGCTGGCCGCTTGCCTGCCCTTGCAGACCGCGCGGGGTATTCAGAACAAGGCGCTGGAAGCGATGTCGATGACATTGCCGGTGCTGGCGACACAGGATGCCCTGTTGGGAATCGTCGACCACCCGGGCGTTCTATCCATCGTGGCCAACGATGCCCGTGCGATGATCGCAGCCGCATCAGAACTGCTGTCCCAGCCCCGGCAGACTAATATAAAAGGGCGAGCGTGTGTTTTGGAACACTACAATTGGGATACTAATTTGCGGCGCATGGAAGACTTCTTGATTAACGATGAGGGCGGTCGCTAATGCACGTGCTGCACGTACTCGATCACTCTATTCCACTGCAAAGTGGCTATACCTTTCGCACGTTGGCCATCCTGAAGGAGCAGCGTGCGCTCGAATGGAAAACCACACAAGTGACGGGACCCAAGCATAATCCGGGACAGGCCATTGCCCCCGTCGAGACGGTTGACGGGTTTGAGTTTTATCGTTGCCAGGGTTCGGAAAGTTTATTCGAACGATTGTCGGTTATTGGGCAGTGGTCGGTTATCAGCGCACTGACAAAGCGTTTGATCGAGGTGGCCCACAAGGAGCGGCCCGATGTGATACACGCGCACTCACCCGCCTTAAACGGTGTGGCTGCGATCAGGACGGGTAGGGCACTTGGCTTGCCAGTGGTCTACGAGATTCGCGGGTTTTGGGAAGATGCAGCCGTTAGTCATGGCACCAGCAGCGAGGGCGGTCTCAGGTATCGGTTGACCCGGGCGATGGAAACCTGGGTGCTCGCGCGCGCCAATGAGGTGACGTGTATTTGTGAGGGTATACGGCAGGATTTAATTTCGCGTGGTATTGCGCCGGAGAAAATTACAATTGTTCCCAATGCGGTCGATGCCAGTCGGTTCCAGCCAGTGGGAGAGCGTGATAGCGCCATTGAAGAGCGTTTGCAGCTGGCCGGGAAAAAAGTTATTGCATTCATAGGGTCGTTTTACGCCTACGAAGGATTGGATCTTTTGGTGGCGGCCATGCCCAGGCTTTTATCCGCGCGCCCGGATATACGGCTGCTGTTGGTCGGGGGCGGGCAGGTCACGCAGGATATCAAAAAACAGATTGCGCAGCTGGGATTGCAGGATTCCATCATAATGACAGGCCGGGTTCCTTATGAAGAAATCGAGTCTTACTACTCGGTCACAGATGTTCTGGTATACCCGCGTAAATCAATGCGTCTGACGGATCTTGTTACCCCGTTGAAACCATTGGAAGCCATGGCGCAGAAGAGCCTGTTTCTGGCCTCGGATGTCGGTGGGCATAAAGAGCTGGTGCGTGATGGGATAACAGGCACTCTGTTCAAGGCTGATGATATCGATGACCTGGTGAAGTCCCTTTTGGATTTGCTGGATCATGAAGAGAGATGGCCAGCCATCCGAGAGGCGGGCAGGAATTATGTTGAAAATGAACGTAACTGGGTGAACAGCGTGGCAAATTTGAAGTCTGTCTATCGGCGGCTGGCTCCTGAAGGTGATCAGTAATGTTAATCAGGTCTAAAGCACCACTCAGACTGGGTCTTGCGGGTGGCGGTAGCGATGTCGCGCCGTATTGTGATCTTTACGGCGGCGCGGTGCTCAACGCGTCGATCAACCTGAGCTCATACTGCACGATTGAGCCCAGTGATGATGGCACAGTGACCTTTGTGGCCACAGATCGCGAGGAGAGATTCAGCGCTGCTAGTGCGCCGTACTACGCCTACGATGGTCTTCTGGATCTGCATAAGGGGGTGTATAACCGAATAGTGCGGGACTTTAATGACGGTGAGTCACTTTCGCTGAAAATAAGCACGCATTCAGACGCCCCGGCGGGCTCCGGTTTGGGATCCTCATCCACCATGGTGGTTGCGATACTGACGGCCTTTTCTGAACTACTGCATTTGCCGTTGGGTGAATACGATGTGGCGCATCTGGCCTTTGAGATTGAGCGAATGGATATCGGCCTGCGAGGCGGGGCGCAGGATCAATATGCCGCCACATTCGGTGGCGTCAATTTTATGGAATTTCACGAGCTCAATCGGGTCACCGTTAATCCGCTGCGTATCAAAAAATGGATTTTGAGTGAACTTGAAGCATCAATCGTACTGTATTACACCGGTGTTTCTCGCTCCTCGGATATGATTATTGCCCAGCAAATAGAGAGCTTTAAGTCCGGGAAGGGGAAGTCGGTGGAGGCAGTGCATCAGCTCAAGCAGGATGCGAGCGCGATGAAGGATGCGCTGCTACGTGGCAATATTCGGCGCTTTGGCGAGATATTGGGCCGCAGTTGGGAGGCCAAGCGAAATTTGGCCGACATGATCAGTAATCCGCAGATCGAGGAGGTCATGGATAATGCGCGACAAGCTGGCGCCCGGGCGGGTAAGGTGTCCGGTGCTGGCGGTGGCGGATTTATCATATTTATTGTCGATCCTTTAGAGCGGGTGCAATTAGTCAGGGCCTTGAATCAACTGGACGGCGATGTCGTTCCTTTTCAGTTTGAACCACATGGAGCTTGTGCATGGAACGTCCCGACCTGAGTTACGTAATAAAGGAATTTCAAGCATCTGTCGCGGTGAAGCAGCGTATTCTGGACGATACCCGGTTTATGCAGCAGATCACGGATATGGGTCACCTGCTAATTGATCGTTACGAGGCGGGGAATAAACTACTGATAGCTGGTAATGGTGGTAGTGCCGCTGATGCCCAACATATCGCTGCAGAGTTCGTCAGTCGCTTCAATTATGATCGCCCTGGATTACCGGCGCTGGCGCTGACTACCGATTCATCTATTCTGACCGCTGTTGGCAATGACTATGGGTACGAGCAATTGTTTCGGCGCCAGATAGAGGCCAATGGCCAGACCGGCGATGTCTTTCTGGGCATCTCAACCTCGGGTAACAGCCCCAACATTCTGATGGCGCTGGAAGCGGCGCGTCTCAAAGGCATCACGACAATCGGGCTGACAGGAGAGAGCGGCGGAAAAATGCGCGAGCTGTGTGACCACTGTCTCTGTGTGCCCAGCGACGATACACCCCGTATTCAGGAGGCGCACATCGTCATTGGGCACACGCTCTGCGCGATGGTTGAGCTGGCGTTGTTTGAAGACCCGCGCCAGTGATTTGCGCTTACTCCGAGCGAACCAGCCGTTCTATGCCGTGTCTGTTGAGCTGGCACAGAGCAGCTGTAAAGCTGTAAGATCAGTCAAGTAGCAGCGCTTTTTTGAGTGAGGAAACACTGGCCCTGCCACTGGCGAAATGCGATGCTGTAGAATGCGAATGCCGATATATTTACCATACAGATCGGCTCGGTGTGGCGCTGGATCGTCGTCTTGGTCCGGTGGAGGAATCTGACGAGCCAGAATTTTGGAGCTTGCGCAATCGCCGCAGTTTCCTCGGGCGTCGCATCACAGATAAATAGTCTTTAATGTATATCTCTGATTTGATCGTTTAATTTTTTGTGGTCTACTGGATGATCCTTCGTCCAAGCGATTTTTCCCGTGTTGAGAGCTCTTAAACGATTGCAGTGGACGGCGACGCCGTGAGTGTGCGTCGGTCTGTCACCATCTTCTTCAGTGCAAAGTACGTAGAGTTGGTATTGGGGTTGATATCCAGCCTGATTCTGGCACGCCTGCTTACGCCTGAAGAGTTTGGTATCTATAGTATCGCGGCATCTGTTGTGATCATCGGGTACTTGTTCAGGAATTTCGGCGTCGGACAGTATATTGTTCAGGTCGAAAAACTGAACGATGGGATATTGCGATCGGCGTTCACGGTCACACTCGCTATATCATGGACTATTGGCCTTTTGCTGCTTATTGCCGCGCCCTGGTTGGGCGGTTACTACGAAAACTCGGGCATCGCCACGGTGCTGCGTTTTCTTTCATTAAACTTTTTTTTACTGCCTTTCGGCTCTATCGCCGATGCGGTTTTACGCCGAAATATGGCATTCGACAAGCTGGCCGTCATTAATGTCAGCGCCGCTCTTACCACGCTTGTTGTGGGGACCACAGCAGCCTATTGGGGAGCTAGCTATCTCTCAATTGCTTGGGCCGCCAATGCCTCGACGGTTGTCACTATTTTGCTAACACTCGTTTTCAGGCCAGCAGGGCTTCCCTGGCTTTTGGGCGTGAGTCACCTTAAGGAAGTGTGGAAGTTTGGTCTTAAAGTTGGAATGATGGATTTGTGTAGCAGAGGGAGTGATGCCGCGACTGAACTCATCATTGGACGCGCTCAGGGGCTGTTTAGTCTGGGTATTTACTCCCGCGCCTATGGCACTTTTTGGTTGTTTGAATACGCGTTCACGCAGGGAATTCGCCCTGTAATATTGCCCTATTTGTCGAAGGCAAAACATGAGCAGGCCGATCTTGGCGAGCTCTATATCGGTATTGTCACATTTACGTCGATTTTTTTGATTCCATTCTTTGTCTTTCTGGGCATGAATGCCCCCGACATTATCAATGTCATGTATGGTGACCAATGGACGGACGCCGTTCCCATACTACAAGTTCTGTGTGTCGCGGGTTTGTTCTTTGCGCCAACCCTATTTTTTGAGCAGTTAATGATTGCACAAGGCCGTCCCGGGCAGGGGTTACGATACATCGTTATCTCCCAGGTGTTGCGTATGGTCGCGCTGCTGGCGTTGGTCGGAATTAGTCTGGAAGCTGCGGCAGTAGCGCTGATCGTTTGGTCCTTGGTAAAAGTCTTACTCGCTTTACTGATGGCGCGTCAGCATTTTGGTTTACGTCCATTGGCGTTTTTGCGGGCGCTGTGGCCGGCGATTCTCACGGCCGCTTTTCTGGGGCTTGGCATCTGGGGGATGCTGGATGTGACTGCGTCCTGGGAAACGCCGCTGCTGCGGTTGATGGCGGTCGGTCTGTGCGCCGGGCTCACCTGGACAGCTTCAATCTTTGCATTTGATCACCCCATAACGGTGGAGGTGCGCGGTCTCTTTCAGAAGTTCAGAGACCGGAATCAAAAACAGGACTAGCTGAAGTGCAAAGAGGGGGGTCGTCAGTGAAAGGGTTACAGTGCTGACGATAGTCCCTTCAGGATAAAACTGTGCCATCGATGTACGCTTATCTCCAACGTTTAACTCTACGTATACTTCGTTGGCTAATACCCAAATTCTGAATTTTCAAGCAATTTCGGCGATGGCCTCAAGTTCTGCATCGCAGTAGGTATAGCCGAGGAGGTTTAAGGGGTAGTTCAGTATGATCAGGCGCGGACGATCAGGGCCACTCGCGCATAATATGGCCAGGTTTTGAGGTGTCACTTTCCAGTGGTTTTTTGCATAAGTTTTCAGCTATTTGATTTGCCGACCGATGATAGACGTCTGAGGGGCTAAGAAACTCGGTTCGGCGTGGGGATTACCAACTCACCGTAATCCACCAGCTGTAAAATAAACATGAGCTCTTTGGAGCCGGGCCCGATCATGACGTCATCGGCAGATTCGTCAAACACTGAGATTTGGTTCATACATCTTACTGTCCAGAGACAAATGCGCTTAGCGTAACGTGATCCAACCCGTTCGATATTACCAATAACCTTGCACTATTGGGGTCAACGGGACTAGTTTGAAAAATCACCACCGCGCATTATAGCAAAAATGAGAGCCAGAAATGTCCAAGCCGGACCACACGGGACACACGAGAATAAAACTAGCGCGACCGTTGCAATGTACTTTTTCGCATAATATGCTCACAGCGTTTAGCAACAACTGAACGGTAGATGAGAGTCGACTGATTCTAGTAGATTCCCGAGAATCTTCCGGTTTATCGATCTAGCGCACAGAATAAAAAGTACTCTGGTATGTATTTCGCGCATGTCAAAAGAGAGTGTGTTCGAATGGCGCTGGGAACAATCTGATGTGTTCCCGGGGTGTAGCTTTTTACGATCTAAGAGGAGGTAATAGTCTGTGGAAGCCTTGGACCTGGCAAAGAAGGTGATTGCGGTTAACCTGCAGTTGGAACTGGATCAATTGACGGCTGATACGGAGATTCTGGGTAACTTTCCGCAGTTTAATTCTTTAACGATAGTGGGGGTCATTAGTTCAATCGAGGACGAATTGGATTGCGCCATCGACGACGAAGACATCACCACCGATATCTTTACTACTGTCGGCGATCTGGCAGAGTTTATTGAGAGCCTGAACAACTAGACATAAGTTTGGTCTTGGAGCCACGACACTCTCTGCTTTGAAATAATTTTTTACACGCCCCTGTTACTGAACAAATATCGGAGCTACCGATGAAGGTTCAGAGCGTACGGCTGTTGCATGATCTGGTCTATTTTAGGCCACAGGAAAAGCTCAAATCGTCGGCGCTGCTGTACAAAAAAGAAACCCTGTCATTTAGACAATTTGCCGCTCAGCCTTGACTGCTGATTATGTCAGCTCACGACGGTATATTTCGTAGGCGCGTCGGTGGTGTTTATGGACTATTTTCACTACCTCGGGTGGGGCAGCCTGCAGGTATCCCTATACAGGAGCTAGCGGTATGGTCGGGCCATAGTCCTGCTGGTGATTCCAGCGAACCCAAGATGGATGTTGCTACATCGCTCGATCATTGCCGCAAGGAAAAGCTGACCTATATGGTGCCAGAGCATATTTAGCTGCGTAACGAAATGTCGGGAAATCCCAATGGGAAGATTGATCGGGCGCGCAGAACGATGCAGTACAAAGAGCACTTTAGTGAGGTGAAAAGTTAGCGTCGTATTTCGGCCAGAGTCCCGAGTACTAATTCCTGCGGCGTTCTATCCATGCGCGTCGTGAACCATAGTTTTCATTTGTTCGTCTACTAATAGGGCCATACAACGTCATTCAGCTTATTGTGAAGTTTTCGCCCTATGGCATACACCGAAGGTATTTCGATATATGGCTGATCGACCTCTGATTTAGTCCAGTTTTGATGCTGTTCGGTAAAATCGACTGAGACAAAATCCTCATCATGGCGGTGGATGAACGCACAGAGATTCTCTAGGCGCTGCTGATTAACGCGGTTGCGGATCAGCTCTTTGTAACGAAAGTCGCGCTTCTTGATAAATTCAAAAGGGTGGGTCAGGATTACAATATTTTCGATACTCGCACGCCTTGCTTTCCACAGTAAGTGTTTCATTTCAGGCCAGGAGCAACTGGTTATCTGCAAGGTTTTTTTGTGCCGTTTCCCCGCCAGGTTTAAATCCTGATAGGAGAAGACCGGAAGTTCCATGACGTTATGAATGCGGTGTCGGCCTGAGTTGTGGCACAGCGCTGCCTCCCGAGGCTGATACACGCCTAGTGCAATATTGGAGCTCATGGGAATGCCCAGTGCTTGCATCACCCGATAGACGTTGTCGTCTGCTCTCAAGCTGCCGGTGCGAATGGCCAGCGGCCTGTGGCCTACCCAGCGCTCAAAAACATCGATACATGTACTGAATGCATGTTTCAGTTCCTCGAAGCTACGCCCGGCACAGTCATCGTGTCGGGGAAAGAGGCCCAAGGCAGGATCTGTATTAAAACTGAGCCAAACGGGGTGCACATGAAGTTGTATATCCTGTTGAGCTGAAAGCAGTCGTTTGATGATGCCCTGCATAGGCTCATCACCAAAAAAGAAGTAGTTTGCACACTCTACAAAAAAAGAGGCGTTGATTTGATAGCGGTCAAATGTCTCCAGCATGAAGCCCAGGGCTTCTTCCTTGCCGTCTACAACACCAAAAACGGCCGGCTCTGCGACGGGCTGGTTGCTCTTCGAATCCTCGAAGTGGCCCGCGATACTGAATTCGGTATCGATCGAAATACTTATCTGCGTGGGGTTGCGTTCAGTCACATGGTGGCCTGATCTGGTTGTTTTTCAGGGGTTGTACAGCGTGAAACCGCGAGCAGCTGCTGCGACCAGTTTATCGGTGACTTCGTCTGCGTGTGCCATGAACATGGGGCAGTTATGAAAGCGCCATTCTTTCAAACTTTCTCTCGACATTATGTCCCGTAACTTCCATATATTGAAGGTCCATTGTTGCTGGATACCCCCAATCTCCATTGAAATTTCGTCCTGTTGGTCCACGATGGTAACAGGTATGTTTGGCAAAACGTTCTGTGGTGCCGGCCAGTCTTGCCCCAGTAGGCTCTCTACATGGTGAACCTGGGTCATCACCTGAAACGTCTTCCCTATACCGATAATTTGTGCGTGGTGCTTCGCCATTATGTCAAACGGTGTGTCTTTACCCATTCCGCTGGGCGCGTGTTCGTGGCCGCGCGTTAACTCCTGAGCGAGGGGGCCCAGGGCGGCTACGCGGTATGCCGGGTGACGGCTCTGCACAACACCTCTGGACCGGCGAAAGAGTTCAGTGAGGAGACCCATTTGGGAAGGGGTGCGGCGCAGGTCAAAACGCGGGTTCTTCTTCAGTGTCTCCCGCGTGCCTACCCCATTCTCCCCGAAATTGAAGGCGGGCATCACCAGTGTGCGATCCGGGCCGCAGTACTCGATCAGCGCCTTTAGCAGTTCCAGGGCACTTCCCTTGTACATGGGTTGCAGGTTGTTAACAGAACTGTGCACCATGAGAATACGCCAGTCGCTGTCGAGTTGACTGTCAATCTCTGCAATCAGGTCACTGGTGGTGAAGGTGCCGTGTACCAGGCATAGCAGTGGGCTGGCTTTCTTTTTGAGCCTGAAGTACCCGGATCGAACTTTAAGAAAATACTCGCGCGGGAGCAGTTTAAGGAGAATGGCTGAGAGCCTTTCGACAATATTCATGGTGGGCAACTCTGTTGGGTTCAGTAATGCCTCAGCACCACAATTAGCGCACACTGACGAGATGGCTATGGTAATACCAGGTGTCGCGAACAGTGAACCTGGTGTAACCTTACACTGCGTTTTCCGAGGCCAGGTATTGCAGAATGGCTGGTACATTCTCAAGTTCGGCAAAGTCTTCTACGTCCATGTAGAGATCGAAAGCTTGCTCCAGTGCTACCATGATATGCACATGGCCGAGCGAGTCCCACTCCTCAATATCGTCCATCGTCGAATTTTCACGTATGGCCTCTACGGGAAGTTCCAGCGCCGCAGCCATAATATCCTGTAATTTTTTAAATGTGCTCATCCTAAAAGGGGTCCTTCAATTGTTATCGGAAAGTCCTCGCCAAGGTCTCCAACATCAGTACTGCTAAAAATGCTGAAGTATCTGCCATCCCCAGATTTGTGGAAGCCGTTTTCGGGCAAGAAACGCTCCACTAGTGTATTTTTGCGAGTGGGGATGTAGTCAGCTGAAAGCTCTTCAATGCCGCAGGTTCTCAACTGGGAAACGATTGTACTGAGAAAAGCCTGTTCTGCCATCCTGCCTATCACACGGCAGGACATCAAAAAGGTATCAAGATGCGCTTTCCTGGCGTCGTCGTGTGCTACGATGGCCAAGCCTACAATACCACTGTTGCCGAAGTTATCCGCCAATGAAAAGTGATACACCAAAAAACGGTCGCCATTGATCATCTCAGCGATGTCTTTTTCGCTGTAGCGCTGTGTCGTGAGATTGAACTGGTTGGTCTTCTGCGTAAGCTGTGCCAGGCGAGTGACCGAGTGCAGGTCGTTAAGTCGTACAGTCATCTTCATATTCAGTGAGCGCAGGTAGTCGTCGATACTGCCCCCAGTGTCGCTCAATTGCTCCCGCCGTGTTTTTCGTATCCGTTCCTGAGCGTACATCGCGGTTTTTTCCAGATCTTCCGCGGTGAGAGAGACAATCTCCAGGCGCGCCACGGCATCCAGGCACATCGGTACTTCCGCAGGCCGTGAAGGCACCTGAATCACTTCAACGCCCGGTAGGCTGTGCCTGACGGCTGAGCACTCGTAGTCACTGTCATCGACAAAGATGAACGAATCCAGTCCCAGATTAAGTTCCTCAGCGATCGTGCGCAAGTTGTCGGGTTTGGGCAGCCAGTTAACCCGCATGGCGGCAAAATGTTCATTCTTGAGTAGCTGGTGTGGATGGTTTAGCAGAACCTCGTTGAGGTCTTCCGGATTGTTTTTGCTGCACAAGGCGAGAATAAATCCGCGCTGCTGTAAGCTCAGAAGCCGTTTCTGGAAGTCCACAAATGCGCGTCCTGGATACTCCTGGCCCAGTGCGATGCCATTGATACCGTCCTCGCCGATAACACCACCCCACAGCGTATTGTCCGCATCCACGACAATAACCTTGGCCTTGGTGTGATGAATACTGGCGGCGATGGCTGTGACTGCATTTGAAACGGCCAGCGCCCCATCTTGCGCAAAAGGAAATGCTGAGGAGTACCACAGGCGAGCGTCGAAAAAGTTGTCTCGACCGCACTGCATGACCAATTGGTCCAGATCGAGATAGCTGACACCGCTGAAATGTTCTCGCATGTGAGCGGCAATATCAGCCTTGATGTGACTCCACCACTGGGCCTCGGACTGTTCTGCCATGGCATCGTACACACCCAGTCCTGGCGAGCCTGCACTGGGTAGGACGGTAACGATGATGTGACCGGCAACAGTGTCGCGGAACTGGCGAATCAATCCATTCAGGGATAGCAGGGCTTGTTCGTGTATATCCTGCTTATCGGCTGCTTTGATACAGGCGGGCGGTATTTGGAAGGCTGGATGCAGGTCTTCTCGAGTTAACATTAATAGGGTCAGATCAGGTGCATGTTTGAATAGCCCTGATTTCCTGGATGCCTCCTGTAGCGTCGTGCCGTAAGGGGCGTGGTAAATATCGAGACTGAGTTCGTTCAGTGCCGCAGTAAAATGCAGCCATGGGTCCAGTAGCTTGCTCGTGTAGGTGTGAACAATACCCAGTTTAACCGGTATGGCCAAACCCTGGGATGCCAGACGTTGCCGTAGCTTACCGGCCTGTTGTTGCGAAGGCACCATTGCGCGTAGCGCCAGGGCGCTTTTAACGTCCTGAGCGGACTGCATTGCGAGCAGCTTCTCAAATTGGTTGTCAGATATCTTCATTGTGGATCAGTGATAAATGGCAAAGTCGTCGCTCAAGGCGGTTTATTGATTCTGACTGATGCGGTTCACACGGTGCATAACAGTCACCTTAATAGAGATTACATCGTTGGCAGGGAACCTGTTAGCGTCGCCTCCCAGATTGTGAATTGACTCGCAAAAGCATTAGTGTCGCCTAGTGTGTTGTGCGATTCTAGCATAAATCTTTACGCTGCAATCCTTACAGGCGCGCATAATGTCTCGGGCATTCTCACTCTATCTTGATGCAATCAGGTTCCTCGCCGCTCTGCTAGTGCTGTTTTACCATGCCAACTGGGTCTACCGACCGGGGATATTGTTTACCACTCTTGGGCATGAAGCGGTGGTCATATTCTTCGTGTTGTCCGGGTTTGTGATTGCCTTCGTTGCCGATACGCGCGAAACAGACTTTCGGGGATTTATGGTGGCCAGAGGCGCAAGGATATTCTCAGTGGCCATTCCGGCCATCATCCTTACGGCACTGTTGGATTACGCCGGCTTCCATATCCACGAGGCCGTATATCCTGAAGGCTACCGCGCATGGGACTACCCCGCTATCCGGGTCATCACCAGCAGCTTATTTCTGAATGAGATCTGGACCTTGGGGATTCAGCTATTCACCAATGTGCCATATTGGTCGCTGAACTACGAAGTTTGGTACTACGTGTTGTTTGGTGTTCTGTTCTTTTTTGAAGGGCGCAGGCGCTGGATCGTGTTTGGTTTGCTGTGTCTGCTGCTGGGGCCAAAGATTATGCTACTGCTGCCCGTGTGGTGGATGGGGGTCTGGATCTATCGCTCCGAATATCTGGCGAATTTGTCAAAAGCAGCTGCCTGGATGTGCCTGATTTTGTCGCTAGTCGGCGGTTATTGGTACGCCTATGCCAATCTGGGTCAGTGGGGCTGGGATTACCTGAAGCAATTGATGGGCCCGGATTTACATTTGCAGCTATCTTTCAGTCGCCAATTTATCAGCGACTATTATCTGGGCGCGATGCTGTCGCTGCACTTTGTCGGCTTGCGTGTGTTGTTGGCGCAGGTAGATGACTTGCCGAAGCGACTGACATGGACTGTCCGCTATCTGGCGGGTGCAACATTTTCTCTCTATCTGTTTCATCAGCCGCTGCTATGGTTTTACAGCGCCGTTTTCGCTTCCGTTGAGGAGGGCGTTCCGAGGTACCTGTTAGTGGTGCCATGCACTCTCGTGTCGGTTTTTGTCTTGTCTACTTTCACGGAGAGGAAGAAGGATCTCTGGAAGCGCTGGGTTGAACAGGTTCTAGGGCTAATCGAACAAGCTGCTTCTAGGTTTCGTCAAACATTTGCACGGTAGCAGCCATAGTATTGGCTGTCAGTCGCAGTTGATCAATGATTACCTGCAGTGTGTGCTGCTCGTCAGTGTTTTTGATACTGCTGGTCTGATCGGTATAGAGCCGCGGTAGTCGCGGGGCGAGGACTGAGCAGTTGCGATGATTTTTTTCAAAGCATTTCGCGTAGGCCTCCGCTGCACTTTTGGCTGCGATATACTCGTCGAAGCCTTTGATACTCTGCTCCAGAAATACGCTCGAAGGAATAAATACTTGCAGTGCGTGGTCCCCGACGCCGTATTGCAGAACCTGCTCTAGTAATGTTGCCAAACCGTCTATGTAGAAATCGCAGTAGCGTGTGAACAGTTTCCGGTCCCATTTTTTGCTGTCGTTTTTGATGATTGTTGGCGACGCCAGATAGTAAATATGCGTCACCAAGGCACAGAAATCTTTAAGTTCACTGCACAGTGACCCGTCGAGAACATCATAAGGCACTACGGTGGGAGTAGCGCGATCCCGCCCAATGTCTTCGGATACGCTCACGGCATCGTTCTTTCCGGCAGCATAGGTCATCATGATGTGGGCCCCACCCGCAGCAAGTACCTTGGATATCACTTCTCCAAGCCCCCGGGAGCCTCCGATAACGAGCGCGTGCTGCTGCTTGAACTCGCCATTTGGGACTAGTGTGGCTATTTGTTCGAAACTGGCCTGACGCACCGGTGGCGGCCGAAAAAATGCTTCGATCGTACCTGTCGCAGCCGCGCTTTGCAGAGCCAGTTCGATTCTGTCGATGCGTGGGTCAGAGCCGAGGACCCGATATTCCAACTGCGCGATCTCAGTCGTCATCGCGTCGGGCTCGGCGGTGGAAAATTGTAAATCCAGTTTGGCATAGACGGAGTGCAGGCCCGGACACTTCATACCGACGATTCGCGTGCTGGCGAGCAGCGTAGAGAGTTGCCACGCGGGCAAGTATTGGGTCGCATGGGGAAATAGCGAGCCCATAAGCGTGGCATCCCAACAGAGTTCGAGCGCCGCTGACAAGCCGTTGCAGTCGGCGATGCTGATATCCACAGCCACATCAGCTGTGGCAGTGCACGCGCTTAATTCTGCGCCACTCGGGTGGTTGGCGTGCCGGACATCAACAAGCTCTAGATCAATGATTTGGCAGCGCGTGCCGTCAGCGAATAACTCGAGACGAGTCAGGCCGTCTGTCGTCTGCTCGAACGCCTCCAAAGTCTGGCCTTGTGTTGCCGGCTTATTATACTTGACCTTGATGCTGGCAAGCGCTGCATCAGTACCTCTGCTTTTGAGTAGCAAATCGAGGGCCTTGATACTGCCGCAAACCCCGTGAATCAGCGTTTGGCCAAACCGCGTGCGTCTTGCGGCTACCGAATCCAGGTGTAGTGGATTAAAGTCGCCCGAGACATGCGCGAAGTCCAGGGATTCCTTTGGTGAAATAGAGAAATTGCCCAAGCTGTTCATGCCATCCTCATCTGTTTGAGTCTCTGCCGTCGCAGGCCGTTGTCCTTGAGCGCCAGGCAACCCGGAAAACCTACCGATGTGCAGGGTGGCGCTTCACACAAAAATGTTATTTTTTACTCCGGCCCGCGCTGGACACGGTGGTATCCTGTCGCGCTGTTGCGCGGAGATATAGCACTTTAATGGTAAAGGAGAAGTTGGATGAGTATACCGGTATTTGTCAGCATTGATCCAAAATCGACAGCATCACTCGCTGGAAAAACGATAGCGGGGCGGCTGATGGGTGATGAAATTGGCATCAGTGTCAGCCTGCAGGATGAAAGGGCAACACTTACCGAGCCCTTTAACAATGTGGAAGTGTCTATGGCAGCCATCGGGCTCAACGGCATTAACGTCATTGTCAATGGCGAACAGGTTCATGTCGTGGGTAACTACGAGCCCGACAACATCATCTTTCGCTGCAGTGCCTCACTAGGTGGTACTACTGTCATTTGTAACAGCGCTTCGCTGACACGCGAGGGGCAGTGTTTGAGCAGTTAAGACCGAAGTTTATCGCGGTATACGTAGAAATTGCCGGCACCGCGGGCGCGCCGGGCGGCACCTGGTGTCATACCGACATGACGGGCGAAGCGCCGCGTAAAATGGCTCTGGTCAGAAAAACCCACAGGGAGCGCAATCTCCTCAAGTGACCGGTTTGTGCTTTCGATTAATTCAACCGATTTATCAAGCCTTTGGCGCAGCAAAAGGGCTGATCAACGTGCGCTTATTGGTATTCCGATTAATACCGCGTCCACATTAACCCGGACAATAGGTGAGGACGATATGACTATCGAGCACATCATCTGTCCACAGCAACAGAGGGTCGCCCCGCGGATCTTCCTTGACCATATGGGGCCAGTAAGTTTTCCCGCAGGTAAGGGTATTAACGTACGACCGCATCCGTATATCAAGCTGGCCACCGTGACATACCTGTTTGAAGGTAAAAATTTTCACCGCGATTTTGTGGGTAATTCATAGAGCATCTATCCCGGTGACATTAATCTTATGGTGGCGGGCCGAGGCATCACGCGTTCCGAGCGGGAACGTGAGGAGATCTGGTTCAGTAATCACAAGCTGCATGGACTCCAGCTTTGGCATGTTCTGCCTGAATCGAATGAAGATATGGATCCGACTTTTTACCATTATACGGCAAAAAATTTGCCGTATTTCTCGGGAGCGGCTGTTGAGATGCGGCTTTTGATAGGAACCGCCTGCGGTGTCACTCCGCCGGTAAAAACGATTGCAGATACGCTGTATCTGGAAGCTCATGTGACGACTGGACAAACGTTTCAACTGCCTCAGTGTGAGCTGATTGCTGTGTATTTGACGAGTGGCAGCAAGGCGCGGCTTCCCAACTCCCGCGCTGTTTTAGCCGCAGCTAGCGCTGCATGGATATTACCCCGATGTGCTTGAATAAATGAACAGCGCTATACCCGAGTCTCCGGACACCTCCCGTACGGCGTCGCGAGCAGCGTTGGTGTCGCCGTGTCAATGGATATGGTGGTAACAACATTGCCTAGTGGCCTCCAGAATAGCTGTGTGGTCGCACTTGGACGCTTCCAGTTGAACCGTATGCTTGTAAATTGACCCGCCAGCAGACTGGGTTGCCAGCAGACTGGGTAGGAAGGCGCTTCAATGTTCTGGTATGCTTCAGGGAGATACTTCGCGTAGAGACACGTGTCGATTTTTTGCGTTCTTTGGAATGAGCCGATGTTTAACTCCCTTATATCTTCGCTATATCGCCGGCCGTTGGTTTCGCTTGTTATTTTTTTTACGCTATCACAACCCGTTATTGCCGACGCAACTTTTCAGGTCGATTTGGGCGAGTCGTCTATTTCTGCTGGCTATAGTCTGGCCAACGTCAGTGCGTGGGAGGAGTTCAGGCGAATCAAGCTGGGCGATAATATTGAGCCAGAGTCTGAGTCGAGTGGTACGCCCGCTGTGCAGCGGGAAACCAGCACGCGAAATCCTCAGCCGAAAGTGCCTCCATCGTCTCCACCCGAAAAGCTACCAACGCGAACATCGATAGCGCCAGCAATACCTGTCCCAGTCAAAATTGCGCCACCGGCGGACATAGGCGATCTCAAACTGGTGTACACACGCCAGCCCTACAAATCCCACCCGATACCCGGCAATACCTCCGATTCAGAGGTGGCCAATTTCCAGTATGCGACGGATGTTCGCAGGATCAACGATCTGCTGGCGGAGGCCGATGTGGTGATTGACGCGCTGGATGGCAGTACGCCTGAAGTGATTTTCGACTGCACGGGTAACGATGATTATAACTGCGTGGCGCAGGAGGCGCGAGTGAGTCCCGACGGCAAAAAAATCGTCTACAGCGTCGGATTCGCCGTGCCGGGTAAAAACGGGCTCACACCGCAGTTCAACGGCCAGATAGAGGAACTCGGGGCGCTGCTGTGCGCGCAGCTCTACATCTACGATATTGAGAAAAAGACCAATACCCCTATTGGTAATCATCCCGGCGGCGGGTGTGCTGCCAACTACAACAACGTCACCAAGGCGATAGATCGACAGCCGGCATGGCTGTCCAATACCGAACTTGTGTTTGTCTCCAATCGTGGCGGGAAGTGGCCCAATCGCGAAGGCGGCAATCAGCATTTAAAGTACTGCAATAACCACCCACACTGCGTCTCGCAGACGTATCCTTACGGCCCGGCAGGCCAGGCCATGCAGTTGTGGAAGATGAATGTCGATGGCGCAGAGGCGGTTAACTGGGGGCCGCAAGATCTCAACGCGCTGGCGCCCGAGGTGATGGCTAATGGTGACGTGGTGTATTCCTGCTATAACGCGCACGCCGATAAAGGTTTCTACCCTGGCCAGAATACGCAAGTCGCGCTACCCAATCTCATGTGGTTGTGTCGGGTGGATGGCAACGGCGCTGATATGACGGTGAAGCTTCACGGCCATAAACAGAATATTCTCAAAACGCGAGGGTGGTTGCCAACCGCGCCGACTATTGGTGGGGTGAGTACATCAAAAGGTGGGCTCATTGGTTTTGAAGAAGTACGGGGGCTGCGATCGGTTGCGGAGATCTTCAAAAATAAGCTGGCGTTAACAACCTACTACCGTGCTAACCACAATGGTAGTAATGGGGCTATCTATGCGTTCGATTATGGCAATCCTCATGTAGAGGGTTGCAGTAAAGCCTCCTGTATCACCTATCCCTACCGCCTGCCGGCCAGTAATGCGCCCGGCAGTGGGACGTTTCTGCCGTCATCCTTCAAGGCACTTACGCCGTGGGGGCAATCAGGTGATGCTTCTCCGGGTTTTGAGTATAGGGGAAAAGGCCTGCCCGATCGATCCTTTGGCAAGGCAGGTTATCCGGCCGCATTGGACGCGGATCATTTTCTGATTACGCATGCTCGCGGACAGTGTTACGCCGCCGCCTCCGGTGCAGAAGTGACCAAGAGATGGCTGGGGGACACCACGGTATGCCGCAGGACAATCATGAGGGTAAACGCGCCAGCAGGGGCCACAAGAGAGCTTCCCAGTACCACCAATCCGTTTGATCCAGCTCAGATGACCCCGTTGGTGGATGACCCCAACTACCAGGTGTGGGATGCCAAGCCGATCAAGACTTACCAGACAATGTTTGGACAGGCTGCTCCGGAGCGGCCTGCGCCACTGAAACCAGGAAAGTGCTATTTGCAGGTGGTCGATGCCCGTAGAGCAGAGTTGTATGGGCGTCCGGGATTACACCCTCAGGCTGCCTCTACCCAGCGGTGTGCCTGGCAGGGGTGTACGGTGCAACCCCAGACCGAAGACCCTGACTATTTCTCTGACAATATGACGTATCTCTCGATAACGCTTCCCACGCTGTGGGACATAAGCTATCAGGGCAATGATGAGCTGTACAAGATGACCATGAATACGCTCGGGTATCGGGATGTGAAGGGTTACCAAAGAGTTCCGTTAGAGGCGGATGGGTCAGTGAAGATGGAGGTGCCCTGCGATACCCCCCTGCTTATGAGCGGTGAGAACGGCGACGGCGAGGTGATTGCCCACGACGATATGCTCCACTCGCTACGCCCGGGAGAAACCAGAACATGTCACGGCTGCCACGACGCGCACTCAGAGGAGCGGTTTGCTGAACTGGGCGAAGTCCCCGCGGTTAAGCGATTTGCCACAACGCTTGCCGCCAACAGCACGCCCAAAGCGGGGACGATCCACAAGTTACCCAAGTTCGTTCAGGTACAACCCATACTTACCCGCGCCTGTGGCAGCTGTCATTCGGGCTTTGAGAACGACGATTTGCTGTATTCGAGGATAGTCTGGGATACACAGCAGCGCGACTTCAAGCCCTGGCTTGCCGTTACCCCGCCAACGCCGGGTGTCCGCGACAACACCTTGTGGCGGCCCCTGACCAGTCGCTTCGTATCAAAATTTGCACTTGAATCGCCGCTGTACTGGTATGCCAATAACAAGCGAATGGACGGTCGGACGAATGCTACCTTTAATTGGGATATTGACTACAAGGCGGGCCATCCCAACACGGGAATTTCAGCGCAGGAAAGGGCGCTGTTAAAGGACTGGCTGGATAATGGCGCGCCCTATCAGTAGGGTAATCTACCTGACGCGCTGGCACGAACAATAGAGTGTAGATGCCACTTTCATCGCGCAGTGAGCCGCGAAATACGTCGATACTATTTTCGTGGTAGCCAATCGATTGTTCGCTGAAGGGCGCTTGGAGTAAGCAAAGTCCTTTTTCCAGACGGGGTTTCAACTAGCGCTGTGGGATATTGCGCGACATCTCAACTTTGCCGGGCATAGCAGGCAATGGATGAGAGTCAGCGCCCTGCGCTACGAATCGGCACCTGCGAGTAACGCGAGGCAGTTGGCAATGAATACAGCTACACTTAACTTCGGACTCTAAATGAGAGTGCTACTAAGGACGGGGGGTGTTGGAGGGATGTAGTATTCGAGCCTCGAGCGTCTATTTAGAAAGAATAGTTTTAAAATCAGGAGTTTCAATTAATTTCCCGCCATACTACTTCACGCCAATTAAGGTCCAATGACTACTGTCGACAAAACCCATCTCCCGATCGATAATTACGACACATCTCTCTGGTGGCCAGATAATCTGGTGTTTTGATATAGAATAACTGCTGGTTTCTGACGCAACATGTTCCAAAATTGTATCTTCCTGCTCGAGATTTTTATACCTGCGAAACCATGCTACTTTGTTTATCTCTTCTGGTTTGTCGAGATTATTAAACGATATATTGGGATGGGGGGCGAAAATTGGGTTTTTGCCCAATAATAATACGTTCGCGTTGGTTTCTTTTCTCATTCGCGACACGGTATCGGAAACATAGGTTAGAGTTGGCGCTCGCCAAGACTCAGAAAAAACGACGATGTCAGGCGACCAGACATTTTTTCTTCAATTTCTTTTTCCATCCTATTGAGTTCCGTTGTTCTGTCGGGAATCCCATCGAGCACAGCCTGCAATGAATACAGGTCCGGGTTCAGTGCGCGGTAATTTTTCCCTGACCAAGCTGGAATACAACTGCGAAAATAACGACCAAAGGCACGAAAAGGAACAGTTCAGCTTTGTGTTCAACGATAGAAATCCTGGAGGTGGGTCTCTCGATAAAGTTGAAAAATATTTCAGCCAATAAATACGTAGCTACTATTTGTGCCACGGTTGCACCGATAGATAAAGGACTGGGCTGATAGATGTTATAGAACACCAGCAGCTGGGAGCTCGAGCCCTCTATTAGACATTGAGCTGACTTTATTGGTAAGCGCGAGCACCTTCAGCAGAGCCACTCCTGAAGTTGGCCAGAGCAGTGGAACAGGAAAATTCGACATTCAGACGACTATCCTATGGAATACTTTGCTAACCCCTCAATAGAGAATCTTGTACTGACCTCATCTATCTTGGTTAAATTCGTATCGCATCATCTCGGTGTGGTCCGGAGAAAGAATACGAGCAGCGCGAATTTCGACCTTATAATGACTGCCAGCTGGCGCGAGTCGCAATGCCTGAAGAATACTTTCGTGCTCCAGCTGGACGCTATATTGCTGCCACCGGGGTGTGATGGCCAACTCCGTGCCATTGGTGCTATGGTGATCGTCACCGGATAGCCAGTCGACCCACAAACTTTGCGTTCCCTTTGCTCGTGCCTCGAATTCAAATAGAGCCGTTCGTAAGACCAGCGGAATGAAATACGTAGTGGCGGAGAAGCCGGTCTCTCTCGATTCCAAAACGAGTACTCCATTGTCACTTCTGGCAGTCCCGGGCCCCTCGCTGGTCCACAACCCCACGGACCGACCATCATATCGCCGGTTTGGCATCGGGCGCAGAATTCCATTCAGGTCGTAATAGGCATCGAGTGCTGCGACCAGCGCTTGGGCTATTTCCGGGTAGGCCGCAGCCAGATTATTGGTTTCACCAATATCGCTACTAATGTCGAACAGTTCATAACTGTGGGTTTGCGGGTCCTGAGAATACCAGTAACGGATAAGTTTCCAGTTGTTATCCCGAATGGACGTATTGGCGGCATCACCGATTTGAGGCGCGTTTTGCGTGTTTTCACTCAGAATGACCCCGCGTTCGAACGGTTTCCCGCGCAGTGCAGGTGTGTAACTCTTACCGTCCTTATGATCCTTCGGGAGCGCTGCAAGCCCCGTTATTTCCAGTATCGTCGGATAGTGATCCGGTGACGTTATCGCGGCAGCACTGATCGTGCCCGCGTGAGTGACGCCTGGCCAGCGCACGATCAGGGGGACGCGCACACCGCCATCGTAATTACTGCCTTTGCCTGAGCGCAGTGGTGCATTGTTGGTGGCAGTGGTCTCATAAACCTGGTTGTACATGTTGCCGCCGTTGTCTGAAGTGAAAATAATGATGGTATTCTGGTCTAATTTGTTCTCATTTACCGCATCCAATACCCGTCCGACGCTGGTGTCGAGCACCTCGATCATGGCTGCCATGATCGGATTGTGCTGCGGGTTTGCCGGATCCACACGTCCCTCCCATTTTTCAATCAATTCTGGCTTGGATTGGAAAGGGGAGTGTACGCTGTAGGGCCAAAAGCACAGGAAAAATGGTTCGTCTCTATTTGTCGATATAAATTCGGATGCGCGCTGCGCCAGATAATCGTCGATATGCATATCCAGGTGTTGGGATGATTCTGGAAAGTTATCCCCCTTCCAGGGTGCATAGTAAGCGCGGTTGTGGTCTTTCCCAGGCGGGCTAGGGTAGTGACCTCCGCCCACTACAAGATCAAACCCATTATTGGCGGGAGTGTGCGGCGCGAAACCAAGATGCCATTTACCGAGAAAAGCAGTGCGGTACCCCTTATCTTTCAATGCCTCCCCGAGCGTGTAATAGTTGTCAGCAAGGTAGTTGACTGAAGCGGGGCCCACCGCGCGAATATACGGGCGACTCAAATCGCGTAAGTGATGCTTGCGCTCACCTTCGGTATGCCCTGAGGGTAGAAGAAAGCCGGTGCGAAGTGGGTACTGACCGGTCAAAATACTGGCTCGCGTTGGCGAGCAGGTAGCGGCTGCGGCGTACGCGTGGGTAAATCTGACGCCACTTGCTGCTAGTGCATCCAGATTAGGCGTTTGATAAAAACCGCTGCCATAACTGCCGAGGTCACTCCAGCCTACATCGTCTGCTACGATAAGGATGATATTCGGTCTGGACTGGACTGAATCGTTTTCTTTTACGAGGCCGGGGGGCGCGAATTCCGCACAAGCCATCAACAGGGATATGCAGATTGCGCCTATACCGCTGCGCAGGCTCGGGTACGTACGTGAACCCAAACTTATGCGCATCTCCACCACGCGGCATGCTGTGGAGTCTGCTTAGGAACGCGGGGGAGTGGTATCGAAAAACCACGCAGGCGTCTCAGTATTATAGGAAGCGCCCAGAGCGCTGGACGAATGTGAGCATCGTGTGAACCGTTAGTGATATGCTTACACATCTGAATTACTCGGTGAAATAATGCAGAAGAGAATATTGGGGGCGAGTTTATTTTCTTTGAGTGGTACCGGTGGGCGGACTCGAACCGCCACGCCTTGCGGCAAGGGATTTTGAATCCCTCGTGTATACCAATTTCACCACACCGGCATTTAAACCTTTTACGGAGCTGGCGAACCAGCTGATGAGAATGAAGTGCATCCTCGACGAGAGCAAGATTATAGCAATCGGCGGTGAAAGTTCAATCGTTATCCTTAACTCGCCGCAACTTTGCGGGTACACTGCCGCCCGGTTTCATTCTGAACCAATCATCTGAGTATCTCGGGAGAAAAGAGCATGGCCATGAAATTAGTCAAGAAAACGGCGCAATACACCATTTACCAACGTGGTGATGAGCGGTACGCGGTTGTAGACGCCAACAAAAAGGCAGTTAATGGTGATGAGAAAGTCGCCATTCTGTTAGCCGAAGAGCTGGTTAAGGCCCCCGCGGCTGCGAAACCTGTAGCGGAGGAAGCACCTGCTGAAGAGCCGGTTGCTGAAGCTGAAGCAGACGCTCCGGCTGAGGACGCTCTGGAAGAAGAGAGCAAGTAGGCTGATCGGCTTACGCGAGAGCCGGCCCTGCGCCGGTTTTTTTTATCGATGAAACGCAGCGAATTTAACTACCAACTACCACCACAGCTCATCGCCCAGCACCCACTGCCCGAGCGTAGTGCAAGCCGGTTGCTGGTGCTGGATGGGGCGAGTGGAGCCGTCAGCCATCACCATTTCGGTGAGCTTCTGGATTTCTTGCACCCCAACGATTTACTGGTTTTTAACGATACCCGGGTGATACCCGCCAGGCTCTGGGGGCGTAAAGCCACCGGGGGTAATGTTGAGATTCTGCTCGAGCGGCTGACGGGGTCGCAAACCGCGCTGGCGCACATTCGGGCCAGTAAATCTCCCCCGGCAGGTTCTATTCTTCATTTGAGTCGTGAACCGAGGGGCGAACCAGCCCCCTACAGCCTGCTTGTCACCGGTCGCGACGGGGAATTGTTCTGCGTTGCCACGCAGGGCGATCAAACACTGGCTGATATTTTGCAGGACATCGGTCATATGCCGCTGCCGCCCTACATTGAGCGCGGCGACGAGATTGCAGATAAAGAGCGCTACCAGACGGTCTATGCCAGGCGCGATGGGGCCGTGGCTGCGCCCACCGCGGGCTTGCATTTTACCGAGGCGATGTTGGAGCAGCTGGATGCACGAGGTATCCGCCGTGCGACCGTGACCCTGCATGTCGGAGCGGGGACTTTTCAGCCGGTGCGTGAGGAGGCTATTGAGAACCACCTCATGCACAAGGAATATGTTGAGGTAGACGAAGCGACATGCGCGGCAGTGCGCGAGGCGCGCGCGCGTGGCGGCCGGGTGGTAGCCATAGGTACGACTGTGGTGCGGTGTCTGGAGTCTGCCAGCGTGGTGACGGGACAGGTAGCGCCTATGCGCGGGGATACCAATATCTTCATATATCCCGGGTACCGTTTCCACAGCGTCGATGCAATAGTGACCAATTTTCACTTGCCGGAATCTACGCTGCTGATGCTGGTGAGTGCCTTTGCCGGCCGAGAGCCTATAATGGCAGCCTACGCTGCGGCGATTGCGGCGCAGTACCGCTTTTTCAGTTATGGCGACGCCATGTTTATTACTGCAAATCAGCACGCACAGGACCAGGTATGAGTCGCACATGTGATATGCAGTTTGAGTGCTTGGGCAGTGATGCCACTGCGCGTCGAGGACGACTGAGTTTTCCTCGCGGTACGGTGGAAACGCCGGCCTTCATGCCGGTGGGGACTTATGGCACGGTAAAGGGCATGTTACCGAGAGATATTCGTGCCACCGGTGCTGAGATTCTCCTGGGCAATACTTTTCATCTGTGGCTGCGACCGGGCACTGATATCATCGAACAGCACGGCGATCTGCACGATTTTATGGGCTGGGATGGCCCCATCCTGACCGATTCCGGTGGCTTCCAGGTGTTTAGTCTGGGCGCTATGCTCAAAATTACGGAAGAGGGCGTGAAGTTTCAATCGCCGGTGGACGGTTCCAAGGTGTTTCTCGATCCAGAAACTTCCATGCGTATCCAGAAAAGCCTGGGTTCGGATATCGTAATGATCTTCGATGAATGCACGCCTTACCCGGCGACTGAAATTGAAGCACGCCAGTCTATGGAATTATCGCTGCGCTGGGCGCTGCGCAGTAAGTCGGCTCACGCAGACAGTGCTGCGGCGCTGTTCGGGATCGTGCAGGGCGGGATGTATCCACAGCTGCGCAGGGAGTCACTTGCCGGTCTTGCGGATATAGGTTTCGACGGCTATGCCATTGGTGGCCTCTCGGTGGGCGAGCCCAAGGAGGACATGCTGAATGTTCTCGAAACCCTGACGCCCCTCATGCCACAGGATAAGCCCCGCTATTTGATGGGCGTAGGCACACCGGCGGATCTGCTGGAAGGCGTGCGCCGCGGTATTGATCTTTTCGACTGTGTGATGCCAACGCGCAATGCGCGCAATGGCAACCTGTTCACGTCATCGGGAGCGTTGAAGCTGCGCAATGCCCGTCACAAGACGAGTACTCTGCCGCTCGATGAGTCCTGCGACTGCTATACCTGCCAGAATTTCAGCCGGGCGTATTTACACCATCTGGATAAATGTAATGAGATTCTGGGATCGCAACTCAATACCCTTCACAATCTCCACTTTTACCAGCAGCACATGACGGCTATCCGCGGCGCAATTGAGGCGGGGCAGCTGGAGCAGTATTCCAGCGAGTTCTATGAGCAGCAGGCGAGAGGTGTGTAGTGTTTAAACTCTGCTTTTACGTGCCACAAAGCCATCTGGAGACGGTCAAGACGGCGGTCTTTGCCACAGGTGCTGGCAGGATTGGCGATTACGACAATTGCTGCTGGCAAGCGCTTGGGCAGGGCCAGTTCCGGCCGTTGGATGGCAGTAAGCCTTTTATTGGACAGCACGGTGAGGTCGAAGTCGTTGCCGAGTACCGCGTAGAAATGGTGTGCGAGTCAGCGTTCGTGCGAGCGACCGTGGCCGCACTCATTGAGGCGCACCCTTATGAAACGCCCGCATGGGATCTTGTCCTACTGGTCACGGAGCTACCCTAAAAATGACTGTATTCAACGATATACTGCAACGCGTTGATGCGGGCCTGGCGCTGCACGAACAGGATTGGCAGAGCCCAATGGGTGATGGGCAGTGGCCGCAGGCCGCCGTGCTGGTCGCGCTCACTGAAGAAGCTGAGCCCCGCGTGCTGTTAGGTCGCCGGGCGCTGCATCTCAATAATCACCCAGGAGAGATTGCCTTTGCCGGCGGTAAGCGCGAACTCTCGGATGTCTCGCCGTGGCAGACGGCCCGGCGTGAGGCGATGGAAGAAGTGGGCCTGTCCGCTGAACTCATTCATCCGCTGGGTGAATTTGAGCCACTGATAACGCGCACCGGATTTGAAGTTTTTCCCTGCATAGCCCGTATTCCCGCGGCGCCGACACTGGTAGTGGATGCCGGTGAATTCGAGAGTGTCTTTTTTGCGCCGCTGGCGGCGTTTGCCGACCGCGGGATATTTCATCTGGAGACCATGTCCGATGGCAGGGTCGCGCGCAAGGTGCCGCACTATCAACTGGGTAATGACAACGTATGGGGTGTGACGGCGGCGATACTGGTGATGTTGGCCAATGTCGCCTACGATGCGGGTTTTGATTTACAACGTAACTGGGAGCAAGCGCCGTGATATACAGCTTGGGCGATAAACAAGTCACTCTGGTAGGCAGTGGGCATTTCATTGCCCCTAATGCAGTCCTCATCGGGGACGTCACCCTGCAGGAAAACGCCTCGGTGTGGTTTGGCTGCGTACTGCGCGGCGATGCCGACCATATAGAAATTGGCGCGGGCAGCAATGTACAAGATGGCACTGTGATGCATGCAGATCCAGGGTATCCCCTCACGCTGGGGAAGAATGTGACCGTGGGTCACAACGCGATGCTGCATGGCTGTACGATTGGCGATGGTTCCCTGGTTGGGATCAATGCTGTGGTGCTTAATGGCGCCAAGGTAGGCAGGGGGTGTTTGATTGGTGCAAATGCGCTGGTGACGGAAGGGATGGAGATTCCAGACGGTTCGTTGGTACTGGGCTCGCCGGCCAAAATCAAATCGCAACTGTCTGATGAGCAGCAGAAGGGCCTCCTGCTCAGCGCAGAACACTATGTTCAGAACGGCCAGCGTTTCACCGAGCATCTGAGGAGACAGGAATGAGCGATGCCACACCAAAGTCGCCCTGCATTTCTGTCTGTGTGCTGGACGACGATGATATCTGTATGGGTTGTTACCGCTCGGCGAATGAAATTACGGATTGGTCTATGGGCTCAGATGAGCAAAAGCGCGAGATTTTGCGCAAAGCGCGTGAGCGCCTGCAGGCAAGTTCAGTTATTCGACTCTAGGTGATTTGGCAGCGCCGCGAGCCGATGCCGTATTCTGGCCGTATCAGAGCGCGAGCTGTGCGCGAGCCGATTGCACCACATTCCCTTCCAGTGCGAGTATTTCCAATCGGTAGCTATCGATAGTCAGCCCTGCATAGGCATCTGGAAACGATTCAAGATGTTCCAGCATCAGGCCGCTCAAAGTCTTGGGGCCGTCCGTGGGCAGGTCCCATCCCAGTGATTTGTTGATGTCGCGAATATTGGTGGTGCCATCGATGATGTAACTGCCATCGCGCTGCAAAAAGATACTTTCTGTCATTTCGGCCATGTTGGATGTGAACTCACCCACAATCTCTTCCAGAATGTCCTCCAGTGCGACCACGCCCATTACTTCGCCGTATTCGTCGACCACCATCGCCAGGGGCGATTTCTTTTTCTGAAAGTTCAGTAGCTGCGTGTGCAAAGGGGTGATCTCGGGAATGAAATAGGGTTTTTCCATCTCCCGCTCCAGTGCGGCCCTGTCCAGTCCATCTTTGTACATGACGCGGCTGATGTTGCGCATGTGCAATACACCCAGGATATTGTTGATGTCATCGCGCCATACCGGTAGCCGGGTGTGATCACTGGTCTGAATTTTTAACAGAATCTCGTCGTCAGTATCGTCGAGGTCAATTCCGTACACTTCATTGCGCGGCACCATAATGTCGTCGACTGAGACGTGTTCCAGATCGAGAATGTTCAGCAACAACTCCCTGTGCCTGGCGGGAATCAGCTTGCCGGCATCGGTTACGATGGTGCGCAATTCATCGGCCGAAACGTGTGGATCGAGCTTTGTTTCCGGGTCGATACCGAGCATTCGCAATAGCCCATTAGTGATGAAGTTGACCATGGCAACCACCGGATACATGATTTTCATCAGCGGTAGCAGCACCCAACTGGAGGGGAATGCCACTTTTTCCGGATGCAGTGCGGCTATGGTTTTCGGCGTGATTTCACTGAAAATCAGAATAACCAGAGTGAGGAAACCGGTGGCGATGTACACGCCCGCATCGCCCCACAGCCGGATGGCAATGACAGTTGCGATCGCAGAGGCAAAAATATTCACCAGATTGTTGCCGATCAAAATCAGGCCAATCAGCCTGTCCGGTCGCTCCAGTAGTTTGCCTGCGCGTATAGCACCACGGTGGTGCTGCTTCTGCAAATGCTTCAATCGATAACGATTGAGGGTCATCATACCGGTTTCTGAACTGGAGAAGAAACCGGAGAGGAAGATAAGTGCAACAAGAATGGAAAAGAGTAATCCCAGCGGTGCTTCGTTCAAAGCGGGTTCAGACCTCGTAGGTGAAAGCGGTTTCCATCTTGAAGAAAAAGCGGAGTTGGAGCAAGTGCCGAAAGTGTGTTTATGCGGGTATCTACGTACGGTGCAATATCAGTTCCAGCACCAGTTTCGAGCCGACAAAAGCCAGCATGAGCATTGCAAAGCCCGTCAGTGTTAAGCGCACGGCGGTTTTACTGCGCCAACCCAGTTGATAGTGGCCCCACAGTAGCGTGGAAAACAGTATCCAGGCGACAATCGTCAATACGGTTTTGTGCACGAGGCTCTGGGCGAAAATATCGTCAATGAAGACGGCCCCCGACACGATAGCGATTGTGAGCAAGCCCACGCCTATCCAGAGCAATTCGAACAACATGCCTTCCATTAATTGCAGCGGTGGCAGTATCTGTATGATGCCGCGTGTTTGGCAATGCTTCAGTTGGTGGTCCTGCAGGGCGAGCACCCCCGCTTGAATAGCGGCCAGGGTGAGTACGGCATAGGCCAATATGGAGCTGCTGATGTGCAGTATCATGCCGCTGCCAAGGTGGCTGAGCAGGGGCGTGGTATCGGGCGCGAAGGTAGAGACCAATACCGCCAGGGCGGATAGCGGGAATAGCGCAATCAGCAAATTTTGCAGCGGCCTTCTGGCCAGAGATGTAATGCACGCCAGATTGATCACCAAAAATAGCAACGCAGCGATTTTGAAAACACCCAGGTCCACGCCTGTGCCGGGAAAAGCTGTTTTCCAGACGACCAGCGCGTGCAGTAACAGCGCGCCCAGGGCCAAAATAATCACGTTGCGATTGATTTGCTGGCGGCGCTGTGAAAGATGAAGTAATTGTAGGCCAGTCGCGACCAGATACAGCAGTGCGCAGAGCGGGGCGAGTAAAGTGATAGACATTTCTTTGGGCCGAGAGCTAGGTAAAGTATACTGCGCCCTTTGTACCGGCTTGTCACAACAGAATCAATAGTGATTGACGTTGCGTACCAATGTCGTGAGGAACAGCGACCGAGGAGAGATGCACTATGTTTGAGAGTTTAAGCGAGCGACTGTCCCACAGTCTGCGCAGTATTACTGGCAAGGCGCGCTTAACCGAGGAAAACATCCAGGACACTATGCGGGAAGTGCGCATGGCGTTGCTGGAGGCCGATGTCGCGTTGCCCGTGGTCAAGGAATTTGTCGAGGCGGTTAAACAGCGTGCCGTGGGCCAGGACGTGATGAAGAGCCTCAGTCCGGGCCAGGCCTTCCTGAAGATCGTGCAGGCTGAGCTGGAAGCCATGATGGGCTCGGCGAACGAGGGGCTGAATCTCGCTACGACCCCGCCGGCAGTGATCATGATGGCGGGCTTGCAGGGGGCGGGTAAGACTACCACTGTCGCGAAACTTGCCAGATTGCTTAAGGAGCGCGACAAGAAAAAGGTCACCGTCGTCAGCGCTGATGTTTACAGGCCGGCGGCCATCAAGCAATTGGAAACCCTGGCCATAGAAGTCGGCGTAGATTTCTTTGCCAGTGACAGCAGCCAACAACCCGTTGCGATTGTTGAGGCTGCACTGGCGCACGCCCGGATCAAGTTCAGCGACGTATTGATTGTCGACACCGCCGGTCGCCTTGCTGTCGACGAAGCGATGATGGCTGAAATCGCTGAGTTGCACGCCGCAGTCAAGCCGGTAGAGACGCTGTTCGTGGTAGATGCCATGACCGGTCAGGATGCGGCCAATACCGCCAGGGCGTTTGGTGAGTCCCTGCCATTGACCGGGATCGTATTGACCAAAGTGGATGCGGATACGCGTGGCGGGGCAGCGCTCTCGGTGCGCTCAATTACTGGCAAGCCGATCAAGTTCCTCGGTGTGGGCGAGAAGACCACGGCGCTGGATGCCTTCCACCCGGACCGCCTGGCCTCGCGCATTCTGGGTATGGGCGACGTGATGTCGCTCATTGAAGACGTCGAGCAAAAGGTCGATAAAGAGAAGGCCGCTAAACTGGCGCGTAAGGTTAAGAAGGGCCAGAAGTTCGATCTGGAAGATTTCCGCGACCAGTTGCAACAAATGAGCAATATGGGTGGTATGGCGGGGATGTTGGACAAATTGCCGGGCATGGGCAATATGGCCAAAATGGCGCAGCAGAATGTCGATATAAAAATGTTTGCACGCATGGAGGTGATGATCGACTCCATGACCCCCAAGGAGCGCCGTTATCCTGAGTTGATCCAGGGCGGCCGCAAGCGGCGCATCACCCAGGGTTCGGGAACGCAGGTGCAGGACCTCAATCGCCTTTTAAAGCAGCACAAGCAAATGCAGAAGATGATGAAAAAGATGAAGGGTGGCGGCATGGAGAAGATGATGCGCGGCCTGGGCGGAATGATGCCCCCGGGCGGCGGCGCTGGCGGCGCCGGTGGCGGCTTTCCGTTCCGCTGAGTCCTAAGTTCCCGATTTAACTAAAAAATAATAGGGCACGGGCTTTAAACTCCAGCGCATTTTCCGTATGATACGCCACCTTTCCGGCTTGCCAGCCGGTTTTTGTCGTGGGCATTGGTGCCAGATCACAACAGATATCCACTCATATTCAGGAACATATCAAATGGTAACGATTCGTTTAGCTCGCGGTGGCGCTAAGAAACGCCCCTTTTACCACCTTACGGTGACCGATAGCCGTAAATCACGTAACGGCCGATTTATCGAGCGCGTTGGCTTCTTTAATCCGACCGCACGCGGCCAGGATGAGCGCCTGCGCATTGATACCGATCGCGTTGAGTACTGGCGTGGCCAGGGCGCACAGGTGTCTGAGCGTGTTGCCAAGCTTCTGAAGGACGTCGCTGTAGCGGCCTAGAGCGAATCCGGCTCACGGGGCGGAATCGATGAGCGCTGACCACGTTGTCGAGATGCTGGTGGTCGGTAAAATTACCGGCTGTTTTGGCATTAAGGGTTGGGTGAAAGTTCATCCGTACACCGCAGTTCCGGCTAGTTTTGCCGCGTTTGGTGCCTGGCAACTAAAGCGCCGTGGTGTATATGAAGCTGTAGTATTCGACGCAGTTAAACCTCAGGGTAAAGGTCTGGTGGCGCACATCCGGGGTTTAGATGATCGTACGCTGGCCGAGCAGTACCGGGGGCTTGAGATTGTGGTGTCGGCGAGTGAGTTACCGCCGTTGCCAACTGGAGATTATTACTGGCGCGATCTGGAAGGTTTACAGGTGTGGTGCCAGGACGGGGACGAGAAAGTCTTGCTCGGTAGCGTGGATTACCTGATCGAAACCGGCGCTAACGATGTGTTGGTAGTAAAGGCGTGCGAAGGCAGTATTGATGAGCGGGAGCGCCTGATCCCATATTTGCCTGACGACACAGTGCTGCGAGTAGATCTGGAGGGGGCGTTGATCGAGGTTGACTGGTTCGTCGACGAGGAATGAAGCGCTCACAATGCGTATAGCGCTAGTGAGTCTGTTTCCAGAAATGTTTGCCGCAGTGGGTGAGCACGGAGTGACCGGCAGGGCGTTCAGACAGGGTCAGGCCAGTCTGACCTGCTGCAACCCCAGAGATTATACCGTCGACAAGCACCGTACGGTGGATGACAGACCCTACGGCGGTGGCCCCGGAATGTTGATGAAGATTGATCCCCTGCAGCAGGCGATTGTCGCTGCAAGGGAGGTGGCAGGGTCGGATGCCCGGGTAATTTACCTGACACCGCAGGGACAGCGATTCAATCACCGTAAAGCGATGGAGTTGGCTCAGCTGGAAGGATTTGTACTGGTTGCGGGTCGCTATGAAGGCGTCGATGAACGCCTGATAGAGACTGAGGTGGACGAGGAGTTGTCCATCGGGGATTACGTGCTAAGCGGTGGCGAACTGGCTGCCATGGTGGTTATCGATGCCGTGACACGCCAATTACCCGGTGTACTGGGGCATGAGTCCTCGGCAGACGAAGACTCCTTTGTAGATGGTCTGCTGGACTGTCCACACTACACCCGGCCCGAGCTGTACCAGGGAGTGGGTGTGCCGGACGTACTGCTCAGCGGGAATCACGAAGCGATTCGCCGTTGGCGCCTGAAACAGGCATTGGGAAGAACGTTAGAACGTCGTCCCGAGTTGTTACAGGATCGGGCCATGACGGCCGAGGAAGAGACATTGTTGGCGGGCTATATCCGCGAGCGGGAATTATCAACAAAACGCTAGCTGTGAAGCTGCACAGTTTTTAACAGGAGTACCACATGAGCACTAACAAGATCATATCCGAGATTAATGCGGAGCAGATGGGCAAGGAACTCCCTGACTTCAGTCCTGGTGACACCGTAGTTGTTCAGGTGAAAGTCAAAGAGGGTGCTCGCGAGCGCTTGCAGGCCTTTGAGGGTGTTTGCATCGGCAAGCGCAATCGTGGCCTGAACTCCGCGTTTACCGTCCGCAAGGTGTCTCACGGCGTCGGCGTGGAGCGTACGTTCCAGACTTACAGTCCCCTGGTTGAGAGTATCAACGTCAAGCGCCGCGGCGACGTGCGTCAGGCCAAACTCTACTATTTGCGTGAGCTGAGCGGTCGCGCTGCCCGCATCAAAGAAAAGTTGTAGCCGTCGACGCAACATTTTTTTATGCGTTTGAAAGCGGCCCGTGCGGCCGCTTTTTTGGGTCTGCTGTCAGGGCTGGGTGGTGTCGATTGCGGTGTAAGTTCGCTGTCTGGTGCTGTCATTCCTGTGGGCAATTCGTGATAGGGTGGGCGCATGCTCCCGGACCTCGCGATTCCCGCTGACCTTGAACGTTATATCGATGCCCTGTGGATGGAAAAGGGCTTGAGCGATAATACGCTGACGTCCTATCGCCGCGATCTCACACAATTCAATAGTTGGCTGCAACAGACAGAGGGTGCCTCGATTATGGAGGCGACTCGCGCCAGCCTTCAGGGCTACCTTGGAGCCCGCCTTAAGCAGGGTATGTCCCCTCGTTCCACCGCACGTCTCCTGTCCTGTGCGCGGGGCTTTTTTCACTATCAGTTGCGAGAGGGGAAGCTCAGCGTTGATCCGACACTCGACGTGGAGAGCCCGCGTCTGGGCCGCCCACTTCCCAAGGCTCTGTCCGAGGCGGATGTTGAGCGGTTATTGCAAGCGCCCGATTCAGACATCGCATTGGAAATGCGTGATCGCACTATGCTTGAACTTTTGTACGCCTGCGGGTTGCGGGTCAGCGAACTCACCAGCATGCAGGTGGGGCAGCTCAGCATGAACCAGGGGGTCGTGCGGGTGTTTGGCAAAGGCAGTAAAGAGCGGCTGGTGCCAGTAGGGGAAGAAGCGCTGCGCTGGCTGCAACGGTACTTGTCGGGCCCGCGGGCGGAGCTGCTTAAGGATATTCCGTCGGATGCGCTGTTTCCCAGTCGCCGCGGTACGCAAATGACTCGCCAGACCTTCTGGTATCGTATTAAAATCTACGCACAGCGCGCGGACATCAAAAAGCATTTGTCACCGCATACACTGCGTCACGCTTTTGCTACGCATTTGTTGAATCACGGAGCAGATTTGCGAGTGGTGCAAATGTTACTGGGTCATAGCGATTTGTCGACCACGCAAATCTATACACATGTCGCTCAGCAGCGCATGCAGGAGCTACACCAACAACATCATCCGCGCGGGTGAGGAACTAACGCGCCGAATCTCGCTCCAATGAGCGTTATTTTGGCAAATACAGTGGGGATTGACCCACGATAATTGAGGACAGAACATGAGTTACCGAGTTTTGAAGTTGGCGTTAGTTGTGATGTGCACACTGGTTGCCCAGTATAGTCTGGCGGGGGCACCGGTCAATAAGGCCCAGCTCGAGACACTCCGTGCTGCAATGGAGGCACCCGGTACCGGTTTAAGGGTCATCGCTGCCCAGACGAGTGAAATCTCCGGCTTGTATGAAGTAGAGCTCGCCGATGGTCCCCTGGTATATGCGACCCTGAAGGGTGACTTTTTTATCGTCGGAGACCTCTACTCGGTGACCCCGGGCGGTTACGTCAATCTGGCAGAAAAACGCCGCGATGGTGAGCGAGTTGAGCAACTGGCGAAGGTCAAAAAGGACGATATGATTGTCTTTTCACCAGAAGGTGAAACGCGTGCGTATGTCTCCGTATTTTTTGATGATACGTGTTACTACTGTCAGAAACTGCATCAGGAAGTGGCAGAGTTGAACGCGAATGGTGTCGAGGTACGGTACCTCGCTTACCCGCGCGCTGGCCTGGGTTCTGACGCATTCAAGCAACTCGCCAGTGCCTGGTGCGCAGAGAATCCGCAGGAGACCCTGAACTCGCTGGTCGCCAAGCAATCAGTGCCCGAGAATGTCTGCGAGGGTAACCCCATCGCTGCGCAATACCAGCTGGGACAGGAGTTGGGGGTGCGCGGCACACCGGCCATTATCACGCAGTCGGGGCAAATGATCCCCGGTTACCGCACGGCAAGTGAGCTGATGGGCGATCTGACGCTGAACTGAGAATAGCGCCAATAATGCCTATGTGCCCCGTGCTGCGTTGACAGTATGGGGCTGACTCAGTACTGTTTGTCCCCTTTTTTGAAACGCGGCGCCAGCGCCTGCGTACCCTGTAGAGTTGGATTATCGTGGACGATCAATTTCGGCGTATCGAGCGCCTGCCGCCTTACGTTTTTAATATTATCGGTGATCTCAAGCAGCAAGCGCGTGCGGCGGGTGAAGACATCATCGATTTCGGTATGGGCAACCCCGATCAGCCCACACCCAGCCACATTGTCGAGAAATTGATCGAGACCGCGCGCCGCCCTGACACGCACGGCTATTCGCAGTCAAAAGGTATCCCGCGCCTGCGCAAGGCGATCTGTGACTGGTACCAGCGCCGCTTCGATGTGACTCTGGATCCAAATTCCGAGGCCATCGTTACTCTGGGTTCCAAGGAAGGCCTGGCGCATCTCGCGCTGGCAACAACAGGCCCGGGTGACGCGATACTGGTGCCGAACCCCTCATACCCGATTCATCCCTATGGTTTTGTCATCTCTGGCGCGGATATCCGCCATGTGCCAATGGGTGATAACGAGGAGGAGTTTTTCGTCGAGCTGGAAAAAGGTATCACAAACAGCTGGCCACGCCCCAAGATGCTGGTACTGAACTTTCCGTCCAACCCGACCGCACAGTGTGTGGAGCTGGAGTTCTACGAAAGGGTGATCGCCGTTGCCCGCGAACACTCCATCTGGGTGATACAGGATCTGGCTTATGCCGATCTGTGCTACGACGGTTATGTTGCGCCGTCGATCTTGCAGGTTGAGGGGGCCAGAGATATCGCGGTAGAATTTTTCAGTATGTCCAAGAGCTACAATATGCCCGGTTGGCGTGTGGGGTTCTGCGTGGGTAACAGTGCCTTGATTGCAGCGTTGGCGCGTATGAAATCCTATCTGGATTACGGCATGTTTACGCCGATCCAGGTGGCCGCGATCGCTGCGCTGGAGGGCGATCAAACCTGCGTTTCTGAAATCAGGGACATGTACCAGTCCCGTCGCGACGTGTTGTGCAGCGGCCTCAACGCAGTTGGTTGGCCGGTGACGCCTCCTAAAGCCACGATGTTCGTCTGGGCCAAAATTCCGGAGTTTTATCGCGCGATGGGTTCTGTTGAGTTCAGTAAAAAATTGTTGACTGAAGCACAGGTGGCCGTCTCTCCTGGTATCGGCTTTGGCGAATACGGTGAGGGGTTCGTGCGTTTCGGTTTGATCGAAAACGAACACCGCACTCGCCAGGCTATTCGCAATATCAAGCGTATGATCAAGAGCGATGGTTTCGCCTGATCCCGTGTGGCGCCACTCTTTTTTTATAACAGAGCAGGATCGAGTTTGAAATCAGTAAAGATAGGACTTTGCGGACTGGGTACCGTGGGAAGCGGTACGCTGAATGTACTGCGCGACAACGCCGAACTAATTGCCGCGCGGGCGCAGGCCAGCCTGCAGGTCATTCATGTGGGCGCACGCCATGATAATCCCGCCTGTGACGTGTCGGGTATCCGGGTTAGCCGTGATATTTTTGAAGTGGCACGCGACCCTGAAGTCGAAATCCTGGTCGAGCTCATTGGCGGGACAACGGTCGCCCGTGAACTGGTAGAAACAGCCATTCTCGCCGGCAAGCATGTCGTCACGGCCAACAAGGCGTTGATCGCCGAGTTTGGCAACGAAATTTTTGCGCTGGCAGATGAGCACGGTGTGGAAGTGCGCTACGAGGCCGCCATTGCCGGTGGTATCCCCATCGTCAAGGCACTGCGTGAAGGCCTCGCCGGCAATCGTATTGAATGGCTGGCGGGCATTATCAATGGCACCGGCAATTTCATCCTGACCGAAATGCGGGACAAGGGGCGAGAATTCGCCGATGTACTGGCTGAAGCTCAGGCACGGGGTTACGCGGAGGCGGATCCGACGTTTGATGTAGAGGGGATCGACGCCGCGCACAAACTGGTCATACTCGCCTCACTGGCGTTTGGTATACCGCTGCAATTTGACGCTGTTTACACCGAGGGGATTACGCAGCTGACAACACAGGACGTGGGTTACGCCCTGGAGTTGGGATACATCATCAAGCATCTGGGCATTGCCAAACAAAATGCCAACGGTGTGGAGTTGCGTGTGCATCCCACACTGATTCCGGACAATCTCCTGTTGGCCGATGTCGACGGTGTCAAAAACGCGATACTGGTGGAGGGCAACGCGGTAGGCCCCACGCTGTATTACGGCGCTGGCGCGGGAGCACAACCGACAGCATCGGCGGTGGTTGCTGACCTGGTCGACCTGGCGCGCGATTTTGGCGTCGGGCAAAGTGGGCGGGTACCGGCACTGGGTGTCCCACTCTCCAGTTTGCGCAACCTGCCAATTATCCCGATGGCACTGGTCGAAACGCCGTGGTATTTGCGCATGGAGGTGGAAGACCGGACGGGTGTGCTGTCCAGGGTGGCCAGTATTTTCAGTGAGCAGGGCATCAGTATTGAGGCCCTGATCCAGAAAGCACCGGCACAGGGGCAGACTCTGGTCTCACTCATTGTGCTGACCAATAAAGCAGCGCAAGGTAGGGTGGATGCGGCGGTCCGTCTGATCGAGGCGTTGGATACTATTAATGGTAAGGTGACGCGTATTCGTGTTGAATCGCTGGATGGTTAACCACACTGGGTTATTAACAGGGATGGACGACAAGTGAAATACATCAGTACCCGGGGTCGGGCACCGACTCTCAATTTTGAACAAGTCCTGCTGACAGGCCTGGCATCGGACAGCGGTCTTTATGTACCCGAGTCTCTGCCCAAGTTCAGCCGTGCGGAAATTGTCGAAATGGCGGGGCTGGACTATCCGCAATTGGCGCAAAAAATCATCGCACCCTTCTTGGACGATTGTATTCCGGTGGAAGATCTACGCGTGATAATCGAAGAGACTTACGCCGAGTTTCGCCACAATGCGGTCGCACCCATGGTTCAAATTGGTGCCAATCAGTGGGTGCTGGAGTTGTTTCACGGCCCGACTCTGGCCTTTAAGGACTTTGCATTGCAGTTGCTCGGTCGCTTGCTGGATTACGTGTTGGAGCGCAAACACCAGAAGGTCGTGATACTGGGAGCTACCTCAGGTGATACCGGCTCGGCCGCGATAGAAGGCTGCAAACACTGCAACAACATCGACATATTTATACTGCACCCGCACAACCGGGTATCGGATGTA